>Ga0157374_10005356_pt1 | contig 10775 bp, 11 predicted proteins | sample M25metaG_FD_115308 | JGI IMG/M metagenome (GOLD analysis project Ga0157374, IMG submission 115308) | Miscanthus rhizosphere microbial communities from Kellogg Biological Station, Michigan, USA - M2-5 metaG | ecosystem: Host-associated > Plants > Roots > Rhizosphere > Soil | place: USA: Michigan... | reverse complement strand
CGCCTGAACCATATACACCACCTCCGACTTCTCTTACCCAACCATAGATAGCTTATCATCCACTGCTACAGAAGAAAAGAGGGTGACATTATCCGGCTTTAAATGGAGTAAATGGTATAAGACGTTAAATGGGGTCATGTCGGAATGATAAATGTTACGGAAATCCAATTGAGAGAAATAATTCATCAGAGAGGTCAACTGGTCAGAATTCAAAGGCCCTTTATAGGATTTTAGAGGCTCACCCTCCACAAAACTCAATACCAGCACTTTTTTTCCCTTGTACTGGACCAGCCCTAACAGTTGCATCCCTTGTCCATCGCGAGTTAATGGAGGCAGTTTAGAGACTATAGCAGCCTCCTTCGCGATATTATCCTCAAATAGAGGAATTCGGCCATCTGCCAATGCCGCCCCGGCTGAATGGGGAACTTTTAAAACCAATGCTCGCCCAAGTTCACTGCTCGGAATTAAATAAGCCTTTGCATAGCTCCCATGACCCAATTCTTCTTTCTTAGGATCATCCAAGAGCCTTTCAATATCCTGAAGCTCCCCAGATGAAAGCCGCATAGCTCCAGACGCTGAAGTGGGATTCATTAAAACTTCAGCCTTGGAGCCAAAATGAAGCGGCTGGCTTTTATTGAATGAGGCGTTAAAGACAGAGGCGGGTTTTACCGAAGCGGCGCCGTGAAAATTCCAACTGGGGATGGGACGATTGATCTGAGCCTTCATTCAGGAATGACTCCTACACGTTTGGTATGTAACAACATCAGCCCGACGTTCAATCATTCACCTCTATAAACCGAGCCCAATACTGAACGGGTCTACTTCAAAGGGATTTAACTAAAGTGGCCGATAGAGCAGCAATAATAAAGATAAAGAACTTAACAGGTGATTGAAACGCTAAATCAAGATTTCCAGAAAATCATGAAAAAACAAACTCTGCAATAAATCCTTCCCGAACATTCAGGCGAGAGTTTCGCGAATATTCAAGAGCATTAGCCTTGCCCAGTCTCTGTCAGGCTATCTCACTCATGATGTTTCTCGGCTCGCAGACGTAAACTACTCTGCAAATGAGCGGACAACAGTTGATTTTGATTTTTTCTGATACTACAATGCAACAATCACTCCCTTATACTCGAGTCCACGGAGAATCCAAGTTTTATGCCCAAGCAAGATACCCATCCCCAATACCATAAAGTGACTGCCGTTTGTGTTTGCGGCGGCACCATCGAAACCGGCTCCACGCTGTCCGAAATCCGTCTGGATGTTTGCAGCAACTGCCATCCCTTCTATACCGGCACTCAACGTCTGATGGACATCGAAGGCCGCGTCGAGAAATTCAAGAAGCGCTACGGCAACGCCGGCAAATAGCATTGCAAAACGCAACCGCTGCGGGCCTTCGGGTTCTGAACGGTTGCGTTTTAGTTTGATTACTTCGTCACGCCGTTTAAACCAGCAGGAATTTTTCCCATGAAAGGGCTTGAAAGCCTCCTCGAAAAGCTTAAAGAAGTCGAAGTCACCTATCATCAGTTGGGGGATATGCTCTCCGATCCCGCAGTGCTTTCCAATTCCAACAAACTGCAGGAGATCTCCAAGAAACGGGCCGCCCTGGAAGATACCATTGAAGTCTTCGACAAGTGGAAACAAAGTACCCAGGACCTTCAGGATTCTCGAGAGATGCTGAAAAGCGAATCGGACGAAGACATGAGAAGTTTCCTGAGCGGTGAAATCCAGCGATTGGAAGATCACTTAGAGGAGCTGGCCCAAAAATTACAGATCATGCTGCTACCAAAAGATCCTAATGATGATAAAGACATCATGTTGGAGATCCGGGCGGGCGCCGGTGGCGACGAAGCCAACATTTTCGTGGGCGACCTGATGCGGATGTACCTGCGCTACGCCAGTACCCTAGGCTGGCAGGCCAACGTGATCAGCAAATCCGAAAACGACATCGGCGGGTTTAGCGAAGTCATCATCGCCATCAAGGGCGACAGCGTTTATAGCCAGTTAAAGTACGAATCCGGCGTACATCGGGTGCAACGGGTACCCGTTACGGAATCCCAGGGCCGGATCCACACCAGTACGGCGACGGTCGCGGTTATGCCCGAAGTGGAAGATATCAACATCGAAATCCGTCCCGAGGACATTGAGATTATTACCGCGCGTAGCGGTGGCGCGGGCGGTCAGAACGTCAACAAGGTGGAAACCGCGGTTCGCCTGTTCCATAAACCCTCCGGCATCCAGATTCATATGACGGAAGAGCGTAGCCAGTTGCAAAACAAGGAAAAAGCAATGGCGTTGCTCAAAATCAAGCTGTTCGATATCGAGACGCAAAAGCAGCAGAAAGAGATTACCGACTTGCGTCGCTCCCAGGTAGGGACCGGCGACCGTAGCGAACGGATCCGGACATATAACTACCCTCAGGATCGTTTGACCGAACACCGGATCGGACAGAACTTCTCGTTGACACCGGTGATTAACGGCGAGTTGGAAGAAGTGATCCGTCAGTTGGCTCTGGAAGATCAACGGGCTAAAATGGAAAAGTTGGCAGCCACCTCTGCCGTTTAGCCCACAATCGGAAACGGCCACCGGATTGAGGCAAAATCAACTGATTTTCATATCGGCCATCCTATTTTCACTGGTATATTGGCGCTCCATTCCACATGAACACCAGAGGGAAGCCCATGTTACCAGTCAGCCATCTCATTGACGCAAAGGAGCGGTCATGACCCTGCCAGTGCTAACCGATATTACCAGCGACCGGATTCAAGATACGCTTTACGCTTTTACCCGCAGCCAAATTCTTTTTGCGGCAATCGACCTGGACCTGTTCAGCGCTATCGCGCAAGGCCATAATCGCTTGGACAGCCTGACCAAACAGTTGAACCTGAGTGACAGAGGCTTGAGAATCCTGCTGAATGGATTGGTGGGTATCGGTTTTCTCCAGGTGGCTCCGGACAATTCCTACATGCTCCCACCGGATGTAAAGCAGTTTCTGGTCAAGGATCAGGACGCCTACCTGGGTGGCATGGTGCATCACTGTAAACGGTTGTATGAAAACTGGTCCCTGCTGACCGAAGCAGTATCCTCCGGTCAGCCGGTTGGGGGCGCGGAAAGTCTGGCGCAACTGGAAACCTACTTCTCCGAACTGGTCAAAGGGCTTTATGTTTCCAATTATCCTACCGCCAAAAAGCTCACTCAGATTTTAGGCATTGGGCAAACACAGCAGGGGCTCCATGTCTTGGATGTTGCGGGGGGCTCCGCGGTCTGGTCCATTGCCATGCTGGAGAAAGATCCTCAAAGTAAAGCGACCGTGATTGATTTTCCTTCGGTGATCCATGTCGCTGAAGAGTACGTCAGCCATCACGGGCTAAGTGATCGCTACAGCTATCTGCCCGGGGATTTGGAAGTCATCGATCTCCCTCCGCAAGAATTTGATTTAGCGGTGCTGGCCAATATATGTCACACGCTGGGCCCCGTAGCGACCGAAAAAACCATTGAACGGCTGGCAGATACCATTAAGCCCGGCGGACGGCTTGCAATTGTGGATTTCGTTCCAGACGATCGACGTTCACAGCCTGGCTGGCCCCTGATTTTTGGAGTCAACATGCTGATTACCAGCCCGGAAGGGGATGTTTTTACCGCCCAAGAGTACAAGCAATGGCTGCAAAACGCTGGCTTTAATCAGATCGAATTCCTGGAAATCGATAAAGAAGTCACGGCGATCGTGGCAAAACGATAGCCGACAGTTAATCATTCCCGGCGCTTTGGGTGTAGGCACAGGCTCTGCGTTCTTTTATATGCCTCATGATCATTAAAGCAGGCAAAAATACCGTAAAAAAGCGATAGTTTTCAGTTGAATCCAGCGCACAAGGGTGCTACACTACTCTCCTCAACTCAAGCCGGTGTGGCGAAATGGTAGACGCAGTCGACTCAAAATCGACCGCCGCAAGGCATGTCAGTTCGACTCTGACCACCGGCACCACTTAACTCAATAGATTTTAAAGCGAGTCTCTAATTTTAGAGGCTCTTTTTGTGTTTAGAGTATCTGAAGCCTTCAAGCATTCCACTATCACCGATTCATAACCGGCAGAACAATAAGCTATTCAAGTTTTTTTCGACATGAAAGCGCCCTATGCCAAACAGGAGTAGTTTCCTCCAGTGATTATGCGAGCATAACAAATATAAACTCTAGATATAGGCATCAATTGCACACAAAACGTATTACATAAATTTCACAAAAAACCATCTTCTATATATTAAAAATATATAAAAATTTTTAACATGCAGGCAATTTCCGAATCTTTCATTTGTTTATTAAAATATACAGATTTAACTCTTTTGAGAGAGCAATGAAGGAGAAGTACGCATGAGTTACCCCATTACTGGTGGGTACGGTCAGTATGGTTATGGCCAATACCCGCTCTCCTGGTATAACGCGCAGTATGACGTTCAAACCCCGGGAAACCTGGTAGGCGGTACCCAGACCGGTGGCGCTTACCAGCCAAACGGTAGCGAGAATGGCGGCAGTGAAAGCAGCGGCAGCGAAGGTGGAGGGCATAGACACCATCATCATCATGGCGGTGCAGGCGGAAATTACGGCATACAACAAAAGTCATACTCTGCCAACGGCAGCGAAAGCGGTAGTGAGAGCGGAGGAAGTGAAAGCGGCGGCAACGAAAGCGGGGGTAGTGAAAGCTTTATGGCTTAGGCACTAATCCAAATGCCTTGATCGTTCTCAAATATCATCTTTATACATTAGACTGTGCCCTGAAGGTACGGTCTATTGTTATGCAAGGCGGAGCAGAATCACAGCAGCGCCACAAATTTGTCTTAATATCTTTATTGCACTTAAATCTGGGGCATATTAGAATACCAGAGGTAAAGTAGCGTGCCTGCGTATATTATCCTCTCTTATAAGGTCGGGATTAGTTCAAATCACGCCGCTTTATCAACAGATGAAGCCCTAAAGTCAGAATCCAAGCACTTCAGAGATTAGAGTCCACTAAAAATAAAGTCTTACATTTGATTTGGGAGGAATGGGCTATTTTTCTCGCCTTTGCCAATCAATCGGACCAACAGATTGAGCTGGTCCAAAACGCCCTGAAACAGAGGGGCCACAAACTCCTACTGCTGGATACGGCCACCTATCCGGATCAGATTAGCTTTCAGTTTACTTATGGGCAAGACCATCCGCCGCAAATCCATATCAAGGCTCAAGGGTACTTCCTCTCGGCGGAAGATATCGCCGCGGTGTGGGTCCGTCGCTACAATGGCGCCTTCAGTAATGCGCGGCACTTTGACCAGGCCGCTCGGGACTTTACCAACGGCGAGGCGCAGATGATGGTGAATGCGCTGCCCTTGCTCTGGCCCGACTCCTCCCCCTGGATTTCTAAACCCGGCCTGATCAATAGAGCCTGTAACAAACCTTACAATCTCATGATTGCTCAAAATCTGGGTTTCCGGATTCCGGACACCGCCTTTACCAATCACCTGGAAGAGGCCGTATCCTTTTTAGAACGCCATGATCCGGTCGCGATGAAGACTTTATCGGCGCTCTGGATCCGTTCCAATCAGCCACCAGAGAACGAGGAGCCAAAATCCAAGCCCAAAATCAAAGGGTTGGAGCACTCCGATGAAGAGACAGTGGGCTTAACCGTGTTCTACGTCAAGAAGTATGCCTCGCAGCAACTTTTGGATGGAATTGGGGCGGTGCCCTCATGTCCGGTCATCTTCCAAGCCTACGTCAACAAGGCGTTAGAACTCCGGGTCACCGTGATCGGGCAACGCGTGTTTTCTTGCGCCATCTATTCGCAGGAAGATACCGACAACGCGGAGGATTATCGCGTCCATTGGACCTATAACCTGCGCCTGGAAGTGTTTGAACTACCCCCCGAAATAGAAAAACGCTGCCTGGCGCTCGTCCAAGCCCTGGGACTGGAAATTGGCTGCATCGATCTCATCCTGACGCCGGAAGGCGAGTATGTTTATCTGGAGATCAATCCGGTCGGCCAATGGATCTGGATTGAGGAGAGAACCGGCATGCCCATTGCCGAAGCCATTGCGGACCTGTTAATCGAAAAAGGCCAGTCTCGCTGAGGCCCTTTATTTTTTCCGGGGAACTCTCAAGGATACGACCCAGCGATACACCCCCAGATCATGATAGTAGTCGGCCTGTTCCAGGCGGTAATCGTAAACGGAAAGCACTTCCTTGACCGTGTCGTAACAGGATAGGTTGCTGAAGGTCAGTTGCCCGACACCGTTATAAGTCAGGTGCTCCGGTAGTTCGGCCATGAAACGCCTCAGCAAATCTCCGGACGGATCGCAAAGCGCCAGATCCACGGAGTCCGAGATGCTCCTGTTCACGAAGGGCATGTTGAAAATCACCAAGTCATACCGCCGACCTTTCAGCGCCTCAAACAGATCGCTTTGCAGCACCTCAACATCCAGTTGATGAGCCTTGGCGTTTTCCGTGATGGCCTCAACCGCAGTTTCGGAAATATCGGTCAGGGTCACATGGTTATCCGGGGCTTTCAGAGATAAACCCAAGGCGCCGCTCCCCGCCCCCACTTCCAGTATAGTCCTGGGCCAGAGTTTTTCCGCCAGAATCAAGGCCGCCTTGGTGGCCAACACCGTGGAGCTATAGATGGTGGGCTTGTAGACATCCGACGGACAGTGCAGATTCAGCTTAAAAAACGGCGCATGGATATCCAGTTTCTGAAAAGCCTGATACCGGGCATTGCCACTTTCAATGTAATCCAGGTTCGGTTTCCAGTATTGGGGATCAAAAATATCCATGAGAACGGCTGGCCTGTCGATGCTTATTCGGTAAAAAAGTTTTCCGCATGCGCGCTCCATGCGTTGTGCGCATGAATACTCTCCAACGCTTCCACTTCCAGACTGAAGCCCTGGATGCCTTCAAATTTCCGTAGAAACAGGGTGGCTTCGCGAATCACGTCTTCCACGAACTTTGGATTGTCATAGGCTTTTTCGGTAATAAACTTTTCATCGACCCGCTTAATGAGGGGATATACCGGACAAGAGGAGGCTTCTTCCAGACCGGCGACCAAGTCCTCGATCCAAACAATCTGGTTTTCCATATTGGGATTCAGGATCACATGGGCGCTGATTTCAGCCCGCTGATTGTGAGCACCGTAGTCCGATATGGCTTTACTGCAGGGGCATAGGGTGGCGCAAGGCACCTTCAGACACAAAATTAACCGTTGTTCACCTTGTTCGTTCAAACTGCCCTTAAAAATACACTCATACGCCATGGGCGCGGTCAGGCCACTGACCGGCGCAGGCTTATCGATGAAATAACGAAACTTCAGTTCGGTGTAAGCAGAAGGCGCTTCCAACCGTTGTTTTAGACCAACCAGAAAGTCCATGGGTTTCAGGCAAAGCTTGCCTTGCGTCCGCCACTCATCCAGGTGCTGAATAAACCGGGACATGTGGGTTCCTTTAACCTCGGCGGGCAATCCGACACTTAAGGTTGCCAGCACTTGAACCTGCTGAAGTTTGCCGTCTTTCTGCAATACATTGATCGGCATTTCAACGTTTTTAATTCCAACCTGGTTGAGCGTCACCCCCCTCTGATCAGCCAAGCCTTGCACATCCAACAGGGTGGAAAATCCGTTGATGCCGGTCTGCTTATTGCTCATTCTACCCATCCTTGTTATTCAGCATTCGCAATGTCAGCCTATCAATTCAAAGTACATCCATTAACCCCCATTTGATGGAGCCTCGCATTGACTGATACAAGCGGCAAAGCAGGCATGCAATTTCAAAGCATAGTCAGGTAAAGGCTTTTGTAACACCATCGTCCTATCGTTTATGGGTAATCTATTCCTACCTGCCCAAATCCCATCGTTACTTTTCAGACCCAACTATATTGCCGCAAGAACATGGTGATAAAACTACATTTCTCTTTTTCTCGTCGTTAATCCCAAACGCATTCCTAACTACTCTCAAAAATCAAATAGCCCAGGTCAAGTCGGATTTTTCATTCCTGGAAACTTGATTGTATTGAATCTTTTTTCCATGAACATTTTTCCCTTAACCCTCACTCACCGTGCAATATTGGCCAATGCGCCTTTATGCCTTTAATGCTGCTGACGCCTTAATGGCCGAACACGGGTTTATGGTATTGCAATCGCTCTTCAGGAGATACCCTTCAGAGTGAATATTCTGAATTTGAAAGCCCGATTATACGGTTGGCAAAACTCAAAAAAACGAGTGCTAACGCTTCAATTTAAAATAATAATTGAATACAAGCCTGTACCGAAAATAAGAAGCTGTCTCAAGCCTAAGAGGAAAAGCAATTCACTACTATCACCTAAAGGATTCAACGCTTTCAGCTATAAAATTCATACCCGAATAAAGCATGGAAAAATGAAAGCATTCAAATTTCACTTCAATAGCAGGCCAATCTAATCTTTTGGTTAATTGTGAGAATACTGTTTCGCAGGACCGATTAATTAACCCATGCAATGTAATGCTCTACCTAATCCCAAAATCTTTTAGAATAAAAACTACGACTGTTTATCCTGGAGTATTACCACTCATTAAAAGTGAACCTGAGCGAATTCAATCAATCAGACCAAGTCAAACTGGGAAATGCCTTAACCGGAAATGGACTCCTGACCTAAAGCATTTTCCTCTCGTAATACCTTAAGAGCCTCCATCAACACACTAGGGCCAAATTCGTCGATAGCCTTCCAGGCTTTTAAACGTTCAATGGAAATATGAACATGCTCAGAATTTCCAAGACGCTCTAGCATATCATCCGAAAGAATTCGATTGGCGCGCCGGTATGCCCGATACTGTGCAGGATCAATACCAGCCTCCAAAAGTATTCGATGTTTTTTCAGCCCGGTTCTTTTTTCGATTTCGAGAAAGAGGGCATCCATCCTATCAAACAAAGACATATTTATTGAGAGACCTTATCTCACTGTTAACGAATCGCATTGTGGGGAACTGGAACTATTATGGTCTGTTCAGCCGCGAAAATCGAGGAGCGGGCTGGACAGGTTAACCATAACCTTTTAGAATATGTGATAAGGAATTTTATTACCTGTATAATTTCTCCTTATAAAAGAAACCTATTATTTTCAAAACGCAGAAATGCGGTAACTAAACAGGTACCGCTAGGATTGCCTAAACTGAAATGGTTTGAATCGCTAAGAAATTTGCTCAGGCAGAGCCGCAACTAGCATTAAAGCACAATACACATAAAAAGTATATTGTCCAATCAGGCTAATTTCTTAAAATCAAAAAAATTCCTCTCGGTAAGACCATTACCCTCCAAATACTCATTCTTCCCAACCGTAAGGCAATGAAGAAAGAACAAGAGTTTCAGTTGGGACAAATTTTTAACGTCTATAATTACGCAAATTCTCAGATGCTACTATTGCAGCTACTGTTAACGTATTCACAACGAAGGCCCTGACTCTTTATCTAAATAATACAATATATTATTGAATTATACAAATTACAAATTCATTAACAGGCAAAATATCTGATTTTAGAGATTAATCTTCCTTTTTTGGAATACAAAATATAACACAGAGCCAGCCTTTAAATTAAACACGCTCTGCTTCAGGTATACGACTGCCCGTTAACAAAACCGTCTAAAAAAGAAGATGAATTTAAGCTTTAATGTGAGCTGATTAGGGAATAGTTTCTTTACTCGAATGTTTATAAAATATTTACGCTTTGGTACAAGTTCAGGAACCGGTCATTGCTCATGCTGATCACCTCTACCCTGATTTTTCTATTCCTGGCGTTCATGGCAGTGTGTTGCATTTTAATTCTACAGGCACTTGCCACCAGCTCTCGCTTGAAGATTGGGTATGCCGCCATGGCCGCATCTTTTGTCCTCTGGGTCTGGAATTTATATATCAGACCAACGGGCATACAATCCTGGTGGCTTTACGCATTACCCATACTCTGGCTGATCCTGCTGTTTCTCTATGCATTTCCAGAAACCCGACTGAATGAATTTCCGACCATGCGGGGAGAGCCTCGATTTACGCAGGAAGCGCTCGGAGGAGAAAGAGTAACACGGGAGGCTTTAATTTTTTATTTTCTGCTGTTGCTGATTGGTTTAATTTTAGGGCTGGTCTTTTTTGAGATGAGCCTGCTGTATCCCTAAGTCAACTGACCACGGATTTCAGCAACACTAACAGCGCCATTAAAATTTCTAGTTTAAATGCAGGGGCTCAGACAACATACCGGTTGCGTAAACTTCCGCAATTTCGCTCAACATCTGAATCACCACCGGACCCGCTTGCAGCTTTCCATCATGAATTCTATCGAGCAACGCTTGCGCAACGCCTTTGTCCACGCCCGCTTTCAACAGCATCAGTTTAACCTCCTGAGCAGCCTCTTGAGGAGGACGTCCATTGGTCAGCAACCGCGAATATTCCCGAAAGGCCAGCGAGAGAATTTCCTGGGTAACGGAGCTGTAAGTCTTCGCTAAAAACATTTTAGTTTGACCTAACGCAAACAGAAGTGGCGGAGGCTGATGATTTGCAGGCTCAATAAAGATAGGACGGATATTCTGAAATAATCCGTTGAAATTCGGATTCAACACACTATTGTCTGTTGGGTCATTGGGATCGCTCGGAGGAGAAATGGGACCGCCACCGGGAGAATTTATACCATTTATCCCATCAAAGGGCGGATAATATCCAGTGATAGCCGACAATAGATTGAACCAATTGAGGATTATCCATAAAGTACTTGAGTTTCTCTTCTAGCAGGTCTTCTACCTCCTT
>Ga0157374_10005355_pt1 | contig 10775 bp, 8 predicted proteins | sample M25metaG_FD_115308 | JGI IMG/M metagenome (GOLD analysis project Ga0157374, IMG submission 115308) | Miscanthus rhizosphere microbial communities from Kellogg Biological Station, Michigan, USA - M2-5 metaG | ecosystem: Host-associated > Plants > Roots > Rhizosphere > Soil | place: USA: Michigan... | reverse complement strand
GCAGGAAACGGTCACTGCCTCCACCGCCGCAATTGTGACAGTGGATATGGGACTGATGGAGGAATCCGCGCGGATCGTTGAGATCACTGGTGGCCAGGTCCCGCATGGCCGTATAGGCCGCCTTTAATTTGGTGATTTCGCTCGCAGTCAGTGTGGAGGCCGGACGGCGCGGCTGGATGGAGCGGCAGTCGCTGACCCACGGTGTGGGATTGGCAGTGTTGCCGGGCGGTGCGCATACCTGCCCCAGAGCGGGACGATACGAACCGTATCAGCCGGTGTGAAGGGTCTTTCGCTCCCCAGAAGCGCTGAAGCTTAGCCACCTTTTGTCCGATAAGGGTATAGGTAATGTGTCGTACCGTCGAGTTGGCCACTCAGACTGCGGCCGGAAACATGCCCGATCTCTCATTCCGACCGGACCTGCTCATTGCGGCTTACGAACGTCTTCCGCTGGCGGTGGCCATCACGGACGCTCGGGGAATCGTGTGTTCGATCAACGCCGCACTTACGTCGCTGACCGGGTACACTTCCGGGGAGGCGGTGGGACAACCGGTCACCTTATTCTCGTTTGGAACGGCGGAGCGCAGCTTTTCGGCCGCACTGGAACAAGCAATTCAATCCCGTGCGCCGCACCGGGGCGAATGGGTGTGCCGGAGGAAAGGCGGGGGCGCCTTTCCGGCCGAACAGACGGTTGCGTGGATCGAGATTCCAGACGGTGAAGGCTTTCGGGCAGTGGTGACCGTCGAGGACATCACTTGGAACAAGGGCGAGCGTAAACACGACATCATCGAGGCGGATAGCGACTTCGAACGGTTCTTCAACCTGATACCGGATTTGGCGTGCATTGTCTCGACAGATGGCTACTTCAAGAAAGTGAATCCAGCTTGGGAAACCACACTCGGCTATACACGCGAGGAAGTACTCAGGACGCCGATGCTCAAGTTCATTCATCCGGACGACCTCGAACGGACATTAAGTGAGATTGACAAACAGAGCCGCGAATACAGAACCAAGCATTTTGTGAATCGCTATCGGTGTAAGGACGGATCCTACAGAATTTTCGACTGGAGAACTACCTTCAACCGAGACGATTCGACGCGTTTCGGGATCGCAAAAGATATCACCGAGCAGCGGCTATGGGAGGAGTCGCTGCGGGAGAGCGAGGAGCGCTTCCGCATTATGGCGGATAGCTGCCCAACGATTATCTGGGTGACGGACGCCGCAGGCACGAATCGGCTTGCCAACCGGGCCTACCGCGAATTCTTCGGAACTGAGCTCGACTATGCGGACAGCGGCAAGTGGAGTTCACTGATCCATCCAGACGACCGCTCGGAATACGTGGGAAAGTTTTTTAGGGCACTTAAAGAGCGGGCGCCCTTTCGCGCCGAAGGGCGACTCCGGCGTGCGGACGGTGAGTGGCGATGGCTAGCATCCCATGGGGAGCCGCGTCTGTCGCTCAACGGCGAATTCCTCGGCTATGTTGGCATCAGTCCGGACCTTACAGATCGCAAACAGAGTGAAGCAGCATTGCAAAGGGCCAAAGAGGCTGCCGAAGCGGCGAATCGATCGAAGAGCGAATTTCTGGCCAACATGAGCCATGAAATCCGAACGCCGATGAACGGTGTGATCGGATTGACCGATCTGGCGCTCGATACGAACCTCACGGGCGAGCAGCGAAGCTACCTGGAGGGCGTCAAAAGCTCGGCCGGTTCACTCTTGAGAATCTTGAACGATATTCTCGATTTTTCTAAGATCGAAGCCGGCAAGCTGGAACTCGAAACGATCGAATTCGACGTGCGGGAAACGGTGGACGCGATGCTCAAGGTGATGGGAATTCGGGCAGCCGCAAAAGACCTGGAACTGGTCTGCTATTTCGACCCAGCGGTTCCATCGCGTGTGCTAGGAGACCCGGGCCGGCTGCGGCAAATCCTCATCAACCTAACCGGGAATGCGATCAAATTCACCGAGCGTGGAGAAGTGGTAATTCGAGTAGAAAGGTTCTCGAATTCCGCCGAAGAAGTAGAACTACACTTTAGCGTCGAGGACACCGGAATCGGGATTCCGGCAGACAAACAGCAAAGTGTGTTCAGTGCGTTTTCGCAAGCCGATAGTTCCTTGACGCGGACGTTCGGAGGATCTGGATTGGGTCTAACCATCTCTTCTCAATTGGTCGAGTTGATGGGCGGCCGGATCTGGCTCGAGAGCGAGGAAGGGGCTGGCTCCGCGTTTCACTTCACGGTGCGGCTCGGCAGCGGGGCGCCCAGTCCAAAAGAGGAATTGCCAGGCAAGGACAACATGGTTCAACGGCGGTCCGTTCTGGTTGTGGATGATAACGACACGAACCTGCGCATTCTGGGCCGAATGCTCTCGAACCACGGACTAAGAACGACGCTAGCCGATTCGGGACCGGCCGCCCTCGAAGCTTTGCGGCACGCCGCGGACAGGGACAATCCATTCGAATTTATCGTGCTCGACGCACACATGCCGGGGATGGATGGCTTTACGTTGGCAGAGCGCGTTCTGGCCGAGCCACGATTCGGCAGGGCCGGGATTGCGCTGCTCACGTCCCCCGCCCAGCGCGGAGAAACAGAGCGTTGCCGAGAGCTGGGCGTTTCGGCATGTCTTACCAAACCGATCAGCGAGAAGGAGCTTCTGGAGACCGTCAACCAAATGCTGCGGCTGCCCTGGCGGCCCCAAACGGCACCGGACACAGGTGCGCACAAGGTTAGTACACGAATGTCCGGCCTGCACTTACTCGTGGTTGAAGACAATCCGGTGAATGGCCTCGTCGCGAAGCGTCTTCTCGAGAAGCAGAATCATACAGTCCGGACAGCGAGCAATGGCCGGGAGGCGCTCGACATGATTGAAAATGAGAAGTTCGATTGTGTATTGATGGATTTGCAGATGCCGGTCTTGGATGGATTCGAGGCCACGGCCGCGATTCGCAACAAGGAACGTGCTTCTGGCGATCATCTCCCGATCATTGCCCTGACGGCGCATGCTATCGCCGGAGATCTGGATCGCTGTCTGAACGCGGGAATGGATGGCTATCTGACCAAACCGATCGACACGAAGGATGTGTTTGCCACTGTCGAACGCGTGCTGGAAGAGCTGAAGGCACAAACCGTTCGCTGACGCGAAGCGGTTCAATTTTGCGTCGAGTTTTGCCGGCCAGCTAGCGAGCTGCGCCTAACTTGGCAAGAGTGGATGCGATCCAGTTTTTGATTTCGGTGGGCGGCTGTTCGAGACGTACGGACATTTCGGCTGGAGAAAGACCGTCGAAACAGGCGAGTTCCATGACTTGACGCTCGGGGCCGGTAAGGCTCATGAAGGCATTCTGCAGGATGCGCCAGCGCGCCGGGTCGCGTTCACGTACGGTGTCCTGGAAGAGCGAGAGAGTTTCCAGAGCAGCCAGTTTCGGAAGACCATTGCCCAGCCAGCCGCGCGCCGAACGCAAGTATTCGAACGCGTTGTTGCGCGCCAGGCAAAGTATCCAGAGATTCAATTCGGTGGCGCGATCCTCCTTCAAGCCTCCCAGACGATTCCAGGCTTTGATGAAGGTCTCGGCGAGCACGTCCTCTGCAACAGACGGGTCGTTGATGATTCGCAGAATAAGGGTGTAGGCGGCTTGACCATAGCGATCGTAAAAAGCGCCCATGGCTTGCGGGTCGCGGCTGCGGATGCGACCGATGAGATCGGAATCGTCTCTTCCGAGAATTAGCGTCGAGAACGGCGTCAGTGGTGTGCCTGCGGGCACAGGCCTATTCTTGCGCTGAAAGTTGTTGATCGGAATCGCGCCACGCGCTGATCTTCAGACGGCGGCAAACCCAGCAAAGATCTTCGTCCTTGCTGGCGTGCGGTCCGGTCAAGGGAGTGGAGGCAGCGCCGCAGACCGCGCAGCGGTGGGAAATGACGGCTCGATCCACCTCGATCGACCTCTTCGCCATCTCCAAAATCCGCGGCGAGATGATGGGCTCGGCGACCGGTTTCTTTTTCATTTCTGCTTTCACTATAGCCTAAGTTCTCCTATTTCGGCATGCCGCTACTATGAGGGGAGCCAAAAGGGGTGAGGCGGTAGGAAATATTCCATGAGCAAGATGGCATTTCTATTTCCCGGCCAGGGATCTCAGTCGGCCGGAATGGGAAGAGGATTGGCCGAGCAGTATCCGGCGGCGCGGCGGGTATTTGAAGAAGCCGACGAAATTCTGGGCTTCCCGATTTCGACGCTGTGCTTCGAAGGACCGGACGATGAGTTAAGGAAAACCGAGAATACGCAAGCCGCGCTTCTGACCGTTTCGGTCGCCGCTTTGAGGGTACTAGAGGAAAACGGTTATCGGGCGGCGCTCGTAGCGGGTCACAGTCTGGGCGAGTATTCGGCGTTGGTGGCGGCAAATTGCCTAGAATTCGCCGCTGCGTTGCGGCTTGTCAGAAAGCGCGGCCGCTACATGCAGGAGGCCGTGCCGGAAGGGATGGGAGCGATGGCCGCTCTTCTCAAATTGCCGAGTGATCGGCTTGATGGGGTTCTAGAAGAGGCAGCGCAGGGTGAAGTAGTGAGCGCGGCGAACCTAAATTCGCCAGATCAAGTGGTGATCGCCGGTCACGCGCGGGCCGTGGAACGGGCGATGGAGTTAGCGAAAGCAGCGGGGGCCAGACGCGTGGTGGCGCTGCCGGTCAGCGCTCCGTTTCATTGCTCGCTGATGCGTCCGGCGCAGACGCATTTGCGAGAAGACCTGGACGCCACAGAATTCAAAGACTTGTCAATTCCACTTATCAACAATTGGGCAGCCCGATTGGTCGAACGCGGTGAGGAAGCGCGTGAGGGTTTATATGAACAGATTCCGAACCCGGTGCTCTGGACCGATTGTGTACGGGAGATGTCGCGGCGCGGGATCAGAAGGTTTGTGGAAGTAGGCCCCGGAGCCGTCTTAACCGGCCTGGCGCGTAATATCGATCCAGCTCTGACGGGGGCAAAGTTCGGTGAACCCGCGGATTTAGAGAATGTTAGAGCACTCGATCGTTAAGAAACGTTTGCTTGACAGAGCGTAGACCGTTCGGCAGACTTAAGAGGTTTAGATGCATAGACTCCCGTTAAACCAGCATAGTAATGCTCCGCAGGCATCCCGGCCCAACCGTCGATTATTTGTAATCCTGATTCGGGGCGCCGTGCTGTTCACGGTTGCCGCGGCTACTGTCGTTGCACAGGAGGCTTCTACTGCGGAACCGGAGCCCGACAATGGGACGCGCGGCCTTCCGGTAACCCTCGCGGGCCAGTTTTTCGACCACGACTTCGTAAATTACACACTTTTCGCGAATGCTGTCTACGATACAACCGTGGGTACATTGCAAGGATCTTCCTCCACGACTGGCGGCGGCGTAGGCTTTGACGTGGGAGGTGGGGTGACTGTTTCTCACCAGACAAGAAACAGCACTCTCTCATTGAACTATCGCGGGTCTTATCGCAGCTATAGTACAACTGGTTATGGATCGGGAACAGACCAAAGTCTCGCACTCGACTATACGCACCGGCTGACACGCCGGTGGTCCATGTCCGTGGATGTGGCTGCCGGGATTTTGTTCTATGGCGGCGGATTCTATAGCGTGGCACCTAGCGCAGGGAGCACAGTAGTAACGAACCCGCTCACTTCGCAGACGCGTTTCGTAACCAGCGGCTTGACTTTCATGTACCAGCAGTCGCGGCGACTTAGCTACGTTTTCACGGGCCAATTCTTTTGGAATAACTATAACTACGCCGGAGCGATCAACAGTGTTGGCGGATCTGGAATCGTCTCCGCGGTCTACCGCCTGACGGGTAAGACGAGCATTGCCGGCAATTACTCTCATTCCTACTACACGTATGGACACGGTGCTGGGCAAAGCAACCTGGATGGAGTTACCGCCACCCTAATGCATACCTTCCCGGCCCATTGGCAGGCATCCTTGACGGGAGGTGTTACTCGCAGTCACGCGTCCGGCAATATCAGCGTTCCGGTCTCGATAGCGAACGGCCAACAGATCATCAACGGCTACGTCACAGGTCCGTACGACCAAGTTACCCTCATTCCGTCCTTCCAGGGCTCGCTGACACATTACGTACGGCGTAAATCGTTTTCAATAAACGCCGGCCAAGGAGTACAGCCGGGAAATGGAATCTACTTAACTTCACGCACCATATTTTTGAACGGCACTTATTCATACTCAACACGACGCTCGAACTTTAGCTTAGGAGGTGGTTATTTCCACCTGACGAGCATTTCGAACGCCGTTTCTCAAGGGTACACTACAGCTAATTTCGCCGCATCTTACAGTTATGTTGTAAGACGGCATCTTTCCGCCAACTTCCGTTATGACTTGATTTCTTACGGCGGCCTTTCCGGCCTTAACGGGACTACAGAAAATCGCCTGAGTTTCGGCATATCATTCAGTTCTCAGGGTATTCCGATGACGCTTTTCTAAATAGAAGTTATTAGTCTTTCGCCATCGGCTCTCCACTTACTGTGTTTCACCTTCGGACAAAGCCTGCTGGAGGCGGTCGGCGAAGTTGTCGCCGGTTTCGGTCTCTAGTTTACGTTTGCGCAGTGGAAGGGCGGAGTCCAATTCGTGAACCAGGCGCAGAAGGCTGCGGATGTTCGAGGCGATCAGATTTTTGCCACCGGCGATTTGTTCTGCGGGAAGAAAGTGCGCGTCGACTCCGAAATCGATACGCAGATCTTCCTGATCGGCCACATGCGTATCAGCGCCATTGTCGAATTCCCGGCCAAAACAGGAGAGGCCGGCGAGCGCCGGAGCCAGTACCCAATCACCTTTGAATTGCCAGAGATCCCACCAGCTTTCAAGGCTGTAGGAGATATCATCACCCGAGTAGTCGCTGAAAATCCGTAGAGCCTCGTCCACGTCCATGGGGCCATTTACGGGCCGTTCGAGCAGCGGAGGTTCGTGAGAGCTGATGGCCTCGATCAGTATGGTGGACTGACCTTGCTCGCGTTGGGAAAAAGGGAAGAGCCGGAGCAATTTTTCGAAGTGACGCAGACGCTGGGCGAGGGCGCTTCGTTCGAGCCAAATAGAGAGGGATAACCGATCCGTCACCCCATTATTATCGCCATTGAAGAGATACTAGAAGCATGATCACCGGCTTGGTCGAAATCAAGCGGCTGGGCGAAAAGCGGCGCGAGGAAAATCGACGCTTCCGCGGCTGGCTAAAAAGCCATACCTTCGTCGAAAGGCGATTCAAAGCTATTGCGCAGGACGTGGAGGAGGCGATCGACTGTACAGCATGCGCGAATTGCTGCCGGGTTGCGACAACGCAGGTGAGCGAGCGGGACACGGACCGGTTGGCGCGTTTCCTGGGGATTCGGTTAACCGATTTCTTACGCGAGTACACGGTGGAATCACCTGACGAGGGGCGCATTCTGAAGCGCAACGAGGAAGGCTGCGTATTTCTGAGGGACAATCTTTGCTCGGTATACGAGGCGCGGCCACAGACGTGCGAGCTGTTTCCACATCTGGCGAAGGGGAATGGGTCGCTGGTGAGCCGTATGTGGCATATGCCGGATCGGGCCGTTTACTGTCCCATCGTCTTTAATTCCTTGGAGCAATTCAAGACGGAGACAGGCTTCCGGAAATGACGTTTCTGGTGGTACTGTTGCTGATCGGGTTGTTGGCCGCTTTCAGCTTCGCGGCGTATCAATTTTCAGATGCAAGACGCTGGCGCGAAACGGCGGCGGAGGCGCGCGAACAGGGCGAGCGGGATCGCCTGGAATTGGAGGCGGCGCGGCGCGCGGCGGTCGGTGCGGACGTACAGGTCAAGCTACTCACGCAGACGCAGCGTCAGCTAGAGGACAGGTTTCGCGCGCTGGCGGCGGATGCGCTCGAAAGCAACAGCCAACTTTTTTTGGACCGCAGCCGGGATCAGATGCAACACCTAGTTGAGCCTGTGAATCAGTCGCTGCGTCGTTTCGAAGAGCAGGTGCAGGCAATCGAGCGTTCCCGGATTGGCGCTTATTCCGAGTTGACTACGCAGGTGCAGGCCCTGGCACAACTGCAGGAGCGTGTGCGGCAATCTACGGACCAGCTCAAGACGGCACTGCGCTCACCGTCGCAGCGGGGCCGCGGGGGCGGGATGCAGTTGCGCCGTGTGGTTGAGATGGCGGGCATGCTGGAATATTGCGATTTCGCCGAACAGAAGACACTGTTTGGCGATACCAACCAGCGGCCGGATTTGATTGTGCGGCTCCCGAACCGATGCGAGATTGTGGTGGATGCGAAGGTTTCGCTCGAAGCGTACTTGCGAGCGATTGAAGCCGAGCACGATACAGATCGCACGCGGCACTTGAAGGATCATTCGAACCAAGTGAAGACGCATGTGAAGTCACTCGGGGAGAAGGCGTATTGGGAACGTCTCTCGTGTTCGCCCGAATTCGTGGTCGCGTTCCTTCCACTTGAATCGTTGTTCAGCGCGGCGCTCGATAACGATCCGACGCTGCTCGAATTCAGCGTGGAGCGGCGAGTATTGATCGCGACACCGACTACGCTGATCACGTTACTTTTGACAGTGGCACATGGCTGGCACCAACAAGCCATAGCGCAGAATCTGGAAAAGATTCAATTGACGGGACAAGAGTTATATCAGCGGCTGTTAACGATGAGCCAGCACTTTTCGAAGTTAGGCGACGCTATTGGAAAGACTGTCGAGACCTATAACCAGACGGTGGGTTCGCTTGAGAAGAACGTATTGACGTCAGCGCGGAAATTTAAGGAATTGAGTCCGGCGAACGCACCGCAATTGGAAGAGGTTGGCGAAGTCGAATTGAGCCCGCGGCGTTTGGACAATGCAAAGTGGAGGGTGCTGGAAGGCTAGTTGAGCTTTTCCGTGATGGTGGCCGGACGAGTGAGTTGGAAAGTGAGTTGGGTCTCCGCCGGAAGCGACGCCGCTTTGCCGTGACTCAGGAGGACCGCGCCAGTGCCGGCGCCGCCGCCTACGCCTGCACCAATCGCCGCACCCTTTCCGCCGCCGGCGATGGCGCCGATGATCGCGCCGAGCGCTGCTCCACCGCCGATTTTCGCGGCATCCTCACCCCCTCTTCCAGGGGCTTGTTTTTCACAGAAGCTGGTTTCAACAGGCACGTGCTGGCCATCTGTCGTATTGATTTCGGTGATGGTCAACTGCATGCCGGACTTTTGAGCGCTGGATATTTTTCCCAATACTTTCGAGCCCTTGTCGGCGATGATGAAACCGTCCAGGATTAGAGGAACATCGAGCGCTGCGTGAAACGTGTCGCCGGCGTAGTTGTGGTCTGTGGAAACGGTTTCAATTAGCCGAACGACCAGGTTAGTGCCGGATTGTAGGGTAACCACATGCGGGGCGGGCGCAGGCGGTGGATAGGACGGCGCGGGCACGCCGAGCTGCGGACCCGTTGGCCCTTGACCCTCGTTCACGGCGGGCCGCACTGGGACGACTGAAACCTGCGTTGGGGCGGGCGGAGCCGTTTGCGCCACCTGCATTATTGTGGGGGTTGCTGGAGCGACAGCTGCTTTCGGCCGAACTCGCTGAACGCGTTGGACGACGATCGGGAGCGCCCCTACGTTCTGCACCGAGGGTGCCGGGACGGCAATCACGGCCGGCGGATTTTTGGGGCTTTGCGTCTCCGGACCTGGTATCACCAAAGGCGCGACAGCATGCGCAGGCGCGACGTTCGTCTTCAGATAGACGAGAGCGCCACCGAGCGCCAGGATCACGCCCGCGGCAAACGCGCCAGCTACCTTGAATAGGCTGGACGGCTCCATTTCTTACTCCCCAATTTAGAAACGTACGAGTTCCCAAGCGCGTTTCACCGGGCGGTTAAAATGAGTTTTGGACTTTCCGGCTGGCTTTTCCATAGGGCCTATTACGGTACACCCGGCGACGGTGCTCGCGCCGATGGCGGGAGTGACCGACACCGTTTTCCGGCGATTGATTCGCAATCAGGGAGGCTGCGGCCTGCTGATGACGGAGTTCACGAGCTCGCACGGCGTGGTGAGCACGCGTCACGCGAAGAAGCCAAATCGTAATTTCCGGTATCTGTATTTCGAGCCCGAGGAACACCCTATCACCTGCCAACTGTTCGGTTCCGATCCGGACGTCATGGCAGATGCGGCAAAGGTATGTGAGGAACGCGGATTCGATGTTGTGGATATCAATTTCGGCTGTCCGGTGAACAAGGTAGTGAAATGCAACGGCGGAAGCGGGTTGCTGCGCGATCTGCCGTTAGTCGAAACGATCCTCAAGAAAGTGAAGGCCGCGATTCGAATCCCACTGACGTGCAAGTTCCGCGCGGGTTGGAACGACCACGAACTAGTGGCCGTTGAAATGGCGAAGCTCGCCGAAGATTGTGGTCTGGCGGCCGTCGCCCTGCATCCGCGCACTCGCGAGCAGGGCTATAGCGGGCGGGCCGATTGGTCGCGCATCGCCGCAGTCAAAGCGGCGGTCCGGATTCCGGTGATCGGAAACGGCGACATCCTCACTCCGGAAGATGCGATACGGATGCATCGCGAAACGGGTTGCGATGGGGTGATGATCGGAAGGACAGCTTCCTCAAATCCGTGGATCTTCCGGCAGATTGACGAGTATCTTCGCACCGGATCCTATAACGTGCAGGCCGACCACCAACGTTATGACATGATGAAGACTTACTATCTCATGCTCGAGGATCATGGTGAACCGGACGCGGTCGGCAAGATGAAGCAATTTGCCACTTACTTCACTCACGGGGTTCGCAATGGATCGAACCTCCGTGTCGAGATTT
>Ga0157374_10005353_pt1 | contig 10776 bp, 9 predicted proteins | sample M25metaG_FD_115308 | JGI IMG/M metagenome (GOLD analysis project Ga0157374, IMG submission 115308) | Miscanthus rhizosphere microbial communities from Kellogg Biological Station, Michigan, USA - M2-5 metaG | ecosystem: Host-associated > Plants > Roots > Rhizosphere > Soil | place: USA: Michigan... | reverse complement strand
CAATTCAACTAATGCAAGCAATTCAACTAATGCAAGCAATTCAACTAATGCAAGCAATTCAACTAATGCAAGCAATTCAACTAATGCAAGCAATTCAACTAAATAAAATAAGGATATAATAAATATAATCAAGTTGTTGTTGTAATTATGCCTGAGGCTATTGAAGAAAAGAAGCCTAATTCTTTAATACATGAAAGTAGTCCGTATCTATTGCAACATGCCTATAACCCTGTTAATTGGTATCCTTGGAATGAAGATTCAATCAATCTAGCAAAAAAAGAAGATAAACCAATTTTTCTTAGTGTAGGATATAGTGCATGTCACTGGTGCCATGTTATGGCTCATGAATCTTTTGAGGATAAAGATATAGCAAAAATAATGAATGAAAAATTTATCAATATTAAAGTAGATAGAGAGGAAAGACCTGATATTGATGATGTATATCAACGAGCATGCCAAATAGTAAATGGAAATGGTGGTTGGCCCTTGTCTGTTTTTTTGACTCCGGATTTAAAACCGTTTTATGTTGGTACCTACTTCCCAAAAAATAGCAGATATGGCATGCCAGGTTTTGGTGAAATTTTAAAACAACTTGATAATGCTTATCACTTTAGAAAAAATGAAATCAATAGCACAACAGTTGAATTTATGAGTTCTCTTGAGGATACAACAAAAAATAATTTAATTAATAAGAATTTAGAGATTGATAAATCTGTTTTAGATGAATCTGCAATAAATCTGTTACATATAGCTGATTTTACATATGGTGGATTTGGATCTGCACCTAAATTTCCTAATGTTTCTAATTTGCTATTTCTATTACGATATTACGATATTTCAAAAATTGAAAAATTCAAAGATTTTGTAATATTGACAAGTGAAAAAATAATGTATGGTGGTATACATGACCATCTGGGTGGTGGTTTTTGCAGATATTCTACAGACCAAAAATGGCTTGTTCCGCATTTTGAAAAAATGCTATATGATAACTCATTATTGGTTATTTTATTTTCTGAGGTATATCAAATTACTAAAGATGAAAAATTTAAGATGACTGTTAAAAAAACTTTAGACTATATTTTAAGGGATCTTTTAAATAATGATAATGGCTTTTTTTCTGCAGAAGATGCCGATTCTGAAGGCGAAGAAGGTAAGTATTATCTATGGTCAAAAAAGGAGATTGCCTCAATAATAGATAATCCTTTACATTTGGATATATTCTGTGAATATTATAATATATCAGAAGGTGGAAATTTCGAAGGAAAAAATATCTTGAATGTAAGATATTCTTATCAATTTCTTTCAAAAAAATATAAACTTGATACAAATGATATTGAGAGAATTGTTAATGAAAATTCTATAAAGCTATTTAAAGCTCGTGAAAAAAGGATAAGGCCACAGAAAGATGATAAAACTATACTTTCATGGAATGCATTAGCTATATCGTCTTTTATAAAAGGCTATAGAATAACTGGCAATGAAATTTATTTGAAAACTGCAGAAAATTCGATCAAATTTATTGAGGCCAAAATGAAATCATCAAATGGTTCTCTTTTTCATATTTATAAAAATGGAGTATCTAAAATTCCTGCCTATTTGGACGATTACGCCTTTTATATTAATGCCATTTTAGATTTGATGGAAGTAAAGCCTACTGTTAAATATTTGGAATTAGCTATACAATATACTGACTATTTAATAAAGAATTTCTGGGACTCTACAGAAAATAACTTTTATTATACTTCTACTTTTCATGAATCACTTCCAATTAGAAATAAAATTCTATATGATTTAGCTATACCTAGTGGCAATTCTGTATCTGTTTCAAATTTTATTAGACTTTATCACTTGACAGGAAATGACGAATATATTACATTTGCAGAAAAAATGATGAAATCATCCTTGTCTTTAGCTATAGAAAATCCTTTTGGCTTTGGCTGCCTGCTTTCTTCATCTTATCTTCATATAAAAAAACCAGTTGAAATTACTGCTTTTTCAAAAAATAATTCGTCTAAAGATTCTTCCTTGCTCAATACTATAAATAATGAGTTCATTCCAAATGGTATATTTTCTATTATTGATGAGAATTGCGATTTAAAAAACTTGGAAAAATATGCATTATTTCAAAATAAATCTTTGTTAAACAAAAACTCTGCTGCTAATGATGCTGAATTTGTTCTAGTTTGTAAGGATTTTACTTGCACTCCTCCAATCACCGATATTGAAAGCCTAAAAGATATTCTGTTCAGTAAATTGTCAAAGGAAAGAATTAAATAATTTTTTCTTTCAAAATATTTTATTGTTCCTGCTGTTGTTGTTGTCTTTTATTAATTCAAAGTATTCTTTTTATTTTATTTTGTTATCATCTCTCTTAATCTTTAATTTTGTGGATTATGCTTTGAGTCAAGTTAACAATTCAAGTGATAATATTGATAAAGCTAAATCATCAAGTGATCAAGCAATTTCATTAATTGATTCATTAAAAGGATCATCGTTACTAAGTTCAGTTACAAACGAAATGGGTAATTTCTCAATGTCTGGAGCAAATAAATCTAATACTACTAATGCAAAAATTGCATTGTCTAATGATTCTGCTAAAAATAATTCGCTTGTTGTTATTGATAAAAATGTTACCGCTAAAAAAAACCACGGTAAAACATCAACTATTCCAAATACTAATAATGTTATTACTAAAGGTAATGCGGATACTGTACAACCTTTACTAGTTCTTCCTTATCCTATGTCTATCCAATCAAAAGATTATATTCCTCTTTATAGTTCTATGCCATCTAAAATTTCTAACGGTACTATTTTAACCAAGCTTCCTTGTGATAAAAATAATAAACCTATATTACAAATAGTCGGATCATCAGCTGATAATAATATTTTTCCTTTAAATCTTGATCTTATTTCTAACTTATCAAAGGCAGGTAGCATGTGTATGTATAAATCTGTATTCCCAGAAGATTTTTCAAATCCATTATATTCTCATACTTTAACTAACATATATCTATATAATACTTTGGACACTGTAGTAGAAGTTCCTACGACAACTTCTATTTTTATAGGCATACACAAACTAACTTCTCAGTAGTTTTTTCTTATATAGAGTACATAATTCCACCGGAAACTATTGGGATAGATTCTAACTTTGAAAGTTCTTTTATTCTTGCAATTATTGCATTAAACCAGAGACTGTCAATACCTTGACTCCAGATTGTAATTTTTTTATACTCTTTTTCTTTTCCCTGATGAAAGAAACCTTTGCAGTCCTCTACTGTCATATTATTGTATCTTTGGCTTATTTCTTCAATAGCTGCTTCAGCTTCTGCAGGCAAATATAATATTGTTAGTGTTGGATACGGAATAGTATCTGTAGAAGCAGAGGATGGTGATGCATCATTAGCCATAATTTTAATTTATAAGGGACTTATATGATTATTTCGTTCCATTGAATATAAAATATTTCATGGAAATTAATAAGACTATTATATGTTTGTTATATATGAAGATACTTATATGAATGCTGAACAATTTTCAAAAAATATTCTAGATTTAAATGAAAATATTTTATTTGCTGGTATTTTGGAAAAATCTGGTCATCTTAGTACAAGTCAACAACGGGTTGCCATTGATGAATATTTAAAAGGAAGAAATCTAGAAATGATTTATTCTACTTCCGTTTATATAACAGATCTAAGGAAAATGCTCTCCAATTCATTTGGCAATTTAAATTCTATTTGTTATGTTTATGAGAAAATGAAAATACTATTGTTTCCAATCAAGGATCATATACTATTAGTATTTGTTAATAAAAACCTTCAATCAGATGATTTAACAAAAAACATTTATAATTATATTAAATCTTTAAATGATTTGGATCTTTACTCAGTATAATTATTATTTTTATCTTTATATTTTATAGTCTTTTTTATATAGTTTTATCTATTTAAAATAGAATAATTTGTTATTCTATTTTTTAAAAATATTTTTATGACTTTTTAGTTTTAAAAAAAATTTCTTTTGTTTTAGAGGTAAGGTTATATTGTTATTAATGAAATAATATTTGAAATATTTTTTCTATATAATATAAAAAATTTCTTTTGTAAATAATATTTTCATTATTATAATATATATACATTTTACGCTCAATGTTATTTATTTTAGATATTCTCTTTTGTATATGATTTTATCTTGATATAACTGAAATTAAAATTTTTTCTCAAAAAAAGTTACTGGTAAAAGAAATAATATTATTTAATATATTTTACTTTTTAGATAATTTTGTATTATTATTTATATACTTGTATATTGACACACACATATATTTATTTCAGAAAAAAAGAGATTGTTTTTATATAAAGATTAATTTGATTTTTTTTATTTTGATTGTTTTCTGATGATGAAATAATTTTTAAAAGATGATGTAAGTGAATAAAAGTACATTTTATAATTTTCTTATAGTTATCTTAATTAATATACAGGCAAATTGTAATACTATGTCTTTTCTTCGATATAGGATAATACGATTGAGGAAATTTACTTATAATAAAATCTTTGTCGTAATTAAATATGTGCTATTTTTATATTTTAGAATAAAAATGTTATTTGGATTGTATTAATTTAAAACTGTATATTATAACTCAATAACATTCAATAAATGGTACTAATTAGTCTACTTATGGATTATCAAAAAATACTTGATGCTATTTTTGATTTAAATAGTGATATTCGTTATGCTGGATTATTAGATGAAACTGGTTCTATGATAGCTGGAGGCATGCGTCATGGAATTGATTCGATAGTAGATCAACCTAGCGAAGAGCTATATCTAACACATACAGCTTTAAGAAAATCTATGCGTGAACGATTTGATGATACTATGGGCCATGCCCGTTTTGTTTATGTAGAGCGTGAAAAGTTATCACTATTAACTTTTTATTTGGATAAAAAGATGTTACTTGTTACACTTGAGCCAAATACAGATTCTCATACCGTTGTGGATATAGCTGAGGATATATTGGATATTCTTAATTCTAATACTGTTACAAAAAAATGATTTAGATCTGTGTGTTGTAATTACTAAAATCTTGGATAATATTATGCATTGCAATTAAATCATTACTAAACAATTCTAATTCATTAGGAATTATACTTTTTATTGGATCTTTTAATGAAAGTGGTTTTTTAGTCGTAGCTGAAATTGTTTCTTTTTTCTTATTCCAAATCTCTGAATTAAATTTTATTAATTTATTAGTTAGTAATGTCATTTCATGAAATTCATTATCTGTTTTAGGAAATCTTTTTTCTTCAATAATTTTCTTATTCAGATATACCTTTGTCCATAATTCATATGTAATAAATGGACAAATTGGTTCTAATAAAAGTAAAATAGTCTTAAAACATTTATGAATTGTATAAAGTGCAGATTTTCTCTCTTCATTATCACTTTCATTATATAATCTTGATTTTACAAGTTCAATATAATGAGCAGCAAAAATATTCCAAGTAAATTCCCTTATTGTGTTTGAGGGAACAAAAAAGTTTAATTCATTATATCCGTTTATACTTTTTCTAGATATATCATCAAGTTCTGCTAATATCCACTTATCTGTTGTATTAAGTTTTTGTGGTTTGTTTTCTTCATCTATTAATTCAAAATTAGAAATAAATCTTCCAATATTCCATAACTTGGATAAAAACTTTTGAGAATTAATTATTTTTTGTTCAGAGCATCTAAAATCGTACCCTAAATTTGCCTCGCTTGCTGACCAGAATCTAAATGTATCTGCGCCATATTTATTGATTATTGGTAATGGATCAATTACATTTCCTTTGCTCTTGCTCATTTTTTCACCTTTATCGTCAACACCATAACCCATTATCCAAGCATTTTTCCATGGTAATTGTCCTGTAAGGTATATACATCTAAGTAATGTATAATATAGCCATGTTCTTATGATGTCTTTTCCTTGAGGCCGGATGGTAGTAGGGTATGCATTATTATAAAATATATCATTTTTGCTGAATTTGGTGATATGGAGAGGAGTTATACTTGAATCCATCCATGTATCAAAAATTCTTTCTTCGCCTACAAATTCGTATTTATTATTGCAATTTTGACATTTATCAAAAGGTGGTTCTTCTTCCCATGGCCTATAATATTTTCCAGCTTCAGGAACTTGTGGAAATTTACATTTTTTACAATACCATATTGGAATTTCAGTTCCATAAAATCTTCTCCTTGAAATCGGCCAATCAATAGCAATTGAATTTATCCAATTTATTAGAATCTGCCTATGCATTTCTGGATAAAAATTTATTTTTTTAGAATATTCAAGTAATTTTGCTTTAAAGTCTATTTGCTTTAAATAATAATCTTCCAAAGATATTATTTCTATAGGGGTTTTGCTTCTTTCACAAATAGGTGTTCTATGTGATATTGTTTCAATTTTAATTACAAGTTCTTGATTAGTTAATTCTTCTATGATTTTAGTTCTTGCTTGTTTTGGAGAAAGGTTTGAAAATTGCTTGGCATGTTCAGTTGTTTTACCTGTAGCATTTATAGATTTTATTTCCTTTAGTTTAAGTTCCCTAAATAGTTGTACATCATTAAGATCACCAAAACTGCATACCATTACCGCTCCGGTACCAAAGTTAGGATCAGCATATGGATGTTGTATTATTTTCACTTTTCTGTTGAAAATTGGTATATCTAAATTTTTACCTTGAATTTTTTTATATCTTTCATCCTCTGGGTTTACTATTACTGCTTGACAAGCAAAAAGTAGTTCAGGCCTAGTGGTAGCTATTATTATATGATCTTTACTTTCATTTAGAAAAAATTTTATAAAAACCAGCTTTGTTTCCATGTCAATATATGCTATTTCTGAATCAGCAATAGTTGTACCACAATCAATACAATAGTTATTAGGTCTGTCTCCAAGGTATATCAGACCCTTTTTCCACATTTCAATAAATGTTGATTGAGTAAGTGTTCTATACTCTATGGAGTCGGTGTGAAAAGTTTCTTTAAAATTTGCGCTAATTCCCAAGCTCTTTAGAATTTCTATAAACTCTTTTTCTGTCTCATCAAGTGTTTGTTGACAAAGCTTTAAAAATTCTTTTCTGTCCATATTTCTCATTCTAATTTTATATTTTTTCTCCGTATAGATTTCTACAGGTATTCCGTTTCTATCAATTCCTATAGGAAAGATAACTCTAAATCCATTAGATCTGGCTACTCTTGCTATCATATCTATCTGAGAATAATGGGCTGCCGCTCCAATATGCCATGGTTTTCCTGATGGATACGGAGGAGGTGTATCTATTACATAGTAATTATTGTTTTCCACGCCATTGTTTTCTGTTTCATAAATGTTTTCTCTCTCCCAACTTTCCAAAATTCTTTTTTCAATATCAGATGACCATGTCTTTTCTGTTATCTTGGTACTCAATTTTTTAATTTGTAATATCTTTTTCTTATTAGTTATTAATCTTCCTAGGACAAATTGATAAACATACTTTATTTTTATAGAATTTGATCGACTTTTATTTTTTTATACTTGATAAAATATGAGCTCCTTTATTAACGCCTTCATAAATATATACTCCTATCGCCTGAACATTTTCAGGCATTTTGTATGATAACATTTTAATTATTTCTGTAGATAGATTTTCAACGGTTGCTTCTCCTTCAAGTAAAAAAGTGGTATTCTTAGGCATTTTTAAATCAAACTGACCCTTAGGACCATCAAATTCTATAAAAATATGATTATCTTCTTCTTTCTTCATATACTTTTTATTTATAAAAAACTTGTGATCAATTTGGTTTAATGTTTCTTTAATTATTCTTTTTGCTTCAGAAAAATCGATAACTAGATTATTAATCATTTCACCTATTAATTCTATCATTACAGTGGATGTATGTCCATGAATTATAGAACATTTTTCTACTAGTGGAAGAATATGTGCATAATCAAATGATAAAGACGGATCTTCTATGAAAACTGATCCTATCTGTTCTACTTTTTTATTAAATAAAAAGAAACTATCTAATTCATTAATTTTTCCTATGAAAGATGATTTTCCTATGGCTATTAAATCCATAGAAGGAAACTTTTCATTAATAATCTTAAGTTCTGCTATATCTTTATCATTTTCTAATATTTTAATAAATTTATCCCTTCCTATTTTAAAATCAATATTAATCTTGGTATCACTAACAGATGCATTATATTGATAATCAATATCTAGAAAATCTAATAATTTTGAAATAGAATATCCTGTTCTATTACTTATTAAATTTTTTTTATCATTAATATATTTTAAATCTTTATCCACTACAAATTCTATGCATATCTCTATTATAATTATTACAAATATATTTTGAACAATTTATAAATTTGAAAAGGTAGATGTCATTTCAAATAGAATTATGTAAGGTTTTATATTCAATCGTTCATAATTCAATAAAAGATGTAGATAAAGTTGCCATAGCTTTTTCTGGAGGTGTTGATAGCACTTTATTATCAAAAATTTGTAAAGATTTAAGAAAACAAATAATTATAATTACAATTGGTTTTCCGCATTCACATGATATTTTATTTTCTAAACACATTTCAAATCTTATATCTGAAACTCAAAATCATATAATACATGAATTAAATGATATTGATTTTGTAGAAACTTTGCAATATGTAAAATCTAAAATAGCATGTAATAATCTTTCACATATCGAAAATTCTATAGCATTTTATTATCTAAGCAAAATTGTTAAAGAAAATGATCTAGGCGAATTTTTTTTGACAGCAAACGGTTTGGATGAATTATTTTGTGGATATGATAAATATAGATTGTATTTTGATAATGGATATAAATTTATAATTGAATTTATGGAAGAAAAATTATTTAATGAATTTCATTTAATGAATGAGGTTTCTCATGTAATAGAACAAAGTGGAATAAAATCCATTCAGCCTTTTATGACTGATAGTTTTATTAATTTTGCAAAAACAATTCCATTAGACTACAAAATTAAAGGTGCTGATGATTATATAAGAAAACATATTATAAGAGAAATTGCATTGGATATAGGTGTTCCAAAAGAATCTGCTATGTATCCTAAAAAAGCATTTCAATATGGCTCATTAATTCATAAACATTGTATTAAACAAATTAAAAATTTTTTATAAACTTCGAACTTAAATTCGCTATTTTTTGGATATATATTTATTTTGCAAAGTTAAGTTTATTAATAAAGAATAATGTTAGGCTCTTAATAATATTTTAAACATATCTTTAGTTTCAGCTTATAAAAAGGAGATAATATTTTATATAGTAGAAATTATAGAGATATTTCTTACTAAAAATCTATTATAGAAATTGCATATAATTGGATTATAAAAGAAAGGCTTATAAATATCTTCTATCTCAATTAGTTGCAATGAAAAGTACATTAGCAGTTGTTGCTGTATTTGCTGTTTTATTGTCTGGGTTAGTTTTTCTTCCCGGTTTTAATATGAACGCATATTCTCAAGCTCCAGCTCCACAAGCTGCGGCTCCAGTAGCTCAACCTACTTCAGGTAAAATGGTTAATTTATTATATATTGCAAAAGAAAGAAATTTCACATTACCAGATGGTACAAAGTTCGATGCATTAACATGGAACGGTACAATTCCTGGACCTGTAGTTCGTTTAACTCAGGGTGATACTGTACATGTTACAATTCAAAATCCAACAAACAATACATTAATACACAGTTTAGATACTCATGCATCAACTATAAGTGCGGTTCCTAACTTTGGTGCAATTTCTCCAGGTGCATCAAAGAACTGGACATTCATTGCCTCTCAACCAGGTGTATTTAAACTTCACTGTGAGGGTAATAATGTATTGACAATGGACCAACATGTATTTTCAGGCATGGTAACAACAATGATCGTTGATCCAAAGAATGGTTATACAGGATATCAATCAGTTAGTGGTGCAACAGGTCAAAACGTAAATGTCCCTGCTAACGCAAAAGATATTGTATTCCAATTCTCAGAGTTATACTTGACCCCTGATGGTAAATATGATTCAAAAGCAATGTTTAATCATAATGCAACCCTTTCATGGATAAATGGTATACCATTTGGTTATGATCCAGTTATCACTAAAACCGCAGGAGCAATCCCATTGCACTTTAAAGTAGGAGATCACGTAAGATTCTTCTTGATAAACCATGGAGATATCCCAGTTAACTTCCACATCGTTGGTGAAATACTTGACAGAGTTACAGATGGTAGTATTGTTAGTGGATTAGGCAAACAAACCTATACTATTGGTGGCTCTAATGACGCTATAGTAGATGTTGTATTTGACCAACCAGGTGCATATGCATTTGTAAACCATGACTACTCACAATTATTCAGAGGACAAGCAGGTATTATCTTAGTTGATGGTCCAGATATGGCTGTCAGTAAATCCGTAAATGCAACAGACGATAGACTTCCATCTAATGCAGTCCCACCAGCAGGTGCAAATACCATCCCAGTTAAGACCCAACCATATGCATGCGGATTGAACGCTTGCTTACCTAAACCATAAAAGCAGCTCTTAAACATCCAATTTTTATATTTTTTTAAAAATACTGATTAAAATACTCTAAATAATATTTTTATATATTTTAATTATCTATATAGTGATAAAATTAAGGATATCATTGTCTATTGCTATATATGCTTTATATTCATCTAATTCCTATTATGATATTTTATAAATTATTTTTATTT
>Ga0157374_10005352_pt1 | contig 10776 bp, 9 predicted proteins | sample M25metaG_FD_115308 | JGI IMG/M metagenome (GOLD analysis project Ga0157374, IMG submission 115308) | Miscanthus rhizosphere microbial communities from Kellogg Biological Station, Michigan, USA - M2-5 metaG | ecosystem: Host-associated > Plants > Roots > Rhizosphere > Soil | place: USA: Michigan... | reverse complement strand
TGAAGATGATTCGCTCGAACTCAGCCGGAACCTCCGGGTTCAACCTCACCGGGGCCGTTGGATCTTTATGCAGGATGGCATCCACGACGTCGCCGGAACTTTGGCCACGAAACGGTTCCGTTCCCGTGACCATTTCGTAGAGCGTGGCGCCAAACGAGAACAAGTCGGTGCGCGCATCCAGATCTCGGCCACGCACCTGCTCCGATCGCGATTCCCCGGTGTCGACGAGCTTCAGCAATGAGCACAGTGCTGGATGAGGAAGGCGCTGCAGAAAATGGCGCGCTGGTGGAAACTTTGCTGGTGTCAACTTTGCTGGCAGCGCCTGCCGCAGACTCAGCGTTGCCAGCTCTGGAAGACGAGATTTCTTGCGCAACGCGGCCCGATTCCGTTTCGCGCTTCAGCCGCTTCAAGTCCGCCCGCAGCTCGGAGGCGTGCTGATAACGCAGATCGCGATCTTTCTCGAGCGCCTTGAAGATGATTCGCTCGAACTCAGCCGGAACCTCTGGGTTCAACCTCACCGGGGCCGTTGGTGCTTTATGCAGGATGGCATCCACCACATCGCCGGAACTTTGGCCACGAAACGGTTCCGTTCCCGTGACCATTTCGTAGAGCGTGGCGCCAAACGAGAACAAGTCGGTGCGCGCATCCAGATCTCGGCCACGCACCTGCTCCGGCGACATGTAAGCCACCGTGCCGAGCATCGCGCCCGGGCTGGTCAGATGTTCTTCGGCAAGGAGACTCTCCGGCATGGTCGCGGTCGCTCCATCGCCGGACCTTCCCGAGTGCATTGTCACTTTCGCCAGGCCGAAGTCCAGAATCTTCGCGTGACCGCGCTTGGTCACGAAAAGATTGGCGGGCTTCATGTCGCGATGGACAATTCCTCCTTCGTGGGCCGCATCGAGCGCATCGGCAATTTCGATGGCCAGCGCAAGCACGGTCTCGGTTTCCATTGGCCGCCCAGCAATGCGGTGCTTCAAAGTCATCCCATCCAAAAACTCCATGGCGATGAAGGGTTGACCATGCTGATCATCGATTTCATAGATCGTGCAGATGTTGGGGTGATTCAGAGCAGAAGCGGACTTGGCTTCGCGTTCGAAGCGGCTGAGAGCTTGTGGGTCTTTCGCTACCTCGTCAGGAAGGAACTTCAGGGCCACGAAGCGGCCGAGTTTCAGGTCTTCGGCCTTGTAGACGACCCCCATCCCGCCGCCGCCCACCTTCTCGACGATGCGGTAATGCGAGATCGTCTGACCGATCATTGGAGCAAAATCCTACTTCCGGGTAAGGGGCAAGTCAACGAACGGTGGGTGGCGCGCCTTTCGTCTTTTTCAAAGCTCTGGCGTCAAAGGGGCGGAGTGCCCACCTGAGAAATTAAGCTTTGCCGTTTTTGGGGAGCGGATCGACGAGAGCATCGGCGATTAGATCGTCTGTGATCACGACCTGTGACGCTCCCGCGCGATGGAGCAATGTTCCACGTTGGCTGTTCTCTCCACTCACCACGATCTTCAGTTCCTTGTTACGGGAATGGGCCATCAAGGTGATCGACAGTTTGCGGTCGGGATCCTCGGTGGTCACCACGAGTGCCTTGGCGCGCTCGACCCGCGCGTGGTCGAACGTCGCATCGTCCATTCCGGCATCCCCCTGTACTACGACAAAGCCGAGGTTGGAGGCCTGGGCCGCCTGGTCGGGGGATCGATCGATGACCACCACCTGCTCCCCAGCATCATGCAGTCGGCCGGCCACCAGGCGGCCAATCGTACCGAAGCCAATGACGATAACGTGGTCGGCAAGATTCTCGAGTTTGTGTTTCATCCTCTTGTTCTCCCGAAGCGCCATTACGGAGTCGCTGGAAAGGACGCCGGTCAATGTTGACACGGCGTAGCCGCCGATCGCGAGGAAGCCGATCATGGTCGCCATCATGAAGATTTTTTCGCGCAGGTCCAAGCCGTTGAAATCGCCGAGTGTCGTGATCAGGTTGAGGGCGTTCCACAGTGAGCGAAACCACTTTGCAGGAAGCGGCTGATTGGAAGAGTCCAACGCGATCAGCCCAATGGCGCACGCGGCGAGCGTCACAAGCAGCAGACCGACTACATGCGACACGCGACGGCGCCACTCTTGCTGCTGAATGCGTCCGAGTTGCGGCTCGATTACTCGATAGATAGGCATGTGGGGAATTCAACGCAAGGTCTTTCGACTGCGTTCGGCTTCGCCTCTCTCCACTCAAGATGACAATGAAACCTCGAGGCCCGAGGGAACATGCGCCAGCTTATTTTTTCTGCGCCGTCGGCGGCAAAATGCCATTGAGTCGCAGGTACATTGCGGCGGCTCCGTAGTGATCGGCTAAGTTGCTGGCCAGCGCGACAAAGGCCCAGGCCCGCAGTTGTTTCTTGCCGCCAAAGCCTTCGATCGTGTCTCCCAGCTTCGAGTCGTCGGTCTTCGCCAAAGATGTCGTGCAGAAATCGAACGACGCTTTTACGGCCGCGAGGAGCTTGTCTTTACCGTAGTTGTCTTTGACTTCAACTTTCGGTTCGGCCACATCGGCTGCCTTCGAACAGAAGAAATTGTTGGCTTCGACGATGTGCTCTGCGAGGTGTCCGAACGTCATCTGGTCGGCGGTTGGCTTGTAGTCAAATTTGTCGGCGGGCATCGCCTCGATGGCGGCGACGATGGTCTTCTGGCGCGAGGCGACCACATCGCGAATCACATCGCTGACGGGACTCTTGGATTGCGCGGCCGCACTGGCGGCCACGAGTGCAATGGATGTAACGAGCAGGAACGTACGTCTCACAGGATACCTCCGGAGCGGAAGGATAACCCGGAACGTGCGATCTGCGATCGGAAATCTGCGGTCTGCTCGAGGTTGAGCGTGTAGGCGGTCCACGCAAGATCCTTCCGCTCGCTAACCCCACAACGCCAAAACTGGCGTTGCATGGGTGCCCCAGACACGCGACCGTTCGGGATGACGCCCTCTAAAAAAAGTTCTCTTTACTTCATCGCATCCACTTTGCCCTGTACCTGTTTGTTCAAGCGCATCTGCTCGGCGAGTTCCTTGATCTCCGTCAGGTCGCGCTGCATTTCGCTCCAGCCGTACCACAATGCGTAGTCTGGGCTCGCGTGGAAGGTGCCCTGGAACGTGCGCATGCGGTGCTCGAGATACATGACAAAGAGTTTCTGCTCGATCGCGGTTGGCGCATCGTGGAAGGTGAGCAGGTTGGGGAAGGGATACGCGTAATCTTTCGGCTTGGGCAGAGTGCCGTCTTTGTACAGGCTGGCCACCACGTGGATAGCTTCGGCCATCAAGTGGTCGGCGTTTTTGATCATGTCGTCGCCCTGCTGCAATTGCTGCTTCGCGAAGTTTGCTGAGTGACACTGGTTGCAGGTTTTCAGCATCTTGTCACGCTCGGCTTGCCAGTCTTCCTGAGTCAGGCGCGCCAAGTCGGCGGCCTTCACGGTTTCGACGAGCGCGGTCGGCTTGCCCTGAGGATCAAGAACACCGAGCGCCTGCAAGATCGCTGCGCGGTCCTCGGCCCACTGCTTGTCCTCGGGCATCGGAAGCCGCACTGCCAGGAAGCCCCACGCCGTCCGGACGCCATGATCGCCATTCTGCATGTGGCACGTCTGGCAAGTGGGCGCGGCGGCCTCGGCCGGGATCAGCTTGCGTTGCTTCAAGTCGCTGCGGACGCCGTGCTTGGATGACGAATACATTTCCCACTGCGGATGATCGAAGCCCATGTGGCAGGTCTGACAAGCCTGAGGCTGTTTCGCTTCTTCGACGGAAAAGGTGTGCCTCGTGTGGCACGAATCGCAGGAAGCTGCGCCGAACTCGCTGCCGTGCTTCCGAAGTTCGATAATTTCCGCTGCGCTCTTCACGCCTACTTTGTGACAACCGCCGCAGCCCTTCTGTCCTTCGATCATGGCCATCGGCTGCCAGTGAATGGTCGGCATAGCATTCATCGCAGCCCATGCCTTCGAATGCTTGCCCTTCATGTACTGTTCGACCTGGGTCGCGTGGCACTGCTTGCAGGTTTCAGGCGTCGGGATATGCACCTTCGCCACGTCGCTCGCAGAACTGTGGCCGTCTCCGTGACACACGACGCAGCTCACCTCGAGCTGGCTGTGCTTGCTCAGCTTCCAATCGGAAACGATGCTCGGGGTTGTCTTGGAGTGACAATCGATGCAAGCTGGCGCCGCATCGCCCGCGGGCTTGGTTTGGGCTGATGCCAAGATTGAGAGACCGAAAGCCAGGAGGAACGCAGGCACGGAAAGGCGTAGCGGCATGAAGCCTCCGTTAAGCAGTGAATTGTGGAAGGACTTGGTCGCGACCGTCAGTGACATTTATCACCAATTCAGGTCAGGGCGTGACCTTAAACCGAATTGGACAGCGAGGCAATATCAAAGGCTCAAACCACCAAGGACACCAAGCCCACGAAGGAAAGCTTAAAAAGCGAGCCACTACCCGGCGATTTCAGGCGTGGCTTTCAGCAGAGTCTGCGTGTAGAGGTGCGCGGGACGCTCGGTGATCTGTTCGCGGGTTCCGATCTCCACGATTTTGCCTTGCCGCATGACCGCGATGCGGGTCGACAGATAGCGCACGACCGGCATGGAATGGGAGATGAACAAATACGTGAGCCCGAAGTCGCGCTGAAGCTGGCCGAGCAGGTTCACGATTTGGGCTCCGACGCTGACATCTAGCGCCGACACCGGCTCATCGGCCACGATGAATTTCGGACGCAGCGCCAGCGCCCGGGCAATTCCGACGCGCTGTCTCTGTCCACCGCTGAACTCATGCGGAAAGCGGCGCATGGCTGATTCGTCCAGGCCAACCGCGCGCAGCAACTCGGAAACCCGCACCCGTCGGGCGTCTGGGCTCAGTGATTCGTGAATGATCAGCGGTTCGGCGATGACGTCCTCGACGCGAAAGCGCGGGTCGAGCGATCCGAAAGGGTCTTGAAAAATGATCTGAAGATCGCGCCGGAATTGCCGCATTTCCGGTCGTGAGACCGAAGTCAGATCGCGCCCCTCAAAGCTCACGCTTCCCGACGTTGGCTCAATCAATCGCAGGACGAGCCGACCGAGAGTGCTTTTACCGGAACCTGATTCGCCCACCAGGCCGAGCGTTTCGCCGGAAACGATGTCGAGGGAAACGTCGTCGACTGCGCGGACTTCCCCCTTCAGCGGCGTACCGAACACCGACTGTCCAAGCGGGAAGACCTTTATCAAATTGCGGATTTCAATCAACGCCACGGTAGCCTCGTCCAGTGGTCATGAAGAAATTCGTTTCAAGCAAACTTCTATCGCGCAATGATCGGTACCGCCGCCAGCGCCGCAATCATCCCGACCAGCTTCCACCGAGTGAAGTGCTCGCGCAAGAGAATGCGCGCCAGCAGCACAGTGATCACCGGATAGAGCGAGCTTAAAACGACCGCTTCATCTAGCCTTCCGGCCTGGCTTGCTCGAATGAACGCGATACTCCCGCTGACATCGAACAGACCGACCATGGCAGCCAATCCGGCAATCGGTGCGGCGACTCGCTGCCAGTGACCGCCGATCAATACGATTGTGCTAGTTACAAGAAATGATGCCGCACGGGCGATGGTGGCGGTCCAAATCGCAGAACCATCTCCTGCCTGGCGGATGCAAATGTAAAACCCGGCGAACCCGATTCCTGCAAGCACAGCAAGGCCCAGGCCTTCCGGACGCGTGCCGCCATCTTCCGATCGCGAAATCAGCCAAACACCAATTCCAGCAAGTACGAAGCCGACGATGTGGCCCACTCCCGGGAATCCCTCAGTTGCAATACTGAAAACGGCAGGTATGGCGGCACCGAGTACCGCCGCAACTGGAGCCGCTAATCCCATTTTTCCCGAGGCCAGCGCTTTGAAAAACAAGGGCAACGAAACTCCGCCGATCGATCCTGCAGCCAGCGACCAGAGCACCTGTATTCGGGTGGGAAACGTTGCATGCACAGCGAGGGCAGCCACGGTCATGAAGATCATTCCACTGCAATGAGCGATGGCGGTGAATAAAAAAGCGTTGGTGCGACGGGCGGCGTATCCGCCGCTGAAGTCGCTTGCGCCCCAGAGGAACACCGCGCACAGGCTGAAGAATAGCGATCCGAATTGCGGAGCTGGATTCATCAAGGGAAGTTGTTGAGAGTAGCACGCGGGCTCGAGTTTCCCCTCGGTTTAGGGCCGGGCGCTCCCTCCACCCATGCTAGAATTTCACAAAGCGTAACCAGCATTTTCAAGAGGTTGGATCCTCCAAGGTAGGACCAGGTTTGATCGAACTGGCACCGTCGATACTTTCGTCTGACTTCGCGCATCTTGCGGATCAGGTTCGCAGCGCTACCGACGGCGGAGCTTCGCTTATTCACGTCGATGTGATGGACGGGCACTTTGTTCCGAACATCACCATCGGGCCTCCGGTGGTGAAGTCGTTGCGGGCAGTAACGCAGTTACCGCTGGACTGCCACCTGATGATCGAAAATCCGGACCAGTACATCACAGGATTCGCCGAAGCGGGCGCGGACTGGATCTCGGTACACCAGGAAGTCTGTCACCACCTTGATCGGACCTTGCACCACATTAAGGATCACGACTGCCTGGCCGGCGTTGTGATCAATCCGGCCACGCCGGTTGAAAGCCTGGTCGAAGTGCTGGAACTCGTCGACTACGTGCTGGTGATGTCGGTCAATCCGGGGTTTGGTGGACAGCAGTTTATTCCATCCGCCCTGCATAAAATCCGCCGCTTGGCCGAATTACGGGCAGCCCGGGGCGCGAGTTTCCGAATCGAAGTAGATGGCGGAATCGCACTCGATACAGTAGGGGAAGTGGTGCGGGCCGGGGCCGAGGTCCTGGTTGCGGGTAACGCCGTATTTGGCAAGGGCGATCCTAAAGTTAACGCGCAGACGTTGCTAAGGGCGGCCAACCAGGCTTTGCTGCAAAAAGTCTGAACACTTTACGATTGGCCTCCGACGGCCGATATTTTTTCTCCGAGGTTCTCATGTCACGTCGCGTTTCGCAGATGGCACTTCTGGGGTTGTTGCTGGCCCTTTCTGTCGCTTGTACCAACAAGAAGGTCACCAATCCGCTGGCCAATGTCGGATCGAAACAGCCCGACAAGGTTCTGTTTGACCGTGCCATGGACCAGTTGAAGCACAACCGCTACGACCAGGCGCGCATGATCCTGCAGACGTTGATTAACACCTACTCGGACTCGGAATTCATCGCGCGCGCGAAACTCGCGGTTGCCGATTCCTGGTACGCCGAGGGCGGCTCGACGGCGCTGACGCAGGCCGAGATCGAATACAAAGACTTCATCACCTTCTTCCCCAATATGCCCGAGGCGGCCGAGGCGCAGCTGAAGATCGCGAACATCCACTACCAGGCCATGGAAAAGCCTGACCGGGACTTCACGCATGCGCGCCGCGCCGAAGACGAATATCGCAATCTGATTTTGCAATTCCCCGACAGCAAGCTTGTGCCTGAAGCAAAAATCCGGCTGATGGAAGTGCAGGAAGTTCTAGCTGAGCGGGAGTTCCGGATCGGACAGTTTTACTATCTGCGCCAGTCATACCCCGCGTCGATCGCGCGCTTGAAGTCGGTGATCGATCGCTACCCGCTTTACAGCGGCGCCGACAATGCGCTGTACATCCTGGGCCAGGCCTACGAAGGCGAAGTGGCGATGTTGCAAAACCGAAAGATGGACGAGAGCGCCAAGGGACGCTTGATCGATCAGTTCAAGAAAGATGCGGGCGCTGCTTATTCGCGCATTCTTACGCGTTACCCGTTGCTTGATCGCGCGGACGCTGCCAAGCAGCGCCTCGAAGCGCTTGAACAACCGGTGCCTCGTCCGACCAAAGCGGCAGTCGCCCTGAACAAGAAAGAGATCGAGAGCCGCCAGGAGAGCGGCATGATGACGTCGGTGCTGGGTGGATTCAGCAAGCATCCGGACGTAGCGCAGGCTACACGCGTGGGCGAACCCACGCTAGTCGACTCCAAACAGACCAGCGCGATCGAAGTCGTGCAGGCTGCTACCAAGGCGATGAGCAACAGTGCGGGCAATAACACGGTTTCGGCAGAGGCCATCGGGAAAGGCGCGCCTCCCGAGAGCGAACCAACTCCCAGGTCGGATACACCGGCGGCAACGCAGTCGACCGGCACTCCCCCCGAGGCGCCCGCTGCGGGAGAGTTGGTCCCGAACGTACCGTCGGCAAGCGATCCGAACGAACTCAAGCCGAATGCAGACCCAGCGGCGACCCTGCCTCCGCCCCAACAGGTCAACGAAATCACCAACGGCGGCGGCGGCCAACCGGCGGCGGCTCCCGCTCCTGCGAACGAGGAACTGGCGACCCCTGAGGAAGTCTCTTCTTCCAGAAAAAAGAAGAAGACTGGTATCCGCAAAGTCGTGCCTTTTTAGGCACTTCCCGGAGTGTGCCGGCGTTCGAGTCGGCACACACTTGACGTTGACCGCTAGTAACGTGCTTATTGCCTTCCGCTCATTGACTTACCCCGAGTCGACACGTTAACTTCGGCATATCTCCCCCTGACCACGAAGGAATTCCTTTGGCGCGGAAAATACTGCTCGCCGACGATAGCGTGACGGCCCAAAACATGGGGCGCAAGATCCTGTCCGAGGCCGGCTACGAGGTGTTGACCGTCAATAACGGCTCAGCGGCCCTGAAGAAGGTGGCCGAACACAAGCCGGACCTGATCGTCCTCGACGTGTACATGCCGGGCTACAGCGGGCTCGAAGTCTGCCAGCGCCTGAAGGAAAACCGCGACACTGCGCGCATTCCCATTCTTCTCACGGTTGGAAAGCTGGAGCCGTTCAAGCCGGATGAAGCCCGGCGTGTAAAGGCCGACGCCTACGTAGTCAAGCCATTTGAAGCGAGCGAACTGCTTACCGCGCTGACCCGTCTCGAAGACAAGATCGTTCCCCAGGCTAAGGCTGAACCGGAAAAACCCGGGCGCTTCGCGAAAGCCATCGCGGAATTCGAAAGCGGTGAAAAGTTTGGTGACGCGGAATCTGGTTGGAAAAACCGTTTGCGAATTCCGACTGGCGGGAAGAAGGCTGAATCTGAGGCCGACCCGGAAATCCCAGCGGCTTCGTCGACTGCGCAACGCGATGCGGCGCGTAACGAAGAGGGTCCGGCTGCCAGCGAGCAGTCTGGCTTTGAACGTCAAATTCCTGCCGGCTTGCCGGCCGACATTACGCCTGAAGAAATCGCCGCCATCAGGGCGGCCGCCGCACAACTGAGCGGAAAAGAAGAGGCGACGAGTCAGTCAGAACCTCAAGCGACCGCGGCTTTCCCTGCGACCATAGAAGAACCTGTTGCTTCGCAATCAGCGCCTGCGATCGTTGAGGGAGAGAGCACGGCGGAAGTTGTAGAGTCCGCAACCGCCCAGTCGCAGGTGGAGGAAGAGGCGGCCCCGGTAACGCTCGCAGCGGCGCAAGAGAGCGTGACGGATGAACCAGCGCCCTCCGAAGCGGTCGCGGCAGCGCAGGAAGCGAGCCCGGTGGAAGCAACCGCCGAGGCGACTTCAGAAATTCAAACACCGGCAGCGGAGACGCAATCGGAAGAAAAACCAGCGCAACCCGCTGCCGCTGACGCCGACGTAATTGCGGCGCTCGAATCGCTCGGGCCCTCGAATGGAAACGGCAGCGCGCATGTGGCCGCTGTTTCGTCGCAGCCGACGGATGCGATTGCATCTCCCTCCGTGGTGGCCGAAGTTGCGAAAATGGAGATTGCGCAAGCCGGGGGGCCGCGCTGGATCGCCGAGCCCGTAGCGGTCGACGTCGACGAGAGCGCGGCTTCGCTCGAATCCGAAATGCACAAAGCCTTCGCTGCATTCGCTGCAGCGGACGCCGCACGCGCGGCCTTCCCGGCAACAGCTGCTCTAGCCGGTATGAATGTTGTATCGCCGCGAGCCGAGACTTCGCAGAGTGCGGTCACCGACTCGAACGCCGGTGCACAAGTGGAAGCCGCGTCCGCAGCGCCCGTTGAAGCAGCTGTCAGCACAGCTGATCAGCCGGCCGCTGAGCCCTCCCCTGCAATTTCTTCCAACCCCAGCACAGCTGTGAACGATGAGTCTGACGCTAAAGATCCTCATACTGACGCACTTCGCGCCGCGGTGTGGGCCAACTGGAACCAGATTCGCGACTCGATCGTCGGCGCAACCTCTGCCGCGCAACAAGCGCCGGCAGAGCAGGCTTCCGCCCCAGCGGTTGCCGGCACAGAGAGCGCCAGCGAAAACAACGTGGCTGAAAAAGTGGACGAGTCCGAGGCGATGGCTGCCGCCGCGTCTGCGAGCAGCGCGTCTACGGCCGCAGCCGAGGCAGGTACGATCGCCAACATCGTCGAGAGCGTGCTCGCCGAATTACGTCCCAAGATCGTGGAAGAAATTACGCGAAAACTTGGCAAAGAGAAAAACAAGTAAGGGCGAGACACAGTTCGCTGCTACCTTCTGGCTGCCTCCAATCGCCTGACTGCTGACGCGCTCTCCTGTAAGATAAAAAATTACATTTTTATGCACGGCTCCACCCGTGTTTCCGAACTCATGCCCCACGAACTGCCTAAATCTTACGAACCTGGTGCGATCGAATCGCGATGGGCCGACTTCTGGATCGCTGAGAAGCTGTTCCACACGCCCACGCCTTCGCCCGACGACAAGCGGCCTGTGTTCACGCTGTTGCTGCCGCCGCCGAATGTGACTGGCCGGCTTCACATGGGGCACATGCTGAACCAGACGCAGATGGACATTATCGTGCGCTGGCACC
>Ga0157374_10005350_pt1 | contig 10777 bp, 4 predicted proteins | sample M25metaG_FD_115308 | JGI IMG/M metagenome (GOLD analysis project Ga0157374, IMG submission 115308) | Miscanthus rhizosphere microbial communities from Kellogg Biological Station, Michigan, USA - M2-5 metaG | ecosystem: Host-associated > Plants > Roots > Rhizosphere > Soil | place: USA: Michigan... | reverse complement strand
GGATGACATTCGAGAGGACTTTCTCCCGGGAAAGAATGTCGTCCAAGACAAGACAGTCTTCGAATCCGCAGTTCATTCCTTGACCGAAGAAGGGTACCATGGCATGGGCTGCATCTCCGAGTAAAAGAAGGGAATCGTTGGAATGGATGGGATTGCACTTGAGACTCACGAGAGGACTTGGTTTCTGAGCAAAAAAGTCTCGTACGAGTCTATCACGTCCAATCACATCAAGTGCATCAGGGAAGGCTTCTTCAAACAGGTTGAGCAGATCGCGAGGGGTCTGGACGGTCTCGAACTTTGAAAAAGGCATGAAGAGAGTGACTGTAAAGGACTTGTCCAGGTTCGGCAGTGCAATCATCATGAAGTGATCTCGGGGCCAAATATGTAGGCCGTGGGCTGGCATTGCAAATGTGTCGCCAGAAGCAGGGATAGCAAGTTCAAGGTAGCCATGGTCAATGTACTCCTGGGAAAAGTTGATGCGAGAAAACCGCATAAGAGCCCTTCGAACACAAGAAAAGGCACCGTCGCAGCCGAGGATGTGTTGGCAGTCCAGAGTCTTGTCTTGAAAGTGGACACGTTTGGCATTCAAGTCCACAGACAAGACTTTGTGGTCAAAATGCAAGGCAACCTCTTGTCGTTGAGCGAAGTCCAGGAGTCGTTCGTTGAGCCATCTTCGCGAGACAGAGTAGATGGCCTGGTCTGGTCGGCCGTAAGGTATCTCACGGATACTGCCGTCTAAGTCGTGAACGAGTCGTGCGTACATGGCAATGGAGTGGTCGAGGATGTCCTGTTCGAGACCGAGTGCTCGAAGAGCTGCTCTGCCACGTTCACTCAGAGCGAGGTTAATGGAGTTGCCTTGAAAGAGAGTGGTCTGTCGAGGGTCTGAGCGCATCTCAAAGACGTCGACCTTGAAGCCCCTTCTGGCCAGGAAACATGATGCCATGGCGCCCACTAGTCCTCCTCCAATCACTGTCATTCTTGGTTCAGCAGCCATTCTTGCCAAAGGAATGTTGTCACAAGTTATTGCTCTCGAGATAACTTATCTTATCTAATGTTTCTTGGGACTGTGTTTTAAAGTCAACCTTTAATCCCTCTGACTAGCAATCCAATGATTATCTTCAAACATAAAACTTGTGATTTTTTTTTGCAAATCAAGTCATTTTTTGTTCTTCCACAGGATCCTCTCCACTTGGACTCATCAAAGCCAGTCTCCCGAACCACCAGCGAACTGTTGTCCCTGCGAGACCAGGGTCCAGTCTAAGAGAGGTCTAGACAATACCATCTCTCACTTAAGTCGATGAGGATGTGAACAATGTTATGTTTAAAAAGCATGTACTTTTCCAACCTTGAATTGACCGACATAATAAACATTTCCCAATGATTCACTTGTGACACTTGTTTGAGAACGGCATGATAAAGAGGAGATGAAACAACCAACCAGTTACCTAAATCAAGTTCTCCTGAAGTTGCATCAGACTACTGCTTCAATTTTTTTCTTGATTCACTTGTTCTCCAGCCGTACAGTCAAGAGAATGATTCTCCCAAAGTTATCTTATGTTGGATCCTGACATGAATATTGTGCAGTTGAATCATTCTAAGTCGGATGTGCTTTTCAGTCTATTTTTTATTTTCTCATTATTCATCGATGATTTTCTATTTTGAATTCTGATGAATTGATTATTTGGTCATAAACTCGGAAGGATTACAGCTTTGATTTCGGAAAAAATTCTTCAACAGTCTTGTACACAAAACATAGCAAAGGAAGGAAACCGTGAGTTTTTATTTTTCTTTCTTTGTTTCCGTTTCAAATTATCGATCACTACTACTGTTGTGCTGACTCTTAGAAATCCTGTGGTCATTCTTTCTCACTCGTTTTATTTGATGTCCGATATCCTGGTGAGAAAAGAGATTGGAGTGAAACAAGGGTTTCATTGAAATGGTTTGACAACTCTATTTCTCATGTCGTTTCCTGTCTTTTTCGTTTAGCAAGACCATGATAAAAAGAGGTTCATTTGTCACATTTAAGTGAGAAAAGAAGATAAGAATCGCTAGACTAAAGGAGTTTGCAAAGTGACATCATTGGCATCTTTTTCTTCTCACGATTCTCTTGAAAAAGTTATGATTCTCTTACAGTCGTCTACCCATTACATTACTTGTCTTCATTTCACGTTCCCTTGCTTTTTGTCGGTTCTTTTCTTGTATTAAATCCTGGATCCAGTAGTTGTATGAAATGGAAGTGAGCATTTACTCAGTCCCATCGATTTTTGCCTGCTCTTTCTCTCACTATTTTCTCTCCTGCCTGTCTGTCTGACTCAATACAAGTCAACATGTCTTCCTGCTTCTGATTCAACTCAGACTACGAAGCTCTTGTTTTGTCTCGTGTTTTGTTCTGACGTTGTCTGCATGAAAGAGCAGTCACGACCAGAGAGAACCTTTACAAAACAATAGGATAACAGTAGTCTTTACTGGCATCTGCTTCATTTCTACCGAAACCAAGAAGTCATCCAATGCTTCACGTGATTCTTGTTGATCAACATTCATTCACAGACGAAATTTCAATGAAACAAGATTCTTATCAGTCTAATCCAAGTATTCCTGTTCAATTTGATTCGTCGACGTTCTTTCAATCACATCCTGAACAAGATCTTGAGTGAAATGAACTCGAGAAACCGTCCTCTTCCTTGTTTCCTGGTTTGACTCTTTGATTGCAACTTTGAAATGACAAGTGGATGCAACTTCAACCCAAACACGAAGAGTAACTTGAAATAAACAAGGACTGAAAGCAATTTGTATTCAATCATCGGGTTAGTATTGGAACCATACTCTTTTTGTCGTTTTTAATACCACTTTAACTTAAATTTTAAGACCATTTCCTTTTCTTGAAGAGACTAATCGTGTCTTTGCTTCCTATAAAGCACGACTTCAATATAAATTGATCTTTGCTTCTCTGGAACTGATCTAATCGATTCGTTTCTCTTGTTCTTGTTTCTGCTGATGTTCTTTCAGACCAAGTGGATCAGTGACTGAACTATTGGATTAGGATTTTTATGTATTGCAGTACAAGTTGTCACTTTTACTGGTGTCATGATTGAATCTTGGTTTTGATTCCTGCATCATGTTCTTGTTCATCTAAAGATAATTTCTCTCTGGAGTCGAATTGTATCATCATAACCCTTCAGAGTAAGCAACCCACCCGATCAATAAGAATCGTCACTAACAATAGAAGAAAAGGAAATCGAGCACTTTATAAGAACCGCTGCTCAATTGAGTGACAGAGAGAAAAGATGATGATTCGAAGGCTCAATCATTGACTCAACGAAATTACTCTTCCTCTGCAGATGATGTTTAGCGAGAGAACGAGACTTCTTGCTTTAACTGTTCCATATTTTCTTTTCAAATGCAATGACAAGGACACACTTCAAGGACAGGAATACAAGGCTTTCTACTCAAACACATAAATACAGACATCTTTCCGCAGTTGTATTACTAAAATTGCAATTGAAATGGAGTGAAGACTACCAAAAAACTCATCCAAAACAAACCAAAGCAAATGATCATCTTTTTGTATGAAAATGACACGAATTCGAGTGACAAAAATCCTCTTACTCTGCTATCTATTGGCAACCATTGTATGCCTCCTTCTCTTTTCCTTCCTCTGGACTGGTGATGGAGTCGTTTCAAAGAAGGCTCTTGACAAGCAATCCATCATAAACCTCATGGAGAGGACTCATGCTGCTCCGGCTGCCATTGTATTGCATCCTTCTCCACCGAATCCGACATACAATGTTGATGGACAAGAGCCCTTTTCAGGCCTGAAGCCTGCATTTCATTTTCAATCTCCGTCCTCTTCTTTTCAACGAAATATACCTCCTTTACATGAAGATAACATGAATGGAATTTTCGATGCTACTGATGCGAAACATGACATTCAAACGCATGAACATGAGCGACAACCATTGGATGACATGCTTTCACGGATCAAGAATCTCGATGTGGATGATACTAAAGGATCTGGGAAAGAAGATGATGCTGAAGGATCTGGGAAAGAAGATGCTTTAAACTTTAACATGATAAAGTCTTTGCATGATATTCGTAATCTCGACTCTGATGCTGGAAAAGAGTGGATGCAAAAACTATCCCTTCCGTTTCCCTGGTTCATGAATGAGTCTTCATCATTTAAACAGAACGAATTGGGTGACATTTTTCCCGAAGAAAAGAGAACACAAGTACAGACAACTCTCGAAGGATTGACTCTCTGGCCTGACGAAGATCCCAATTCGGATCGAATTATTAATCAGTTGATGTTTCTGCCAAAAGAAAGGGACCAAGAAAAGAGAAGGAACAAAAAGATTTATCTCTTTTATGGCAGAACAGGTTGGGCTGAAAAGGAACTGCCCATGGGAAGGGACAGGTTTCTCGCAGACGGATGTCCAGTCTCTACCTGTGAGTTGACCACTGATGCAAAGGATGCTGCAGAAGCGGATGTCGTCTTCTTCAAGGTTTGTATTGATTTGTTTGTTGTCTCGTGGACTTGTTTGTTTGTTAACTCGAGAATGAATGAATGGTTGACAAGACATGGAAAAACACTCGGTTTCTGTGATCGATTTTGGTTCAGTCTCGACATCCCATTTCTTTTCTTTTTCTCTTCTCATGAGACAAAGGCATAAATTGTTAATGTCATTACTGTTCTCATTCTTTGCTTTGGTTTGTCTAGACCTTACCTTAATTCCTTCCACGTCATCATTTGGTCTTGAAAAATTCATTACAGTTGCTAATGATTCTTGTGCCGAACAAACATAAACTCTATCAAGGAAGAGCAACAAGATCATTAGGAAGAGCATTTTTTAATTTGAGTCAGGAAATGCTTTCTTGATGTATACACTATCATTAGTGCCCTTTATTTTCTCTTGAATTGATTTCGTGAGATGCCATCATTTCTTTCCCTTCCTTTTGTTGATTCTTTAGCTTTTCATTATTTTATTTTTTATTTTTTATTTTCATCCTCTTTATAACCCATTTTGTGCAATTTTCTCTTCAGGAATCCTTATTATCTCCAGGTGTCTGTTTGATACAATAATGTGTTTCCGCATCCGAAACGTTATTTCTATTTTATTCATTCTCTATTCTCTTTTCTTTCACAGGATCGTTTCCAGTTCCCTGACCACACACGACATCCCAAGCAGATTTGGCTGCTTTTTCTTCTCGAATGTCCTCCAAACACACAAAGCTTTCAACATTTGAACCATGTCATCAACTGGACTGCCACCTACAGACACGACTCAGACATTGTTGCTCCCTATGAGAAGTATTATTTCATTAAAGGGAGTGGCCACGTCAAGACAAGTGACCAACAGTCATCATTACTGTCATCATCATTTCATTCTTCCAATTTATCTTCCACTTCATCAGTCCAGACACCACTTGCTTTGAATGAAGAGACCAAAACCGGGAAAAATAATGAGTCGTCCCAGGATTTGTCTGAAAAGAGGGGTCCCAAAGTAGCATGGTTCGTCTCCAACTGTGGAGCCAAAAACAACAGACTGGAATACGCACAACAGCTCTCAAAGTACATTAGGGTTGATATTTATGGGGCGTAAGTTACTCACTTCACTTTGAGTTTACTTTAAGGGTGGTTTACTTGTGTCCGGTCTTGTCATTATTCGAGTGTGACTCACCCTTCTTTGAGTAGAGTTTGACAGCAGGATCGTCAGGAGAATAATGCTCTCGTATTTGAACGAATAAGTCCATTCATCCAATTCTTTCTTTTCTGTGTGGGATGATATGGGATAATGGCTTTTGTTATTCAAACGACAAGTGCATCCCATCCGTGACTCATGTTTGCATCTCTTTATTTCGTTTTCTGTCTGTAAATACAGAGTTGTTTTGTCTGGTTCTATTTCATCCCATGAACCAAATCATCAACAAAATCATGAACTAAAGTAACCTTTTTCTGTTTTCAAAACAGATGCGGAAAGAAAAAGTGTCCTCGAAGTAAAAACAAGCAGTGTTTTGGTCTACTAAACTCTTCCTACGACTACTACTTGGCCTTCGAGAACTCAAACTGTAGGGACTACGTGACTGAAAAGTTTTATGTTAATGGTCTGGCCAATGATATCGTCCCCATTGTAATGGGAGCCCATCCTGATGACTATGCACGGTCTTCCCCTCCCAATTCATATATTCATGTGGATGACTTTGAGTCACCTAAGGAGTTGGCCAAGTTTCTCAAACAAGTTTACAATGATAAGAGTAGATACCAATCCTACCTGAAGTGGAAGCAGGAAGGCAGGTTCATTAACACATTCTTTTGGTGTCGATTATGTGCATTGTTGCACAGCCATCGAGCAGAACATGAGTCGTATTCATATCCAGACATGCATGGCTGGTGGAACCCGATCAATACGTGCAGCCCGGAAGGTTGGAAGGATGACATTCTTGGTTGGAATGCAAAGATTAGCCAACTAATGCCATGAACAGCATTGAAACCCAAAGGAATGAATGGAAATCAAATGTGATAAGAGATTTATAAATCAGTTGTTCAATTATTGTATATTCTTTTCTTTACTTCTGGTGTGATAAATTCATTCAAATTAAAACAACACATGTTTTAATTGTTATCACTTGTTTCAACCGAGACATCGATGTATTCTATGTTTTTAGTGTTGAAATGACAGAGCAGTTCTAGATGTCCAGGCTTGTCTTGGTGTAGACGTAGGTGTGGATTAGATTACATTACTGGTCATCTCCCTTTCGGAACTACTTTTATCTCTTGGTCTGTCTGCTTCCTGTTTTTCTCCCTTGTTTTTCAATCTGAACTCTAGATAATACCTGTGTCAACCCATCTTAGATCACTTTAAATACAGCTGTAGAGAGGAAGCTTCCACAGTCTTGGCAGTTTCATGTGTGTTTGTGACATCGTTAAGTCCATTATTTCATTGAAAACAAGACATGAACATAAGCCATGTCTTGCGTGTCTGAGAAGCCAATAACTGGACGACAAGAAGACAAGTAGAAGAAGCCAATACTGGACAAGAGAGTGTGACGGGAATGATCAAGTCGTGAGTTAAGAGAGAGAGAGAGAGAGAGAGAGAGAGAAAGAAAGAAGCCATGATGGAGATCCGACTGCAAAGAGATTGCCAATCCATGACGAAAGAACCATATTAAGTTGAGGAGCCATTTGATGAACAACACCTGACTCGGACACCTCGTCGTCATTTCTTGACATCTTTATCGAGTTATAAGAACCTGTCCGCCCAAGTTATTAGTCTTACTCTCTAAGACTGCACCCCTCTTGAATCATGTCGTTGTCGCCGCAGATGCCCATCAAGATTGCCATCCTCGGAGGGAGAGGGGTTGGCAAGTCAGGTCAGTATTTTACTTTTTTTTATTATTATAATGTGGGTATGAATTTTTAAGATGCCGTTTACATGGCCTGTATTTGACTGCTTGCTAGTCGTGCCATGAATTGAGCACAAGTATTGATTGATTGCAATGAATGTCTGTAACCCATTATTTTTGCTCTTTTCTTTTAAGTCATGTTCTTTGTCTAAAAGTAAGTGTTGTTTCTCGTGTTATTCGAAGGCAAAGAAGTCACATTTATTTCGAATTTGAATGAGTTCTGGTTCTTTATGTGTTTGAATCGCATGACACGAGTCCTGAACATTGAGCGACTTCATAATGATTGTATACGTAGTCTGGTCATGTTCTCTTTCTCACGAGTCGTTTCAAAGACTTCTCGACTTGTTGTTCTGACTCGTTTTATGAAGTTGCGATGGACTTTGACTGCTCTTTGCTTGGATTTGATTGTTATCTCAAATTCGTGGGAGTAGATCGTGTTCTTTGTGTTGGTCATCGATATTTTCTTTGTCTTGAATCCCTAAAAGTCTTGCTGTGTAATGTTCTGACGATCTAATGACTCGTCCTTTTTCTTTTCTTGATCTCTTGTTACTTAATTTCTCTCCATCTCTTGATAGCAATCGCAGTCCGTTTCATGACAAAGAGATTCATTTGGGAATACGGTTCACTTCGGGGTAAGTTTTGTGGAAACGAGTTTAAAGGCTGTTAGGTAACTCAAGACTAAGAGGTAAAGTTGTGATTGGAGTTATTCTTGAAACTTTTTGTTTGATGATGGCCATGATGGTCAGCCATTTTAACAAAACGTGACGAGACTTTGCATACCTTTCTCTCTTGTTCTGTAATGTCTTGTTTTCTGGTTAGATGTCTGCTACCAACTCTGTGTGGACGTGAGGAACGGGAATGAGAGATTTGGAGGCAACAAAGTTATTGAAATGCTTGACGTTTCTGGAGACTGGATTGAGAAGGTAAAGAATTTGAAGTGATTTTGATGAGAAATGTATTCAATTTATTGTTACGTTTATTTTAGACTGAATATCAGCTCCGCCATCTAATCATGTCATGTCACGGCATGATTCTCGTTTATGATGTCTCGGACAGACACTCGTTTGAATCTGTATCGAAGTTGTTTTCTCTGATTAACTCTGTCAGGGAAGCTTTTTGTCCGACTCTCTTGTTGGGAAACAAGGGAGACATTCCTTTGGTTGGGAGGAAAGTCGATTCCAATGAAGGGAAGCAAATGGCAAACAGGTTTCACGCACACTTTTCTGAAGTGAGTATTGTAGTCCAGATAAGAATTTTTGGTTTTAGTTCTACAGTTCTAACCACAAGATGTTAAACTAGTTTTCAACTGCAAATCCATTTTATGTAGCATGTTATGTGGCATGTTATTTACTGTCCATTTTCAAACTCCTTTGAAACCACTTTCTTTTCTTGTTTATTCACTACTTGTCTTTCATGGAATGCACTCTTTACTTGATAACCCATTTTCTTGTCTGTGATCTATCTCTTTCTTTGTAACTTCTGAACTTCCTCTTTGGTCTGCCTCATGTCGATCACGCAAGACTGGGTTACTTGATGACTGGAAGAATAGAGTAGCCTAGTCATCTCCAGTGTATTTCCCGTCTGATAGTCTGTCACGACTTTATTTCCTACTTTTTTTGTATTCACTCTGTTCTTTGATCCCTAGTGACCTGGAACCTTTGAAAGCTTGCCATTTTTAGGAGAAACTCTAGAACTAGTTTGCCTCGTCTTCTCCTTTAACATTCTCTAACCAAGTCTATCATTTTATCATCGAAGGTGTCCGCAGCCGAATCGTGTCAAGGAATCCTGAATGCCTTTGGAAAACTCATTTATCACTTGGTCAACCTCAAACCTAGCTTTCTAATGATGCAGCAGCTGCTTCAGGAAGAGCAAGAGACTGACAATGATTGCATTCTTTATGTAGAGAATGAAGATGAGAGCTTTTCAAATCCTGTTTTGGTCCAGAAGCCCATTCAATTGTTATTGAATTTTATGTCAGGAAAGAAAAAAGAAGACACTTCACCACCCTCTCCCTCTGATGCACTGCTTTCTTCCAGTTGCCCTTCTTCATCTTCATTCCTCGCAAATTTATTGAAAAAGACTAGAAGGCAGTCAACTGCTGCCTGTCCTCCTCCGTCTAATACGACTCCTCCGGAAACAAAATCTTGTTCTCCTTCGCTATCATTCTTCTCAAACAAGAGGTCTGCTTCGATTGACGTCCCTTCGACTTCTTTTGATCATCATCATCCCCAACGAAAATACTCTAATTATTCCCCTTCGATTTACTCTTCTAGTCCTGATCAGAAATCTAATGCTTCTTCTATTATGATGATGTCAACATCTGCTCCTGCTCATAAAAAGTCTTGGACTTCACAATTTTCAAGCAGATTTTCTAATCAAGAGAAGCGAATTCGAAAGACTAGTTTCCCGCTTCCAAGGAATAGAACTAGTTTTATATGAATTTTCCCTTCAACTTTAGTTTTATTTTCTCCTGTGAATGTTTGATATATTTATCATGATGGCAGTAGTAATAGAGTCATTTTATTCTTTTATAATCATTGACATGACATGACCGACTTCCTGGCGGAAGTGAATGACTATAACTATAAAACTCCCCATCCAGTCTTGCAAATTCTAACTATTCATACCTCTTTGTATCCGTCGTTATCATGAGCATTGAGTGAAGAGTAAAAGTAACACAACTTATCATGATGAAGTATATGACAGTGACAAACTGTTGGAAAAGAAATGACAAACGAGTCTATGAATATATACAGCAACTATTTTAGGTGAAGCTTTGCATAAAAAGCTAAACAAGTGAAAGGCATGGGGTAAAGAAGAGGATGAACAAGATTATTAATGGTATGGTTTGAAGTTAAATGACACAATATTTGTCAAACTTGTATGACTCGAGTTGGCAGAAGCATCACCAGGAGGAGACTGGTCTTCTGTTCTGTTTTAGGTATCATTTCGAGTCTACTTGTCATTTTGGCAGCTGACTAGTTAGGACTCGACCCTTTTTCATACCTTATTACTAGATTAAGCTTGTTATCTCATAATCTTTTTAACTTCTACCACTACAGCATCTTATTTATTACTTGATGTCGACTTTAATGGAAAAATCTTGGTAGAGTTTTTTCTTACAACTTTACGCGACTGTTCTAAGAAGATGTAAAGGTAGAGGTTACTCTCGAGTTAGTTTCTTTACTCCTGTCTCGTGGGTTATAAAGTGTCTAGTCTGTGATTTCTTACTTTGGTTTCCTAGAGTTCTAACAAAAACCAGTCCAAGAATACTCTCTCGAGTCTTGCCTGAGAGAACCCCATGAGAGCAGTATCCTTTTTTCTTTTTTACCTGAACCTGGACAGGATGAATCTGTTGGTGGAATGAATGGATGTTTTC
>Ga0157374_10005349_pt1 | contig 10777 bp, 10 predicted proteins | sample M25metaG_FD_115308 | JGI IMG/M metagenome (GOLD analysis project Ga0157374, IMG submission 115308) | Miscanthus rhizosphere microbial communities from Kellogg Biological Station, Michigan, USA - M2-5 metaG | ecosystem: Host-associated > Plants > Roots > Rhizosphere > Soil | place: USA: Michigan... | reverse complement strand
GATGGCGGTCGGTTGCGACGGTATCTTTATGGAGGTGCACGACAATCCGGCACGGGCGTTGTCGGATGGGCCCAACCAGATTCCGCTTAAGCAGTTGCCCACGCACCTCCGCATGTTAAAAGCTCTCCATGCAGCCGTTTCTTAGCACACGGACGGCCGTTGTTGCATCGACACTCATCTCTGTTCTCGCATTAGGGGTGTGCACGGTCGTTGCCGAAACCAGCGGTAAAGGGCAAAAGAAAGGCAAAGGCGGAAAACGGAAAAAGGAAGCGTTGTCGCCGACAGCTACGGCTTCTGGTTCGCCCGGTTCATCCAATAGTGACCAAAGTCTTACCAATATTCCATTGCCGGTCGGCCATGACGCCAAGGGTCTGGTGTTGCCGGATTTTGATGTCCAAGGGCGTCTCCGCGGAAAGTTCGTGGCGGGCTCGGCAAAGCGAATCGACGAGAACCACATCGACTTCAACGATCTGAAGATCACCACTTACACTCCGGACAACCAGGTCGATATGGAAATACAAATGTCCACCTCGACTTTCGACCTAACGACAAAGATCCTCAGTTCGAAAGAACGTACAACTGTTACCCGGCACGACTTCAATGTGATTGGTGATACCGCGATGTTTGATACCAATGCGCGGACCAGTCGAATAATAGGAAACGTGAAAATGGTGATCACTAGCCAGCCGGAGCAGCCGGAACAGCCGGGGAAGCCGCAGCCATGAAGAAGTTAATCATGGCTTGCTTGATCGGTTCCGTTGCCGCGTTGACAGCGTTGGCTCAAGAAGCGCCGAAATCATCGGCTACCGCCGCGGCGGCTCCGAAGAAGGAAAAAAAATCCGCCGCCAAGGCCGCGTCCGGAGCGTCGGCCAAATCCCAGCCGGCCGGTTCGGCCAAACCGGCGGGAATGGATTTTAACGCCGGGATTACCGGCCCGATCACGACCGAGATTTTCGCGGACGAAGCATTCTTCGATTCAAACAAGAGCGTGGGAATTTTCCGGGGTCACGTGAAGGTTAACGACCCGCGATTCAACCTCCAGTCGGACAAACTCACGGCATTCATCAGCAAATCGAGCTTGAACGCTCAAAGCGGCCAGACTGCGCAGGCCGCTAAGAATGGGTCTCCAAGCCCGACGCCTCAGGCCAGCCAATCCGGGCAGAGCGCTCAACCCAGCCCAAGTCCGGGGCAAGGACTTGAAAAAGCAATTGCGGAGGGCCACGTGGCGGTTGTCCGGGATCGACCGGATCCGAACGGCGGACCTCCCAGCCACGCAGTCGGGCTTGCCGACACGGCCACGTATGTTGCCGCGACCGGTGATGTGGAATTAAAGGGGAACCCGCGCGTGCAACAAGGATTGAACACCCACGTTGCGACAAGCCCGGACACGGTGATGGTAATCAACCAAAGCGGCCAGTTAACGACACACGGGCCGAGCCGCACCGATATCAAGCAAGAGCCCAAGGACGATAATAAGGACGAGAAGAAAGAGGATAAAAAAGACGAGAAGAAGGGCGATAAGAAGGATTCCGACAAAAAGGCGAAAAGTCCTGCGCCTTCGCCAAAATCGTGAAATTATCGGCCATCATCTAAGACATGCCTGCGGAAACCACGCCAGTGTATCAGCCGGAGATTGGGACCAAACCCGCGGTTAAAACCGAGACGGTTTTGACCACGGATCAACTGGTCAAGATCTACGGCGGCCGGGCGGTGGTTAATGGAATCAACCTGGGCGTCAAGGCCGGCGAAATTGTGGGACTGCTCGGCCCTAACGGCGCCGGTAAGACCACCACGTTCTATATGATCGTTGGATTGGTTAGGCCGAACCGCGGTCGGGTGATGTTCGATGGCACCGACGTCACCAATTATCCGATGTATAAGCGTGCCCGGCTCGGGATGGGTTATCTCCCGCAGGAAGAATCGATTTTCCGGAAAATGACGGTCGAGCAAAACATTATGGCGATTCTCGAGACCTTGTCATTGAGCAAGGCGGAGCGTCGAAGTCGGTGCGAGCAGTTGTTGCATCAATTCGGCATTGAACGAATCGCAAAAAATCAGGCGCTCACTCTCAGTGGCGGTGAGAAACGTCGCCTAACGATCGCGCGATCGTTGGTTACGAAACCGAAGCTGCTGATGTTGGACGAGCCGTTTAGCGGCGTCGATCCGATCGCGGTGTATGACGTTCAGCAAATCATCGTGAACCTGCAAAAGTCCGGCCTGGCGATTTTGATCACCGATCACAACGTGCGTGAAACTCTTTCCATCGTGGATCGCGCCTACCTGATCTACGAAGGTCGGGTCGAAAGCGAGGGGTCCAAAGACTTCCTGATCAGCGATCCGATCAGCCGGCAGTTGTACCTTGGAGAGCGGTTCAAGATGTAGCCGAATCGGGTCGCGGATTTGGAATGACGAATCCGAAATTCGAAGTTCGAAACACTGTAGCGGCGGTCTGTGACCGCCTATTTTTTGCGGCCTGTTTTGTCATCTTGAGCGGCAGTCGAGTGATCTCTTGCTCTGAGTTTAACGATTTATTCCTCGCTGCGCTCGCAGAGGGAGAGATCTCTCCACTTCGGTCGAGATGACAAAAAATAAGCGCGTGTGAGTTCGCGCTCCGATCGGTCAACTCGCTCGTCCCCCGGAAGAGGCCAGGGGAAGGCGCTCGGGGTGAGCACAAACCCCTGCTTCACACGCTGTTGGAAATTTCTCATGCTTGGGGCTAAAGGTTAGGCGCTCGATGGCGGCGAAACGCAATTCTCAGACGATCACTTCCACAGCGGATTTGCGGAAGAGCGTCCCGGTTGTGACCGTCGAGAGCTTCTACAATCTGCACGCCGAAAAACTTCAGATGAAACTGGAAGGACCTCGGGTCGGGTTTCATCGAAAGATTCGGGAGCCTACGATCAACCGGCCCGGCCTGGCGCTGTCAGGTTTCTATAGCTACTTCGCCGAGAAACGCGTTCAGGTACTCGGTGCCGCAGAAAGCACCTACCTGAAAAGTTTAGCGCCGCAGATTCGAGTCAAACGATTCCAGGGCCTGTGTGATCAAAAGATTCCGTGCATCGTGGTTTCTCGCGGAATGCACTTGGATCCGGATCTTCTCAACGTTGCCGCCGAGGAGGAAATCGCGGTGTTCCGCACGCCCATGATCACGATGAAGTTCATCAATGCGGCGACTATCGCGCTCGAGACAGATTTTTCTCCGACCGTGACGGAATTCGGCAGCATGGTAGATATCCTCGGTGTCGGTGTTCTGATTCGCGGAGCCAGCGGCATCGGAAAAAGCGAATGCGTCCTCGGCCTGATTGAACGCGGCTACAGCCTGGTCGCCGATGACGTTACCCGAATCACTTTAATGGAGAACCGCGAGCTCATGGCTACGGCTCCGAACCTGACCCGGAATCACATGGAAGTTCGCGGAATCGGGATTATCAATGTGGCCAACATTTTCGGGATCGGCAGTATTCGAATCGAAAAGCGGCTGGACCTGGTTGTGACTTTGAAGGATTGGGAGGAACTGGAGGAAGTTGATCGGATCGGTCTTGACCAGGAATTTTATGAAATTTTGAGTCTGCCGGTGCCGCACGTGACGATTCCGGTACGTCCAGGCCGCGATATTGCCAGGCTGATTGAAGTAGCGGCGATGGACCAGAAGCTCAAAGGACTGGGGAAGAACAGCGCAGTGGAATTTAACGCAAAATTACTCAACTTGATGGAGCCAAAAGACGGTTAGCTCATGGGTTTGCTGAATCGGAGAACCAACACGCGCGCACAAAGAGTCGAAAAGGATATAGCGATTGTAAATCGTCTTGGACTCCATGCCCGTCCGGCGGCGATGTTTGTCCGGATAGCCAGCCGTTTCAGGGCGGACGTTTGGGTTTCCAAAGAAGGCGAAGAGGTTAATGGCAAAAGCATCATGGGTCTGATGATGCTGGCGGCCGGCAAGGGATCAAAATTGCACCTGAGATGCGAAGGCCCTGATGCCGACAAGGCTGTCGAAGAACTCGAAGAGCTGATCAACTCCAAATTCAACGAAGACTGATCGCTTCGCTAATCCGCTCCCCGAAAGCACCAAGTTCCAATTACCAAGCACCCATAAAAGTGCGCCCTCGGCGTTTGGAGCTTGGAATTTCGAGATTCTTTGGGGTTTGGTGGTTGGGATTTCGTGCTTCCGGCGCGAAAGTGGTGGATTGGCTACTTACCTAGCTGGCCGCATAAAACGATTCTTGCTCTCGGCGCGACTTCTGCACTTTCGCGACGGTAGCTTCGCCGTTAATCTCGCCGGTGGATGAGTGACCAGTCGCATCAGGAAATCAGATTACATGGTGCGGGCGTTTCGACCGGAATAGCCCATGGCGTCATCCACGTCGTTCGCGACGATTTCGACGACGTACCGCGGTTTGCAATCGCTGCTTCGCAAATTCCCGACGAGATCGGCCGGTTTGAAGCCGCGCTTATCCAGACGCGCATGCAGATCCTCGCCATGCAGCAACGCATCGCGGAATCGATCGGAGCCAAAGACGCGGGAATTTTCGATGCGCATCTGCTGGTCGTGGAAGACCGCCCGCTCATCGACGAGGTGCTGCGAACACTCGACAACGACCGATGCAACGTGGAGTGGGTTCTCCAGGAAGTGGCCACGAGTTACGCCGACACGCTCAGCAAGATCGACGATCCATATCTTCGGGAACGTGCGCTCGACATTCAGGATGTCACCAAACGCGTAATTCGGAATTTGTTGGGCAAAGCGCCGACGCCGTTTCTGGCGTTGACTGAGCCGCACATTTTGGTGGCGCACGATCTGGACCCTTCGGACACCGCAATGCTAAATCGCGAACGCGTTCTCGGCATCGCCATCGATCTCGGCAGTCGAACGTCTCATACCGCGATTATATCGAGGTCGATGAACATACCCGCGGTGGTGGGTTTGCATGACGCGACCGAGCGCCTGGAAACCGGGCAAGACGTATTGCTGGATGGCATCAACGGCCTGTTGATCGTCAATCCCAGCGGCGACACGCTTGCCGCCTACCGTGAGATCGAAACCAGACGCGTCCGAATCGCCGAGCAGCTCACCCATTTGCGAGAGACGAAGTCGACGACGCGGGATGGCCGGCACATTGTGTTGTCTGCAAACATAGAGCTGCCGCAGGACGTGGACAGCGTTGTGGCTAACGGCGCCGAGGGCATAGGCCTGTATCGCACCGAGTTTCTCTACATGAATCGGAATTCGCTGCCGTCGGAGGATGAGCAGTGTGACACGTACCGTAGCGTCGCCGAAAAAGTCCGGCCGCACCCGCTGATCATCCGCACTTTCGACCTCGGCGGAGACAAGCTCGCAGGCGGATTAGCAGAGGCAACGGACGAACTGAATCCTTTCATGGGTTGCCGCGCGATCCGGTTCTGCCTGGAAAACATGGATATCTTCAAGACACAGTTGCGCGCGATTTTGCGCGCGAGCGTCACCGGCAACATCAAGATTATGTTCCCGATGATTTCCGGTTTGCACGAGCTTCGGCAGGCGGTCGCGGTGGTCGATGAGTGCAAGACTGAGTTGGGTAAATCCGGAATCGAGTTCAGCGAAGATACTGAAGTCGGTGCCATGATCGAGATTCCGAGCGCTGCGATTTCCGCCGACATGCTCGCCCGTGAAGTCGATTTCTTTAGTATCGGCACTAACGACCTGATTCAGTATGCGATTGCGGTCGATCGGGTGAATGAGAAGATCGCGCATCTCTATCAACCGACACATCCGGGGGTGTTGCGGTTGCTGAAAATGATTTCGGATGCTGCGCACGACAACCAGATTTGGGCTGGTGTCTGCGGTGAAATGGCCGGCGACGTCGCTTTAATCCCTCTCTTGCTTGGTCTCGGGATGGATGAGCTGAGCGTGGGCGCGACCTTAGTTCCGCGGGTCAAGCGAGCAGTGCAAAGTCTCGAGATCGGTGAATGCAAACAGCTCGTCGAGGAATCCCTCAAACTGGAAACCCCGGACCAGATTCTCGATCGCTGCCTCGCTTTAGCGAGTGCTCGCTACGGGGATTTGCTGGGGTAGTCAAAGACAGTGAGGAGTGAGAGGTTTAGCTCCTTCGACGAATCACCGTTCACTTCTCACTTCTCACCTGATCTGGGCAGCCGGCTCGGCCTGATGTTACTTCAAAGGGCATGATCAAGAGCATGAGCACGGCCAGCAGCAAGAGGGCTGCGTCCCAGAGTAACTTCACGCCTTCTGAATTCGGCGTTGGGCGTTCGGCGTTCGGCGTTTCGCGGCTGAAAGCCGCGGTCACTCTTCCTCAGCCGACTCGGCTTCGGGATCGGGCTTGAGCCCTTCTTCTTCCATCTTCCGCAGCACGTCGCTCATGTCGTCGACTTCGTCCCAGACTTCCTGGCTGACGTAGATCGGCGCCTTCTGCTGCGTCGCCATCGCGATGCAATCGCTGGGACGTCCGTCGAGTTCGATGATCTTCTTTTGTTGAAGTTCATTCTCAGCGCGAATGATCATCCGCGCATAATAGGTGGCGTTCTTAAGATCATTGATGATGACGCGTTCCACTTTCGCGCCCAGAGCCGTCATGAGGTGTGCGATCAGATCGTGAGTCAGTGGCCGTTCCTTCGAGATCTCCCGCATGAACATGGTGATCGCGCTTCCGACCGTCTGATCGACATAAATGATGAACACCTTGTCCGTGTTTCCGAGAAACACAGCGCACCCCCCGCTGGTCGGCAACACGGCCCGGACCTGCACCTCGATCACGGTTTTGTTCATCGAATAGAACGGTATGCCGTCAAATAAGGAAAAACAAGCGAGCGGCAGTTCATGGAAATGGTTTTTGGTGACTAAAATGGTCGGCGATAGAAATTTCCGTTGGGTATAGAACGTTCCTTGCTGTCACCGGAAAACAGCACCCAGTACGCCATTGCCCGACAACTCTTCATCGGTCGTGAACAACTGCCGTGGAATATCGTCAGACGTTACTTGCATGTTCGGCGCAGTGATTGAAAATGTCGGTCGCACCGAATCGGCCGCCATCAATGATCAATGAAAACTGACTGGGACGTGGAGTCTGCCATCGCCACTTATAATGTGGATCGGTGGGGGGGCGATTACTTTACTGTTAACGGCAACGGCAATGTCGAGGTCCGGCCGATGCAGGATAACGGCGGTTCGATCGACGTTCTCGAAGTGGTGAGCGAAGCGCGGGCCCGCGGTCTGGCGTTCCCGTTAGTCATCCGGTTCCAGGATTTGTTGCGACATCGCGTTCAATCGGTGAACCGCGCGTTTCAGAGCGCCATTGCCGAGTTCGGATATCGCAGCAGTTATCGCGGCGTTTTCCCGATCAAAGTTAATCAGTTGCGCGAAGTCGTCGAAGAGATCGTCGATGCCGGTCAGGAGTATCACTTTGGTCTCGAAGCCGGCAGTAAGCCTGAGCTGGTGGCCGCTCTGGCAATGCACAAGGATCCGGAGAGTCTCATCATCTGTAACGGCTACAAGGACCGGGCGTTTATCCGAATCGCGCTACTCGGCCGGAAGCTGGAAAAGTCAACCATCATCGTGGTGGAGAAGCTGGAGGAGCTTGAGCAGACGATTCGCGCCTCGAAAGAGGTCGGGGTTGAGCCGATGATCGGCATCCGGGTGCGGCTGCACAGCAAAGGCGCTGGTCGCTGGGCGCCGAGCGGCGGTGAGAATGCCAAATTTGGATTGGACTCGACGAATCTGGTCGCGGCGAGCGAGATGTTGAAGGCCGCCGGCCTTTCTCATTGTCTCAAGCTCGTCCACTTTCACGTCGGGTCACAGGTCCCCGACATTTCGACAATCAAGAAGGCCGTGCGCGAAGCCGCGCGATATTACGCCAAGCTATCCAAACTCGGCCACGAGCTGGGTTATCTGGACGTCGGCGGCGGACTGGGTGTCGATTACGACGGTTCGCGCAGTGATTTCGATAGTTCCGCCAACTATTCGCTTCAGGAATACGCGAACGACGTTGTCTGGAACATCATGGACGTTTGCGATTCGGAAAGCGTTCCGCATCCGATCATCGTTAGCGAAGGTGGTCGCGCGATCGTGGCGCACCACTCGGTACTGGTGATGGAAGCGTTCAGTTCCATCGAAAAAACCGCGCCCAAGATCAAGGTCGAGGCCACCGAGAAGGATCACAAGCTGGTGCGCGAAATTCTCGATGTGAAACAGCGGCTCCGACGCGGAAACCGGATCGAGAGTTTGCATGACATCCAACAAATTAAGGAAGAGTCACAACACACGTTCGATCTGGGATTGTTAGAGTTGGAATCGAAGGCGAAGGTCGACACCGTTTACTGGCAGCTGGCGCAGCAGATCGTCAACATGCACCGCGGCTTGCGCTATGTGCCCGATGAAGTAAAGCAACTCGAGACGTCGTTAGGCGATCAATACATCTGCAACTTCTCGGTGTTTCAGTCGCTGCTGGATCATTGGGCTCTGGGTCAATTGTTCCCCATTATGCCAATCCATCGTCTGAGCAGTCCGCCGGATCGCCACGGGATGATCGTCGATATTACCTGCGATTCCGACGGCAAGGTCTCCAAATTCATCGACCTCCAGGACGTGAAGGAAACACTTCCGCTGCATCGGATCGCTCCGGGTGAAATTTACTACCTCGGCGTGTTCATGGTCGGCGCCTATCAGGACATCATGGGCGATCTGCACAATTTGTTCGGTCGCGTCACCGAGGTCCACGTCTTCCTTGACCCCGACGAAGAATCAGGGTGGTACATCGAAGAAGTCATTGAAGGCAGCACGATCGGTGAAGTCCTTTCGATGACTCAATGGGATAAGGTCGAGTTGATGCGACTTGTGAAGACCCAGGTAGACACCGCGATCAAGAGCGACCGGATGAAGCCTAACGAAGGAATGAAACTGCTGACGGATTACGAGCGGCTGCTGCAGGAATACACCTATTTGTCATTCAACGGCACCAAACCCGTTCCGCAACCGGGCAACTGGCTGCCGCTAAGTTAGTTTCGAGGCCAGGCAACTGGTCTAGTCGCAAGGCCAACGTGCGCGGGCGGCCGGTTGCTCAATGAGTCCAAACCAATTGCCGGTCCCAAGGGATCGCGTGGCGATCGTCGGTGGCGGAGCAGCCGGTTTTTTCGCAGCTATCGCCTGCGCCGAGGCAAAGCGGGACGCGGAAGTTTCAATCTTCGAGCGTGGCTCCGATTTTTTGAGCAAGGTGCGAATTTCGGGCGGCGGCCGTTGCAATGTCACTCACGCGCTGTTCGACATTGGAATGTTCGCGACGCGATACCCACGAGGTCACCGTGAACTGATTTCGGCGTTACATCGATTTTCCGCTACCGACACCGTGTCGTGGTTCCAGGATCGCGGTGTCGAACTTAAGACCGAAGAGGACGGACGCATGTTTCCAGTGACCGATTCTTCGGAGACAATCGTCGAGTGTCTGGTTAGGCAGGCAACCCAGGCCGGCGTGCGAATGTGGACGCGCCGCGGCATAAGTAGTGCAAGAGCGAGAAATGGCGGTGGATTTGAACTCACGTTGAGTAATGGAACCGAATTCGTTTGTGATAAACTGCTGCTCGCTGCGGGCGGATGCCGAAATGCTTCCGCTGCGGAACTGGCCCGAGCGCTCGGACATGTAATCGCGGCACCCGTGCCGTCTTTGTTTTCATTACACGTTGATTCCGCGTGGTTGCGCGCCTTGCCCGGATTGTCGGTGCCTGATGTTGAGGTATCCGTTGAGAAGTTGCGTGAACGCGGACCGCTTCTCATCACCCATAACGGCGTGAGCGGGCCGGCAATCCTGCGACTTTCGGCCTGGGGCGCCCGGATACTGCACGGATTGGACTACCGATTCACCCTAACGGTGAAATGGGTGCCACTAATGACCGAGGCTGCGCTTCGGGACGAATTTCATTCGCGACGCAACGAGCACCCAAATCGACGGGTCGCAAATTGGCCGATCACTGGGCTACCAGTTCGACTTTGGGAGGCGCTCGTTGCCAACGCGAACGTCCCACCAAATACCACTTGGACGACTCTTAGCCGGGCGGGCGCGAATGAGCTGATTCGCCACCTTCGTGCGACCGAGTTCATGGTCAGCGGTAAATCGCTCAACAAAGATGAATTTGTCACTTGCGGCGGAGTGCGATTGCGCGAGGTCGATTTCAAGACCATGGAAAGCCGCATTACTCCCGGATTGTATTTCGCGGGCGAAGTTCTGGACATTGACGGCATAACTGGGGGATTTAATTTCCAAGCGGCCTGGGCCACCGGATGGATTGCCGGACATGCCATGGCCGGAGTGAGACCAGGAACTGTGTCGTGAGAGAACAATCGTTAGGCCCGGCGCTGGAGGAAGTGCGCCAAATTTATCGCGATCTCGCGCATCGTCCCATCGAGCGAAACTGCACCCGGCTTACCGAGTGTTGCCAGTTTAAACTAACCGGGCGGACGCCGTATCTAACCAAGGGGGAAGCGCTCCTTGCGGCAAAGGCGTTTCGAGCATCCGGACGAAAATCTCTTCCGCAAACCGATGATGGTGCGTGTCCGATGCTGAATCGTTCGACTGGTAATTGCCTCATTTATGAGTCGAGGCCTTTTGGTTGTCGCACCCATTTCTGCGCCGCAGCCGGAGGACCTTACGCTCGCCGCGAAGTGTTAGACCTTATTCGTCGGCTCGAGGCCGTGGATGTCGCGTTGAATGGCAGTGGACCGCGAGTATTGAGTAGTGCGCTGGCCGACGCTCTCGATCAGATCCGCTAGCCGCCACCCTAAGAAACATCTCCT
>Ga0157374_10005348_pt1 | contig 10778 bp, 10 predicted proteins | sample M25metaG_FD_115308 | JGI IMG/M metagenome (GOLD analysis project Ga0157374, IMG submission 115308) | Miscanthus rhizosphere microbial communities from Kellogg Biological Station, Michigan, USA - M2-5 metaG | ecosystem: Host-associated > Plants > Roots > Rhizosphere > Soil | place: USA: Michigan... | reverse complement strand
TCCTGGCCGAACGCCGCAGGCTTTATCCCAACGGCGCGCACCTGCTCGAAGTCGGCGAACGGCCGGTCGGCTATGTGCTGAGCCATCCCTGGCGTTCCGCCTCGATCCCCGCCCTCAATGACCTCATCGGCTCTGTGCCGGAGGACGCCGACACCTATTACCTCCACGACCTCGCCCTGTTGCCCCTGGCGCGGCGGATGGGGGCGGCACAGTTCATGATCAAGGCGCTCAGTAAGCACGCCGTCGCCCAGAGCTTTGCCACGATGAGCCTGGTGGCAGTGAATGGCTCCGAGGGCTTTTGGGCCCGCCAGGGGTTCGTGACGACCGACATTCCGGAACTGACTGGGAAGCTGGTGAGCTATGAGCCCGGCGCGCGGTACATGGTGAAGCCGCTGGGCTGATCGCCGGCCTCAGGGGGCCTCCCCACCCCCCGACTTGCAAATGACCGAGGCGAGGGGTAAGCCCGCTGACGTTTCTCGATCGCGCGGCAGCAAGATGACCATTGAAAGCAATGACGATTCCGCTCATCGGCTCACTGCGGTGGCGCGGGTGCGGGCCTCGCGCTGGCGCTGGCGGATCTTTACTTTTGTGGCGATCATCATTGCCATTCTGGCGCTGGCAGGACGCTTTGGCGCGCAACAGGGGTCGCTGGAGGGTCAGATCGCCAAGGTCGAGATCACCGGCACGATCTCGACCGATGCCGACCGCGTGGCACTGCTCAAGAAGCTCGGCGACGATCCGAACGTCAAAGGCGTGATCCTCGCCATCAACAGCCCGGGCGGCACGACGGCGGGCGGCGAGGAACTCTATGAATCGCTCGGCGTCCTGAGGGCCAAAAAGCCGGTCGTCGCCGTAATCAGCGAATTGGGGGCCTCTGCGGCCTATATGACGGCGATTGCCGCCGACCGCATCTATGCGCGGCGGCTGTCGATCGTCGGCTCGATCGGCGTGCTGTTCCAGACGTTCAATGCCGGCAAACTCCTCGACACCATCGGGGTCGGCATGGACAAGATTGCCTCGGGGCCGCTCAAGGCCGAGCCCGATATCGATAAGCCGATGTCGCCCGAGGTCAGGACTTCGCTCACTTCGCTCGTCACCGATTCCTTCAACTGGTTCGTCGATATCGTCGCCGAACGGCGGAAACTCGACCGGGCGACGGCGCTGGGCCTCGCCGATGGGCGCATTCTTACCGGTCGGCAGGCGCTCGACGACAAGCTGATCGATGCCATCGGCGGCGAGGACGAAGCGGTGGCCTGGCTCGAGTCCGACAAGAAGCTTCCGGCCGATCTGCCGGTGGTGGTCCGCTTCCCGGTTGGCGATAAAGGCTGGGGTAACCTCGGCAAATGGCTGGGTTCGGAAGCCCGCGCCGCGGTCGGGCTCAACCCCGACGGACCGGTCGCGCTTGACGGGCTCGTATCGCTTTGGCAGGTTGGCCCGTGATTGAGAGGCCCCATGTCCAGTCGGCGGGGGTGGGACTGTCGGGGGCGGCGATGATTAAGTCTGAACTGGTCCAGATGCTGGCGGAGGAAAATCCGCATTTGTTTCAACGCGATATCGAGAACATCGTCAACGCCATCCTCGATGAGGTCGGCGATGCGATGGCGCGCGGCGATCGCGTCGAATTGCGTGGTTTCGGGGCGTTTTCGGTGAAAAACCGCCCGGCGCGTGTCGGCCGCAATCCGCGAACCGGCGAACAGGTCGATGTGGGCGAAAAATATGTGCCCCAATTCAAGGCCGGCAAGGAGATCCGCGAACGGCTCAACCGCTAACGCGGCGAGCCTAAGTCGCGTCAGGGCGCATCCATGGTCAAACGCATTGTGGGTTGGGTCGTCCTGGTGCCGCTGTCGCTGGTGCTGATCCTGTTTGCCCTCGCCAACCGGCAGTTGACGGTGGTGAACTTCAATCCATTTGTATCGCCGTCCGCACTATCGTCGCCGGGCGTCGGGGTGCCGCTGTTTCTGGTGATCTTCGGCGTGCTGCTGTTCGGCGTCGTTGCCGGCGGCATTGCCACCTGGTTTGCCCAGGGGGCCATCCGGCGCGACAAACGGCAATGGCAGCGCGAGGCGCAGCGGCTGGGGCGGGACCTCGACGCCGCGCGCAAGGCCAGCGGCCAGCCGCGCCGCAACGAGACACTGCTCGATGTTGACGATCTCATGGACACTCACTAGTCAAAGGACCTATGGGCGACCCCCTCATCATCAAGATTTGCGGAATCAAGACCTCAGCCATCCTCGAAACGGCGATCGAAGCCGGGGCGGATATGGTTGGGTTCATGCATTTCGTCCGCAGCCCGCGTCATGTCGATATCGACGCCCTTGGCCTGCTGATTTCGGAGGCCCGTGGGCGGGTCGAAACCAGCGTGGTGCTGGTCAATCCCGATAACACGCTCGTCGCCCTGGTGGCAGCACTCGGTCCCGACTGGATCCAGTTGCACGGACCCGAATCCCCGCACCGGGTCGAGACCATCCGGGGGGAAGCCGGGCTCAACGTGATGAAGGCGGTGCCGATCGGTACGGCGGAGGACGTGGCAGGGGTTGCAAGCTTTGTCGACGTGGCCGACCGGCTGTTGCTCGACGCCAAGGCGCCCAAACATGCCGAACGACCGGGTGGCCTTGGGGTGCAGTTCGACTGGGGGCTGCTCAAGGCGCTTGACCGCGACATTCCATTTATGCTTTCCGGGGGCCTGACGCCGGACAATGTCGCTGAGGCCGTGCGCCAGGTGCGACCCTTCGGCGTCGACGTGTCGTCCGGGGTGGAAAGCGCACCGGGCGAAAAGGATGCAGCACTCGTCCGCGCCTTCATTGACAACGCGCGCGCGGCAGCGCTCTAGCCGCCGGCATCGACCGACTTCATCTCACGGCCTGCGGGAGATGAAGTTAGTAACATCCCGCCTTTCTGGTTCGGCTGGCGCACCGTGGACGCGCGCAAAGGAGAGTTCGCCGTGAATACTGACGGGGCCAACAGTCTCAAGAACGGCCCCGACGAGCACGGGCGCTTCGGGCAATTCGGCGGCCGGTTCGTAGCCGAAACGCTGATGCCGCTGATCCTCGATCTCGAGGCCGCCTATCGGGCGGCGCAGACCGATCCGCAATATCAGGCCGAACTCTTGGACCTGTCTGTCCACTATGCCGGGCGCCCCTCGCCGCTGTATTTCGCGCAGCGCCTGACCGACCACCTCGGCGGCGCCAAGGTCTACCTGAAGCGCGAAGAGCTCAACCATACCGGCAGCCACAAGATCAATAATTGCCTCGGGCAGATCCTGCTGGCGCGCCGCATGGGCAAGACCCGGGTGATCGCCGAGACCGGCGCCGGGCAGCATGGCGTGGCGACCGCAACCGTATGCGCCCGCTTCGGGCTGCCCTGCGTGATTTTCATGGGCGCAACGGATGTGAAGCGGCAATGGCCGAACGTGTTGCGCATGAAGATGCTTGGCGCCGAGGTACGGCCGGTGACGGCCGGCGCCGGCACGCTGAAGGACGCCATGAACGAGGCGCTGCGCGACTGGGTGACCAATGTCGACAGCACCTATTACCTGATTGGCACTGCTGCCGGTCCGCACCCCTATCCGGAGATGGTCCGGGATTTCCAGTCGGTGATCGGCAACGAAATCCGCACACAGATGCAAGAAGCCGAGGGCCGTCTGCCGGATGCGCTCGTCGCCTGCGTCGGTGGCGGATCGAACGCCATCGGTACCTTTCACCCATTCCTCGATGACGCGTCGGTCAAGCTTTATGGCGCAGAGGCCGGTGGCCACGGCATCGAGGTCGAGAACGGCCATGCCGCCTCGATGACCGGCGGACGGCCCGGCGTGCTGCATGGCAACCGCACCTATCTGCTGCAGGACGCCGACGGGCAAATCCTTGAGGGCCACTCGATCTCGGCGGGGCTCGATTATCCCGGCGTCGGGCCGGAGCATTCGTTCCTCCACGACAGCAAGCGCGTGACCTATGCGCCGATTACCGACAACGAGGCGCTTGAAGCGTTCCAGTTATGCACCAGGCTCGAGGGCATCATCCCGGCGCTTGAATCGGCCCACGGGCTCGCCCTGCTGACCAAGATCGCCCCCGACATGGGCAAGGACCAGACCATCGTGCTTTGTCTATCGGGGCGCGGCGACAAGGATGTCGAAAGCGTCGGGCGCTATCTCGGGATGGTGATGTGATGACGACCCGCCTCGCCGACCGCTTTGCCGCCTGCGCCGCTGAAAACCGGCCGGCTTTCGTGACCTTCACCATGGCCGGGGATCCCGATGCCCTAACCGGCGCCGCAATCCTTGCGGCCCTCCCCGGCGCCGGCGCCGATATCATTGAACTCGGCATGCCGTTTTCCGATCCGATGGCCGATGGGCCGGGCGTGCAGATGGCCGGACAACGGGCACTGAAGGCCGGGCAGACCCTGCGCAAAACCCTGGCCATGGTCGCCGAGTTTCGGAAGGGTGATGCGGCGACACCGATCGTTTTGATGGGCTATTACAACCCGATCTATATTTACGGCGTCGACCCGTTCATCGCCGATGCACTCAAGGCCGGCGTCGATGGGCTGATCGTGGTCGACCTGCCGCCCGAAGAGGACGAAGAACTGTGCCTCCCGGCGCTGAAGGCGGGGCTCAACTTCATCCGGCTGACGACGCCAACCACCGACGACAAGCGACTTCCGGCCGTCCTCGCCAACACTTCGGGCTTTGTCTATTACGTGTCGATGACCGGCATTACCGGCGCCGCGATCAAAAGCCTTTCGGCGGTCGGGGAAGCGGTACGGCGGATCAAGGGTCACACCGACCTGACGGTCGCGGTGGGCTTCGGCATCAAGACGGCGGATGACGCCGCGATCATGGGTCGGGACGCGGATGGCGTCGTGGTGGGTACGGCGCTTTGCAATGCCATCGGCAACAGCCTTGCCGACGGCATGGCGACCGAGAACACCGTGCCAGCAGCGCAGAACCTGGTGGCGAGCCTCGCCGAGGGCGTGCGGCGGGCGCGGGCTTAGCGCCCGCGGTATCGGGTGAGAACGCCCCGGTCCCATTTGCGTCGCCCATCCGACCTGATAACATTCGCCATAATCACTATCTAAGTCCTTATGACGTCAAAGAGGACGGGAGCGAAACGCCCATGAACTGGATCAACAACGTCGTTCGTCCGAAAATCCGGTCCATTCTCGGCAATAACAAGCGCGAGACGCCGGAAAACCTGTGGGTCAAGGATCCAGAGTCCGGCGAGATGGTGTTCTATCGCGATCTCGAGGCCAATCAGTGGGTGGTGCCCAATTCCGGCTACCACATGAAGATCAAGGGCAGCGACCGGCTCACGACATTTTTTGACGGCGGCAAGTACGACACCGTGCCGCTGCCGCAGGTCGCGACCGATCCGCTCAAATTCCGCGACCAGAAGCGCTATGTCGATCGGTTGCGCGACAGCCGCGCCAAGACCGGCATGGAAGACGCGGTGCTGGTGGCGACCGGCAAGCTTTTCGGCCTCGACATGACCGCGGCCGTGCAGGATTTCGACTTCATGGGCGGCTCGCTCGGCATGGCGGCGGGCTCGGCGATAATTACGGGACTCGAAACCGCAGCCCGCCGGCATACCCCGTTCGTGCTGTTTGCCGCCTCGGGTGGCGCGCGCATGCAGGAGGGTATCCTGTCGCTGATGCAGATGCCGCGCACCACGGTTGCGGTATTGCGCCTGCGCGAGGCGGGGCTACCGTTCATCGTCGTGTTCACGAATCCGACGACCGGTGGCGTCACCGCGTCCTATGCCATGCTCGGCGACGTGCATCTGGCCGAGCCCGGGGCGCTGATCTGCTTTGCGGGCCCCCGCGTCATCGAGCAGACCATCCGTGAGAAACTGCCCAAGGGCTTCCAGCGCTCGGAATATCTCTACGAGCACGGTATGGTCGACATGGTCGTCCACCGGCACAATCTGCGCTCGACCATCGGCTCGCTGGTGGCGATGCTGACCAAGGCGCCGGCGCCGGCCGATCTGACCTCGCTGGTGCCCGCGCCTCGCGTCACCATGCGTGACGTGGCAATTGCGGCTGAAGGCGATGACGATCTCGTCACCGCGCCGCCTGAGGCTGCGCACGCCGAATAGCGAATTCCCGCAGGCGATAGAATCCCTTATGAGTGCGGGGCCGATTCCTGTTGCCCGCGATTTCCATGTCCCGCACCGACCTGATCCTTAAGCGCCTGCTGGCGCTGCACCCCAAGCTCATCGACCTGACGCTCGACCGCATTGAGCGACTGCTGGAGCAGATGGGCCGCCCACAGGACCGGCTGCCGCCGGTGATCCACGTGGCGGGCACCAACGGCAAGGGATCGACGGTTGCCTACCTCAGGGCATTCCTCGAAGCCGCGGGGAAACGGGTGCACGTCTACACCTCCCCACAACTCGTACATTTCCGCGAACGCATTCGGCTTAACGGCAAGTACGTCACCGACCACCAACTCAACGACGCGCTCGAATATTGCGAGCGGATCAATGCCGGCATCCCCATCACCTATTTCGAAATCACCACGGCGGCGGCCATCCACCTGTTCGCCGAGGTGCCGGCCGATTACCTGTTGCTCGAAGTGGGGCTTGGGGGCCGCTATGATGCGACCAATGTCGTCGCCCATCCGCTTGGGGCGGTGATAACCCCGGTTTCCATCGACCACGTCGAGTATCTGGGGCCGACCGTGTCGATTATCGCCAAGGAAAAGGCCGGGATCATCAAGCGCGGTGCGCCGCTGGTGGTTGGCCGTCAGACTGACGACGGCATGGCCTCGATCGCCAAGGAAGCCAAGAGTTTGGGCGTCGTGCCGTTCGTTGCCGGCAGCGATTTCGACGGCTTTGCCCAGGATGGGCGGATGGTCTACCAGGACGAGGATGGCCTGCTCGACCTGCCGCCGCCGGCGTTGAAGGGCCCGCATCAGTTCGACAATGCGGCGCTCGCCATTGCGGCGGTGCGGCACTTCAAGCTGCCGGTCAGCGATGCTCAGATCGCGGTGGGTCTCAAAAGCGTCGATTGGCCGGCGCGGCTCAGTCCGATCAAGGGCAAGCTTTCGGCGCTATTGCCTAGAACGCATGAGCTCTGGCTCGATGGCGGGCACAATGAGGCGGGCGGCAGCGTGCTGGCGGCCGCCCTGCGCGAGATGAACGCGGCGAACCCTCGCCCGCTGGTGCTGATCAGGGGCACCTTCGCCAACAAGGACGCGGCCGGGTTTCTTGCCCATTTCAAGCATGCGCCGGAGGCGGTGTTCACGGTCAAGATCGCCGGCGAGCGGGCGTCCTGGCCAGCACGGACCTTGGCGGACCTGGCGATCGCGCAAGGGCTCAACGCCCGACCGATGCGCTCCATCGAGGCGGCGCTACGAGCGGCGGCGGAGATTCCACATGCGCGCGTGGTGATCTGCGGCTCGCTGCACCTCGCGGGTGAAGTGCTGAAGCGGAATGGGACGCCGCCGGTTTAGGTGGATGGGATTAGAGGGCAGACCCTCACCCGGCGCTTCGCGCCACCCTCTCCCGCTCGCGGGAGAGGGGCAGAAAAGACACCAGCGTGGATGGGTCCCCTCGCCCGCATCGCGGGAGAGGGTGGCCGAGCGGAGCGGAGGCCGGGTGAGGGCCTTCGCCCAAGAAGCCCTAACTCGCGTGGCTCTCCAGCCACTTCACCAGTTGTACCCGCGACTGCCCTGCCCCAACCTTCAAGTCGGCGATTTCGCCGTCTTTGAAGATCATCATCGTCGGCATGGCGCGGACGTTGTAGCGGACGACGGTTGCCGGATTATCGGCGACGTCGAGTTTGACGATCTTGACCCGGCCGGCGAGTTCGGTCGAAAGCACATCGAGGATGGGGTCCATTGCCTTGCACGGCGGGCACCAATCGGCCCAGAAGTCGACCAGTACCGTCCCCGGCGCGGCAAGCACTTCGGCATCGAAATTGGCGTCGGACACGAGCTGCGACACGGCGAACCCTCCATCGTTGATTGACGATGAACGTAACCCGAGTCGCGGTCGCCACAAAGACATGGCGTTGCGCCCAAGCGCGAATAAAAGAAAAACGCCGCCGGGGTGCGGCAGCGTTTTGGTCGTCTCAGGCTTTGGCCGGTCGCGCTTTAAGCGGCGTGGCTGGTGAGCCATTTGGAGAGGCCGGCCTTGGGGGTACCCGCTCCGATCTTCATGTCGGCGGCTTCGCCGCCCTTGAACAGGATCATCGTCGGGATGGACCGAACGCCGTACTTGACGGTGGTCGAGGGGTTTTCGTCAATGTTGAGCTTGACGATCTTCACCTTGCCGGCCAGTTCGGTCGAGAGTTCTTCGAGCACCGGCGAAATCGCGCGGCACGGGCCGCACCATTCCGCCCAAAAATCGACAAGTACTGGCTCTTTAGAGTTAAGAACTTCCTCGCCGAAATTGGCGTCGGAAACGTGGGTTGTCATTGGAGTTGCCTTTTGGGTTGAAAGCGGTGGCTGTTTGAAGCCAAAACTTGGTGAGAGTCCAGTGTTGGTTCAAGCAAGTTCACCGCATGGTGAAGGCCGAAACGGCTTTCCGAAGCGCAGCTGACGGCAAAATCATCAACGATTCCAGTGTCGTCCACAGTATAGCTGCCTCAACAACCAACTCTGGGAAGAGCTGGCCTGCAACCAGTGCATAAAGCCCCACCTGCGTCACGTAAGGCGCAGGTACCTCCTCAGCGATCCGCGGCGGATTCGCATCGGACTTGTAGTCTACCACCAGAACCCTGCCCTTGCCTACAAGGATGCGATCGATACGCCCAGCCAAGCGCACCGGCGCGCTGTGGCGTAAAGCATCGGCGAGAAACGGTACTTCAGCCCGGCTCGATGGCCCGAAAAGCTCGGCAAACGCTGGGTTTTCGAGGATGGCGATGGCGCGCCGTCCAACGGCCTCGTGGCGATCCGGCCCCTCCGGGAGCAGCACCGGCATCGCCTTGTGAACGGCCTGTTGCCAATTGTCGCGCGGCAGCCGCCCCAGATGCTGCAGCAAAGCGTGCAGCGCCGTGCCCTCGCGGCGGGCGAGGTCGGCATCGATCGCCGCCTCGGCGGCGGTCTGATAAGGCCGGGTCGCGGTTGCGGGGTCGAAGGCCGATGATGGGCTGATCGTCGCGATGAGGGCAGGCGCCGGCAGCTTTTGCAGGTCGCGCGGGACGATTACTGCGCGGCGCGCGGCGGCGACGCCCTTGACGGGAGGGCTGCTCTCACGATGGCGAGGATAAATGAGAGTGTCGGGACCGCCCTCTGGATCCGGCACCACTTCGCTTTGCGGCCCGAGCGCCATCTCGACCGCCTCGTACCAGGTGCCTTCGAGCTTCCCCATCTTGGTCAGCGCGCCGGTGATATAGAGTTCATCCTCGGCGCGGGTCATGCCGACATAGAGCTTCCGCCAATATTCGGCCTGCTGCGCCGCGACGTCTGCATCGCGCAAAGCAAGGGTTTCGGGCACGTGGTCCTTGCGCCCCGAGGCGTGGACGAAGAGCGGGCCGGGCGCATCGGCAACCACGAAGACCGGTTTCATGGTCTGGCGGCCCTGCGGCTGGCTTGCGGCATCGGCAAGGATGACGATCGGGGCTTCGAGGCCCTTGGCGCCATGCACCGTCATCACCCGGACACCGCCCGAAGCTTCCGCCAGTTCGCGCTTGATCGACACTTCGCGCAGCCGCATTTCGGCGAGGAAGCCCTGCAGAGACGGCTGAGCCGATTGCTCGTGAGTCAGCGCCAGTTCGAGGAACTCGCTGACCACGTCGAAGATTTCGCTGCCAAGCCGGGCATGGAGGTCCCTGAGGCCGCCCTCGGCATAGAGAATCTCGGCATAAAACTCATATGGCCGATCAAAATCGAGCCGGCCGCGCCAGCGATGCAGCCGAGAAAAGGCGTCGCCCGCCGTCAGCAGCGACGACGCCTCGAGCGCCTGCCACAGCGTGCCAGGCCGGCCATGGGCGATGGCCAGCAGGTCAGCCTCGTCCACCGCGAACAGGGGCGAACGCAGCAGCGCCGCCAATTGCAGATCGTCCGCGGGATTGAGCAGCACATCGCCCAGCGCCAATAGATCGAGCACGCCGATATGGCCGGTGACCGCCAGCCGGTCGGCGCCCGGTGTCGGCAGCTTTTGCTGACCCAGCGCCCGGATCAGCTCGAAGAACAGCGCCGAGCGGGTTTGCACCAGGATGAGGATATCATCCGGCCGCACCGGTCGTTCGCGCGGCCCGAGCGGGCGGGCGCTCCTGATCCATTTGGCGATCTCGGCGGCGATGCGGTCGGCGAGGAGCCGCGGCGCGGCGCCGACATTTTCGGTGACCGCAAGGGGCCATTCGGTGACCTCGCTATCATCCTCGAGCTGGCGGATCGGCGGCCACAGCGTCACGGTGCCGCCGGCTTCGGCACGGGCGCTTTCGTGAATCACCGGGCTATCGAGGGGAGCGAGCAGCCCCTCACGAACCCTATCGAGACCGGCGACCAGATCTACGGCCGAGAGAATACCGGGCAGCGTCCTGAAACTGGTGTGCAACTGCACATTTTTGAACCCCTGCTCGGACAGCATGGCGCGGCTTTCGAACTCGCGGCCGGCGGTTGCGAACAGCTCCGGATCGGCGCCCTGGAACGAATAGATCGACTGCTTTTCATCGCCGACCGCAAACAGCGTACGCCGGCGGGTAACGGCGCTGTCGCCGACGAAGAATTCGCGGGCGATTTCCCTGACCACCCGCCATTGCTCGGGATTTGTATCCTGGCTCTCGTCGACGAGGATATGGGTGATGCCGGTATCGAGCTTGTACTTGACCCAATCGGCCTG
>Ga0157374_10005342_pt1 | contig 10786 bp, 10 predicted proteins | sample M25metaG_FD_115308 | JGI IMG/M metagenome (GOLD analysis project Ga0157374, IMG submission 115308) | Miscanthus rhizosphere microbial communities from Kellogg Biological Station, Michigan, USA - M2-5 metaG | ecosystem: Host-associated > Plants > Roots > Rhizosphere > Soil | place: USA: Michigan... | reverse complement strand
CAAGAAACTGTCTCCATGAATCACTTAATTCCTGTAAATTTACTTCAAAATATTACAGGTTAGCTGACAGGTTAGCTGCTTCGTCTTTACATCAGGTAGACCTCCTCAAGACCAAGAATCCTCATGAGGGATAGCAGTTTCTTCCCCAGGCTCTGCTACTACTTCTCATTTGTTACCATGAAAGTGGGCACTGAGTCTGACTATGCCAAGGTCGGCAGTCGAGTAGTTAACTCGAAAGTGGTCAAGGAGGCCATACAAAGAGCGGTCGAAGAGGACATAATGAATTCAGTCGACGATGATTCTCTCAGGACATCCCTCACATCCAATCATCGTAAACGTGCAGTCAAACTCCTTGAAAGAATGGAGACATGGATCTCCTCTTCCCTCCTTAAGATGGCTGGTTGGATCCTCTTTAAACTCATGTCCAGGATTCTTACATCCATACAATACAGTAGAAAACAACTGGAGACCATTAGCAAGGTCAGAAGGGGACCAAAGTATCCCATTTTATACCTTCCAGTCCACAGAAGTCATCTCGATTACATTCTCATCTCTTTTATCCTGTACATGAACGACATCAAACCTCCTCTCGTGGCCGCCGGAGACAACCTTTACATACCATTCTTTGGAAACCTAATGAAGGGTCTGGGAGCCTTCTTTATTAAACGTAAACTGGACCCCAAAGGAAAGAGGGATCATGTTTACCGGGCAGTCCTTCAAGCATACATGTCAGAGAACCTTAAGTCAGGCGAATGTATGGAGTTCTTTATTGAAGGGGGACGATCACGTTCTGGCAAAGCAGTTATGCCAAAGACTGGTCTCCTCTCTGTTGTTGTCAATGCCGTCCTTGAGAATGAAGTGGACGATGTCTGTGTTGTTCCAGTTGGAGTATCGTATGACAAACTTGTCGACGGATCCTTCGTTTCTGAACAACTGGGTAAAAACAAGACTCAAGAATCGTTTACTTTGGCAGTCAAAGCCATTTGGTCTACTCTTAGATCCAACTTTGGTTCTGTCAGGGTTGACTTCGGTAACCCATTCTCTCTCAAGGACTACCTCAGGACCATGAACAAGTCCTCTATGGACTTGACCAACCATGTCAGATGTATTCTTCATGGAAATGAGCAGACTACATCTCTTTGTTTGAAACCTTCAAGCTGTCCAGTTGGACTGAGATCCTCCTCCTCCTCCGTCTCCCTCTACGGCCTCGATGTTGTCCTCGAAGACGAGAATAAGAGACATGTCATCCAAGAACTTGCAGAACACATTGTATATGATGCATGCAATGCATCAGCCGTAATGTCAACCCAAATGCTTGCATTTATTCTGTTGACCTCCTACAGGAAGGGAGCAACCCTTCGCCAATTGGTTCCTGCCATGAACTGGTTAAAGGAAGAGTTAGTGAAGAAAAGACGAGACGTAGGCTTCTCTGGAGAGACTAGTGATGTCATTAAATATGCATGTTCTCTTCTGGGAAGGGATCTCGTTACCACTGAAGTCATCCAAATGGCATGGACTTCTTCAAGGGAATCACTCGCATCCATTGGACACCTTGATAACAACCGAATCAAAAAGATTGTCTTAATCAAACCGACAGTCAAGGTTCCTTCTGTACTAGAACTACAGTATTATTCCAATTCTCTCGCTGCCTCATTTGCAATGGAAAGCATTGTCGGTAAGATATATATTATCTTGTATTCGAACGCACTTTTCCTTGACAGGCAAGCCTTGTGTCTGCTCTATTTCGAGGGCATTATTGTCTCCCTCATGTCTCCCTCAGCAACAGCTTGTTTTTCTATCCATGTCTGTCAACGACAGGAGAGCAGTATAGAACACAATTATCTGTTTTTCTTCGAAGAAGAGTCAAAATTCAAATTCCAATGATTGATTGAATGATCCCGTGCAGTTTATCTCAAGGATCTCAAGGATCTCGAGAACAAACAACATTCTTTGCCTGTTTCTTATTCTGATGATACTTTCCTTCTCGATGTCTGGGCTCAAAGGCTTTACCATGAGTCTTACTCGTGTGATGACAGCATTCATTATACACTTAATTATTCCTCGAGTCCTTCAGACACAAGAAGTTTGTTTTTGTCAGGATGATTACCCTCTTTATTTTGTATAACACAGTCAACAGCCTGTACTCGCTCTTTGAGTGGGGTTTGGAGTCCATTGATGACATCGAAGCAACAAACAACCTCATCAGTAGAAAGAATCTCGTCAACTCATCTCTCGAACTCTGTCACATTTTAAAGTATGAGTTCATCCTCAGTCCTGTGAGTATTTATTTATAACTTTGAACACAAATACTAATCATTGTTTATTTGACGACTACTCGAACGAATTTTATTACAGCCCTGCTCGAGTGTAGAGCATCAAGTCAATCGAGTCATAGAGGACTTGATTGCGAAAGACATCTTGAAGACGAAGCAGGTATGTTATTGATTTATGGAGAGAAGAGAGGATACTTTGTCCTTTGGAATCAACTTCTCAAGAGAATGTGTTCCAAAAAGAGCAGTAGCAGAGTGAGATAATCAAAACTTGACATGACTAACACTTGTTTCCTCTTTTTACTCTTCCGTTCTTCACTCATTAATTTTATTTTTAAATACATTACTTTGAATGAAAAATGCATGGCTTGTAGACACATCCATACAGAAACAGGCCATCGAATCGAACATTTAACCTGGACTTCATCGAAGAAGATGACGGCCTCGAGGAGTACGGTCTCTCTTCGTCTCTCAATCATCCTGATTCCTCTGAAGACTCACTCAGTGTAGTCATAAACCAAGAAACTGTTGACCTGCTCAGGTTTTATCGTAATGTGGTCTCTCCTTTGATTGAATCCTACTGGCTCTCATCCAAGCATTTGTTCAGACTTATATCACAACCCATGGAGTTTGAAGCCTTTACCACAAGCCTAACGGATTCAGCGAAGGATCAACTCAGACAAGGACTACTCTGTTTCCGTGAGTCATCTTTTTATCGATAGAAAGTTGTTGACATGTATCTTTGTTTGAACAGAAGAGAGCATTGCGGCCGAACCCGTTAAGAACTGTATAACCTTCTTCGAAAACTCTGGCATCCTCGAGAGAAGGAAGTTGGTCACTGGAGTTACTGTGGTTAACCTTCTGAAGGAATATAATTGCGAACCTGCTCTCACTCAAGTCGTTAAAAACATTGAAAGGTTTAAGAAATGAAATGACTAACAAGTTTCTCTGTATATTTTTATTGTGTTCATCTATACCTTTGATACTCACAGTAAAACACAGACTGGATCTCTTGAAAGATGTCTTATGTATGGTATGGCACACGAGAAGAGATTCACAGGATGTTTCCCGAGTGTCGTTGTCACGAGAGAAACATGAAACAAGTTATCGAGGAATTGCATGGATAGAACACAAGAAAAGGAATGTTTCGTTGCAGCAGTTGTATCAGTGCATGTCAAGGACGAATCAATGAATGAGCTAAAGCAAAGGGATCTTACTTTACAGCTACACATAGACAGCTATCCTACCATAGTCTTGTTGATCTACTACACAGGACTACTGTCCTGGTTCAGATCACATTTGAAGAGTAAGAGCTTCTTTGCATCTCTTCTTAACATGAATACAGTTATGATGATGACGATGACGAAAATGGACGAAAGATTTAGTTTTGTTGCCGAATCTGTCACATCGACATGAGACAGAGATGATGATAAAACAACACGATGATGCAGACGGAAATCAATGAAGAACTTCCAAGGTATTCATTTTTCGTTGTTAGATTTTGGAAGAGGGATAGCTTTCATGTCGACTACTGAACAGTACACTTTCCCTCGAGGTTTGTCTTGAGTTCGTTGACTTGGGTTTCAATTGTAGTCTTGAGTTTTGTAAATTCATCCTGATCTGCAGCTGCTGCTTCAGCAGCCAATTCCTCCGGAGTCTTTTTAGCCCGATTTAGTCCTGCTTCTCCAAGTGGTCCTCCCATGAGTTCCTCTTGTCTTCTCTTCTCTTCAGCCTCTTTTTCCTCACGTTTTTTGATCCCATACTTTATAAGAGAATTAATTGGAGTAACAAAAATGAATGCATACCTTGTCTCGGATCCCTTGTCTCATGCCCTCTCTTTCCTGCTCCATCTTTGCATGTTTGGCAGCCCTTCTCTCCTCGGCCTCTCGAATGGCATCCAATCTTTCCCGTTCCATTTCAGCCAACTTTTCCTTGTCCTCGTCTGACTCTCCTCCTCCGACATCTATAGACAGGTTAAGGATGTGTAGGTGTCACTCAACCAAACTTTTAAAACTACTTACCCTTGACAGCCGACAACTGGTTTCCAATCATTTGTTTGGCGATAAAGGCAGCCATTTTGAAGCCTTGGTCTGTTGGTTGACAACAGGACTCAAAGAAGAATGTCAAGCGAGTCAAGAAGTGAATAAGAAGAAGCAAAACCTGGAGGAAGGAATGGATGGCACACGACTACTAGAGTTAGAGACCTTAACTCGACCTTCTTTCTTGGTCTTTGTATTGAGGACTACATGGACTACATGCGCAGGACTATGCTCTCTTTCGAGTTCTCGATGACACAGAATGTGTGCCTCGATTTCCTTCCTGGCCTTGAGTCTTTAATGTATACTCGAATCGATCGACATGCCATGTACACAACAGAAAAGCTTCTTATTCCTTTGCCTTACAATGTTTTATTTTGTGTTGGGTCGGTTGCACCTCATGATTGTTAACGATAATGAGAAGCAAAGTGCTTTATCAACACCTGACTCGCGAGTGTCTGTGTGTCTGGGTCTGAAACTGGTACGAAGAAGATGAGATTGGATTTGTTATTTCAAAATACATGGACTTGATAACACAAAGATATGGAAGCAAAGTCTGTTGACTCCATGAATAGATTTCTCTGGAAAAATAAGTATTTAAGGAGCATTCGATTGAGAAACAGACTACTCTTGACAATGATTGACAGACATTTCATCATCTTTGGATCCTAAGGTTCTCTGTTGTAAGACTACCACGAGGTAATAATCCTTGAAACATTCATTTTTCAATCCCACACCTTAAGGTAAGAACAACACGTTACGTGTCTCTTTGTGTATCATCCTTCTTGCATGTCTACTTGTCATGATTCAATTTAATGTTTTTCTTTTTTGGAATCCTATTCCATCACGAATATACTAATATTGAGTCATTTTCGTACTACAAATATCATGGGAGAGATTAACTTGAAGTTTTCAACAATAAATGCATTCATTCATTTTGTGCTCGAATTGCTTCCTGTCCTCTTGTTCTCGTGATGATGGCTCTCTTGTATCGATTCATGTAATGACTATGTTATCCAATTTGAGTGGATAAGAGTAGGCAGAGACGAGTCCTAAATGATTGTAATTGAAAGAGACTATAGAACATTTCGTTTCAAAGTCCAAGGATGATGTTGTCATTTTCTTCCTTCCTGTTCATTTCCCTCTTAATCTGCTTGAATTGCAAGACTACTAGTCCTATGACAGACACTTTGGATTAGAATCCTCTCGAAAGAAAAGCACATAATTTTGATACTCCATTGACAGTAGATTAGATTAAAACACTACTGATCGACTTTATTTTCTCGATTGTACTTTAGACTAGATAAGCAAGCATTTATCTAACCACTTATACAATAGAGAGCAATCTCACACACGATTCACGTGAAGGGAATTGTTTTGTGTGACATTAAATCACGTAACATTACCTTTCCGTTGATAACATGTCGACTACTTTTCAATTAATGTACACGCGATTCTTTCAATCCAGTCTTCTCTTGTTCTCTTATCATCTGTCTTTCATGGATGATATAAAAGAGCTCTTGTGTCAATTGTCGTAATAGATTTCGCAGGTAAAGTCGAGAGAGACACATCATCTGGATTTACAATTGTTTTCTCTGTTGAAGCCCAGGTAGGATTTTATTTTTATCCACAAAAAGCTCTTTGTTGTCTCTGTCTTTGATGCTGACTTGACTTGTAATCCTTTCTTTTCTCTCTTTTCTTGAGTCTTGTGACCTCTACTTTTCAATTCTCTCTCACTCTTGTTCTCCGTAAAAATCAATGTGACATTTCCAAGCAAGAGAAGCACGAGTGCATTCACTTCTGTAATATTGCTTGTGATTCAAATGCCCTGAGCAATATCTTTGTATTCTGTTTTATTTCTAACCCATGACATTTATCTTTCCTTTTTAGACTAAACAGACAGTAAAATCACGAAATATTATCTTTTAAATCAAACATGAAAGTGGTAATCATTGGGCAGTCAATTTTTGCTGCCAATGTTTACTCTTACTTGAAGGAGGATGGACATGAGATCGTCGGTGTCTACACGATTCCGGATTCCAATGGAAGGCCTGATCCCTTGGCCGAAGTGGCTACTCAAGACGGACTCAGGAATATCTTGAAACTCTCGAGATGGAGAATCAAAGGAAAAGTCATTCCAGAAGTTTTTGAAACTTACAAATCATTGGGAGCAGAACTCAATGTCCTTCCCTACTGCTCTCAGTTCATTCCCATGGAAGTTATTGAGCATCCGAAACACCAATCCATCATTTATCACCCATCTCTCCTTCCCAGGCATAGAGGAGCTTCTTCGATAAATTGGACACTGATTGAAGGGGACTGCAAGGCTGGGTTCTCAGTGTTTTGGGCTGACGATGGACTGGACGAGGGTCCTATTCTTCTACAAAGAGAGTGTAATATCGAACCTAATGATACGGTTGAGTCTCTATACAACAGGTTCCTGTTTCCCGAGGGAGTGGATGGTGTTCGAGAGGCAGTAGCTCTGATTCAGGATGGAAAGGCCCCTCGGATTCCACAGACAACTGTTGGAGCCACTTATGAGCCCATGCTTAACAAGAAAGAGCTGACTGTAGTTCCCTTTGAAAAGTTGACTGGTTATCAACTACACAACTTCATCAGAGGAATGGATAAGGTTCCTGGAGCGACTATTTCTTTGGATGGAGAGGACGTCAAGGTGTTTTCGTCATCTCTTTATTCTGCAACGAATCCTCCTTCTGGAATGCCTGTCACTGTCAAAGGAATGTCTAGGGATGGAATCATAACCAACCATGGGCTTGTTTTGTATGGAAATGATGGACAAGGAGTGATCGTTCAAAAGATTCAATTAAGTTCTGGACGAATGTTATCTGCGAACAAGTATGGCCAGGATGATTCATCCGAAGATATTGTCTTGACTGAACAGGAGGAAAAATACCAGCAAGAAATCGAGTTAATTTGGCAATCTATCCTTCGATTACAAGTAATTGATCGGGAAACGGACTTCTTCAAGTCTGGAGCAGGATCTATGGATGTCACTCGGTTGGTCGAAGAAGTACGAGAGAAATGCGGAGTCGACATTGAAAATGAAGATGTTTATATGGCAACCCTGTTTGATGACTTTGTCAAGACTGTCGTTCTTAAGTCGAGAGGGTTCGGGTCAACTCCAACCCTAGTCTTCGAACCTGTTACTGTCAAAATTAATGAAAAGATGACGGTTTCATTCCCAAACCAACTCTTTATCAACAACCAGTTTATCGACTCGTCAGATGGAGAGTTTTTGGACATTTTCAATCCAACCGATGAATCACTTATCTGTAAAGTAGCCTGTGCATCCTCTGATGATGTGGATAAGGCTGTTACTGCAGCTAAAGTTGCTTTTGAGGAAGGAGACTGGTCTAGAATGAATGCAAGAGACAGAGGAAAACTCATGTACAGACTGGCAGACCTAATGGAACAGCATAAGGAAGAACTAGCAGTGATTGAGTCAATTGATTCTGGAGCAGTTTATACTCTGGCTCTCAAGACTCACATTGGAATGTCCATCGAGACCTGGAGATACTTTGCCGGTTGGTGTGATAAAATTCAAGGGTCGACCATTCCCATCAACAATGCCAGACCAAACAAGAACCTCTCATTCACGAAGAAGGAGCCTATTGGGGTCTGTGGACTCATTACTCCATGGAATTATCCTCTGATGATGGTCTCTTGGAAGTCTGCTGCCTGTTTGGCTGCTGGAAATACTCTTGTCCTCAAACCTGCTCAAGTCTGTCCACTTACTGCTCTCAAACTGGCAGAGTTGTCTGTTCAGGCAGGGTTCCCTCCTGGAGTCTTCAATGTCGTCCCTGGAACTGGAAGGGTTACTGGACAGGCCATTGTTGACCATCCTTTGGTTCGAAAACTAGGATTCACTGGGTCAACTCCAGTTGGAAAACAAATAATGTCCTCTTGTGGGTCATCAAACCTGAAGAAGGTCTCTCTCGAGTTGGGAGGGAAGTCTCCCCTCATCATTTTCTCTGACACTGACCTGGACAAGGCCGTTCGCAATGCCATGTCCGGGGTGTTCTTTAATAAGGGAGAGAACTGTATCGCAGCCGGAAGACTATTTGTCGAGGAACCCATTCACGATCGATTTGTTAGACGAGTTATTCAGGAAACAAAGAAGATTTCCATCGGAGACCCATTAGATCGAACAACTTCTCATGGGTATGTTATATTTTCCCTTCTCGACCATGAGAGGAAACTACTCAAGAATGGCCACTAAGTGGTCGAGATCGATGTTTCTATTTTATTGATTTTTCTTTTTCATTAACAGACCACAGAACCATCGGGCTCACTTGGAGAAACTGGTCGAGTACTGTGAGAAGGGAGTGAATGAGGGGGCAAAGTTAGTCTATGGAGGATACCAGGTCAAGAGACCTGGTCTGTTTTTCATGCCAACCATCTTTACTGATGTCAAGGATGACATGTTTATCGCGAAGGAAGAGTCATTTGGTCCGATAATGATCATCTCCAAGTTCTCTCCCGGAGACATTGAAGGAGTTATATCCCGAGCAAATAACTCTGAGTATGGTCTGGCTTCAGGGGTCTTTACCAACGACATCTCGAAGGCTCTTCGAGTTGCAGATCAAATTGAAGCTGGAACTTGTTTTATTAACTGTTACAACAAGACTGATGTGGCTGCTCCCTTTGGAGGAGTAAAACAGTCTGGATTTGGAAAGGATTTGGGTCAGGAAGCTCTTAATGAATATCTCAAAACAAAGACGGTCACCATCGAATACTAAATATTTTATGATTCAACCCAAGACTTGAATAAAAGTATTCTCGACTGAGAACTCTGTTCTAGAACTAAAGAGCGCCCTCTAACGTATCTCGAACATGTTGTCAAGTAAACAGGGCATGAAAGTCAAGGTAGTACTCATGATTGGATTCCTACCTGACAGACATGCCTGCGCGCACTTGTCCTGATTGATTTATCCATATTGAGATCATGTCAGATCAAGAAAGAAAAAACTACCTGCTTCACCATCACAGGATACGTCAGATGAGAGATTCTGATGTCACGACATGTCTGGACATCTTTAGAGACCATGGACTGGGGTGTCAGAAACATGGCCTTCGGACATATAGATCCCTCGATCCTGCAGGATGCTTTGTTATCTCGGCCTCTGACGACGACGAGGACATCATAGCTTTCTCTGCCTCAAGCAAGTTCGACCCCAGATGTGCGATCGTGAGCTTCTATGGAGTCAAACCAGGATATCAAGGACTTGGTCTTGGGATCAAAGTCTGGAAGGAAATGATGAAGTTTCTATCATCTGCACCAAACATTGGTCTTACTTCCTCGCCATCTCAAGTGACGACTTACAAGGACAAGGCAGGCTTCTGTTATCAAGACAAGCATTTGATGATCCACTTTGAGTCCAGAGGAGCAGCCTATGTAGACAGAATCAAACCAATAGAAGAAGAGACCAAGAAGGTTAGGATTATTTCATTGGAAGAAGCCAATTGGAACTCAGTTGTCGCTTATGATGAAGACATTGGTGGAATCAATAGAGACAGACTTCTAAGACCCAGTTTCAAAGAACCTGGAACTGTGACTGTGGTTGCAGTGGATCCTTCTTCACCAACGAATAACAAGGTACTTGGGTTTGCGGCCATGAAGCCGACCAATTATCATGAAGAGAAGCCTATCTTGGGTCCCTTGTACTCTGACGATGCTTCCATTGCAAAGGTCTTGTTGTACAACTTGATGCACTTGTATCCTTCGAGTATTAAGCATGGATTCCTATGGTATCTCTTGGACTCAAATCCTGATGCGAAAAGGATGGCGACCGACCTTGGAATGCATGAGGACTTTGCATGTCCAAGATTGTTCACGAAAGAACCATTGACTGGAGTCAAATATGACAAGATCTACTGTCAACTGTCACCTGCTTTTGCTCCCTATTAATCCTTGTGTTGTCTGTGGTCAGTAATCAAACATGTAATAAAATTGTAAATTCATTTAAACAAAGTATTCTTTGTATTGTCTTTATTGACACTAATAATCATATTCTTTGTTTGAGACTCAAAGAGACATTTGAAACTTAAAGGTTAGTAATGCAAATCAAGTTGAAAAGATGAGTCTATTTGTTCTGCAACATAATTCAACTAGAAATCTCAATGATATTGGAACAACGAGAGTGAAAGGATGGAATGAAAAGCTGTTTCTAATCGACAACCTCGTCATAACAGAAGCAATAGAACTCATTGTTGATGTATGTTTTAGCTCAATCTCTTTTCACTCCAAACAAGGGTTGGAAATACATGTACCAGTTGCGTCAAACAAAGAAAGCAAGAAATATAATAATGATTCAGTGAAAAAGGAAAGAAACATTTCATTTGATTCTGACTGTAATAAATAGGAGGAGACAACTCGACCGACTTTCTCTACTGAAGTCTCTCTACTTCAGCCGTCTCTACTTCAGTCGTCTCTACTTCAGTCGTCTCTACTTCAGTCGT
>Ga0157374_10005338_pt1 | contig 10791 bp, 10 predicted proteins | sample M25metaG_FD_115308 | JGI IMG/M metagenome (GOLD analysis project Ga0157374, IMG submission 115308) | Miscanthus rhizosphere microbial communities from Kellogg Biological Station, Michigan, USA - M2-5 metaG | ecosystem: Host-associated > Plants > Roots > Rhizosphere > Soil | place: USA: Michigan... | reverse complement strand
GGTCATCGCATCGGGCGTAGGATTCGCCGCGGAGGACCCACCATGCGACACATCCGGTCCGGCCTCTGCCTCGCGGCCGCCATCGCCATCGCCTCGGTTTCCCTCGCGCAGTCGACGGAGCACATCGTCGAGAACCTCCAGGACGCCAAGTGGCGGCCGGCGCCGCCGATGCCCCCCCCGCGCGCCTCGGTCGAGGTCCTGGCCGGGAATCCGAGTCAGAGCGTCCCCGTCACCCTTCGTGTGAGGGTGCCCGAGGGATACCGCATCCCGCCGCACTCTCACCCGACGGACGAGAACGTCGTCATCCTCTCCGGGACCGTCGGCTTCGGGATGGGCGACAAGATGGACACGTCCGCGGTCAAGCTGCTCCGGGTCGGCGGCTACGCGCTCATGCCGGCCGGCATGAACCATTTCGCCTACGCCAAGACTGCCGCGTCGATCCTGATCTACGCGCAGGGACCGATCGAGTTCAAATACGTGAACCCGGCGGACGACCCGCGGAACCAGAAGAAGTAGAGGCGCGAGCGGAGAACGTTGGCGGGGCCCCGCGCCGCCGGACCCGCCGACGGATAGGATTTTCGCGCATGCCCTGGTACACAGCGGTCCTTCTGCGGGGCGAGGAAGTCGACGGCCAGCCCGGTCCGGCCCGGCGCGGCGACGTCCTCTACAAGCTGGTCGAGGCTCCCGACGCGGAGAGCGCCTACGCGCGCGCGCTCGAGATCGGCACGGCGACCACCGAGTCGTACACGGACTCCGACGGCGCTTCCGGCACGTTCCGGTTCCTCGGGCTCGCGGAGCTCGTGGAGCTCCTCGGGCCGCCGGGCGACGGTGCGGAGGTCTACAGCCGTTTCGTTTCGACGCCGCCCGAGCCGATGCTCCGAGACAAGGAGGACCTCGCCGTCTTCGCGGCGGAGAAGGATTTCGACGACGAGGACGTGTGGGCGGACGGTGAGGGGCCGGTCGACACCTCCGGCGAGCCCGAGCCGGAAGACGAGCCGGACGAGGACGCCGAACCCGTCGACGTCGACGACGCGCCGCTGAAACCGCGGTGACGCGCGCGGGGCTCGCGGCGATCCTGGCGGCAACCGTTGCGGCCATGCCGCGGCGGACGCCGACGCCCGCCGCGACGCCGGCGCCCGCTCCGACGCAGCGCCGCGTCGCGGTGACCTTCGACGATCTGCCCGGCGTCTCCGTCGCCGGCGACGGCACCGTCAAGCCGCTCGACGCGATGACGGCGAAGCTCGTCGACGCGATCGCGGCGAGCGGAGCGCCGGTGGTCGGCTTCGTCAACGAGGGCAAGCTCTACGCCGACGAGCGCCTCGATCCCGCCCGCGTCGCCGCGCTCCGGCGCTGGACCGACGCCGGCTTCGAGCTGGGCAACCACACACGCGACCACGTCGACCTGAACACGACGGACCCGTACGCGTTCGAGGACCAGATCGTTCGCGGCGAGCCCGTCACGAAGGAGCTGCTCGCCGAGCGCGGGAAGCGGCTCCGTTTCTTCCGGCACCCCTACCTGCACACCGGGCGCGACCTCGCGACGCGCGACCAGATCGCCGCGTTCCTCGGGGGCCGGGGCTACACGGTCGCCCCCGTGACCCACGACAACTCCGAGTGGATCTTCGCGCGGGCCTACTCCAACGCGGCGGTCCGCAACGACCGCGAGCTCGTCGGGCGCGTCGCCGCGGCGTACGTCCCGTACATGGAGGCGAAGTTCGACTACTTCGAGAGGCAGTCGAACGCGCTCTTCGGGCGAGAGATCCCGCAGGTCCTGCTGATCCATGCGAACTCCCTGAACGCGGACGCGTTCCCGCAGCTCGCGAAGATGATCACCGGGCGGGGCTATCGCTTCGTCCGCCTCGAGGAGGCGCTCCAGGACGAGGCCTATCGGTCGGCGGACTCGTACGTCGGGACCGGTGGAATCACGTGGCTGCACCGCTGGGCGCTGACGCGCGACAAGACCCTCATCCTCCCCAACGAGCCGAAGACGCCGAAGTGGGTGCTGGAGCAGGCGCGGGTCGAGAGCGAATGATCCTCAAACCCTCAGCTCTCGACTCGGTCTCTCAACTTCCCCCGTCGTCGTAGTCCTGCCGGTAGAGCAGATTCCAGTTGCCTCGCATCCGGTCGATCCGGATCTTGTGCGGCCCCTTCGGGAGGTCCGGCTTCCGGAAGACGAGCACGTAGTGCCCCTTGATCGCCTCCCCGACCTGGCGCATCGCGGAACGCGGGAACTCGTAGGTCGGCATGTAGAAGCCGCCCGTCTCGAATGAGAGAGCGTTGAGCCCCTGCTGGAGCTGGTGCGGCCCGCCGCTCACGTCCAGGGTGAACACGGGCGCCTGCGCCTCCGACAGAGCCTTCCTGGCGGCCTCGTAGTCCTTCGAGAAGTCCACTCGGCCCATGTGGTACTCGCCGACGGGCGCGAGCGCGTTCCACTTGCCGACGGCCCAGCCGAAGAAGAGGACCGCCTTGGATCCCGGCAGCGGCTTGAGCGCCCGGCCGAGCGCGGCCAGCGCCTTCTCCGGAGACGTCGCGGCCTGCACCGTCTCGAGCGGCAGGCCGGCGACGAGCGACGGCTCCCCCGGCGCGGCCGACGAGGTGGTGACGTCTTCCTTCTTCGGCACGCGCGAGATGGCGGCGCGGACCGCCTTCCGGTCCGATGTGAAGTCCTGCGTGAGCCAGAGCCGCGACCCCGCGAGCAGAACGGCGGCGCGGTCGTTGGGCGACAGTGTGTCGGCGAACTCGAGGGCCTGCCGCTTCACGCGCATCAGGCCCTCGTCCTTCAGGCCCTCGATCTGCGACTGGAAGAGGAAGACGATGAGCCGTCCCGTGTCGGACGAGTAGGACGCCGGCGCCGCACCGGCGGACGCGGCCGGGGCGGGCGGCGCGGAAACGTCTCCGCCCGGCGAGACGTGGGGCGCGCCGGCCCATTCGACCGATTCGATCGGCTGCGGGATCTCGTCGATGAAGAGGCGGAAGTCCTCTTTCTTCAGATCCGGGATCACGTTGCCGAGCTTGTCGGTGACGTGGAGGGTGACCTCGACGCGCGTGACCGTCACGAACTCCTGGACCGGCGTGGGCGCGGGCTGCTGGGCGAGCCCGGCGCGCGACGCCGCGAGCGCCACGACGGCGACCCCCATGGCGAGCCGCGACGGGACCCGGGACTTTCGCAACATCGGGCCAAGGTATCTCCCAACCCGCGGCCCGGCCGAGGGGGCGAGGACGAACGGCCCTTTTCTCATGCCAGTTGCGCGGGGGGCTCCGTCAGAAGCCGCGCGCGCCGGTCGCGCCGCTCCATCGCCAGGAAGATCAGCTCGTCGAGCAGCTGAGGCAGCGGCATCCCGCTCGCCTCCCAGAGCTTGGGGTACATGGAGATCGCGGTGAAGCCCGGCAGCGTGTTGATCTCGTTGACGAGGACGCGGTCGGTCCCGCGCTCGAGGAAGAAATCGACGCGCGCCATCCCGGAGACGCCGCAGAGGCGGAACACCTCCACGGACAGGCGCCGCACTTCCGCGGATACCTCCTCGGTCACCTCGGCGGGAATGACGAGCTGCGCCTTGTCGTCGCGGTACTTGTCGTCGTAGTCGTAGAACTCGTGCCCCGGCACGATCTCGCCGACGATCGACGCCTTCGGCGAGTCGTTGCCGAGCACGGCGCACTCGAGCTCCCGCGCGTCGACGCCCTCCTCGACGAGCACGCGCTCGTCGTACCGCAGCGCGTTCTCGACGGCCGCCGGGTAATCCTCGACGCGCTTGACCTTCGAGACGCCGACCGACGAGCCGCCGTTCGCGGGCTTGACGAAGAACGGCGGCGCGAACGGGACCCACTCGCCGTCCGCCGGCGGCGCCGCGATCACCCTCGCGCGCGGCGTCGGGATCCCGGCGTCCCGCAGGAGCGCCTTGAACACCGACTTGTCCATGCCGACCGCCGACGCCGCGACGCCGGCCCCCACGTACGGAAGCCCGAGCGTCTCCAGGAAGCCCTGGAGCACGCCGTCCTCGCCCGTCGTGCCGTGGATGATCGGGAAGACGACGTCCGCACGGCCCGGCGCGAACTCGGACGGGACGATCGACGCGCCGGCCGGCGGCGCGGAGCCCTTCTCGGCCAGGAACCGCTCCGGGACGCCGCCGGCCGAGAGGCGCGCCGCCGAGTCGGCCGCGTCGAGGAATTTCCCCGCCGCGGTCACCGCCAGCGGGATGACGTCGTAGCGCGCCGGATCGAGCGCGCCGCAGATCGTCCGAGCGGAGATCCTCGAGACCTCCCGCTCGACGGACTTCCCTCCGAACAGGACCACGACCCGCGTGCGGCTCACCAGCTCACCACGCGCACCTCGTCGACGCCCGGCGCCCGGCGGAGCCGCTCGAGGACCTCCGGAGGAGGAGGCGAGTCGACGGCGATGACGGCGGCGGCGCCGTCGCCGCCCCCGCTTCCGCGGGCCAGGGAGAAGTTCGCGATGTTCACGCCCCCCTCGCCGAGGATCGTGCCGACGCGTCCGACCACGCCGGGAACGTCGCGGTTGCGCAGGAAGACGACGGTGCCCTCGGGTCGGAACTCGAGCGGGCGGTCGTCCACCTCGACGACGCGGGCCTCGCGTCCCGCGAAGAGCGTCGCGTGCACCCCCGACCGGACGCCGGCCGACTCGAGCGAGACGCGGATCGAGCGCGCGTAGTGCCCCGGCTCCTCGTGCCTCGTCTCGCTGACCGCGAGGCCTCTCTCGCCTGCGACGAACATCGCGTTGACGTAGTTGACGACCTCCGGCGTGTTCGACTCGAGCGCGCCCTTCGCCGCGGCGACCGCGACCGGATGCAGGATGTCCTCGGGCAGCCCCCACGTCTCGACCGCGAGCCTCGACAGCCGGCCCGCCGAGAGCTGCGAGAGGAACCGCGCCGAGCGCTCCGCCAGACGCATCCAGTCCGCCGCGCCCTCCGCGTCCTTCGGGCCGCGGAACGGCAGGTTCACCGCGGGCACGTACGCCGCTCCCGCGAGCGCCTCGAGCAGGGCCTCGACCGTCTGAGTCGAGACGCGCTCCTGCGCCTCGTGCGTCGATGCGCCCAGGTGGGGCGTCGCGACGACCTGAGGCAGCTTGAGGAGAGGGTCGTCCGGGTCCGGTGGCTCGGGGTCGAAGACGTCGAGCGCCGCGCCGGACAGGCGGCCGGACTGGAGCGCCTCGTAGAGAGCCGCCCGATCCACGAGGCTGCCGCGCGCGACGTTGACGAGGACGGCGCCCGGCTTCATGCGCGCGATCTCGGCGGGGCCGAGGAGCGCCTTCCCCTCCTGAGTGGCCGTCGAGTGGAGCGTCACGACGTCGGACTGGGCGAGGAGCTCGTCGAGCGAGACGAGGGGCACGCCCATCTCCTGCGCCTTGCCGACCGGCAGGTACGGGTCGTGTCCGAGCACGCGCGCCTCGAACGCCCGCGCTCGCGCCGCGACGCGGGACCCCACCTGGCCCAGACCGACGATGCCCACGGTCTTGCCGGCGAGCTCCGTGCCGACGAACTTCGGCTTCTCCCACTTGCCGGCCGCGATCGAGGCGGCGGCGCGCGGGACGCACCGGAGCTGCGCGAGCAGCACGGCGAAGGTGTGCTCCACCGCGGAGACGACGTTGCCGGTCGGCGAGTTGAGGACGAGCACGCCGCGCTCGGAGGCGGCCGGCACGTCCACGTTGTCGACGCCGACTCCCGCGCGGCCGACCACCGTCAGGCGTGGGGCGGCCTCGAAGAGGGCGACGTCGACCTTCGTCGCGCTGCGGACGAGGAGCGCGTCCGCGTCGGCGAGCGCCTCGAGGAGCGTCTCGCGCGGCGCGCCGGCGAGGTCGACGACCTCGTGGCCGGCGTGGCGCAGCATGTCGAGACCAGCGGCGTTGAGCTTCTCCGCGACGACGACCTTGCTCATGGCTTGGCTCGGACCTCTAGCGGTCCGCTTCGCGGACCGTGGACATGGGAGGGGAAGTCGCTGCCGCCTCCTCTCCCACGAAATATCCGGCTGCTCAAGCGGCCGCCTCGTCCAGCACGGCCAGCAGCGCCTCCAGCGACGCCAGGTCCACGTCGCCCATGTGGCCGATGCGGAACGTCGTCGCCTTCCACGCCCCGTAGCCGCCGCCGATCGTGAACCCGCGCTCCTTCGCCTTCGCGACGAGCGCCTCCGGCGAGACGCCCTCGCGCGGGCGCAGGCACGACACCGTCCACGACCTCGCGCCCTCGGGCGGAACGACCGAGTGGCCGCGCTGCGCGGCCCAGTCGGCCACCCTGCGGCGCAGCGCCTCGTGCCGCGCCCACCGTCCCTCCATCGTCTCGGACAGGATGTGGTCGAGCTGGACGTCGAGCGCGAAGAGGTGCGGGGTCGACGGCGTGTAGGGGGTCTGGCTCTTCTCGGCGAACGCCTCGGCCTCGGGCAGGCGCAGGTAGTGGGCACGGGACCGCTCGCGGGCGCGGGCGCGGTAGCGGTCCGACGCGAAGGCGACGCCGAGCCCGGGAGGCAGCGCGATCGCCTTCTGCGTTCCCGTCAGCGCGAAGTCCAGCTCCCACGCGTCGCTCTCGACGGGCGATCCCGCGAGCGACGTCACGACGTCCGCCAGAACGAACGCGTCCGACCCGGCGCGCACGGCGCGCGAGATCGAGGCGAGGTCGTTGAGGGTCCCGGTCGAGGTCTCGGAGTGCACGACCGTGACGGCGTCGTAGCGCGCCTTCGACAGGGCGCGGCCGATCTCGTCCGGGTCCGCCGGGACGCCCCAGGGGAACTCGACCCTGTCCACGGCGATGCCGAGGTCGCGCGCGCAGACCGCCCATCTCTCCGAGAACGCGCCCGAGACCACGGCGAGGACCCGCTCGGGCGCGAGGTTCAGCAGTGCCGCCTCCCACAGCCCCGTGGCCGCGGCGGTCGCGGTGAAGCAGAAGCCGCGTGTCCGAAAGACCTTCTGGAGGCGCGAGGGGATGTCCCGGTAGAGGTTCTCGAACGCCTTGCCGCGGTGCCCGATCGCCTCGTGCGCCATCGCCTCGCGGACTCCGTCGCGCACCCATACGGGGCCCGGAAGGAAGAAGCGCACCTGGCCCGGGCGGCCGCCGGTCGAGTCGAAAGACATGAGGGCGGGGATTCTAATGGACGCGGGAGAATCTTCCCGGCGTTTTATGGACACCGTTCTCGTCAGGATCGCGGATTCGCCCGGATCCACTCGGGCAATTCCGAGATGCTCCCGAGAAACCCGTCCGGCTCGAGACCGTCGAGCTCCTCGCGCGTCCTCGATCCCCCGGGGATCAGCACCACGCGACAACCCGCCGCGCGCCCGAACTCGTAGTCGACCTCCATGTCTCCGACGACGACCGCGTCCGACGGCGTCGCGCCCGCGGACTCGATGATCCGTCGCAGCATCGTCGGGTCGGGCTTGGCGGGGGTCTCGGCATCGGGGCCCCCGATCGAACGCAGCGCGGACGCCAGGCCCTTCGCCTCGAGGATCATCCGCGAGAATCTCCCGGGCTTGTTCGACGCGACCGCCATGGGATGGCCGGCCGCTGCCAGAGCCGCGACCGTCTCGGCGACTCCCGGCAGCAGGTGCGAGTGCGAGACCGCGACTTCCGGATACCGCTCGCGGAAGAGCCGCACGCCCTCGGCGGCCCGCTCCAGGCCCACCGCCTGCTCGAGCAGCCTGTCGAGGCCATGACCGACCATCGCGCGGACGCGCTCCGGAGGCAGCGCCGCGTCGCCCAGGCGCTCCATCGCGTACGACAGGGCGTCCGCGATCGCGGCGTAGCCGTCGATCAGCGTGCCGTCGAGGTCGAAGACGACGAGCTCGGGAGCGCCGCGCTTCAAGTCGCCTGGGCGATCGGCGTCGCGGGAGCGGCCGAGTCGCGCCGGTCGAGGCCGGCGAGGTGGAGCACCGTCGCCGCAATCGCGTCCCAATCGCCCCACGAAAGCGTCGGCACGGATCCCGAGAACGGCCCGTCCGAGATCCGGGCCGCCGGGTCGAAGACGTCGGGACGCTCGATGCCGGTGCGGACGACCTCGATCTTCGGAAGCGGCAGCGTCTTGTACCCCTCGACCAGCACCACGTCGCAGCCCGCGTACTCGCGGCGCAGGACCGCCTCCATCGGCTCCTCGGGGCCGAAGCGCCGCGCCGCCGAGCGAGCGGGCGTGACGAGCGCCGCGACCTGAGCGCCGGCCTCCGCCATGCGCTGGGAGTCCTTGCCGGGGACGTCGTCGGGCACGTCCTTCGAGGTGTGCTTCAGCGCGCCGACGACCAGGCCGCGCGCCTTCAGCCGCGGGATGAGCTCGACGATGACCGAGGTCTTTCCCGAGTCGTGCGCTCCGACGAAGGCGACGATGCCCGGACGCCGGTCGGGATAGAGGAGGTACGGCTCGCGGCGGGCGGGGAACGTCGATGCGCCGTCGTAGTGGCGCGCGATCTCGGCCCGCAGGTTCTCCCCGGCGTCGAGCGCGACGCGGAAACGATCCGATCCGGTCAGCAGGTCGATCGCGGGCCGGTCGTCGAACTCGTACGTCTCGCGCCGCCACTGGAAGTCCAGCGGCGCCAGCCGGCGCACGGTCTCGACGACGCGCAGGCCGGTCTGGAACGAGCGGAACGAGGACCGGTCGACGACGCGCAGAAGCGCGCCGCCGCACGGGACGCCCGCGTGCTTGTCGAACATCGGCCGGAAGCGCATCGGTATGAACGAGACGCCCGGGAGGGCGAGGCCGTTCAGCGCGTCCGTCAGCGCCGACGGATCGAGCCAGGGCGCTCCGAAGATCTCGAACGGCCGCGTCGTCCCGCGGCCCTCGGAGACGTTCGTGCCCTCGAGCAGGCACATGCCGGGATAGACGAGCGCCGTGTCGACCGTCGGGATGTTCGGCGACGGCGGCACCCACGGAAGCCCCGTCGCCGAAAACTCGGTGTCGCGCGCCCATCCCACGGCCGGACAGACGACGAGGTCGAGGTCGAGCCGGCGCTCGGCGGCGAACATGCGCGCCAGCTCCCCCGCCGTCATGCCGTGCCGCACGGGAATCGGGTGGAGGCCGACGAACGTCAGGTAGCCGGACGACTGGGGCGCACCCTCGACGGCGCCGCCGATCGGGTTCGGGCGGTCGCACACGACGAAGCGCAGCCGCGAGCCGGCGCACGCCTCCATCATGAGGAGCATCGTCCAGATGTAGGTGTAGTACCGCGCGCCCACGTCCGCGACGTCGAAGACGATCGCCTCGAGATCGGCGAAATCCTCGCGGCGGGGCTTGAGGCTCTCCGGGTTCTCGCCGTACAGCGAGACGACCGGCAGGCCGGAGGGGGCGTGGATCGCCGACCGGACCGCCTCCATGTAGATCGCGCCGCCCTCGAGGCCGTGCTCGGGGCCGAAGAGGCGCACGAGTCGGACGTTCGGCACGTTGCGCAGCGCCTTCCACGTCGGCACTCCGGCGGACGTCACGCCGGAGCCGTTGGTGATCAACCCGATGCGGCGGCCGGCGACGGGCCACGGGCTCTCGACGAGCACGTCGATGCCGGAACGAACTGTGGTCATGCTGAAGCGATATTAGACCGGCGCGGAGGGATGCTCGGGCCGTCGTCCCTGGAGAAGCGCCACGGCGTGTGGAATGAGCGGCGCGATCGCGGCCAGGCAGTCCCCGGCGCCCTTCGGCGAGCCGGGCAGCGCGACGACGAGGCACTGGCCCCGGACGCCGACGACCTGCCTCGACAGATACGCCGCCGGGAAGCCCGCGCCCGTGTCCGCGCGCATCTTTTCCGCGAGACCCGGCACCTCGAGGTCCACGACCGCGCGCACGCCCTCCGGCGTGCGGTCGCGAGGAGAGACGCCGGTGCCTCCGGTCAGGACGACGACGTCCGCGTCCCCCGCGTCGGCGTGCTCGACGATCGCCTTCGCGACGCCTTCGGCGCCGTCGGGAATCGTGGAGCGGGCGACGACGCGGTGCTCGACGCCGGAGTCGCGCAGGGCCTGCTCGCAGGCGGGCCCGCCGGCGGCGGCCCTCGCCCCGGCGGCCACGCCGTCGGACACGGTGACGATCGCGACGCGCAGGCTCACGCCGTTAATATAGACCGCGGATGCCACCTCGCGACGCGCTCGGCCGGCCGATGTCGAACCTGCGGATCTCCGTCACGGACCGCTGCAACCTGCGTTGCGCGTACTGCATGCCGGAGAAGGACTACGCGTGGCTGCCCCGGCGCGACATTCTCCACTTCGAGGAGATCGGGCGGCTCGCCGGCGTGTTCTCGGAGCTCGGCGTCGACCGGGTCCGCCTGACGGGCGGCGAGCCGCTCGTGCGGCGGGACCTCACGGAGCTCGTCGCGATCCTCGCGCGGAACCCGCGCCTGCGGGACCTCGCGATGACGACCAACGGGCTGCTCCTCGCCGACTCGGCCGCCGACCTGTGGGCCGCCGGGCTGCACCGGGTCACGGTCAGCCTCGACACGCTCCACGCCGACCGCTTCCGCGAGCTGACGCGCTTCGACGCGCTCGACAAGGTGATCGCCGGGATCGACGCCGCGTCGGCGGCCGGATTCGACACCGTCAAGATCGACAGCGTCGTCATTCGCGGCGTCAACGACGACGAGCTCGCCGACCTGATCGCGTTCGGCCGCGAGCGCGGCGCCGAGGTCCGATTCATCGAGTACATGGACGTCGGCGGCGCCACGCAGTGGTCGCCGGAGCGCGTGTTCTCCCGGACCGAGATGCTGGAGAGCCTCGGCCGCGTCTACGGCGAGATCGTCCCGGTCCGCGAGGTCTCGTCGGCCCCGGCCGAGCGCTTCCGCCTCGTGGACGGGACGACCTTCGGGATCATCGCGTCGACGACCGCGCC
>Ga0157374_10005337_pt1 | contig 10791 bp, 11 predicted proteins | sample M25metaG_FD_115308 | JGI IMG/M metagenome (GOLD analysis project Ga0157374, IMG submission 115308) | Miscanthus rhizosphere microbial communities from Kellogg Biological Station, Michigan, USA - M2-5 metaG | ecosystem: Host-associated > Plants > Roots > Rhizosphere > Soil | place: USA: Michigan... | reverse complement strand
TTTTTGTTAGCTGCATCTTTATTCTCTATAATAGTAATAGTAATTATTGTATTTCAATATCATACTCTGTTTAACAAATTTAAAAATAAAATAATGCGTAAATTCAAAAGGAAAAATATTAATAATTAACCGTCAATTACATCTCCATACCTAGAGGTAAAAATGATTTAAATATATAATAAAATAAAAAGCATTTGAAGCCAATCAACGTCATTTTTTTGATTTTTTTCATCAAATGTTAAATCTTGGATGATTAAATACTTTAAAATTATTCAATATCTTTTATTGCAATTTGATCTTTGTTTGGATAAATAAATAAAATTTAATACTTTAAATAAATGTTAAACTGTAGATATTGGGTCTTGGAATTGAGATCTGTTAGGCTATCTCAAGACCTTTATTGGCATAAGCCAAAACCTACATTCTTTTATAAAAGTAACATTAATACGTAAAACATTTTTATATTATTTACTGATTCGGAATTTTTTACCATGATCTCGTACTTGAAACCATTATATTTCCTCTATCAGTATGATACTTTGCCTCCATTTTAGAATTAATTTTGAAAATTGCTATTTGATTTATCCCAAAACTATGAGAAATTTGAATTTAAGTTGTTTTAAACCACACTCAATACAAAATTTAGACTCTGGGATGGCAGTTAGTTTGTTTGATGCAGGTATTTTTTTCAGTTATTGTATTAACTCGTTTAGAAAAAGAGATCTGAGATTATTCCATTCCAATTTTACTACTCACTTCTTCTTTAAGATAAAGCATTATCCTAGAATGGCCTCCTTTCCACTAGGATCATCTACTTTTCGCATAACCATAAACCAAAATTTCTTAGCATTAAGTAGGCTTACAAAATCCAAGAGAATTATTATACATTTATTCCTCAACGGCAGCTCTACCCTCAAACGTCTACATACCTATTACATCTTATAATACCTTATCCAATTGATAATCTTTAATTGAATTAACTACCGCTGTGAAAAAATAAGTATGACCTATAGTTATCATAGTATTTACATACATCAAGACATTATGAAAGAGTATTACAATAAATAATCCTAAATATCGATACAGAAGTAATAACAATTTTTAAAAGGATAGCATTGTCTTTGGATAATCGTTTTGATATTTGTCTAAGGACAATAAAATTTCCTAATTAATAAAAGTTAATAACAATTTTTATTTGTTCTTGGTAAATCATTTTTTATTCATTGTTGTTGAAATCTGTAAATATCAATTGTGATAATCACTTTTTCTTTAATTGTATTTTTTAAACAAAAAAAATAATGGAACGCCAAGTATACGAGCCTATGCAATTAGCCAGCTCAAGGGGACTTATAACAATAACGGTTCTAATAATTGGATTCTATTTTTAGAATTCCTCAATCCTTTTAAAAATTGTGACTAGATAATACGAAAACAATATCCAAGAGATCAAAGTTATGTTGGGCAATAAAGTAAATTTGAAAGACCGAAGGACTAAAAATTACATGGTTCACAACAAAGCGCATGCATATCTGAGAGATCCCTGACCTAAGAATAAAAGAAATTTTAAGTATACATAAATCTCCAAATAGCATATCACTAGTAATAGTATCAACTAAAAATGTTTGGCAAAATCTACCATCTAAGAGTCATGCATTAATAGAGGAAAAAGCTCCTAATTTTAAGGAGAAGAAATTTGCGTGAAATGTCATAAAATAATACATTCTTCATTATGCAATTATTTAAGCAAGCAAGTTCTTTTATAAATAATTGAAAATTTTATGTCCATATCAAAATATAAGATAAAGGAAAAAGCTAAAAGAAATAAAAAAAGTATAACACTTAGCGTTGAAAAAGGGGTTTTGGATGAGCTGCAGCAGGAAGCAGAACAAAAAATGGAGAGTGTAAATACCTTGGTAAACCAAATAATGAAGTCTTATTTACAATGGCACAAGCCTGCAAAAAAAGCAGGGCTAGGCTATTTATCTAAAACGCTGATGGCCAAATCAATCAATCATCTTACAGATGAGCAAGTTATTAAAATGACAGAAGAGTTCTGCAAACAACAATTAAATGATATAATATATATGCTAAGAAATGAAAACACCTTTGCATCTTTCATGGATGCTCTTTGCCCTTGGCTGGATGCTTCAGGCTTTACCTATAGGTTAGAGAGTAATAATGATGATAATACTGATTTGTATAAAATACAGTTTGATATGGGTAAAAAATGGTCTTTGCATTTTAAAACTCGGATGCAATTTGTATTTGAGCATTATAATATAAAAAATGCAGAAGCAGAGATGACCAATAATACAGTAATTTTAAAAATTAAGAGAGAATCATAAGAAAAAAAATACATCAGTAATCTTTTGTTATATATTTATATAATTTTTATAGAAATAAGATAATAAATCATCTAACACATTATAACAATCAAGCCTGTTTATACCAAAGAACAGGAAATCTATTTCTTCCAATTGAGAGACGAAATCAAAACAATTGATCTATCAAATATACATTGAAAAGTCATAAAAGTAAATTATGGCTTGTTTGCAATAACTTAAAAAAATGAATAATAGACATTAAACAATTATCAAGTTACAGGTTATTATAACACATCATTGGGACAATAGTGGTACTTGGGCCCCATGGAATTTCTAGAGGCAAACTTGAAATAAGTGAAGCATAACATTTAGATTTGGAAAATCAATTTTAGATTAAATGTGCCAGGAAGCAGACCACAAATTAAAAAATATCATACTCTGGTAAATCAATAATAAATAATATATAAATTGGCATAAACCTTCAAAAAAATAGGATTTGGTTATTTTGATAATGTATTGTTATCTGATATTATGAATCGTCTAACTGATGAAGAAATAGTTCGTATCACCGCACAATATTGCTAACATAGGCTAAAGGATATGGCCTATATGATGAATTCTGATCTCTTTTTTTTATATGGATGAAAATGTATTTTGGCTTGAAGCATCAGGATTCTCTTACAAGTATAATAACAATGGTGATTTACAAACACTAGTAACACAGTTTGATATGGAAAGAAAATGATCTCTATTTTTTTAAAACATATGAACCTAGTATTAGACTATTATAAAATACAAAAGCCCAATACGAAATGACAGATAATATAATAGTAATAAAAATTAAGAATTACTCTTTAAGAATTATTATAAATTATAATAATCATTAATATTCTCAATTGTTAAATGTTATAATGGAATACTTTTTTGTTTGTATTTTTTAAAAAAATCAACTTATTTTAACTATTATTCTTTAATATTTAGTATGACCTTCTACTTAGTAAAAGCCAAACCCAAAAGCAATATTGCTGATCTTCGATATGACATAGATCATGGGATGATTCATACTTTAATCCCGTTTGGAAAATCATTGCATTATAGTCTAGAAAATGCAAGACTAGATTATGACGATTATGCTGTGTGGATTGAAGAAGATTATTGTACACCACCTTTAGCAATGGAAAAAGAGGCTGTATTAGACAGATATTTTGAAGATATCAAAGTCGAAGTTGTTGCCTCTGAAATGGAAGGATGGAATAGAATTAAAGATAAACGGTTATTTTGGAAGGCAGACAGATCATGGAATTTGTCTGAGTGAAGTAAGAGTGCGGTTCTGCTAAATATAATTACCTCCATCACAATGAATTCTAATTTTTGTCATATATAGATATATAGTTATATTTTGAATAAAACTTAATTAGGCTCTATTAACCTAAGAAAATGCTATAGCTGAAAACTTGTTATAGACTATATTAAAACATCAAAGACAAATAACCAAACCAAATGACGTTGCTTATTCTTTGTATATCTTTATTTTCTTGATGGTCTTTCCTATAGAAATACTGCAAAAGGCATTATGCAGGATTGTTCATAGAAGCCAAGTAGCAATAAGAAATTAGATTTTAAAATACAAACCCAAAAGATTATCTTATAAAGAAACAGATAAAGTGAATCATTATGATTCGTATTAAGGATATCTATATCATATTATTTAGATAAATTAGTAAAATATGGAAAATAATCTTCATCAATATTGTATAGATATTTGATAATTTATGCAATTCTTTTATTGCTTGAATTCTGATAGAATTATCTGTTTTCAAATCTCTAATGGTATTCCATATTTCCTTTTTATATTATAATATTTTAGAATGACACCTATCAAAACCTTTCACTTTTCGCTGCCAAGGTATCTAATGAAATAACGCATCAGACGATTAAGATTTTAATATTTCAATGTGATCTTTTTAAAATTTAAAAATCCATCATTGTCTAGCTTGATGGTAAAAAGATTATGACGCTAGAATCAGTAACATTCTGAGCTTTAGCAAGGACTCCATTGCATCAATTCCTAACAACCCTATTGCGGTCTCTTTCAGATCCATTTTATGAAATCTTTCTAGTATGCCAGATAACATGGGTTGCTTTGTTCTCAACTCATTAATCTTTTCTTCTACTATCTGATCAAGGGCCTTATCTTCTCCTATAAAACTCAATCTCATAGCATGAGTTTTTAATACCGTCCTTACAGGATCAATTAGTACCAAAATACTAATGGCTTCCTTCAAATCCATGTCCGGAATCCTTTCCAGGATAGCAATAAATATAGGATATTTTGTTCTCAACTCATTAGTCTTTTCCTTAATACTCTTGTCATTAACATCTGTTTCTGAAATACTCATTAGTTAAATATTCATATTACAGTAATTAAATATTACTAGAACACTCAATAAACCTTTTAATTCGCTTATTACTAACAATACTATATGTTACCCGAGCATGAATATATAATTGATACTTATGATCAATTAGAGCGGAACGCGTTATATGTAATAAGATCAGTATTCTCTGTAAAGTTAAGCAAATTCTATAGATCCTTTACTTGCTTATTATGTATGATATACCAGATAAGAAAAAGAACAAAACCAGAAGACCTGGTTTATTCTTTACATTTTAACCTTAACAGCATATGATTAAGTAATATATTTCTAAAACCTTATCCAAATTTATTCGAAAAAGTTACATAGCAATAAAATAATGGATTCAAAAATATGAATCATAAATGTTATTTTATAGTAAAACAAAGATTTCAGAATATATCAAATAAAGTAAACTCAAATAAAGGGTGGTTCTGAATTGATATGATTTGAGTTGGAATTAAATCAGAAATTAAGAATATTGTTGGGCTACAAGATACCAAAATAGAAACTAGACTTATCAATTTGATTTCTTGAGCAAAACAACGATTTATAACTTATTACCATGTCATTGACTATCTTCTGTCCTATACTTTTCAATAAAAATATATCTCTTGTTCTCTATTGTTTTGCCTCCCAAACCAATAAAATTTAAAAATTTATCTAACCGTAATTTGTATTCTTTTATAGTTACTGGAGAATTAAACGCAAATAAATACAATGAACAAATATCAGTCCGTGACTACTCTATTATTTATATTTTCATTATTTTGTTCTACTATCATTTTTTTCTATATACCTTATTTTTCGTAGAATCAAAATAAAAGAACCTTTTAAGACATATGACCAGGGGTTTGATTTGGGTAGGTGAACAGGTTCAAATACTGTAGGATACACTTCAGTTTATTTTAACTTTTAAAATATTATTACAAAGTTCGATGTACTTATCCTTGAATTTAATAATTGAGGTAATATTATCTCTCTGATAAGTTTTTCAAAATCAATAAACAATTATTAGCAAAAATTAAATTATATTGTCAAAAGTAATGATATACTAAAGAATGAGTTCTTCTGATGTTGCTGCTATTATTGATCCTAAAGATTGTGTTTATGGTTGTAAGACAAGAATATACTGGAATACTTTAACTAGGGAATATTGGGAAGTTTTCACAAAGAAGAGACATATGTGTCCTAATAGATCAAGCAAAAATAATAAATCTGTATTATCAGCACTACCAACTAATAATAATGCAATATCAAAGCCAACAAAATATTACAATAGTAATTATAATAATAATTATCATGAAAATTACAATTACAAGAAATCATGTAATCCAAAGTTTAACAATAAACAACCGATGGATAATTCATTAGAAATATTACAAGGCTCAGCGGATACAATAAGAAAACAATATGAAATATTGTCTGATTTGATCAAAGAATACAATGGTAAAACTCATGGTTCTCAGTCTCATATTCTTGCAAATAATACAATACAATTAATTGTATATTACGAAGTTCCTGAAGGACTGAGAGAAGAGATAAAAAGAGCGTTTGAGAATTTTACTCAAGAACCTGAAATAAAAGTTTATAATAATCAAAAGCAATAAAGAAAACTAATTTACCAATTCCTATATTTGATATCTTTTATAGTATAATATTAATTATATAATAATGTCAAATTGTAAGACTCCGTTCGCTTAAAAAAACCGCTAGTTTAAGGGTGCTCTCTATTTTATTTGTGGATGCAAGAAATAGAACACATTTAAAATACGTATGTTATGTTCTTTGTATTTTTATTTTTCTGGTTTATCTTTAAGAAAAGCAGCAGCAATGATAGATTGAATCCTTCTTATGTTTTATAAAAAGAAACTATTGTGTTTCTATATGGAAATGATGGATTCAAAAATACAAACCGCAATAAAATATAATGTCAAAGCAAAATAAGGTTTTAGAATTTATTATCGATGAAACACTGCTGATTAAAGAAATAGGCTCTTCTGAATTAGTGTGGCTTTGATGGGTTGCTATTGAACCATGGAATAGAAGAATTTTTTGGATTTGATATATCAAAGGTCAGAAATATATGTTCATGGCAGAGAAGTTTATCTCGGATTTGATCAAAAGTTATAACAAACATTCATCAATTTCAATAGAGAGATGACGGCATTTGGTATCCTCCTCAGGCTTGTCAGTTTCTGAAACTGAAGCATTACATTCATTCTTCTTATTTGGGAAAAGTTTGATAAAAAGAACAATGCAATATGTCAAGAGTAGAACTGAAGAAGGATTTGACGATGATTTTCCGTGCAGAAGAAAAAAATATAAGTTAAAGCATGTAAAGAATTGATTGAAACTGTTTGTTGTATACTATCACAATAAGGAAATAAACCTTAAGTGAACAGAGCCAATTGTAATTTTGAAATCGATATATAATGATTATTATTTAATTAATACATTAATGGATATTATTTGATGATGAATATTCAAAAGCAGTATAACTCTTTATCTATTTGATTTTGTAGGATAATCTTCTCTGCAATCAATTCTAAGAAAATTGTTTTTTCAGTAATTACAGTAAAAATAATATGACAACATAATTAAATTATAATTCCTATTGAACCAAAATTCAAACAAATACTCCAGATTTACCAATCTTTAGAAAAAAAATGCTCCTTGTAGATGCTTTTTATAATATTCGATAATAAGCTTAGTAAACAACAGTTTTAGTGAGAAGGTGTCAAAATATCCATCATTGACATACAAATATTATACCTAGAATATCCTGTTTACTAACTATCAGAAGAAAAGTTTACAGCAAATAATAATATAGGGGTAATCATGTTATTTGAGAAATAAATAGAGAAATTGAACAATATCCATCGGAGATAATACAAGAACAAATCTTTTAAAAGTAATAAACACATTAAGAAAAGAAAGGCGACTATTATTATAAAATAATTTTATATAGGGATGTAGCAAAATCCAAGATAAATATATTAATGTTTTTTATTACTAAATTAAATGATTTATCCAAAGCCCAAATAGTAGAAATGATCCTTAATAAAAAAACAGAGCAAGCATTACAAATTTTAAGTGAATATTACAAGGTTTATACTCCTCAAATTGTTGTTGGAACTATAAAAGGGAAAAGAAAAACAGTATATGCTGTTTATGTTCAAAAGGAAAAAAAGATATATTGTATAAATTCAGATATCTTTTACAATCCTTTTGTGGTGTTGCATGAATTTTATCATCATATTAGAACGTCTGGTGGTATTCATAGAGGCTCAGAAAAACATGCTAACATGTATGCAAAAAGTTTCATAGAATCTTATAATAAAATAATTGAACAAATAATAAAGCAAAATATTGACAAAACTACACTTAATACACAAAATACAGATAAAGAGAATAAAATGGATGAATAATATTTTTGTCAAAATATGCGTAAATTAAATTAAAAATTACAATAAAATGACAATATCAGTTTTCAATTTATTGCAAAATCATCAAAGTATTTACTAGATCGACAAAAGAGTTAAACATTTTTCATTTTATGTAGGTGCAACAATTGCAAAAATATGGCTTGAAAAGAGATTACTAAATTAAGAATAAGTATAATAAAACAAAATATTTTCTCAAAAACAATAACTAAAAAACCATCGATACACTTATTTTATTGAGATCATTTTAAAAACTCCTTTAAGAATCGTTGAACCTATTTGATTGCCACTTACAACTTCCAAAAGTCCATCTTTTATTATGATAATTCATAACCCATATCATTAATATTAATAATCAACATACGTATTAAATTGACGTAACAAATCACTGTGCTCATTACACAGTCCATCATTTTGTATTTGGGAATGTAATAGTTCTTCTTGCCAGTGTGCATTATAAAGTATACAGTTAATATCATTGCAGAAAGGATCTCCTTCTGTTATAAAAAAAAATAATACCTGAAGTGCATATCCAACAGCTGCAAAGTTTATTCTATAATCCCCGTAATTAAGATACTTTTTGAATTTAGATGATAATAGTGCATCATTTTGATCCACATCATTGTGATCTATATTGTAAATAGCTAACTGCATTTGTTTTATGTACCATTCTTTTGGCTTGGCTGGTGCTTCAACAATACCCGTAGTGGATATAATTGAAGGATTGCCTGCTACAAAAGTTCTTGCATGATATCGCCAGTCTTCTTCACTAAAAGTGCATATCAATCTATCTTCAAACACTATATGTATATGATCAGCATTAGACTGATTTTCATTAACCATTGTTTCAAGCAATCTTTGCATCATAAACCCATCATACAATATTAATTCTTTATCCTGTCTTTCAGTACCCTTACTTTTATTGCCACTATCCCTAAGCATTAGCTGACCTTGAAAATTCCTCTCAAAGACAATATCATTATCTAATATTCCTTGAACTTTTATTTTTGGTTGTTTCTCAAATGGTTTCTTGATATCGGATATTCTAATAGAATTTAATCTTTCTGCGAGTTCATTATCTATATCATTCAAAAAAGGATTTCTCACTTCTATAGAATTTTTTGGAAAATATTTTTGTAATTTTGGAACTATAAAGTTAAAGTCTAAATTATTCGCATGATTTCGATAAATGTGAATATTCTTAAATTTTATCATAATATCTTATTGTTACATAATGATATATTTGATACCTTAGATTAATATAAGAATATTTATTATCTCAGAGGAAGGACTAGAAATAAGATAAGCAGATAAGTAATAGTCAAATTAATAAAGATTCATTAAAAGAATACATTGAATTATTTCTTGATAACAAACCAAAGACAAGATCTTACTAGTAAAAAGCGATATAGTCTATTTTACTTATTTTTACTTTTTTTATAATGAGGATAAATTGAATTTACTAAAAATGATAATGGGGGTATACAGTTAAAATGAAAGTGTTAGCAGTATAATAAAAATAAGATTACCAAACAATCGTTGATTCATTCTTTTTCGTATTGGCAAAGGTCTATTAAAAAGATATCTGTTATTTGTAAAAGTGAGTTATGGAAATATAAAATTGTAACAACTATCAAGAACTACTTATATAAAAGTCTAATTTTCATATATAAATGACTGCATCAAATATAAAGTGAAAAATTGAAGTGGAATACTTTGAAGGATGCAATTGTGATTCAATCTGTCCGTGTATCTTTAAGGCGGATCCTGATGAGGATTTTGTAATTTAACTGCTGCATGGCATATTCAAAAAGGTATCTATGATAATAAAATCATTCTTGATGGACTTAATATAGTAGGACTATTTCATACCCATGGAAATATGTTATCAGGTCCCAAATGGAATGCAGCATTATATATTGACGAAAGAGCAAATTAAGAGCAAAATGATTCCCTTATTACAATATACTCTGGTCAAGCAGGAGGTTTTTTTGTTGTTGCTTCTAATCTGATTGGGTAGATGTTGAGTATAAAATCGCACCAATTGAGTTTGGTATTGAAGGAAAGCATCGATGGTTGTACATAAAAGATTTATTAGAACTTCAAATAGAAGGAACTGCTGGTGCAGATCATAATCAGGAAGCAGTTATTGTGAACCCTGCATTTTTTGCTATTCCTGGCTCTAACCCAGTAATTGCCAAATCAAACAAGTACATGTTTAATGATCATGGGATGCAATGGGATAATTCTTGTAAAAGCAGTTTTTACTGCAAATTCAAATATACTTCATCCTAGTTTTTAAATTACAAAATAAAATAACATCATTTAAAAAATTTCACATGGATAAACTGCAAATAATCATTCTTATTTCACTTATCTCTATTTCTATGTTTGCATGGATTATTTCGAAAGATCAGCCAGATATGATGAAAGCGATGATGACTTTAGATCCCTCATTAATTCTATTATTTATAGCTAGTTGGACTGTGGGAATGGTTGCAATGATGTTTCCTGCAATTTCTGCTATGGTTTTATTATATAATAGACTCATTAAAAATGATGATTATGTTAATAGAGATAGTAATTAAAAGGAAAAAGAAAAAGTTT
>Ga0157374_10005331_pt1 | contig 10797 bp, 14 predicted proteins | sample M25metaG_FD_115308 | JGI IMG/M metagenome (GOLD analysis project Ga0157374, IMG submission 115308) | Miscanthus rhizosphere microbial communities from Kellogg Biological Station, Michigan, USA - M2-5 metaG | ecosystem: Host-associated > Plants > Roots > Rhizosphere > Soil | place: USA: Michigan... | reverse complement strand
TGAATTCTGTTATCGCTTTAATCGCCGCTGGTGCCAGCTTGAAATCCCTAACAGGCTATTACATGTATGCTTGAATCACAAGCCTGCTCTTCGCTCAGCATTCTAGTTAAGAGGCGTTTTGATCAATATCCATGGAAAATTAGAAAAATACCACGTCCTAAAAGAGATGTCTTATCCAATCCTAAATCAGCCGCCTTATCCGCGAACCCCAATATATGCCGTGCATCAAATTGTTCAGGAAAATAATCCGCTTATTACTGGAGTCATCTACAAAAAGATAGGCGCTGACAAATGGGAAAGGCTTGAGATCAGAGATCCAAATGACCGAATGCCGACTGATTCTGCCGCAAACGCAGTTGATGATGAAGCTTATGATGAGCCGCTCCATAATGATGATATTGAGTTTGAACCTCCTCACATCTTAGAACTTCAGCTCAACAGACATTAGGTAGAGTCTTTAACGGACGTGGACCTATAACCGCCTATGTTTACGTTTAACGTCATCCCAAGGGAAATTGGGATGACGTTGCTTTTGTAATGAGGACTGTAGCTGGTACCGTATGGAGAATCATTTTTTAAGCATTGGCTTGAGGCTCACGGTCAGTACTAGCCACAACTTTTTCATCAGGAGGGGAGAGAAGTTTCCTTTATAAACATTTACACAATGAGGTTGAGACTAAAGTTTCCCGATGAAGCTCCGATGATTTATATAAAGTGGTTTTGTGAACCGATTCAAAAGCATGTGTTTGTAGTTAAAGCGGAGTTTAGTATTAATGACGCAGCCTCAAGCCCCCCAGTCCGGAACAGTGCCTAGTGGCGTGGCGTTGACTGAGTATGCCCTATTGCTGGGTCTGGTTAGCCTTTTAGCTTTTGCAGGATTGGGCATGTTAGGGGATACTTCGTTTAATCTTTTTGCACAGACCGGAAACATGCTGAGTGATATGGGCTTTGGCCAAAAATTGGCCTTAAAGAATGTGACTACGGGTGGTTTAACCGTTACCGGAGGCTCGACTGTATTCGCGAAAACTGCTGCTCCTGGCTCCGCATCTTCCCTTGCGTTAAAGGGTTCCGGTTACTATCAAATGGTGATTGATCCGGTTACCGGGCAGCCGTCCTTAAAGTTGGTCGATGGCAGTTCGGGTGTCAATGTCAATGTCAGCAGCGTTGATGGCAGCCGATTTAACACCCTGGGCAGTATCATGCTGGCCAATAAACTGGATCAACTGGCCTCTCAGCAAACGGACCCTCAATTAAAGGATTATTATAGCCAGCTTGCCAAATACGCCTACTATATGGGTGGGGCGGAAGGGGTAATGGATAATGTGCCGGGTATTTCCCAAGGCAATGTGCAAGCCGGTCATTACGATCCCGTAACCGGCACTCTACAAACTTACACCTTGGGGGATGGTTTAAGGGATATCAATACTTATCAGCAACAGTTGAAAGATTTGTTGGCCAACCCACCGGCCAATTTAAACGCGCAGGAATTCCAGCAGGTCATGCCTTACGCGGTGGACGTGGCGAACATCGGCCAGAATTACCTGAACAATTTTAAACAATTTATCAGTCCTGACGGACAAGTGACTCAAAACTTCGGCGATCCCAGTCAGTGTCAGTCTACAGGGGCAGGAGGGTGTAATTTGGGTACCCCTGGTCCTGGTGCTTCTCTGGCGGATGCTTCCAATGCGGTCGCCAATCCGCCGGGGGTACATGAGATGAGTGGACAAAGCTACGATTCCCTGGTGCCTCTGGACCAGTTGAAAATCAATGCAAGTCAGGTGTTAGCGAACTATAACGTGAAAGATACCCCAGTTGTGACCACGTTTACGGATGCTCAAACTGTCGATTCACACTCTTGGTCAGGTTATACAAGATACAGATAAGTCTCTCGTGACCTGGTGTTTTACTGTTGTTGAATGTGGAACGGCATGTGAACATCCAGACGGCTGGCAATTCAAATAGGAATGATAATCCATGCGTTATAAGTTTGCTCCCGTTTTACGCAATGCCAAGCTTGGCGTTACCGTTACAGAGTTTGCCGTGTTACTAGGGTTGGTCATCCTGCTGGGGTATGGTGGTTTGCAGTTATTGGGTGGCTCCATTTCTACTGTGCTGGGACAGAGCGGTTCTCATGTCGCTAGTAATCCGACGCTGCAGATGTTAGCACCCTTTCAGGGAAACAAGTCAGGCGCTTCCGGCTTGGGTTTGAAAGGAACGGGCTTTTTTGCCATTGGGCTGAATCCGACTACAGGCCAACCGGAATTAATGACGGTGAACGGTTCACAAGCGGTTGCTACGAATGTGAGCAGCATTGATGGCAGCAAGATGAATACCTTGGGTGGCATTATGTTGGCCAAAGGGCTTGAGCAATTGGCTGAGCAACAGACAGACCCGACTTTAGCGGATTATTATGGGAAAATGGCCAGGGCTGCCTATTATCTGGCGGGCGCGGAAGGGGAACTGGATGGTATACCCGGCTTGGATATTACCCCTCCAAGCGCAAACGGGGGAACATATACCAAGGGTGATGCCGTGAACGACATTACTAAATTCTCCGCCGAGTTGAGCAGTTTAATGAATAATCCGCCTGCTAACTTGAATACGGCCGACTTTTTGCAAGCAATGCCTTTGGCAACGGGTGCTTTTAATATCAGTAAGCAATACGAGAACGCCTATAGTCAATTTATAGGTCCTGATGGTCAGGTTGCACAAAACTTCGGTTTGCCGTCCGCTTGTGGGGGGCCTAATGGAGGCTGTCCGGTGGGTAATGGTGCGCCTGGCAGCGCGTTAAGCAATTCAAGTCAAGTGGTCGCGGATTTATCAGGGGCTACGCTCATGATTCACCAATCTTACGATCAATTGCAAAGCTACAGTCAGCTACAGGCGGCGGCGGATGCGGTGCTGACCAATAATCAGGTTCAGGACGTGCCTGTCGTTAGCACGATTACAGATTCTCAGGGGTTGGTAACCGTCTCTCAAAATCAGTAGCCATCCTACCAATAGAATGGCCCATTGTGGGTTTGTTTCATTACGGCTTGTTTCTCCCTACCTCTTTCTGAGGGATCTTGGGCGGAAATTATGCGATTAAGTGCGATGTTGCTTTTGACGGAGCTTTTAAACTAGCGAAGCGGCAATGAAGAATAGGGTCTGCTGGTGGCAGGAAGTGTTCAGTTGCCAGTAATGCGATTAGGGCTCAATGGCGCTCATAGCGGCATATTTGCCTTGTTCAGGCGGTATGAAGTCAAGAAGACCTATTTTATATCAAATAACATATCTTAATATATAAGTAAATTGAGTAAATTATATCTTTTAGGTTGTTTTTATATATATATGTAAGGTGACTTACAACAAGGCTGGTATTAAAATTTGAATAAGGAGACTTAGACATGGGCTTCGCAGCTAGTCAGGCACGCTATATGTCTCTCACCGCTAGAAAGAGTTATTTGGAACTCCAGGGTCAGTTCATCAACCAGGCTCGGATGCAGTTGGCCAACATCACCGGTAACTTGTTTACCATTTCCTCCAACCTGGAACCGGAATCTCCGGAAGCGCAACAGTTACAGGCTCGCATCGCCGCGATTCAATCCGTGGACAAATCGTTGGAACTCCAGTTGCGTCGGGTAGATACCCAGCATGACGCCGTACAAACCGAGATTGACGCTGTTCGTAAGGTCATCGGGAAAAACATTGAAAGTACCTTCAAGACCTTCGGTTAATCACGATTCGTATTCCCTACCCATTGACGGTGTCTTCAGGTTAAAATCAGGCTGGCTAAAACAAATTTGCTTTCTTTTGCAAGTAGTCCATATCTCATCAGTAACTGGGCTTTGAATCAGTGGCCCAGATTATTCGTTGGTCTGAAATTCGAGGCGCAATGACACAAGCATCCCATGCCACAGGGCAAAAGGGCGAGCTGATTGCTCAAAGTCTTTATCGGCGACAGGGTTTTGAAATTAAGGCTCTGAACTGGCGCGTTGGCAGAGTCGGTGAAATCGACTTGATTGCCTTTCATCCACAGTCTCAGGTATTGGCCTTTATCGAGGTGAAGACGCGTAAAAACCAGAATTACGGACATCCGCTGGAAGCGATTGGTCCGACGAAGCAGGCTCAATTGGCGAGATTGGCTGAAGCCTATTTGTCTGAATATCCGCCCGGGCCCAAGGTGCAGGTTCGGTTTGACGTGGTGGGCATTTATTATCCCGGTCAGGGGCGTCCCGCGGAAGTCTCTCACTTGGAGAACGCCTTTTGAAGGACTGGACGGAGTTACTGAGTAATTGCTTAAATTCAGGCATTCCTCATCTGTCCCAAGCGGATTATAATCGCAGATAGAGTATACACGAATTGCATCGCTGAGCCTTTAAAGCGTGTGAAAAAGCCAGAGTTGTTAGTAGCGTTAGAGAAGCAAGGTTTTTACCGAAATGCCGAAAGTCACTTTCCTCCCCGGTGGGACATCCATTGAAATTGATGAAACAACCACGATCCGAGAAGCCGCCCATCTGGCAGAGGTCAACGTGCATGACCGCTGTGGCGGTATGGGCGCCTGCTGCAACTGCATTGTGACGATTATTGAGGGTATGGCCAACATTTGCGGGAAATCCGTGGTGGAAGAGGCGGTATTCTACCTGGCTGAGGATGATCGTCTTTCCTGCCAGTGTCGCATTACCGGGGACGTGGTGGTTAAAACCATTTAGCGTTTATTGCCCCCTGGCTGGTTGCTCCCGGCGACTTCGTCCATTCAGTGCGATATGCCATAATAAATCTACTTCCAGTTCGAGCGAGGCAAATTTCCGATGATATCCAGTGTTTTCCCCTATTCCCGTTCAGCGCGTGGCCTTTCTGCGGGTAATCTGGTGCTTTGTATCCTGATGCTGGCCATTATGCTGCTGGGTGGGGTTATGGTCTTTCGTTCGATAGAAGTGCAAAAGCAGGTTGCCGTGACCTTTGTGGGCTGGTACGAGGATAAAAAAGGCTACGATAAGGCGCTGGCCGATCAACAAAATACCCATAAGCCCATGCTGGTTTATATCTATGCGCCCTGGTGCCCCCATTGCAAACGATTTTCCGCCGAAGTACTGTCGGATTCCAGGATGAGGGCATTCGTGCAAGCCTATCCGCATGTCCGCATCGCGCCGGATGACGGACCGGCGGAAAAAAAGCTCATGTCCGAATTTGGTGCGGAGGGTTATCCGTCGTTTTACGTGGTGATGCCGGATCATCGTCGTATTTCGATTGATACGTTCATCATGGGGCCAACGCCTCGCCTGAAGACCCCCTTGGAATTCATGAAATCGATCCTCCAGGCTACAGGTGGGGCTTAGCAATGGAAGCTCCAACTGGCGGAAACAGCGGCGCAAAATTGAGTTCCCGGCTTTTGAATCCGGAAAATACCGTTCTGCTGGTGGTGGATATTCAGGAAAAGTTTCTGTCCGTGCTGCCAGAGCCGCAAACCTTGCTGGAACGCGTGGGCGTTTTAGTGGAAACTTGCCGTCAATTAGGAATCCCTATTGTGGTGACGGAGCAGTATCCGAAGGGGCTAGGGCATACGGCATCCGCTTTAGCGGAACGTTTGCCGGATACTGCGGTTACTTTGGAAAAAGCCGCCTTTGGCTGCGGTCGCGATCCTGAAATTTTTAATCATTTAGCCGGTTTAAAGCGCTCTCAGGTGCTGGTATGCGGTATAGAAACGCACATTTGCGTGAATCAAACCGTTCATCAGTTGCTGGAATCCGGTTATCAGGTTCATTTGGTTCAGGACGCCGTTAGTTCCAGGCATTACCGGGATCATGAAACGGCGCTGGCCAAAATGCAGCAATCCGGCGCGATTCCCGCCTGTGTGGAAATGGCGCTGTTTGAGTTGCTGGGAACTTCTCGCCATCCTTTGTTCAAACAGTTGCAAGCCCTAGTCAAATAGACGTTTTATTACCTAGAGGTGTACAAATACTGAAGTCCTACTCCAATGCTGTCAGATTTTTGTACGTTTGCTTTCCAGTAAACTGGTTCCAAATTGTCGTAAATGTCTAGCCCACCTGAGGATTTTGGAATTGGATTATGGTCCATTTCCCAGCCATATCTGCTGTTACGATTCCCATATTCTTTGAAGTGAATCCAATTACCGTAGCGATCCATTCTATAGCCATTTAATGCAGACGCGTAATCAACTACTCGGGCTTTTTGCCATACCGTTTCTGGTGATGGTTTGCTAAACAGGAATCCGGCAAGACGAGTTTTGTTGGACATTTTTATGAAGTCCTTTTTAAAAGTTAAATAACACACTCAAATAATTAATAAAACAAATTTTAAAAGCTTTGTAAATGCTCAGCTTTACAAAGCTTCATGGAACGGTAAGTAAATAGGTTAAGATTTACTTTGCCACTGGCTGAGGCAGGCGTTTGCAGGCATCGGTTGCTTCCAGCAAGGCATGCAGAATGCCCGGTTCATCATAGGCATGCCCCGCATCGGGAATAATCTGCAGCTTGGCCTCCGGGAACGCCTGATGGAGATCCCAGGCGTTTTTGGCCGGACAGATCACATCGTAACGTCCATGCACAATCCAGGTGGGAATGTTTCGAATCTTATAGGTATCCCGGAGCAACTGGTTCTCTTCCAGCCAGCAATCGTGCATGAAGTAATGGCATTCAATTCGGGCCATGGCCAGCGCGTGGTGGCTTTCCTCAAAGCGATCGATCACATTGTTATCCGGCTTGAGCTTGCAGGTGGCCCCTTCCCATTTGCTCCAGGCTTGCGCCGCTCTCAGGCGGGTGGGTTCATCCGGACTGGTGAGCAGCTCGTAGTATGCGGAGACCATGTCGTTCCGTTTTTCGGGCGGTACAGGCGCAACATACTCTGCCCATCTCTCCGGGAAAAGCCAGTGAGTGCCCTCCTGGTAAAACCAGCGGATTTCCTCGGGACGGCAGAGGAAAATGCCCCGTAAAATTAACGCGCTGACGCTTTGCGGATGGGCTTGGGCATAGGCTAGCGACAGCGTACTTCCCCAGGAACCGCCAAAGACCAGCCAGCGATCAATATTAAGATGTTGCCGCAACGCTTCAATATCCGCAACCAGGTCCCAGGTGGTATTCTGCTCCAGGCTGGCATGGGGCTTGCTTTTGCCGGAACCCCGCTGATCGAACAGCACGATCCGGTAATGCTCGGGATCAAACAGTCGGCGATGGTTTTCCGAAATGCCGCCGCCCGGCCCCCCATGCAGAAAGATTGCCGGTTGTCCCTGGGGGTTGCCCGCCTCTTCCACATAAAGTTCATGCCCGCCGCTGACCGGTAAGTAAAAGGTACGGTACGGTTTAATTTCCGGAAACAAGGTGCGCATGCCCAACTCCCTTCGTTGACTGACGGCGGACACTATTTCTGACCGGAATGGAAATCCGGTCAGAATGACTGAATCCATTATACCGGCATCCCGGTACTGAGTTCTGGATTGATAGAGATTTGTGAAAATTGCTGACGAGTTCGGCTTGTTTTTGATAGCATAAGTGTGCAGTTGCCCTGGTGGCGAAATGGTAGACGCAGCAGACTTAAAATCTGCAGCACCGTAAGGTGTGTGCCAGTTCGAGTCTGGCCCAGGGCACCATAGAAAGCCTGCTTCGTTCCGAGGTGGGCTTTTTTGTTGGAAAAATCCAAGTTTCAGTCCGGTTTGGATGAAGTCCGGCGCGATGGAAATATCCTCTTCCGGGCAATAGGAGCGTGAGGAGACAGCGATTACAATGGGGGCACCTAGTGGCCATCAAACTCAGGAGGTCGTGATGTCCTATTTTACCGGCCCCCACCTTCGGATTTACGCTCCGGAATTTTCCCTGGAGCAGCGCAAAATTATGGCCCAGGAATTGACTCAGGCGATTGCGGATGCCTTGCAACTGGACGAGGTGCGTCAATCGTCTATTCTGATCCACTTCTGCGTGTGCCGCCTGGATTGCACCGCTGTTGGGGGGCGTCTGCTTTCAGAAACCGAAGAGCCTTATTACCATCTGGAATTTTGCGGCCATGCGCTTAGCCAGGAGCGTAAAGCGGCATTGGGTCGGAGATTGATGCCGCTCATGCAGGAGCTGCTTAATGTGCCTCCATCCGAGGCGCAGCGAATTAGCTTGATTTTTAACGAAGTCCCGCCCGGTGACTGGCTGATGGGTACCCGCTCCCGGCATTACAAGAGCATGGTTGAGTCGGGTTCGGGAAGATTAGAGTAACCGGCTCAAACCATTGTAGGGTATATAATGAAAAGAGATTCCTTACCTTCACGATGGTGGTCGCGTGTTGTCTCTCTTTTTGCTGGGTCTCAGCAGTTTGATACTCCTGGGGTATGTCTTTACCACTTGGGAATTTTTCCAGGGCAACAGGCGCATTCCAAAACTGGCGACTGTACCGTTAGCCCAGGATCCGGTCTTATGGCCTAAAGTTTCCATTGTCATTCCGGCCAGAAATGAAGAGCGGAATCTGGAAGAGGCGCTGCGTTCCGTTTTGAGTCTGGATTATCCCAACTACGAATTGGTGGTGTTAAACGATCGTTCCGAGGATCGGACCGGGGAAATTTTGGAGCGGATGTCCAGGCAGTTCCCTCGATTGCGAGTCGTGCATATTACGGAATTGCCGTCCGGTTGGCTGGGTAAAAATTACGCGCTTTACCGGGGCGCGGAAACATCCACCGGGGAGTTGCTGCTGTTTACCGATGCGGATATCGTGATGCGCCCGGATACCTTGCGCCGAACGGTGACTTATTTTCAATCGCAATATCTCGATCATCTGGCGGTCATGCCGGAAATTCTGAGTCGGAGCCTGGCTTTGTCTCTCTTTTTAAATGCGTTTTCTATTTATTTTTCGCTTTACGCTCGGCCATGGCGGGTTCATGATCCGAAAAGCAAAGCGTTTATCGGAATCGGTGCGTTCAATATGATCAGCCGCGCTGTGTATGAGCGCATAGGAACGCACCAGGCAATTGCGTTACGGCCCGATGATGATATGAAATTGGGAAAACTGGTGAAAAAAAACGGATTTCGACAATCGGCGGGTAATGGTTTGGGATTGCTTCAGGTTGAGTGGTACGCTTCCTTGCGGGAACTCGTGCAAGGATTAATGAAAAATGCGTTTGCCGGATTGGAGTATAATCCGCTGTTTGTGTTGGGGGGAATTAGCGCCATGTTTTTATTCGGCGTTTGGCCGCTGGTCGCCTTGGGGGTTACGCATGGGGCGATTTGGTGGGTGAACCTCAGCACATTGATCCTGATGCAGGGACTGTGTTTTAATAACGCCAGGGTTTCAGGTTTACACCGGGGCAGTGGTCTTTTTTTTCCGCTGTCCAGTCTGCTCATGATGTACATCGTTTTACGGGCGACCGTGTTGACGTTGGTGCAAAATGGTATTTTTTGGAGAGGTACGCATTATTCGTTGGATGAATTGCGAGGAAATCAGGCTTAAATTTCTCATGAGGTCGAATAAGGAACAGTTTATTACAGGTTTGTTGCGACGGGGCAATTGAGGATGAATTCCTGATATACTAGATTTGTATTTGGGGTGAAAAAAATGCATCGTTTAGGGAAAAAGTTTAGGGAAAAATGTTGAAGAAGTTGCTTTTGGTTGAGGATGACCCGTCGCATGAAGAAATTATGCGATTGGGATTGCACAGGACGGGCTTTCAGCACGATTTAATCGTGTTGAAGGATGGGGTAGAGTTGTTGGAATATCTGTTTCGTCAGGGACGTTATATTCACCTGACCCGTAAGGATATGCCGGATTTGATTTTCCTGGATTTAAAATTGCCCCGCATGGATGGTCTGGAAGTCTTGTCGAAATTGAAAACGGACGGTCGTACACGTTCAATTCCCATTGTCATGCTGTCCGCCTCCACGGAAGATCAGGATATTAACCGCAGTTATAATCTGGGGGTCAACAGTTACATTCATAAGCGTATGAACGCGGACGAGTTTAACAGTATCCTGAGGGACGTTCTCTCCTATTGGTTTGATTTTACTCAACTTCCGCCGCGCGTGTTTGTGGAACTATCCGCCTGACAGGCAAGACAAAAACGGGACGTTTGCGGTAAGGTAGGTAAGTCTACGTTTTAATCCGAAGGGAGGGATGGTTCGGGTATGCTGAGCATTTTAGGTTTCGCGGGCAGTACGCGTACGGACTCATACAATAAAAAACTGGTGAAGATAGCTCTGAACGGTGCGGAAGAGGCTGGGGCGAAGGTGACTTACCTGGATTTACGGGATTTTCCTCTGCCATTGTATGATGGCGATTTGGAAGAGCAGCAGGGCTTACCCGAAAATGCCCGAAAACTGAAAGATCTGTTTCTGGCTCATCAAGGTCTGTTGATTGCGTCGCCGGAATATAACAGCTCGATCTCAGGGGTTTTGAAAAATGCCATCGATTGGGTTTCCCGCCCGGTTGAAGGTGAGGAGAGCCTGGCTTGCTTTACTGGCAAAGTATGCTCCCTGATGAGCGCATCCCCAGGTGCATTGGGTGGACTACGAGGATTGGTGCCCCTGCGTATGCTTTTAGGAAATATTGGCGTAATCGTGCTGCCGGATCAGGTGGCTGTTTCCAAGGCAATGCAAGCGTTCACCCCAAATGGGGATTTGCAGGACAGTCGTCAGCATCAGTCCATTAAAGCGTTGGGGGCTAACGTGGCGCACATGCTGAGTAAGATTCACGCTTAATTGAATAGAAATTAAGATTTCTATATTCCTAATCACTAGCGTCCGGTTAAAAACCCAATAGAGACAACTGTTTAGCGGGTTCGTGATTTGAGTAAATGTAATTTACTTCTGGAAACACTTGCTGGATGGGTAT
>Ga0157374_10005328_pt1 | contig 10802 bp, 1 predicted proteins | sample M25metaG_FD_115308 | JGI IMG/M metagenome (GOLD analysis project Ga0157374, IMG submission 115308) | Miscanthus rhizosphere microbial communities from Kellogg Biological Station, Michigan, USA - M2-5 metaG | ecosystem: Host-associated > Plants > Roots > Rhizosphere > Soil | place: USA: Michigan... | reverse complement strand
AGCCGTACTTAATGGAGAACTGTCAGCGCATTTTAACCGTTGGTATCCTGGCTTCGCAGCAAACGATTCGGATTACTCGATCGCTGCTTGAAAAAACAATTTCCCGCAGTTGCGACCAGTCTCGTGGCATTAGCGCGTTCACAATCGTATTTGCCGCAGGCCAAATTGTTGGCCCGACGATGGTCGGCTGGATTGCCGATGGCGATGGCGGACTCGCCCGCGGTCTGGTGCTATCGGCTTGCGGCTTGCGGATTGTGGATCGGCTCGTGCCTCGCTTTGCGTCAACAGCCGTTATAAGAGACTCTGGCGCTCGATTGCACCTGAAAAAGATAGGCAGGGATGGATTCAACAAATCTATGGAAAATTTAAACTGACATTGCCTATATCAGGGTCTGCAGTTAACTACATCTAACTAGACTCTGCTCCAAATCTTAAAAATGTTGACCACATCCTCAATTTTTACTGTTCTCAGTAATTGATCGCTAGACAATTACGTGCTTAAAGAAGTGATTCATTGCAAGCGACAAAAATTAAGGTAATTAACTTTACCTATTCAGCGCAACAATTCGTTTTATTCAGTGTTAAAAGTGACATTTAGAATATGGTTGCCTGAATTAAATGGCGATTATCACGATTCAAATATAACTTACAGTGCAAAACGCATAGCAGTTTATTTTCGCTGTTCAAATGCAGCTCCGTGTTCGCCACATATGCTGTTGACCGTCGAATATGCGCTAGGCAATTAATAATTATCAAGCTAACGGAGCAAAGGCCGTGCCCGAAAAAAATGACTTAGGAAATGAAATTTTCACGGCTGACGAGAAAAAAGAATTAAAAGTTATCTTTCTTGAGCATGAATTAAGAACGCGGTACGGCACATCCAAATCTTCCTATTACGAGTCTGCCTACAAACGCTCGCTAGCGCGTTTACCATCGCGAGAAGAATCAGCGGAAACCATAAATAATTGTGAATATTTTCGGGCGCTTCTGTCGCAAGATAATACGAACCGCTGGGAAACAGGCTTGCTTGCAAAAATAGATGAATGGAGAGAAGCCGGAAAGCCAATAGACATAGCTGCACTTATCCGTTTAGACAATGTTGAGTTGGACAAGCTTGTAACGGTAACGGAATCGTTGTTAGCCAAAGAATTGACTGCTACAGAGCAAACCATTGCCTCTTATTTTTCGGCAACCGAAATTGAGGCAGATCAAAGAGATCTTAGGGAGGCGGCAACTTTATATTCTTCCGGGGTTTCTAGCAAAGAAGCTTTTGTAGATACGCTCAAGAAAAAAATTAATCAATGGACCACCCAGCACAAACCGGGAATAAACACAGTCGCTATTCTTCAATTACCTTGGCAAGAACGACTAATTGTTCTCGATGGGTTGTCAAATGCCTCTTTGCCGGAATTAAAAGACTTTTCAGTCTTTCCATCGGATAAAAAAGAATTACCTGATCCTGAGCTAGAGGCAACGTCAAATGAATTGACTACCCCCGCTCCCGAAACAATTTTCCAAGCGGGCTCCTTATTGGGGCAAGGAGCATTGGGGAAGGTTTATGAGGCTCGCCCAAAAGGAAGCGATGAGGATTATAGCTATGTCGCAAAAATCGCTTCTCGTGCTACCTGGGCAACGCAGACCCAGGAAGATGCAGTTCGCGACTTGGCAAATGAGGACAATATCAATGAGATAATTGGGAATATCGCAGACCCAAGCTTCCCCAAGAGTTTCTTCCCCCGTACTTTTGGCATGCATCCTATGGATGAAGCTTCAAGTATTGATTTTGACAAGAAGACTCTTGCGCTCATTAGCGAACGTATTTTTGGAATTCGTCTCTATGACTTCGCAATCTTACTGGGTAAACAAGTGGAACGCGGCGAACGTACCGTGGATGAGGCCAATAATGTTGCCTGGGCTTTCCTTTACCAATTGACTTATGCCGCAATAAATTTGGCGGAAAACGGGCTTTCCCATGGCGATCTTAGTGCTCTCAACACATTAGTCGAAGAAGCTACAGCAGAGTTTAAGATAGTTGATCACGGGGAGGCACAACTATGGGAAATACCACCGCATATTGTTTTAAACCAACCGTCATCCCAGGATCCAATTTCCAAGATTTATCCTGTAGATGCAGTCCGGCTAGGAGCCGTTACGTGGGTATTTTTAAGCAAATTATTTCCCTATGCGCCAATACCTGATCTGCACAGCATATGGTTGAAACTTGGGCGTCAGGATATTTTCCGACGGAGAAAAGATCAGCGGTTAGATCAGCTGGGGCTGCAAATATTGGAAACCTTGCATGTTGATTTGGATAAATCGGAACTTAGTAAATTAGAGATTATTCCAGGTTCCGACGCTACGCTTGATCAAATAAAAGAGGAGATAGCCAAAAAGCTTCCGGAGAGAGATTTAACAATAACGGAAACGCCGGAGCAAGAAAACAGCCTAAGGCTCCAGTATCAAAGCAAAATAGAACAAACCGAAAAACAAATTCAAGAAACAACAGAGCAATTTCTTGAACTCTTTAGCTTACCGATTCGCACTAGTTTTTCGCGTTTCGTCACCCGTCCCTACCTATACAACACTACATCTCCCTTCGATATTCGTGATGTCGATTCTTTAGTGGACACGCCACACAATTTGGAAGCAGCAACCAGAACAATAAAAAAAGTATTTGCTTTAGAAAAAATTCAAACACGTCAATTGTCTGATAGCTCCACTACTGTGTATCAAGCCATTATCAGAGATACCATGGCACTTGATATTGTCGACGAAAAAAGTAGAGCTGATGTTATTGAAAAAGCATTACAAAATTTGCAAGCCGCCGCTGATTACCCAAAGCTCGATTTAAATATTTACAAAGAAGTCGCTGCAGAAGTTATCGAAAGAGCATTGAACCTAAGCAATAGGCTCTATAGCAGCTTTAACGATCTTAATCCAGAAAATAAAGCCGCTAAAATCATTGCAAACATGATAGTCAACGCAAGTAAAAGTCCACCCATCGCTCCCGATATATCCCAGATATCAGCGGCGTTACTAAAGCATTTGCGGTTGGATTATGTTCCAATGATAAATAAAGACGGCTACATAAACAAAGAAGCGAAACAAGCTTTAGATGCTGCGGGAAATGAGTCCAATTTAGAAGCAGATTCGCGGAATTACTTAGAAGACGCAAATGGAAATATGCAAGTCGCTCATCCGACTTCCGATTTCAGTAAGGCAGTCATTGAAGCGTTTTGTGAAAAAATTCTGAGGACTGCGCAAACGCTTCAGGCTACATTCGAATCAGATCCAAATTTGCGAGATGATACCGATGCATTACTCGATACTATCGGTCTTCATTCTAAATCAGCCGGCCATCGTTATGCCTTTTGGAAAGAAATCTCGATACGTTTAAATTGGGTAAGTAGAGAAATCGCAAAGGATCAGCAACGTACTGTTCCCGAGGGTGACGAGGATGATTCTGAAAAAAACACCATCGAAGCAAATGCAGCCCAACGCTACAAAGACGATAGATTTCAGGCAGAGGGAAATATAAGTCGAGTACCACCACCTACATATCCACTACCGATCATCCAGCAACGCTGGAATACCGACTTGCTACACTTCCATCAAGCGATGGAATTTGCGACCTTGCGTGAAGAAGAAAAGATTGCCGATTACGTAGATGGTCCAGATCGCCTACATGAAGAGGAACAAAAAGCACTAAATGAACGGGAAAAATTAAGGACGAAATTGACAAATCATCTACAGGAGTTGATTCCAGTAGAGGAACTTCCTAATCAACTCGTCGAGGTAAATGACGCGGCGATTATAGCAGCACAAAACACCCAAAAAGCATTGCAGAGGCAATGGAAAAATCGATGTAACGATTATACAAATGATATAAATAATCTATCCGAAGAGATAAATGACCTAAAGAAAAATGAAAATCCTAACGATGGCACTGCAGCCAAAATAAAAGCTTTATCAGACCGGATAGTGGCCTTAAGAAATGCCCGCGGAAAACTATCATTCGGTATAGAGCTTCTCAACCGGATGAACGATGTTACCGTGACGCTGGCACCCCTTATTAAAGCTAAAGAGCTGATTGGCGATCCGTTGGAATGTATAACATTTAAACAAGCGATTGCTGATAAACGCATAGCGTTAACGCAACGGTTAAATTATGCGGCCTCCATTGATAATTTATGGCAAAGAGCATTTGCCGAAAATAATTTGCGGCAATGGATTGAAAATCATGAAAAACTACAGCCGCATCGCGAGCGTCAACATAAAATATTGTTAGATTCCATCGATCTTATTAAAGATAAATTAAGCGCATTGGCGGAGCAAGTCTTCTTGCCGCCGCAAATGCGGGCTTTGCAGCAACAATTAAGCAATCAACTTGACGCGCTAAATCGGGATAGACAATTGCATGAAGAAAGTGAAAATGAATTTCAACATTTATTTGCAAGCATAAAAACTGGCGTTGAAACGCTAAGTGATCATACAGCCCCACAGAGCTTGTTATCTGAACTATTACAGAAAAAAACGCAAGCCGACCAAGTGCTAGAACACGCCGAAAACGGCAATGCTTTGCCGCATGCGGCGTTTCAAATAGTGCATCAATTAATGCCGTCTGATGTCCAGTGGCAAAATGAACGTTTATTAAATGAACTACTCGAAAATGAGGATATCGAAGCGACGTTGCAGCAAAGTTGGCATGACAAGGAAAACAATAGGCCAAATTATTTTGATCAGGTTGATGAAGCACTGGAAACCGCAGGTTTAGATCACCTTCGTCTTATATGGTCAGGATTAGACACGCAGTTAAGATTGTCTGCGGCACACAAAGAAATATACGCAGATACTCGACCAGAGGAAGTAGCGCGCAATACAGCTGCATGCCGTGAAACATTTTCACTGATACAAAATGTATTGACGCCCTTTTCAAGAAATGCACAAGAAATTGCCCTAACCAAAGCTTTTTCTAAAGAGCTTATTGACGCAATCATCAAAGGCGATGCGGAGAAAGTGGATATATTGCTATTACAGGCTCCAAGCAATTTTGACTGCCAATCAGCCCTCGCGACCGCTGTTAGTATGCTGGAACCAGAGATAGTCAATAAATTATTGAAAGCTTACCCCAAAGTTAATCGGACTCATGCATTAGCTGAAGCTGCCAACCACGGCGTCTTTGAGCAAGTCAGATTACTGATGTCCGGTAAGCCGATCGGGCTTGATCTTGTTCCGGCGCTGATATCCGCCGCCCGAAATGACAATGTATTGATAGTTGCAGAGTTATTTTCCAGTCCTTTGGTGAATCTTGACGCTGCGGCTCTTCTCCGTTTCGCGGAGGCGGGCCTTACAGATTTAGTGGACACACTACTATCTCGCAATCCAAGGGTTAATCGTGCTGATGCATTGGAGGCGAGCCTCAAAAATGCGCTGGATATAAAACCCGAAGATCGGGCACGTTTGAGTTTAAAAGCCTCTCCCGCTGCCAGTGAAAGGGTAGCGGATAGATTACTATCCGATGCACCAGCAAATCTCGTTACTCGTATTCTCTTGGAGGCCATTGCCGCTGACCAGCTTTATAAAGTGCATAAATTGTTGTCTGCTCGCCCAGACATCGATCGTGAGCCACTTCTCGCTGCGGCCGTTAGCGCCGGTCGTGTGGATATAGCAAGGATATTGTTTCTACGTACCGTAGATCCTGATAGCGTTCGTGGGCAACCCTTACCGCCCCTCGCACCATTTAGCATTACGGATCGAATGAATCGAATGAATGGATTTGACTTCAGCGCCATAGGCTCAGGTCTGCATGCAGCAACGCTCGTAAATGCTGTTCGTACCGGTAACTTAGGGATGGTAAATTTAGCATTGGAGTTTGGTTATCCTAACATCGATGTCGCACCAGCCCTAACAGTAGCCATCAAAGCTGGTCATACAGATATGGTTAACTTAATCTTGCCGTATTGCCACCTTTCGGGAAACCTCGCACCAGCTTTCGCAACAGCTATTCGCATAGACAATAGCGACAACAGGGATTTATTTGATAGATTGTTGGAAACAATTTCTGACGCCGCCCTTGTAGCCAGCCTTGTATCTGCCGTTCGCGCCGGCAATATGGATGTAATAAAAAGCTTGTCGTCGTACCTACCTGATCCAAATATCGATCTTGCTCCCGCCGTTGCGGCGGCCGCGCAGATTAATGATGTTGCCACTGTTAATACATTATTATCATTAAATACATTATCACCGCTCGATTGTAGTCGCGCAGTCGTTGCCGCTGCGAGTGCCGGGTATGAAGACATCGTCAACACATTACTTGCAAATAATAATGTGACGCTTTCCCCTGGTGCATTAGCCTTCGCAACTATCGCCGCCGCGGAACATCCAACAATAACCAATAGATTGCAATCGCATGCACTCGCCGGTCCTAGTTACGCTAATTCGTTCGTTAATGCCGCGGCTGCAAATGATATTAACGCAGTCAAAAGTTACCTGAAGGACGGCGCCGACGATATTGATGTCATTTGGCCATTAGAAGCCGCTGCTCGCAATGGCCATTTAGAGATAATCGACAGGTTGCTCCAGTACGCATCGGAAAACATCAATCTCGATCACGCACTTGAGGCCGCTGCTCGCAATGGTCATTTAGAGATTGTAGATCGGTTACTAAACCAGCCATCAGCAAATCTTAATCGCGATGGCGCACTTGAAGCCGCCGCTCGCGGCGGTCACACAGATATAATTCGCAGCTTAATGCGCGACGCTCCGCCAATCGTCAATTGTGATTGGGCGGTAGAGGCAGCTGCCACCGCTGGTCACGTAGAAGTTGTTAATACATTGCTATCGTCTCAGAATTGGGAGGAGCTTGCCAACGCAAGACGACTTGCCACCACTGCTGGCGCGAATCATCCGCAGATAATGGCAATAGTGAGACGTCCTCAAATTTATTTTAATAGGCAGTCGCCGAAAGTCGAAAAGGAGAGGTCCCTAGCCAGGCAACAATGGATCGCGATGGCGATGGGTCTACAACATCGCGCCGATAGCGAGATAGCGCCGCCGTTGTCCCATGCAATCCAATCGTGGCTGCCTAGTTCGTTAAACATACAAGAACGAGAAGAGATAACCAGAAAATTTCAATTGATCGAAGACAATCCCGATCCTGAAATCAGGGAATCGGCAAAAGCTTTTGCTGCATTCGTGTACTTGGCAGAAGGAACATCAGATTACCGACGCCACAAGAAGGCGTACAAAGCGCGGATGTGGAACCTGCTGGAAGCATTAGTTGATAAGAATCATCCTTCTCTTGGCAAAATAAGCGATCAAGAGCACGCCCTTCTGCGGGAAAGAGTAATGGCCACTTCCGTAGCGGCCTTAGAGGCATGTACGGACCGGTTATCCAAGGGATTTCAACTACTGGAAACCGCCGTTGAGTTTGAGGAGGCTCGTAGTTTTACGGAAATGGAACAGCATGAGGGCTTAGCTAAAAAAATGTACGGGAGGTATTTGAAATCTCGTTTGGCCGACTTGAAGGCTATCGAATTGAAGATTGATGGATACAAATTTTCACCTGACCACGTATTCCCGGAAGGTACCACGGCACAATCCATTAACCGATCCGTTAACATCGATGAGCAACTCACCATAGTAAGCTTTTACGACTCGCATCTGGATAAAAAATATCAGACTGGCGACGTACAGGCATCGATGGCACATGTCGGCTTTCTTGTCGCCAAACAAAGGCAAGCTTATCCAACAAAAACCGCGGGTAGAAGCTATGATCAAACCGTTGAAGACTTAAATAAAGAAGCAGAAGAAATTCTTGCAGAGTTGTCAAACGGAAAGGGAGAGTCGAAAAAACTGGAGGCGCTAATAGATTCTGCGAATGCTGTACTTTTGACAGACGGTCGCGAAGTCTTGTCCAGGCAGACTGCGTCCCACATCATGACGTTTGAAGACTTCATGGCAAGGGAGTATGGCCTATTCGACGATTTTATAAAGGCAAAACATCCAAAAGTAATAGATCAGGTAAAAGCCCCCATCAACCGGCTTAAGGCTCAAGAAAAAGAACTTAGCAGCAAAGTCGTCGAGCCGCCTCGTTTCGTCAGGCCTGATGGAAAACCGGATCACATGCCAACGCTACCTCGCGCACCGTATTCGGACAGCGATAATGCCGATCCTGCTGTTAAAGCGGAATATGAAAAAACTAAAGAACAATACAGAAAAGACCTTGAGCAATACAACAGAGATAAGTCAGCGCGGCAAAAAATTTATCAACAATGGCATGACACTCTCACTACAGAAGGAATTTCTCAAGGAGATTTATACGCCCATCGCGACGAAGTTCAGAATGCATTGTATGAGGCCGAACATAATGCACTACCCAATGCGCTGAAGGATTTATATCGTCAATACACTAGCGCCAAGCCGCTTATCAACGAGTTAAAAAAGAAGCATGGGAAGGGATATGATTGTCATTGGACTCCAATAGTATCATCTATACAGCGAGATCCATCTATCACGTACAAAATCGTCAGAAATACCACAGACGGCATTACGCTATTGACGTTTGATCACGAAGATGTGCCGAGCGAAGTCTTCTCAATAAATACCGGGCGTTTGAATTCCCTACATGGTCAACCGAATGATGCTGTTCCCGCAGTTGGCGAAAAAGTGCATTTGCAGTGGAGCGACGACGGCTTAATTGCCGTACGCTCTGCTGCACCGTTGCGAGATCAACCTTCAGGCAGAGTATCGCCTTCACTCGGAGCATCTTCGGTGATATTGCCAGCAGCACCAGAAGAAGCGGCGGTGCTAGAAGAAATAACTGCGATAAAAGACACAGCCACGCCAGAACAAAGAATAGCGCAAGAGGAAACAACAATCCGAGTATCGCCTTCACTTGGGGCATCTTCGGGGATATTGCCAGCAGCAACAGAAGAAGTGGCGGCGCTAGAAGAAATAACTGCGATAAAAGACACAGCCACGCCAGAACAAAGAGTAGCGCAAGAGGAAACAACAGCCCGAGTATCGCCTTCACTTGGGGCATCTTCGGTGATATTGCCAGCAGCAACAGAAGAAGCGGCGGCGCTAGAAGAAATAACTGCGATAAAAGACACAGCCACGCCAGAACAAAGAGTAGCGCAAGAGGAAACAACAGCCCGAGTATCATCTTCACTCGGAGTATCTTCGGGGATATTGCCAGTAGCAACAGAAGAAGCGGCAGGGCTAGAAGAAATAACCGCGATAAAAGACACAGCCACGCCAGAACAAACACCAGCGCAAAAGCAAGTATTTGTAGAAAAACAACAGCCAGCTTCAAATATATCTCGTTCGGCTCCTGGTCAACCAACAACAAATACGCAGGAACAAACGCCCGAAACCTCAACCGCTACGACAGAAACGGCACGACCACCCGAAGTTGCTCAGCCGAGGCGAAGATTACGCGATCGATTCCGTAGAAGACGGACACAGACAAGCGAATCTCAGAGCGCAGATACACCGTCATCCGAAATTGCTCAACCGGGACAAAGATTCTTTGATCGATTTCGTATTCAACGGCAGGCGCGCGAAGGCGCGTCTCAGGAGCCGGGCACACGTCAACAGTCAGGCAATCCCTTTAGTCGATTGCTAGATAACTTTCGCGGTGGTGGAGATGGTGATCGGCAAGTTCACTATCTTTTTGTGCAGCCCCTAGAAGTGCCAACATTGTTGTTGTTTGATCCCACGCTCCAAGAATACTATGAACGTGGGCAAAAAACACGAGCAAAGAAGGCTGTGGATACCATTGTGAATAGCTTGATTAAGGAAGGTTATTCGCTTGAATCTTGTCAACAAGTCATAAAACAGCAGATCACGCATGAACCACAGGAAATAATCCGCAACACAATACGCACTTATCTGCCCACTGCCATTAAGGCAGCAGACGAAGCTAAACGCGCTGTCGATGATATTCTTAACAAATTGATCCGTACACGAAATCCGCTTGCAGACTATCAAGTGGCGATTAATAATTTAATCAACAAGGAACTGCCCCAAAAAAGTGACATCATGCGTGCTTATCTTCCGCACGCGATGGGATTTGCAAAATACGCGCAAGCGCAAGGCTTTAATCTCGGTTACAAACATGTAGATTTGCCCTTGGATGCCGAGGTAAAAGGCAATGGATTAAGTCCTACGCAAATCGCGGTAAACCTAGAAGGAGCATCACACAACCAGGCAAAAATCTATACATTGAAACCCGGGGAAACCGTCAGCGGCTCAATGCCCCTATTAGGTCAACCCATTGAAGGCAAACTCATCGGACCAGCCCGTAAAAAACTGAATAAAACGCAAGAATCCAAAACCGATTTACAGCGGGCAAACTCGAAAACGGGAACTATAAAAAGGTAAAGATTCGAAATTGATGTCCGTCAGAAAAGACTATAAATGACGAGTTATAAATTCCGGCGATCATGGAAAACGTATGGCTCACGTTAACTCGAGATAACTTATAACTCAGAGTAAGAAAAACCGTGTTGAAGCATATCTAACCAAGCTATAGTCCCAACCCTTCAAACGCTGTTCACATCCACAATACCACTATCGTATTAAGCAATTGATCATTGGACAGATTGGAGTATTTAAAGAAATATGATTCAATGCAAACGACAAATGTGAATTAATAAAAACACACAGAAAGGAAGGAGACTGGTCGCAACTGCGGGAAATTGTTTTTTCAAGCAGCGATCGAGTAATCCGAATCGTTTGCTGCGAAGCCAGGATACCAACGGTTAAAATGCGCTGACAGTTCTCCATTAAGTACGGCT
>Ga0157374_10005325_pt1 | contig 10807 bp, 10 predicted proteins | sample M25metaG_FD_115308 | JGI IMG/M metagenome (GOLD analysis project Ga0157374, IMG submission 115308) | Miscanthus rhizosphere microbial communities from Kellogg Biological Station, Michigan, USA - M2-5 metaG | ecosystem: Host-associated > Plants > Roots > Rhizosphere > Soil | place: USA: Michigan... | reverse complement strand
GCTGCGCGCCTGTGGCGCAGACGTGGTCCCGGCATGATGCAGCCATCGCGCGGGAGACAGCAGTACGCGACGGGCGCCGCAGGATCGTGGACAACGGAGATGCGTACTTGAACGCGAAACGAGTGGTGGTGACCGGTTACGGCGCAGTGTGCTCGCTGGGCGAGAACGTGGACAAGATCTGGGATTCGATCATAGATTACCGGGTCGGATATCGGCGCGTGGACTATCCCGATGCAAACATCACGGCCAAGTTTTTCGGCTTCATGGAGCCCGACCGCAAGCGTTACAGCGGCTTTTCCAAGACCATTCTCAAGATGTCGCCGGATTTCGCGAAATACGCGCTGGTCGCCTCGCGCGAAGCGCTCGACATGGCATTCGGCGCGGGCACCAAGCCCACGGATGTCGTGCCGTCGTTCGAAATCGGCGTGATGATCGGCACCGGATGGGGCGGCACCGACAGCGTGAACTACAACAACATCGACTACCGCGCCAACGGGATGAGCACGTCGTTTGCCGCGCTCATGTCGATGCATAGCGTCGGCACGGGCATCGTCTCGCTCAACTGGAACCTGCGCGGCTACCAGAACACGCCGATCGCCGCCTGTGCCACCGGCACCATGGCTGTCGGCGACGCGTACGAAATCATCCGTTCCGGACGACAGACGGTGATGCTGGCCGGCGGCAGCGAATCGCTCAAGGAACAGTGCAACGTGTGGTCGATCGACGTCATGCAGGCGTTGAGTAAGGAGCAGGACGTCGCTGCATTGGCCTGTTGCCCGTTCGATCGCAATCGCAGCGGATTCGTGCTGTCGGAAGGCGCCGCCGTGCTCTGCCTTGAGGAAATGGAACACGCCCTGGCGCGAAACGCGACCAGCCTCGGCGAAATCACCGGATATTCGAACTACTCCGACGCCTTCGACCTGACCGCGCCGGCCGAGGACATGGGCGCGCGCGTGCGGGTGATCCAGCAGGCGCTGGCCAACGCGGGCAAGGACGCGACCGAGATTGACTACATCAATGTGCACGGAACATCCACGCCCCTCAACGACGTCAACGAAACGAAGGCGCTCAAGGCGGCGTTGGGAGATGCGGCTTACGGCATTTCCATGTCGAGCACCAAGTCCTACTCGGGTCATCTCATAGGCGCTGCCGGAGCACTGGAGTCGATCCTGTGCCTGAAGGCGATCGCGACAGGCATCATTCCGGCCACCAGCCACATGCAGAATCCCGATCCGGACTGCGATCTGGACTACACGCCGAACGTACACGCCACCGGTCGTACCGTGGACACGGCGATGAACCTCAGTTTCGGTTTCGGCGGCACCAATTGCGGCCTCGTGCTGGAACGTTTCCGAGATGCGCCACGTTGAGCGCCGCGGATGCGGGATCGGGCGCCGAAGCGAGCGCGAGATTGCGTTTCGGCCTTACCGAGGTCGAGCGTTGGGCGTGCTTTTCCGGCGACTATAATCCGATCCACTTCGATCGTGCGCAGGCGCGTCGCGTCGGCGCGGATGCGCTGATCGTGCACGGGATGCTTGCACTGCTGTCGGTGAAGTCGCATGTCGCCACCCAATCCTTGGAAGGGCCGACGGATTGGGCGCGCTTCAAGGCTCTGTTGCGCACGCCCATTCCGCACGCCACCACCACCTCTCTGCGCTCCTGGGCCGCAGTCGGCGGCCTCCAGTTTCGCGTCGAGGAGGATTGCGCAGGCGGGCGCGAGTATTTTCGTGGCCGCTACGTTGCGATCGATGCCCCACCGATCCATGAGGGCGAATCCTTGGCGAGAACCGAGCTTTCCGCAGGGCAGTTCGACCAGTTCTACCGCGCCTATGGCCAAGACCATGCTACATGGTCCGTTCTGGACTGTGTCGTCTTCGCCGACTTCATGCGTACGAAGGTGGCGATGTTGCAAGCGTATTTGCAGCCACAGGTAAAGCGCGTATCCGACCTTGGCGACAGCCTGACCGTGCATGTCAGCCACAGTGTCTGTTTCGTGCGCGACGATTTCGCCGCCGACAATGCGCACCTGGGCGAACGCGGGTTCGCCTACGACGTGCTGGTGCCCGAAGTCATAAACAACCACGATCACCTGATCTGCAACTTGAACATGCCGGTCCGGACCCAGGGCAGGACGTCGATGGTCATCGAGCTTGGCCTCATGCTCAAGCATTTCGTCGAAGTTGAACCCGCCTCGCTGCTCAGGACCCGTGCCGCAGCGGCCTCGACACCTCATGCATTTCCCCCTCCTCCTCCAGCGAAGACCCTACTATGAATGCCAACAGCATCCGCGACTTCCTCAAAGAAACTATCCTCGAACTCAAGGACATCGATGAGGATCAGCTTACCGACGAGCTCACCATGGCAGAACTTGCGCTGGAAAGTCTGGACTACGTCGAAATACAGGTGCTGGTGAACAAACGCTATGGCTTGCTGGTGAATACCGAGCTCTTCCTGACTGGCAAACTGAGCACGTTCGGCGACGTCGTGGCTTATATCGCCGCGCACCAGGTGGCCAAGGAAGAAGAGACGGCCTGAGATGATCATGCAAGAATCCGTTTTGCGCGTTGAGCCCTCGAGGGAGGAAACGCTTTCCAAGCTCATCGCCTTCTCGCATGAAGGGCCGATGGATCTCAACGATAGCCTGCCATGGCATCTGGGAATCGATCGCGCGCGGCCCCCGAAGCAGCCTGAGCATTGCTGGCTATACGGTACCCCGACGCACGCCGGACTGACGCCCGAACAACGCCTGGAGCTGCTCTGGTTGCAGATTGCGCGGGACGTCTCGATGTTCATTGCGCTCGAGCAAACCATTCCGGTGCTCTACGTGGGCTACCTGAATCGTTACGAGCAGGCGCTGCCACCGGACATCTGCGAATACCTGATGATCTTCTCCAAAGAAGAGATCGTCCACACGCTGGTGTTCAAGCGCTACATGGCAATGGCCGGCCTTCCGTTGTACGAGCGCGATGCGTCGGTCGCCTTCGCCCTCGGCCAACTGCCGAACATGCACCCGGTCGCGGGCATCCTGTTCACGCTGATCATCGAGTGGACGGCCGAACTGGGCGCGATGCACAGTACCCAAGCCGACGACATCGACCCGTTCACCCGACAGATGTTCCACCGCCATCACGTCGACGAGGCGCGGCACATCGCATTCGCCAAATGGATCGTGGAGGCGTATTTCCTGAATGAGTCGCCCGAGCGCGTGGAGCCGCTGCGCGAGATGGTGCGCCAGCAGATCAAGCGTCTTCTGCCGACCTACACGTACGCCGCGGCAATCGCGCAATATGCTTCGTTCGATTTCCCCGTGCGAACGGACGACCTGCCACTGATCCGATCGATCTGGAATTCACCGGCCAACACCGAACTCAATCAGCGACGCTTGGCACCGATGCTCGCCTGGCTGAAGAAGCTAGAGATGTCGTGACCGAACAGATGTGGGACGTGATCTGCGTCGGCGCCGGCATCACCAGCCTGGTATTCGGCGCCGTGTTGGTACGCCAACGTCCCGGCACGCGTGTGCTCGTCATCGACAAGCACACCAGTCCGGGGGGCTACGCCACGAACTTCACGCGGCCCAAGCAGGGCGCCTATTTCGACTGCAGCTTGCACAAGCTATCAGGGACACAAGTCGATGGAGGCAACCTCGGGCGCATTTTTTCTGCGCTCGACCTGAGCGCCGAAGTCGAGCTGGTTCATCACCACGATCACTTCCACGCCTGCCTGCCGGGCGCGTCCTTTGCGTTGGGAGATGGACCGGCGGCGGTCGAACGCACATTGGCCGCGCGTTTTCCCGATGATGCTGCAGGGATCCGCCAAGTGTTTGCCGAGGTCGAACTCCACGGACGCGACTCCTACTACCAATTCCAGATCCTCGAAGGCAGCGTCGACGTCGACTTCCGCCGCCTGCGCTGGGCCCATCGCAACCTGCGCGGCATCACGGTGGCACAGGCCCTCGCCGAAAGACTGAGCGACGACTGGCTCAGGGAAATCCTGAGCGCACCTTCGCTCTACGTCGGCGGCTTCGCCGAGGACATGAGCTACCTGTATTTCCTGCATATCGTCTTCGCGACGCTGTTCAAGGGGAATGCATATGTCAGCGGCAGCGTGCAGTGCCTGTCCGATGCCCTGGCCGCCCGCATCACGGATGGCGGCGGACAGGTGATGCTGGGAACCACGGTGCGCGGGATCGTCCCTGGCGACCTCGATGCTCCGCATTGCATCGAGACTTCGCGCGGACGCTTTCGCACTCGTGACGTCTATATCAACGCGTCCCCCCATCACGCTGTCGAAACCTTGATCAAGGACTCGCCGGCGATGGCCGCCACCAGGGAAAAACTGAAGGAACTTCGACCGTCGTGGGCGACCACGACGCTCTATCTCACCCTCGACGCCGATCCGGCCGAACTCGGACTCGACAGTCTCGAAACGATGCTGTTCGCTACTCCACAGGCTGAAGGCATGGCGTGGCGCGCCGCAGCGAAGGCCTCGAATTACGAAGAGTCGGTTTGCGAACGCGCTTTCTGGCGCGAGTCACCGATCGAGGTAACCAACTACCAAGGACTCAATCCCGACGGCGGGAGGGTACTCTGCATCAACGCCCTCGATTCGATCCGTCACTGGCCCGCGCGCAAGGACAAGCGCTACAAGACGAAAAAAGGGCGTGCCGAAGCCGCACTACTACAACGTCTTTTCGAAGCATATCCCGCGCTTAAAGGCCATGTCGCCTTCGCCGAACTTGCAACGCCACTCACCTATCAGCGCTTTACCAATAATACCGATGGCGCGGGCTATGGCGCGCTCGTCGGGACCCAGAGCGGCGCGCACGCCTTCTCGCACTTTTTTCCGTACCCCGGAATTCACTTCCTCAGCGCCTGGGTCGCCGGTTCAGGCTATGAAGCGGCGTTTGGCTTCGCCGAAGTCAAATCCCGTGAATGGCTAGCCCAAGCCGCCGGTTGAGCAGACGGCGTTGTTTTCGTTGGGTGCTCGCCGGACGGCGAGTCGAATAGCTCGTCGAGGGGGCATTCCGGCCGTTCGAGAGCGGTTCGCATCGTGTCCAGGAGTCCTTCGGCGACGGCGCGAATCCCTTCCGCCGGTAGTACCGAACTGATCGCGTCGACTTTCAACATCAGGGGCTGCCCTGCACCGAAGTCGCAGAGCCTTACGTGCATCGGTACGCTCTGTGCGCTGCTAGTGAGCTCTTGCGCGCTCACTCGCGCACCGTCCGGTTGTGGCCAGACGATGAAGGGTTCGTAGTTGACCACCAGCTCGAACAACGCCCTGCGTTGCGAATCCTGCAGGTTCATCTGCTGGACGACGCCGGACCAGTGGTTGAAGTGGCGATGCAAAAGGTCTTCCGACAAAGACCGCTGCAGGGTCCGCAAGGCCTCGAGCAGGCCCGCGCGGGCGTCGAGGGTGACCCGGGCTGGAATGATCGCCGAAAATTTTCCGAAGGTCAGCTTCTGGCGCCTGTACACGCGGTTGTGCAACGGCACGCCCACCACGGCGTCCAAGGTGCCGCGCGTGCGCGCGAGATGGAGCATGGTCAGCACCATTATCCCCTGCATCGGCCCGACCCCAGCTGCTTGCACGACGGCGAGGAAATCGCGCTGTAGCGATGACGGCAACGGGACCGAAAGCGCATCGCCGATTTCAACGCCGTACACGTCCGGCCAGATCAAGTCGGGGGCACTGCGATATTTGTCCTTCCAGTAGATTTGGTCGCGAGTGAAGTCGTCGGAGTCGAGATAGCGCGTGGCAGCGTCGACTTCGTCGGCGTAGTGCATCGCTGGCACTTCGTTTGGCGGTTCTCCGCTCTGGGAGCGCATGTAGTTCCGAAGCACCTGGTCGATCTTGAGTCCAAACGAATAGGCGTCTACGCAGATGTGATGGTGGCGCGAAAAATACCAGACCTCGTTGCCGTCGACAGGCAGCAATGCATGCTCGAACAGGGGGAATACATGCATGTCGAATGCCAGGTCCATTCGCTCCTGCATCCAGGCCATGGCCTCGGTGCGCTTGCTCGATGCATCTCCCATCAGTTCGATGGTGGTCAATTCCGGCATATCGACTTCGCCGCGAACGCGCTGCAGCGGCTCGCCGTCGACGAAGGAGACTTGAAGACGCTCGGCCTCGTTGCTATGCCAGAACCGCCCAAGGCTGGCGCGGAACTGCACGGTGTCGAATCGACCTTTTACGCGGATGTAGCCGCCGACGTTATACTTCGGACTCGTTGGCGTGGCTCGTTGCTGGTAGTAGATGCCACGTTGAGCCGGATGCAGGGGCATCCATTCCGCGCGGGTGCCCCGTTCCAATGCCATACTCGTTCTCTATAACGTCGCGTAGTTCAGCAGACGAAGTATAGCGACGTTCGTGCTGGCCTAGGAACGATCTGCGTGCGATCGTGTTTTGCGCTACGACTTCGTATTTTGGTCATCGGACGATCTTCAGTGCGCGGAAACACTGGCGCGCTGCTTCAGCGCCGGAGCTTGTTCGGCACCTTCCTTGGCGCCCACCATGAACGCCGTAGATGTCAGGCTTGGGTGAATCCCCCGGCAGAGTCGAGGTCTGTCCACTGAACTATTTTCGAAATCGTCGCACATGCTTCGGCTCAGTTCTTAATCACTAACCCGATTTCGATGAGCATTATTGTTCTCGAATTTGCCATTACCACCAGGGACATTGTGCATATCAAATGATTCTTTCCCAAAATTAGATCGGGCTCCAGTACGCGATAGGACACTTTCTCTATATTCGGTTTACCTTGGCCGTGGGTTGCTAAAAGGCTGGCATCAAATGTCACGGTATGGCTTGCGTGTATTGTTGTCTTTCCTCCACCAAGTCCAAACACCTTGTTGGCGTGGGGTATTGTAAGTTCACGAAGTGTATCGACTTTTGATTGTATGAAATCCGCGAAGACGATTGCATTCATAGCAATCCAAGGATATTGCACGTCGCGATAGAAGAAATAAAAATCGCACCACCGCTGATCTGCGATCTGAGCCTCCGAATTTATGACCCAAGGTTTGTCAGCTATCTTTTGTTCCGGGTTTGAAGAAAATCCGTACGCTCCACGTAAATATTCCACGCTAGCAGCATCGTCACGTACATGAAAACGTAAACCTCGAGAATAGCTGTCAGTGGTCAACACAAGGGCATTGTTATGTGGAATAGGCGCGCGAAATAGCGCCCTGAATTTGAGCCAAGAACTTTCTGGTTCATTTTCAATCACAGAATGCTGGGCCACGTGCTGCTTCACTGCTAGTAAAGAAAGCATGCCGTGCACAAAGGGGCCGCTGGCCCCGAGCATTCTCGCGCTTCCAACGTAGAAATGATTCGAGTCGTATTTTCCAGCGAATCGGATCCAATTATCGAATTCCGCTTGTCCGAGTGTTAGTTCCATTTTTTAACCTCAACCTGTACCAGTTTCTCTTTATTATCGCATGAATGCCGCCCAGGCAGCGGAAATGAGCGAGCCGAAGGCCTCTCGATAGACATGTGTCGTAGTTTGATCTTGCCCCTGTTTCGCGGACACTCGGATAAGCGATTCAATATCGCAATCCTAGGTGAGCATGATGACCAAGAAGAAAGCAGAGACGAAGGCGGAGCGCATTTGGCGAGCGCGTGCCGATCAGCTCGCTCAAGAGCTACACCGGGCACACGCTCGTCGCTTGCGGCAGGCTCGAAGCATGGGCCAGTATCGAAATGATGCGCGCCGGCTGGTTTGCACCCACGATCAACCTCGAGGACATCGATCCGCGTTGCGGCGCCTTGGACTACATCACCGGCAATGGGCGCAATCTGGAGACTGATGTGGTGATGTCCAACAATTTCGCTTTCGGCGGCATCAATACTTCGTTGATTTTCCGTCGCTGGCCCGGCTGAACAACACGTCCCTCTGGAGATCGACCATGAAGTTCCTGCCTAGCCTGCTTCTGTTCCTCGCGTTGATCCTGATTTCTCCAGTGGGTCATGCGCGTTTTGCCGAGCCAGTACGGTCGCCCCAGCAGGCGACATTCGTTGTTTCCGGCAGTGCCGTTCCCATTATCGCGAAGGTACGCGAAAGCATCGGCTTTGCGGCTTCCACTCGGGGCTGGCAGGTAACTTCCGACCAGCCTGGCCAAATGCAACTTCGTAACGTCATTCGCAACAAGCATGTGGTCGTGATCAATGTCTTCTACGACACCAAAACCGTGCGCGCCGAGTACGTGTCCAGCGAAAACCTGAAATACGAGATGCGCGGGGGAGTTCCGTACATCCATCCCAAGTACAACGAGTGGGTGAACCTGCTTCTTCACGACATCGTCGCCAAGGTGTCGTCCTGAACCAAAATGTCGAGGTACGACTAGCCGACATTTCCGCAACCCTCGCGGAAGCCGCATCGAATGCAGCGCAGTGGATGGGCGCAGAGGAGCTCGTTCGCCTTGCGGCAATGAGGTCGGAGAAACGGCGTCGGCAATTCATCGCTGGCCATTGGCTGGCCCGGGACGCGGTGGCAGGATTCACGCGCACGAGCCCGAATGACTGGCTGCTGGCCACGGCAACGAATGGAGCGCCCGAACTCTATCGGCGGAGTACGGGCAAGGTCCATGGCATCCATCTGTCACTGAGTCATAGCGGTGAGGCGATCGCTGCAGCGATTGCCCCGTTTCCGGTGGGCATCGACCTGGAATCGACAGGCCGCGTTCGTGACTGGCTTGCGCTCGCATCTCACGCCTTCGCGCCCGAGGAAATCGAACGGCTGTTGGCTCTTCCCGAATCCGATCGGCAGCAACTGTTCTACCTGTACTGGACGCTCAAGGAGGCCGGCGGGAAACGCCAAGGCACCGGACTGCACCTGTCGCAGGCCAAGGCGCAGTGCGCGAGCGCATGCGATGAAGGCGAAGCCATCGCGATCACCTGGCAATTCGACGGGCTATGCGTGGCCCTGATGGGCGAGCGAGACATGCGAGCAAACGCGCGTGGAATCCCTGTCACGGCGCAGCAAGGCTTCTGGCGAATCGATGCGTAGGCGCTCTCGCTACGACAGCTATTGCAAGGCACGCCAAGTGCTCGCCAAAAATGTCGAGGGACCCATAACCCGTCCAGAAGGCAAATAACGAACCTTTGCGATTGCTCGAGACGATCGCAAACAACCCGTCCTGGAAAACGTCATCACCAGAGCGTTTAACTCCAACCTTGCACATGCGCACGCGGCTGAAGGCAGTCTCGAAATAGAGTGACTGGTCACAATCCTCCTGACAAATACTTTCCATTGGCATGAGCGCACACAGTACGTGCCGCGAGAAGTCCGATTCGGGTCACTTCATCCTTCCGGTTCCCCACCAAGAAACGGACTTCTCGAAAGCTGCCGCTGGCCAATGACCGGAAGGGGTCGATTTGCGACCTCCGATCAGCATCGGAACGTTGATCACGACAGCACGACACGCTGACCATACCGGTCCAGCACACGCACGCTCCGGAATTCGATCATGGCCCGAATTAGCTGGGACCCAATCTCTTTCGGCCGCCGTCCCGCACGACCAGCAGAAGCTTCGTTGGCGCGGCCATCTGAACAGCCTCTATTCGGAAGTGCAGTTGACTGGACGGCGTTCGAAGATCAGTGAATTCATGGAAATCAGTTATGTCCAAGGCCATGAACCTGGTTCATGTCGGTGCCATACGGATTGCCGGCGACATCGACTCCGCCCATTCCGTTGATCATTGGAAGCCCGTTCGCCGGATTGTAGGGCGCACGTACGTCGAACCCGAACGGGCTGCCAGTCATATCGACGCCACCCATTCCATTGAGCATCGGAAATCCGGTCGCCGGATTGATGATCGGAACGGAAGGGCGCGAAGACTGCAAAGAGTCGGTCTGTCGCAGGCCTGTCCCGTCGGAAGACCAGAGGCCAATGATGTCAGGACTGCCGCTTGGGATCTTTGTCGAATGAGTCTTGATCCCGATCGATCGTGGCGGATTGCTTAATCGTTCCTTATGCGATCGCCTCATTTGTACGCACACAAGGCACAGCCACAGCAGAGCGCAGATAGAGAGGAGCACCGGCGACATCCCGATCAATGTGTAAAGAATCGATTGCAACACGTCCATCTAGCTGCACTCCGATGGCGAAGGAAATTTCGGCAATCGCTGATTTCCAGCAACTTCTGTTGTGCTCAGGCGTTCGCGACCACTCGATCCGGCGGCGGCCGCCGTACCCGCTCGCGACGTTGCGTGTGGTACGCGTGGTCCCTCTGCAGCAGTTCGATAACCTTCTTGCATCCGGCTGGATCCAGTGATGTCGGAACGCGCAGGACGGTCGTCTCCAGGGACCATTCACTCAGTACGACAGGAATGGCCGTGGGTTCGGAAACCGAAGCGAGTTCCGCTCGTGGATGGGACAGCACAACGAGCCGATGGCACCTGAGGGTGGACATCGACTTGCGCAGGAGCTCCAGCATCCGATCCGTGGATTCGTTGATCTGACGGCCGGGCGATCGATTTCCCTTGTCGGCGATGACCTTGCCGGTTTCCACAAGGTTGCCGTACTTGTCGTACTTGTCAGCCGTCCACTGATCGCCGGAAATGTGGATGTGACCGTTGACGAATTTCACTTCGATCGCGAACAGGCCTTTCGGCCCCACCAGGATCTGATCGATCTCACCGCGGGCATTCTTGTAACCGCAGATCAGCGTCCACTCGTCATCAAGCTGCCGATCGAGGAACTGCATCACCTCGTTCTCGCCCTTGTTGCCAGCCCTCCAGACCTCCTCGTCGCAAGTTCGGGCGGTCACGATCATCGGACGAGGCGGCCAGCCGAGCTGCGCG
>Ga0157374_10005323_pt1 | contig 10810 bp, 6 predicted proteins | sample M25metaG_FD_115308 | JGI IMG/M metagenome (GOLD analysis project Ga0157374, IMG submission 115308) | Miscanthus rhizosphere microbial communities from Kellogg Biological Station, Michigan, USA - M2-5 metaG | ecosystem: Host-associated > Plants > Roots > Rhizosphere > Soil | place: USA: Michigan... | reverse complement strand
CTGCCTCGCGTCGCCGTAGTTCTGGACCGGGTTGTAGACCAGCGGAGCGATCAGCGAGTAGTCGCCGACCGTGCCACCACCCTCACGCGTGTTGTAAAAGAGACCGACGCCGCCGCGGAACGCTGTCTTGCCGTTGCCCAGCGCATCCCACGCAAAACCCACGCGCGGAGCCACCAGCAGTCCGTTGCTCTCGCGCAGCGACGTCGGGTAGTTCGGGTCGGTGTTCACCACAACGCCGTTCGAATAGTCGCCCGAGTTCGGAACAAACTGGCCAATGTACACCGCAGGCTGTAGCGGGTTCGTCGCCGATCCCGGAGGTCCGGCGATTGCAGGATTGATGATGCCGTACCGCGTGTTGCCACTCTTGTAAGGCTGGTAAAGTTGCGGAATCTTGTTCTTGTCGTAGCGGCTCTGAACAAATCCCGCGCCCTGTCCCTTGTTGAGAACGGTGGGAATGTCGTACGTGAATCGCAAGCCGTAATCGAGAGTGAGGCGCGGAAGCACCTTCCAGGTGTCCTGCAGGTACCACTCGGTAACCCACCACTGCGGGTTGTAGTCGACGGTGTTCGAACCCTCGGTGTACGAGTTGTAGTAGCCAAGGATGCCGTTGGCATACGCGTAGCCTGTATCCAATGGGTTCGAGGTGTTGGTGTCGAAGCTCAGCTGGCCGTCAAAGGTGCTGCCGATGTGACGCTGCAGGTAGTTGCCCTTCTGCAGGTAGAAGCCGGCCTTCGAGGTATGACGGTTCCACACCTTCGTGATCGAATCCTGGCCCTGCCACGAACGGGTGTCGTTCGAGAGAGGGAAACGGTTGTCAAACTGAATCTGCGGATTATTGACTACTTGGAAGCCTGCGCTTCCACCCCAGGTTGCGCGCGGGACCAGATTCAGAGGGTTGTACTTCGGGTTGAACTGGCCAAGACTCATGCCGAGCTTGTCGCGCTGAAACTTGGCTATATCGTCCGAGTTCGAGAACCGTGAGGTTTCGTTCCAGCTCGCAAACCCGACATTCAGCTCGTTGATCAGGTTTGGGCTGGGGATAAAAGTCAGGTTCAGACTCGCGTTCTTGCCCGGTGTCGAGTATACGAACGGAACGCCCCACTGCATCGCCGCAGTGACTGACGCAACGTTCGCGCCATTCTGCTCCGTCGTCGTTCGCATCCCGCGGAAGTAGGCGTGCCACTTCGGCGTGATGTTGTAGTCAAGACGAAGCACCTGTTGATTCACCGGCGTCTTCACCGAGCCCTGTGTCACATAGTTATAGTTGCCGCCACCCGACTGCCCAAGGGGCGTCGCGTTGCCCGTGGGCAGAATCGCCAGCAGCTTCTGCGTGTCCGAATCGATGCGGCTCGCCGGAATAATCGCATTCGGGAAGCAGCCCGGGTCACCCGCCTTTGCGCAAGCCTTCCCTTGCGCGACCAGCGTCGGGTCCTTGATGAATACGGGCTTGCCGCTCTTGTCCACGCTGGCGGAGAAGTTGCCCTGCTTCTCCAGCGCCGTCGGCATCATCCAGAACAGCAGGGTGCCCGGCTTCGTCGTCGGCCAGTACTCCTGCGACCAGAAAAAGAATATCTTGTCCTTGTTGGTATTGAAGAGATGCGGAATATACGCAGGGCCGCCGATGTTATACCCCACCGTGTTGTAACGCGTGCGCGGACGAGCCACCAGCGTCTTGTTCTTATTGAAATAATCGTTCGCGTTATATGCCTCGTTGCGGTTGTAGTAGTAAACCGAACCGTGGAAGTTGCGCGTTCCAGACTTCGTTACCAGCTCCACAATTGAACCGCCGGCCTGTCCATACTCCGCCTGGTAATTATTCAGCAGAACCTTCACTTCGCCGATCGAGTCGTAATTCGCGCCCGTATCCAGCGTCGCGCCTCCGCGCGTATTGCCCGTAGTTCCATCGATCGAGAGCGAGTTGTAGTCGCTGCGTACGCCATTGATGTTGCCTGCGTTCTGCTGGCCAAGCTGGCCGCTCGAAGGATCTTTGACTACACCCGGCAGCAGTCGAAGCATCGATGTCACATCGCGGGACTGCGTCATCATCGTCGTCAGTTCCTTCGAGTCGACCACCGCAGACCGTTCGCTAGACTCCGTCTGGATCGGGGTCTGATCTGCCTGCACGTCGACGCTCTCGGTCACGGTTCCTACCTCAAGCTGAATGTTGCCTGCGGCGAGACGCTCAGAAGCATGCAGCGTCATATTGCGCTTCTCATACTTCTTGAAGTTCGGCATCGAGACCGACACGGTGAACATTCCCGGCTGCACCGCGGCAAATACAAATTCGCCCGATGCCTCCGTCTTGTCGCTGCGAACTTCGCCGGTTGCCTGGTTGATGAGCGTGACTACAGCCCCGGGAATTGCTGCTCCCGATGGATCAACGATGCGCCCCGAAATCTGTCCGCTGGAGGTCTGCGCGTAGCCGCAAAGGCTCAGGCCGACCAAAATGTATACGATTGCAAAAAGCCTCACGAAAGTCTTCATGTCTTACGACTCCTCGCTCTACTCCGGACGAGTACATACTTCGTCCATCGTTAGAGCCTTATCTGACTCAGGGAACGATTGGCAGGCTGGAATTGCCTCGAATCGGACGCGCCAAAAATGTAGGGGGTGGCAAAAACAGTTGTCAAGATAAATTGCAAAACTTGATTTCAATTAGTAAAAAATTGCGGCGTATCAACACCTAAAATGCTGATTTAGCACGCCTAAACCATGTTTTATTTGCGAAATATGTATTTTAGAATACCCCTTATTGCCGGATCAGTGCAAAGCCTCCGAGGAGCGCCGCCAGGATTGTTACAAACCCTGCTAAGACATACTTTCTGAAGCCCGACTGCCCCCACAGCAGCGCGATTACCAGTTTCACCACGGTATTGCTAGCGATTCCAAGCAGCAAAATCTGGGCCAACTGTCTGGTTTGCAGGCCCTGATGTGCCATGGGCACGAGCGACGCCACCAGAGCATCAATATCAATCGAACCGAGTAGACCCGCTGAACCGAAGATGCCTGCCGTTCCGAACCACGTGCGCGCAAAGGTGATAAGACACTGAGAAGCAATGAAGATCAGGGTGAGATAAAGTGCTGTGAGGACACGCAACGGACTCTTCTCTTCAAAGACGCCCAGTTCGCTCGAGGAACGGCGCAGGCTATATAAGCTTGCAATGGCCCCAATCACCACCGCTGGAGCGACAGCCGCCATCGTCGCGGCCGCAAGGCTGGGGCGAAGAAAGGTGCATAAGACGCAAACCCTCAACATCGATACACTCGTTGCCGCCATCACTCCACCAAATAACGGGAGGAAGGATTGCGGATAACGGCGGCTCTCTTGCGAGAATGCGAACGTTACCTGCGTCGACGAGATCAACCCTCCGATAAGCCCTGTGAGCACCCAACCGGACCGATTGCCCAGAGCTTTTCTCGCCAGATATCCCGCAAAGCTGAGCGCTGAAAAGATGAGGACAAGAACCCAGATCGAACGCAAGTTCAGGATTCCGTTTGGTCCGAAATTGTTCGACGGCAATATCGGAAACACGATCAATGCCATCGCAGCAAACTGCGCCGCTGCCTCCATCTCAACGACGCCAATACGCGAGACAATCGTATGCAGCGACGATTTTTCTATTAGCAGCAGCACCGTCCATGCAAAGAGAGCAGAGGATATCCCGAGATGGCCGAGTCCGGCGACGACGCCGCTGGCTAATACCGCCATCGCTGCGACCTCTGTAGTCCCGTCGCGCGATACCGGACCCGCCGCCAGACGCACGACCAGGACCAGCATGGTCAACCCAGTGAGTAGGATCACAGCCGGGAAAAGGAGGGCGTTGGCGATCAGAAAGCCGCAAACTCCTGCGACTGTGCCGAGGATTGTGAAGGTACGGATACCCCCGATGGCTCCTGCCTCGTTCTCCCTGTAGGCGCGTTGCCGGTCAATCCCGACCGCTGCACCGCCAAGAGCGGCAATACCGATTCCAATCAAATTGCCGTTGCCAACCAGCATCATCAATGCCCCGCCTCCGCTGCTGCCTTTCAACCAATTCCCAAAGAAGCAATGAGCTACAGGATCGTTTCAAATGCCTCAAAGAGTGCCTGTGATGCTCGTCACCGCTAAGGACCTAGAACTGCGAAACACTTGTCTTGCACGAGAGATCAAGAAGAGATAACGCGATGCTGGCACCGACTCAAATCATAGTGGCGACCGACTTCTCACCGGCCTCGAATGCCGCCCTACAATACGCTGCGTCGATCGCACCCATCTTCCACGCGCCGGTTACGCTGCTGCATGTCTTCCAATATGCCCCCAAACATCGCTACAGCGTCTCGGTGGAGTGGATGTCGGATTCTATTAGGAAGGAGGCCGGTTACAAATTGGACGAAGCCGCACGCGACCTGCAGCGGCTTGGGGTCGACGCCAAAACTGTGATGGTTGAGGGCGGAGATGCGGTGCAGCAGATACTTGGTTTCGCGAAAACCTACCAATCACCGATCCTGATAATGGGAACGCATGCGGTCGGAGGCATGGAGCGGTTTCTTCTGGGCTCCACCGCTGAGGAAGTTTTGCGAACCGCACGCTCTCCCGTAATTACCGTGGGTCCCCACGTCGCCTTCGCAACAAAAGGTTCTCTTCCCCTCCGGAAGATTCTGTTTCCTACAGACCTCAGCAAGTCTTCTCTGGCCTCCATCCCGTATCTGCTTGAGTTACAGAAACTCAGCGGCGCCCTGCTTCGGGTTGTCCACATCGCTGATCAAAGTGCTCCCGAACAAACTGAGTTTCAGCGATTCGAGCCCGTTCGAGCCGCTCTGGCAGACACAGAAAATGTGGACTACATAACTCTGCATGAAACAGATGTCAGCCGAGCCGTAGTAAACGAGGCACAGGAATACTCTGCTGATCTTATCGTTCTGGGTGTAAGACACGCTGCCGAACGAGTCACACATTTCGCGGCCAAGATCGCCTATCAGATCATCGCGGCCGCCCCTTGTGCGGTTCTGACAATCTCCTCATAGAGGGACGAGTCGTTATGAGATACGAACTCAAACTTCACCGGCTCACCTTCGGGATTCTGGCCTGCATACTAGCTATATTTGTGGCGCTACTCTTTGAGATGGGGCCGGCGGTGGCCGATCAACATCTCGAGGTTATTACGTCTTTTATTGTCCTCGTCCTCGCGGCCACCGCCTTCGGATTCATGGGAATGGTCGAAGGCATTGTGGCCCTTCAGTTCGGCAGAAAGCACAGACGAGAGTTACTTAGTTATCTTTTGCTCGGTTTGATCACCCTGGGATGTGGACTGTATCTCACAATCTCAAATACCGTTCGCGTCCAGACAGTCGCACTCATCGCCGCGCCACATGCGTTTCTCTTTGGCATCGGACAACTGCGCCTCGCCTGGCATCTGGAGCGGCATAAGCCAATCCAGGAAGGTCTCATCGTCGGCGGACTCTTAGAGATCCTCATGGGACTCGCACTCATTCGCGGCTACCACTTGTCGACCGAAGGAGTGGTAACGCTGTTAGCTTATGTCGCAATAATTTCGACCCTTCAACTCCTGCCTCTGGTTCTCTACTGGCATAAACCGAATAGCTGATATCTCGCACAGTGCATTGGCTAATGGCAGAACAGGTGCGAGCCGTCCACGCATTCAGTTCACTACTTGCCTTGAGCACTTTACGAGGAGGGGATACCCTTGGGTTAGTACCGGTGGAAACTATTACCCCGGGTGTACACGTATACTGAAAAAGTCCCATGGAAGCCCCTGACGTAACAAAGAAGAAGGTAGCTGACTTCCTCCAGACCCTTACCTCCCCGGGCCGTCTGAATCTGAAGTTCAACATCCTTGCCTGCAACGGCCAAGTGCAACCCAACTCCAGCGAATCAACTGGTGCGGTGGCTCCTGTCAATCAGTTCACTCCCGAAATCTCAGTCGAGCTGTCCGGTCCCGACGTCCCCCTCGTCCTCGCCCGAAACGGGGAGCTCCTCTTGGCTATCGAGCACATCGCGGCCAAGATCCTCCGCTTCGAGCACGAGGAACACGACCGCATCTCCTTCGACGCCGAAAACTTCAAGGTGCTGCGTCACCAGGAACTGGTGCTCGCCGCCGAGGCCGCCGTCGATCGCGTCCGCCGCACAGGCCAGCCTTTCTCCTTCTCCCCAATGAGCTCGCGCGAACGCCGCCTACTGCATATGGCGCTCGCCCCCTCCGGGTTGGCGACGGCCTCGTCTGGCGAAGGCCCGCGACGGTTCGTTGTTCTCTATCCCGAAGGCGAAAAAGCCCCTGCTGAGCCAAGCTCAGCCGATCGTGTCAATGCGATCCGGCAGCGCTTCCGCCGCCGCTAAACCCTCCCGCTCAGGCGGCCTTCCTCCGGCTGCGAATCGCACCGGCCGCTCCCACAAGTCCCGTCGCCAGCAACAACAGACTTGCTGGCTCCGGAGCCTCGGCGGTAACCGGAGGTGGTGGAAGTGGATTGTCCGCCGTCGTTCCTGTAGTGGGCGGATTCGTAGGAATATTTCCATGCGGTACGCCGCCACCCGGGAAACCACCAAACCCCGGCGGCATGGGAAACCCTGGCTGGCCCACCGAAGAATACCCTCCCCCATAACTGGGTGGCTGATTCATTGCAAGCATCATCCCCGGACTATCCTCGTCCAGAGGCATTTCGTCCCCTCCAGGCGTGCGGTCCGCGATAAATGCTGGGGTGGGGTCTGGTGGCAGGCTCCCCCCCTCGGGCGAATCCTCGGGAAGATCGCCGCAGGCCAGTTCAAACTTGCGCAGCATCTCTTCGCGCGTCATCCTGGGCCCACGATGGCGCGCCGGGATTGCGTGTGGCTTTGCCACCGGCTTCGGCTTGGTCAACGCCGAGATCTTGCGATGGATATAGTGACGGACTCTGTGGCTCGCTGCTTTTGCTCGCTTGACCGCAGGCGAGTGAGCCAAGGCGTTGCGGTACTCTGCAACCCAACGCTCGCACTCCGTTGAGGCGTGAACCCGAACTCCGGTGGCAGCAGAGACGCAAACTAGCACTACAATCAGGGCAATTACTACACGACGCATCTGGGTAACCCAAGGCAAGGAATGAGCTTGCGCTCAATCGAAAGTTTTCAAGTCTGCCTGGGTTATTGCAATTTCCGCGCCAAAGTTTTGGCGAAGATATCGCACCATTTTGTGTGCAATTTGCAGCCAAATGTAGGATTCTTTTTCCCACTACCTTCGGTAGAAGGAATGGGTTTACCATCCTTCTAGGCAAAGCGTTGCATCTTAGCAACCTTTGGCGACGACAGGTCGGGACCTGCTTCCTGGCCACCCTCCAGGTACTTGCGCCACTCATTCGATTCAACTGTCCGCTTCAGCCGCATGTGGCGCGAAATCAATAATTTCATCACGTATCTGCGAAGCAGAACTCGCTCTAACAACAGAGCCAGCGGACCGGGCCCGGCTATAAATCGCACCTCGCTGCGAACCCGGGTTCCATCGTCCACCGGAGTGAAGTGATGTTCGTGTTCGAATTGCCGGAAACGGCCCTCTGTCATCACTTCCTTGAAGTAGGAGTAAGGGCGAATTTCCTCGATCCGGCTGGTATAAGAAATCCGCATGCCCAAGCGCCAGGCGCTTCGGTCCAATGTGTCTCCTACCTGAAATGTATCTACCCCCGCGCCGCTTCCAACCTTCGCAGAGTTACTCGCGGAGTTGAACGCCACGCTTGTTGCTAGCAGGAAACATCGCTCCATCGGAGCATTGACCCATGTAGTCAGTCGAATCGTAACCATAGCTCAGCCATAGGTTTCCAGAGACACGACCCCGACTTCGCCAAGGCCGCCCAAGTGGTTAGATGCCTTGGGGCGTCATCACGGAGAGCTAAGCCTATGCAAATAGCTGCGTTTTTTCCACCAAAATGCAAACCCTTTCACTGCAATGGGATGCCTCGTATCAGCTGACCCGAATTCGGTGCAACTGAAAGGGGCCGGTTCGTTTGTGTTTATTAAGCCTCGGCGAAATAGTGGACACCGCCAGCACAGCCGTCCCTCGAGCGTCGGGATGGACGGACACTCGAAGGATCGGCGGTGGTTATGATGGCTGTTTAGAAGATGTACTTCGCAGCTAGCTGCAGCTCGCGGTTGTTGATCTTGGTGGACGAGATCAGTCCAAACGAGCTTGCTCCGAAAGATGCGCCAGGGTTGGAGAACTGCGGAGTGTTCAGAGCGTTGAACGCCTCGAAGCGAATCTGCAGGTTATGGGACTCGGCGTAGGGCATCACTAAGTTCTTCATCACCGATACGCTGACCGTCTTCACGCCGGTGCCGATGAGGGAGTTCCTCGGCGTGGTGCCGAAGGTAGCTGTGCTCACAGCAAAGGCGTTCTTGTTATACCAGCCATTGACCGCCGACTTGTTGGGCAGATATGCACTCTGTCCTGCTACCAGGTTAGGACGCTGCCACGGGTTGTCGACGTTCTGCCCGTCGGTGCTCTGGGTTACGTTGACAGGGCTTCCGGTAGCAAGGGCAATAACACCGTTGATAGTCCACCCATTGATGCCGTATCCGGCGAGTTTGCTCTGAGTGAAGTCCGGCAGGCGATAGACGTAGGCTACTACTAGGTTGTGGCGCTGATCGTTGGTTCCCGAAGCCCATTCATGCGGATCGCGGACGTTCTGGCAGGTGCAGCCGCCTGCGTTGGTGGAGTTGCCCTGGTTGTCGAACATATGCGACCAAACGTAGGAGGCGGTGATGTTGGAGCGTGGGTTGACGCGCCACTCCAGATGTTCCTGCAGGGCGTTGTAATTGGAGGCACCGGTAAAGTCGAGGGCGCGAATGCGGGCGAAGTTAGAGTATGGACGCCGCTGCTGCACAGCGCCAACTCCTCCGGGTTGCGGAGAGTTGAAGTACTGGATGCTGGTATCCAGGTTCGCGCCTTTCGTACCGACGTAGGACGTATCCAGCACGAGCTTGCCGAACTGCTGCTCGAGGGTCAGGTTCCACGTCTGCACCTGCAGATCGGGCCTGCGGCGGTCCGCCGGCATCGTCACCACGTTGAAGAACGGCGGGTTCGGATAGAGCGATGCGGGCACCGGTGTCTGAATGGTGGCGACTGGCGGCGTAGTGCAGCCGACCGTAGTCGAACACAGAGGATTGGTGATCGTGAGCGATCCTGCCGTCGGCGGATTGAGCTGCATGATGTTCAGGTTGTCGAACTGGCCGCCATAGTAGGTGATGCCGTAGCCGCCGCGAAGGATAGTCGTCGGGTGAAAGCTCCAGGCAAAGCCGAGGCGCGGAGCGATGTCCTTGTACGTGATGCTCCAGACGTCGTTGAGCCGCTGTCCGGGCGCGGGCACCAGTTGAATGGGGTTCTGGTTGAAGTCCAATGTGCGCGAGACGTTGTTGAGGTCGACCGGCACACCGTAGATCTCATACCGGACGCCGACGTTCAGCGTCAGCCGGGGGCTAAGGCGCCAGTTGTCCTGTGCATACTCCGCTGTCCTCCACTGCCGGATGGACGAAATCGGAACGCCCTCAGGCGTGACCGAGGTGCGCGGAACGCCCAGCATGTAATCCGCTGGAGCATAGCCTGTCATGTCGCCGGTGAAGCTCTGCTGGCCGAACGGCGTGTTGTTGGTGGTCGCATTGCCCGCGACTTTGCGGATGTCCGCACCGAACAGCAGCGTGTGCTTGCCCTTCGTCCATGTGACGTTGTCGGCGAACATGAACGTGCGGCTGTAGTCGAGGTTCGACGCCGCTCGCGAGTCACCGATGCCGAGGAAGCCGGAGATCGACAGCAGGGGGAAGCCCTCTTCATTCGGAGTCAGAGGACGTCCGTTCGGCCCTCCTACAAGGAAGCCGTTGATTCCCAGCGACTCGATCGTGAACCCTGTACCCGTACGGATGCTGAGTTGTTTGACGTGCTCAAGGTTTACTCCGGCGCGTGCCTCGTTGATCAGCGCAGGAGAGAAGACGTGAATGTACTGCAGCGCTACGTTGTACATGGGATAGGTTCCCGTGTAGCGGAAGTTCGGATTTGTGTCTGTGAAAGGGAAGCCGCGGTAGCCATAGATGTAGTGAAGAAAGATAGAGTTCTTGTCATTGAACTTGTGGTCGACGCGCGCGATGTACTGGTTGTTCGACTGATCGCCAATGCTAACGCCGGAGTAGTTCGCACCACCAGAGAACGTGCCATTGGGCAGCGGCATGTATGTTTTGATGAGGTTCTGCGAGACTGCATTAACGGGAATCTGTTTGTTTGCGTAGGTGCCGCCGGTGAAGGGGTTTCTCAGCGTGCCCGTGTACGCGGAGAAATCGCCGTTGCGCTGTGCCGGCGTGAGCACAAATGCAAGCGACGGAGTCTCGGCAGTGGAGCGCAGCCCCTCATAACTGAAGAAGAAAAACGTCTTGTTGCGATAGATTGGACCGCCAATGGTAGCGCCAAACTGGTTCTGTCTCAGGATGTTTTTGCGAAGCGGAGCGACGCGAAAGTAGTTGCGTGCGTCCACGGCATCGTTGCGGATGAACTCGAAGGCGCTGCCATGAAACTGGTTGGTACCACTCTTCAGTTGCACGTTGATGTTGGTGCCGGCGGAGAATCCGTACTCAGCCGAGAAGTTACCCGTCTGTACGCGAAACTCCTCAATGGCATCGACTGAGGGATAGCTGTTCACGTAGGCCGACCGCGTGTTCGTCATCACCACGCCATCCACCTGCACTGCGCCCCAGTCCGCGCGTCCGCTGTTCGACGCAATAGTCGAGCCGGCCGTCGAGGACGAGTGATTGTCCGGGTTCGAAACGCGAACGCCAGGTGTGAGCACTGCTAGGTCATTAAATTTTCGT
>Ga0157374_10005322_pt1 | contig 10811 bp, 11 predicted proteins | sample M25metaG_FD_115308 | JGI IMG/M metagenome (GOLD analysis project Ga0157374, IMG submission 115308) | Miscanthus rhizosphere microbial communities from Kellogg Biological Station, Michigan, USA - M2-5 metaG | ecosystem: Host-associated > Plants > Roots > Rhizosphere > Soil | place: USA: Michigan... | reverse complement strand
GCACGAGAAAAGTAAAGAGCGCGGCCCGTGGAGTCGGTAACAACCTTGACCGCGCTGGGCAACGCGATATCAGCTTCACCGCATAGGGTCATCAGGGTGCCGACCTGCACGGCATCGTTTTGCATGAGGCCAATCAGCGCATGGATGTGCTCGGGGCGGGTGAGAGGCTCGTCCCCCTGAACGTTGAGATAAACGTCAGCGGGAATCAAGGTCGAAATCTCATGGACGCGCTCGGTTCCGCTGCGGTGCGAGGCCGATGTCATGCGGACCGCGAAACCCCGGGTGCCGCAAAAATCGAGTATTTCCTGGGAGTCAGTTGCGACGATGACCTCTTCGAGATTGGCGCAGGCGCGGACACCTTCGTAGACCCGAGCGATCAGCGGCTTTCCTGCGATCTCGCGGAGCATTTTCCGGGGCAAACGTGTGGACGCCAGCCGGGCTGGAATGACAGCGATGGTTTTCATCCCTGGCTAGTTTCGAACGTTGCCGGGGAAGTTGCAAGCCGCAGACACGCCGTCGGCGGATGAGATGAGCCAAAATCCGCTGCCCGCGCCGTTTTTGCGAGCTGGGATGCATTCTCTTTCTTGACAGCAAGATAACTTCGCTGTACCGTTCTCGCAGACACCCAGCCCACTTCGTCCAGGCAGCGTTCGGTTTGAAAATTGGTATCATTTGGAGTCCAGAACAACTATGGGAGGAACTATGGGGGCTTTGTTCACGCGGCTTTGGAACGAAGAGAGCGGTCAGGATATCGCCGAGTATGCTGTGATGCTCGCGGTGATTCTAGTGCTGGTGGTTGGCACGATCCGTCTGATCGGATCGAACGCGAATAACGTGTTCTCACAAGTTGGCAGCAGCCTTAACCAATAAAGCAACCCGTCGGATCGGCTGATCAGCGTCCGCAATGTGCCGCCTGGCTTGGCGTGGTTTTTTGCCTTTGCCAGTAGCGGACGGTTGCTCGTGTGTCCCATCCTTAGAACAAGTTAGGATTTAGAAGATCGGGAACCTGGCGTTTGACGCGTTGGGCGACGGAGCGCACAGCTCCGCCCCTGCCAGCCTTCGCGTTCACCGTGGCGGTGTACTCAGGTGGTTAGACGGTCTTATTAATTTCCTCGCAGATGATGCAGCACGTGCTTTCATGTGGTTGCCGAGGCTTTCTGCGTATACAGGGCGCTGAAATTATCCTAGTTGGGCGCTTCAATGCGATGAAAGTTGCGATAGGGTTTGCCGCTTTTCATTCAGAAAAGAGCCGTCATCGGTGACCGTCGCTTTTGCTTCTCTTTTTTGTTGATGATGATTCGGGAGTTGGTGGTGAAATCTCAGCCGTGTTTCTTGCGATACCACGCGACCCCATCACCCTGAATAACGCTCTCACCGCACTGCTCGCAGTGCCCGTAGCTAGTTAGCAGATGCGGGCAAGTCTTCGGGTCAACCAACTTCCCAAACTTCGGTACAGACGCGGGTTCGGGTATTGGCTTTGGCCTTGAACTCTGAAAAGAGAGAAGGCGAGCATTTGCTGCGTCAGCGCGTTGTGCTTCGGCCCGGCGTTCTTCTTCGGCTTGGCGTTGTTCTTCTGCCCTACGCCGGTCTGCCTCCGCAAGCCTCTTCATGATTTCAGCGCGTTGTGCTGGGATGGTCGGGTCTGCTTCTTCCCGTTTTCGCTCGCGTTCGAATGCTTTGCGCAAGGCTTTGTCGAGGCGCGATTTCATGGCGCTCCCGGTATAACAATCCAACCGTGCGTCATAAAGTTACTTTGGTAACACGGCGAGCAGGCAGGTGCCCTAACGAGTATTGACAGCACAGATGGGACGGACGACACTCCGGCTCATAAGGAGACTCCCCTTGAAAAAACTCCTGTTGCTCCTTCGGTCTGATGAAGGTCAGGCCATCGCAGAGTACGCCGTTGTGTTGGCAGTGATTCTAGTGCTGGTGGTCAGCACAGTCCGAATCGTGGGTGGGAACAGTGACAATGTTTTTTCTACGGTTGGCAGTGCGCTGACTCAGTAAATCCTTAACAACAAAAAAGGCTCCTCGGTCGGAGGAGCCTTTTTGCTTTGTTCGCCCGGATTACGCACCTTTTACTTGTTGGGGGCAGTTCTTTTGTTGGCCTTCTTCCATTTCGCCCATCTCTTCCGTTGCGCCGCTGCGATCTTCGCGCGTACTTTGGCTGACATTTTCATGCGACGCGCGTTTGGCGCGATGTAGCTATTCGTGGTGGTAATGAAGCTGTGCTGTTCCAACTCAGCGATGGCTTTTGCTAGGGCTTCCTCTTGCTGGCGCAAGATATTAAGTAAATCTCTCAGTGGATTCTTGCTCATAGGAGCAAAATGTTAGCAGAAATACATCTTAGACCTGCGCCAGTGATTGTGTCTCCGAAGCTTGGATTGGCAGCAGGGTCCTCAGCAGACAACTCCGCCTCGACCTCGTTAATCACATGTGTCATGAGGTGCGATTCTTGCTTCTTACCTGTGTCCCACTCTACAATCTCAGTGACGTAGTAGAGAACATGAAAGCATCCGACGCCTCGTAGATTGAACCGCGTTGATGCGTGCCATACACGCACTCGTAGGCGAAAATGCAACAACATGCGACGGCACGAAAGTGCCAACTACATCATGTTGTTTATTTTGTGTTGTTTTACACCGTGGCGGTGTAGCTCAGGTGGTTAGAGCGACGGTCTCATAATCCGTAGGTCGTTGGTTCGAGTCCAACCGCCGCCACCAGATTCAAGGAACAGTAAAGGGAGTTTATTGGAATAAGGCAGTCGTGGCATCTGCCTCAAGTATTGCCGCATCGTTGCCACTTTGAGAAGTTGTGGTATTCGAGTTGCCAATCGCGAGCTTTTCGAGCTTTGTGCCGGATGCACTCGTGGCTTATTGGTTTTTCCGCCGCTTTGGAATAGCCGAAGAGAGTCTAGGCCTTCTCCTCTTAGCTGTGCATTTGAAGAGCGTCAACAAGTGCCTGTAATGCGGGCTTTAGATTCTCGTTGGCATCGACGACGCAGATGGCAGTGGGCATTTTGTGTGCTGTTGGCCACGGCCTCCATGGCAAACGCACGTTCAGACGATGGACCTGCTGTACAAGTTTCCGCTACTTCATCCGCCTCCATAACTCTCGACGGCCTATTGAACGAACCGGCTTGGCGAGATGCGCCAGTAATGAAACTCACCCAGCAGGCGCCAAAACCGGGACAGCCGACACGGTATGAAACTCAAGTCCAGACAATCGTCACCAACGACCGAGTCTATTTCGGTTTTACATGCAAAGACCCGGATCCTCGCCACATTGCTATCCACACCATGCGACGCGACGGGGATCTGACAGGGGACGACACCGTCAGCATTGTGCTGGACACTTATGGTGATCGGCGCACGGGATACTTTTTCCAGATCAACGCCAGCGGAACCCGCGTCGACGGTCTGATTTCCACTGCGGAGAGTGTCTCACTCGACTGGGACGGTATTTGGGACGCGCGCACCGCAAGAACACCGGATGGTTGGTCGGCAGAGATTGTGATTCCCTCACGTACCTTGAGCTTCACTCCCGGCCTTAATAATTGGGGATTGAACCTGGAGCGTTTTGTTCCCCGCGAACGGCTGTGGCTACGCTGGGCATCGCCGACGCTGGATTCGTTTCTGTACGATTTAAGCCGCGCCGGTCGCTTGACTGGTGTTGGAGAAGTGACGCAGGGAAAGGGCCTGGAAATTACTCCCTACGCTATCGGGAAAACCAAGCAATTCTACGGTGCGGGATCATCGCGATTGTGGCAGGGATCACTCGGCGGCGAAGTCACCTGGAAGATTACCCCGCAGTTGGTAACAGTGTTCACGGCCAATACCGACTTTGCGGAGACCGAAGTTGATACCCGCCAGATCAATCTAACTCGATTCCCGCTATTCTTCCCTGAGAAACGTTCTTTCTTCCTCGAAGGAGCAAATCAGTACGATTTCGGCTTGGGTCTGGCACGCCAGGATTCCCCGCTGTTCATCCCATTCTTCAGCCGAAACGTCGGACTGTTGGACGGCGCCCAGATCCCGATAGATGGCGGTGTCAAACTCAACGGTCGCGTTGGAAAATGGAATCTCGGCATATTGGATGTGCAGACGCGCGAAACGATAGTGTCCGATCAGGTCGTACAGGATCTTGGCTTACCCTCTGCCGTGGTGCGTGGCACGAATCTGTTTGCCGGTCGCATCTCTTACGACTTCAATGCAAACCTCAGGGTCGGGACAATTTTGACTCACGGCGATCCGGAAGACCGCCGCAACAATACCCTGGCGGGCATCGACGCAGTCTGGCGCACTTCAAAGTTCCTTGGCAATAAGAACCTCCAGTTTGGCGCATGGACTGCTACCACCCAGGGTGACGTTGGTCCCGGCAGTAAGGTCGGTTGGGGACTCAGTGCCGACTACCCAAATGACCTGTTGGATTGCAATGCTAGCGTGAATCAGTTTGGCAAAGCGTTAGAGCCTCTCCTTGGATTTCTTCCACGCCCCGGCACGCGTCGCACCGATGCCTTCTGTGCCTACCAGCCGCGCCCTTCCAAGGACGGCCCCTTCCGCTGGATTCGCCAGGAGTTCTTTGAGAACGAATATGTCCGCTACACCGATCCACAAGGTGTACTCGAATCCTGGGAATATTTCATGGCACCAATCAATGTCCGGTTCGAGACCGGCGATCGCTTCGAGTTCAATTGGAACCCGCATGGCGAAATCCTGCTGTCACCTTTTACAATCGCTCCCGGAGTAGTTATTCCTCCCGGCTCGTACCAGTTCACCCGTTATCGCCTCGAAGCGCAGACTAGTAGTCACCGGCCGCTACAGTTTGGAAATACCACCTGGTTCGGTTCCTTCTTCGATGGCCATTTGACGCAATGGCAAAACTATCTGAAGTGGACATCTCCAAAAGGCCGAGTTCAGCTGGAAGCCGACCTCGAAAATGATTTCGGGCGCCTTCCCCATGGGAACTTCGTCCAACGTCTGTGGCAACTGCAGGGTGCCTATGCCTGGAGCCCCAATCTGGTGCTCAGCAGTTTCATTCAATACGACACTGACTCGCAGAATGTGGGCACAAATACGCGCTTACGCTGGACCATCAAGCCGGGCGATGACCTGTTTATCGTCTGGAACCGCGGGTGGCAGCGCTTGATCTTGAGTCCGAGCGAGACCAGCATCGTCCCTCAAAGCGATGTCATCGCCGTCAAACTACGCTGGACATTTCGCAGATAGCGGCCCGCACGTTAGTGAAATGGCTGACTGCAGTGGACGTTTGACTATTGAAACCGCCCATTAGAATCTAAGGCACAACGATCGGTGACGAAGCAAGTTGTCACACGCTTTGCCGGTCAAGCGTCGACCGCCCAGTGTTTGTCGCAGATCACGAGTTGTGATCAGAAGTGATTGACCAAATGGCAGCCCTCCGGAAAGCACATCATAATCCATAGTCGTTCGTTCGAGTCCAACCGCCGCCACCAGATTCAAACCACTATAGACAGCGTGTTCACGAAATTAGCGGTGCGGCGACGGGTGTGCCTCACTAGTCGTGAGGTTCCCGATCGCGCTCAGAATCTGGCCTGTTGGCATCAGATCCTGATCGATTCTGTTGATCCTCTGAATCTCGTTCACCTCGGCGCGATCCAATTCGATCATCATCCCCGCCTGGCCAGGCGTCGCGCCAACTACGTGGCTGATCTGGATCACGATTGCTTTCCACCCGCGTCGAGAAGCCGGGTTGAAGTAGGATCGGACGGCTGCCGAGACGTAGCCCGGCTACTTCTACTACACCCTCATAGACTTCGACGTAAGTTCGTTTTTCCTTCGTAACGTCAACCTCAAATCGCGTTCCGCGTACGGTGATGACTGCCGTCGGGGTTCCCATGCGGAATGAGGGAGTATCACTAAGGCGCTTTCGAATCGTCGCCACGACTTTGCCGAGTAGAAGTTCGAGGAAATATTTTTTGTCGATATTCGGGGATTTCAGGACCACGCGGCTTTTTGGCTTCACGAGGACCTGCGAACCATCTTGCAAGTCGAGGAGGATACTACCCTTCCCTGTATCGATCACACTCTCGGGCTCCAAAACCAATCCGCGTTTGGCGTCGACGGTGGTCCCCGCTGGCGAATGAAGCACCACATCTCCCTTCCATTCTGCGATGGACGCGGTGCCGACCGCCAAAGGCACGACTTGCTGAACCTGCCCTGCGGCAATGGCAAACAAGAAAATGACGGTAGTCGCGGCACTAATGTGACGGATGATTTTCATGGCCTTCTCCCACAGGCTCACAAGCAGCCGAATGATTAGGAAGATGTATCTCGAATATGTTGGCTTGGTCGAGACTTTCCGCAGTGACCCACCCGGCATGCTTCTCGGCGATTCGCTTTACGAATGCAAGGCCTAGTCCCCAACCGCTTGCACCAGACTCTACTTTCGATGCACGGTAATAAGGATCAAAGAGTCGAGGTATCTCATTCTCAGGAATTGCCTGACCTCGATTTCGCACTTCTAGCACTATTTCGCCCGCGCATTGCGTACAGCGCACACGAATGTCTGTACCCGGGCTTCCGTACTTAATTGCATTGCTGACCAGGTTGAGGAGCGCACCGCTGATTAGAGGAGCATCGCCGAGGAAGGTGATGGGCTCTGGGATTTCTGCGACCAGATGCATGCCAGCGGAGGCCGACATCTGCTGAAGAATAGCGAAGACTTGATGAACCAGCCCCTCCATGTCGATGACATGGGACGCGATCGGCTTGGCGCCAGCGTCCAGACGCAGCACATCGAGGTAACTACTAATGATTGCCAGTAGCCTCTGGCTCTCTCGATAAATTATTTCGGGCGCTCCTTCGCTGATTGAGGTGACCGGGTCACGCATCATTAGCTCGGCGAATCCCTGAATAGAGGCCAATGGAGTCTTCAGCTCATGTGTAATAAATCCCAGCGCTTCCGAACGGGCACGATCCCGCTCTACCCGGTTCCGAAGGTTGCTGAGCGTGACAATCGTGCCACCATCTGGCGAGAGCGTGGTTGAAGGAAGAGGGCTAGCGCGCATCAGAAACAATTCTGAGCCCAGAAATACTTCACGCTCTTCCACTGAATTATCAAATACCGGGCGGGCGTCGGGATTGTCGACCAGTCGCGCTTGGCAATCTTTGATCGTAAGTGGGTCATCCGCTTTGAGTTGATATATCGATGCAAAAGCGCGGTTCTTAAGTAGAAGATTCCCATGTGCGTCGAAGATCGCGATTGCGTCTTGCGTGGCTTCCAGTAACGCTTCATGCAGTTCGTACCGTGATCCGAGTTGCGTCTGCAGGCTTTGAAGTAAATTGAGACGACCTGTGAGATTGGGTGCGTCCGATCTCTCGGTCAACCCCTGCTGGCTCGACCGCAGGTGCGAGTCGAGCCCATGAAGCTGCCGAGCCACGCTACGTTCGACCATGACAAAATCAGCAGCAAAAACAAGGATGGGGCCACAAAGAATGGCGAGCAGAATCAAACCAATTGGCAAGATGTAGAAACCGAGAGTGAAGGTCAACCAGCCGGCAAAATACACAATCGCGGACATGAGAATCATCGAAGCTATTGCCGCGCTGCCATGCCAACGGCGAAAAACGTGCACGATTCCAGCACAACAACCCAGGAGAATCAGAGTCACCAGCCAAAGCGGGGTCTCGCGCACTACTCGCCCAGTCAAGATTCCGTCCAGTATCTGCGCATGTATCTCGACTCCCGGAACGGGGACCTCTGTCGCAAGGGGAGTCGTAACCCGATCGCCGATGTCCGTGGGACCAAAACCGACGATCACAGGGCGCCCGGCAACCCGTGCGAGTGAAGTTCCCGCGAGAATCTCAGACGCCGGAATCGTCTCGAAGCCATTACGACGGAATGGAATGCGAAGAAGTTGAGCTCTTAGGTGCTCGTATGCCGTCGCATCGTGAGCCGAGATCTTGTTTGTCTCAAGGAAATTGATTGTTCTCTGGGGGGAGACTTGTCGGGCCATCGCAATTGCAAAGGCGTAGCGGACACCGTCCAGAGATAATTCCACGGGCTGAAAACGGCGACAGATACCGTCAGCGTCGAGGACCGCATGAGTATGTCCCACCGCCGCTGCACTTTCGGCAAAAATTGGGAGGGGTTCAATCCAGCGCGGCCCGTCTGGAAGATTCCCGATCTTATCGACCAAAACCGTACTCTTGTTGGAGAGGAAGGCTCCTTGCAATGCGCGATCCGTTTCGGGCGATTGCGGTTCAGATAGCAGAATGTCCAAACCAATCACTTTCGCCCCTCCCGTTGCCAGGTTTTCTACCAACTTTGCGAGGAGGGCACGCGACCAAGGCCAACGTCCGTAGCGCTCAAGGCTTTTTTCATCAATCGAAATTACAACGACTGTCGAACCTAGGCGCGGGGAAGGGGCGGCGCGGAACAAAGTGTCGGTGAGGCGAGTCTGAACTTCGCGAACTGGAGGGAGCAGCGTGAGAAGCACCGTGGCACAAAACAGCGCAAGCGACAACCACAAAGTCGTCGTCCAGCCATGCCGACGTTGGTTGCTTTTCACCATTTCCTTTTTATCTTCATGAATCTCAACGCGCCGAATAGTGAATTAGTTCATTTGCTAGTAACCCTTGGCTACCTGCTTAACCTTCCACTGAAGCTCGAATCCCGTATTTAGTAAGTTTGTAGGCGAGCGCGCTTCTGGAAAGCCCCATCCTTCTAGCCGCTTCAGCCTGTGCCCCTCCGGTCGTCGATAGCATTCGGAGGATCAAATCTTTTTCTGTCTGTTCGAGCACGCCTGTCAGATCAAAGGTTGCGCCGACCGTAGTGGAAGTAGGCAGTTGGTAGGTTCCATCCATATCAGTTGGGGCAGCCTGGCTGTGGCCATTGTTCGCCACCGGAACCGGAAAGTTCTCCGCACCGATCTCCTCGCGACTCGAGAGGATGTAGGCACGTTCAATCAAATTTCTCATTTCCCGGACATTACCGGGAAAGTCGTAACGCATCAGACTTTCTTTCGCTTGTACGCTGAGCGGCCGAGGTGCAAGCTTCAGTTCCGTCGACACCTGGCGGGAGAGCAGTTCGCATAATCCAGGGATGTCGTCGCGCCGTTCTCGCAATGGCGGAATATGAATGGGCACGACAGCGAGCCGGTAATACAGGTCATCCCGAAATAATCCGTCCCGGACACGCAGTTGCAAGTCGCGATGTGTTGCAACGAGCACTCGCACATCAACCGCTCGCGGTTTCGTCGATCCAATGCGGAGTAGCTGTCCATCCGTGAGAATGCGCAAGAGTTTCGCTTGCGCCGCCATCGACATCTCGCCAGCTTCATCAAGAAACAGCGTGCCTTCGTGCGCTGCCTCGAACAATCCCTGGCGCGCGCGATCGGCGCCGGTAAAAGCGCCCTTCTCGTGTCCGAAAAGCTCACTTTCAAGGAGGGTCTCTGTAAAGGCGGCGCAATTTACTGCTACAAAGGGCTTGTTCGCCCTGGGACTGTTCCGATGAATCGCACGTGCAACCAGTTCTTTGCCGGTCCCAGTTTCGCCAGTGATCAATACTGTGGCGTGTGTAGGTGCCACGCGAGCAATCTTCTCGCGCACCTCAGCGATAGCAGGGCTTGCACCGTAGATCTCGTTGGCACCCTCTAATCGGACTACCGCCCCTTTGAGAAGTTCATTTTCTCTTAACAGACTTGTGTGTGCGGACGCACGCGATGCGGCAGCGCATACCACGCCCGGCTGAAATGGCTTTGTAAGAAAGTCGAAAGCGCCTTTCCGCATACTCTCGACGGCAAGTTCAATCGTCGCCACTGCGGTGAGAAAGACCACGGAGATCGTGGGATTACTTTCCTTCGCGGTTTGTAAGACCTCGAGACCCTCGCCGTCGGGCATGCGCTGGTCCGTAAAAACTACATCGAAGTCATTTGCCGCGAGACTGCGACGCGCTTCCTCGACGCCGGAAGCCTCCATCACTTCATGTTTGTCTTGTCGAAGATGCGACGCGAGGATGCGTCGCATATTGGGCTCATCGTCCACGATGAGTATTCGCGCCATGTTCAGTCCGTTCCGCCTGGATCGCGTCAACTTTCCGACCGGTCAGGTCTAAAATGAATTTGGTTGAAGTGACACTAACTAAGTGGCTCTGTACAAATTCTTGAGCGCTTATGCCCCACGACGACAGTTTTCTTGACACGTGAAAGCCAATCGTTTTCTTTACACACGCAACGTACCACGTCATACCCACACACGTCGGTGATCTAAATCACTGAGCCGACATACCTTTAGGCACTACTTTTACTTCGCGCAGTAGCGGTCGGCCGCAGACGACTTTCTCTTCGATACGGCCAATTCGCCTTCGGTCGTGAGCACTTTCGTGCATTACTGCAGTCCACGTGCCGTTGCTAAACTGCACGCCAGCAAGCGGACAAACAGGCTGTGCTCATTCTCCAGACATGAGATATCCGTCTGTCATTCATTCCCCAACGGCGAGATGATTGCTTGGGCTGGGCCGTGCGCCTCCTCCCAAAATGCGCGCTGGTGTCCGCGTTATTGCTGACTGCTTGTGCGACGACGTTCGGGCAGGTGTCGCCTGGCCCGCTCTCGCGGGCGCATCGGGGTTTCGACACAGCCACTCAATGCACCACCTGCCACAAGTTCGGCGGTGGCGAAGCCGCGCTCCGCTGCTTGGACTGCCATTCGGAGATCGCGTCGCGATTGATCGCCCATCGTGGCTTACATGCGTCCTACAACCTCAAAGTTGGTTCCAGCCAGGAATGCGCTCGCTGTCACTCCGAGCACAACGGTCTGGATTTCCCGCTCGTC
>Ga0157374_10005320_pt1 | contig 10813 bp, 12 predicted proteins | sample M25metaG_FD_115308 | JGI IMG/M metagenome (GOLD analysis project Ga0157374, IMG submission 115308) | Miscanthus rhizosphere microbial communities from Kellogg Biological Station, Michigan, USA - M2-5 metaG | ecosystem: Host-associated > Plants > Roots > Rhizosphere > Soil | place: USA: Michigan... | reverse complement strand
CGACTCCCACTCGCTTCCGCCATAAATAATTGCTTTCCCTCGGCTCAGCGTCTCATTCAACGCTTTCACGCAGGTTCCAATGCTGTGATTATTTGTGCTCTCTCAAGATCTCTTCAATTCTCGACTTCGGGAATGGCAGATGATCTTCATTCTGTTTTAGCCATTGGGAGTAATCCTGCTCGATGGGGTCAGTCCAACGAGTGTCGATTTGTCCGGCTGTGTACTTCCCTTCTTGCAAGCGCTGGTGTCCAAAAAGATCGCGCAGATGGGTTTCTTCCGAGTACTTGACTACGGCCTCAGCCAATTGTGGCGGAATGAAGATGACGCCGCCATTGCGTCCGAGCACGACATCTCCCGGCATCACCAACACGTGACCGATGCGAGTCGGCGCATTGATGCTCACCATGGTGGAGTTCAGAAGCTTGCCGGTCTTCAGCGAGCCATAGTGGTGCGATGGATCGTAGGAACGAACGAAAGCGACAAAGTCAGGCAGTTCGTCGAGGCCATTGATGTCGCGCACAGCGCCGTCATAAACGATGCCATTCCCCGACCTGGCATAGATCGCGTTACCCACGTTGTCACCGATCGAGGGTCCAGCTTCTTTCAGCCCGAAGTGATCGCAGGTGTAGACATCGCGTTTTTGCAGCATGTCCACCGGCCATGCGTTCATGCCGCCGAGGCGGTGCATCTTCGCGCCTTCTTCTTCCAGCAACTTTTGAATATCCGGCCGGCCGGGCATCCACGCAGCGGTGAGTGCGCGCCCGACCAGCACCTTGTCTGGATGAATTGACAGCCACCCATCCTCGTACTGATGCATGAATCCGTTTTGCTGGAGTACCGCCCACGCCTCTTCGAGCGTGACCCGCATGGTGCGGTCCAAAATGTCGTCCGGGACTTTGGGACGGCCATCTGCAAAGCGCTCGCCGTGCCAGTCTGGCGTGTACTTGATCACGTCCTCAGAGGTAAAGAAGCCCTGTTGAGCGCTTGCACTGGTTACAACCAGCGCGACAAACGCGAGGAACAAAATAGCACGGTAAATCCGGCTCAGCTTTGGCGTCATGATCTCATTCGCTCCGAAATCTCGTCAGGCTTTGGTGGGTTCAAACCAGGTCGTTCCTGGGATTTGTGCTTTACGAGCGACTTCTTCGTTCATCTCGACTCCCAGGCCTGGCTTGTCGGTTACGGTGACATAACCCTTCTGAATGATTTCTCCTTCTTTCACCCAGTTCTTCCAAAGATCGGGGAAGTTGATCCAGTGCCATTCGCAGACCAGGAAATTAGGGATCGATGCGCAGACGTGCGCCGTGGACATCATGCCGATGGGCGATACCACGCAATGCGGCGCCACCGGCAAGTAATAGGCCTGCGCCATGTTGGCGATTTTACGGCCCTCGGAGAGGCCGCCCGTCTTCTGGAAGTCCGGCTGGATGATGTCAACGGCATTCTTGCTCAAAAGCTCGCGATATCCCCATCGCAGGTACAAGTTCTCCCCCGCGGCGATCGGGGTTGACGTCGAATGGCGGATGTCCGCCATAGCATCAATATTTTCGGGGGGCACAACTTCTTCCAGCCAGAGCAAGCGGAAAGGTTCAAGTTCTTTTGCAACCCGCTTGGCGGTTGCTGCGTCGTACCGGCCGTGCATGTCGCAGGCGAGTTCGATTTCCCTGGGAATGGATTCCCGCACGTGCTTGACCCAACTCACCATGCGGTCAACCTCGGCGTTGTTCGCGGTCCAGTTCACGCGGTCGAAACGGTTTGGATCGGTGGCATCGTCGAGGTCGATCTTCATGGCGGTGAAGCCCTGATCCTTGATCCATGGAAGTTTCTTGTCAGACTCCGGGCCCAGCGGGTCCTCCATGTCGGAATCGCAATAGATTCGCACCTTGTCGCGGAATCTCCCCCCTAGGAGTTGATAGATGGGCAGGCCCAAAGCCTTTCCCGCCAGGTCCCACAAAGCGATCTCAACGCCAGTCAATGCAGTGACGTATTGCCCTCCCTGCGCGCCCGCGAAGATTCCCGAGACGCGTATTCGCTCCCATAGAGCGTCTACGTTGAGAGGGTCTTGTCCAACCAACAACCGGCGGAACTGATTCACCAGCGACACCGTCCCGACGGCCGCGTCGGTTGATTCGCCATGCCCGAAAAGTCCCTGATCGGTGTAAACGCGTATGTGCGTTTGCAGTCCGTGAACGCGAACCTGGGCGGTGCGGACATCTGTAATCTTCAACTTAGGTCGTTGGTACGGAGTGCTTGTTTCCTGAACTGCCCCCGCCAGAGAAGGAAGTGCAAAGGCCCCAGCGATGGGCAAGGCTGCGTTCTTTATCATCTTCCTTCGCGAGAGTAGATTCATTCAGAAATCTCCTGAACACATTTATTTTGTTCCTTGAATATCTTGAATCGATTGTGCTTTGGCGTTTCATCAGTTGTTATGGACCTAACGCGAGCCACGCAAATGCACGCAGAACAAAAAAGCCAGATGCGGCCCAGAACCAACATACCCCGGCCAAGATGCTTGGCCACGAATGGTATCAAACTGACGGGCCGAACGGCAGACGTCAACTGAATGTTGATCGCTCCTAAGTCAGGTTCAAGGGGTCGATGTTACGTGTGCGGGGAAATTCGAATGTTTTTTGCGCGAGGAAAATTTGAGGTTGTGGGTTAGTTTCACGACGCCGCGAGCCAGAGCATCCACGAAACGGAGCTTGTCATTCCGGCTGATTCAAGAGACCAGACACGCAGTTGATGAGATGGGTCGAACCGTCAATCTTGGAGAAGACACGATGAATGCCAGATTGCATGGCTTGCCGCTCAAGTCCTTGCGTCAAATGCGTGGTGAACATAATTAGTGGGACTGCAGGCATAATGCGTTTGAGTTCCCGAGCAGCGTCGAACCCGTTCATCTCGGGCATGGAAAGGTCGAGGATGATGAGATCCGGGTGGAGTTGCTGAGCCTGCAGAATTCCCTCTCGTCCGTTCCCCGCCTCACCGCAAACCACCCAGCCCGATTCTGAAAGGGCGGCCCTCAACAGGCCGCGTATTTGCGGGCTGTCGTCTACGATGAGAACAGACTTCACATATTCCTGATTTCCTGTCGGGCCATACTCGCGGTTTTCTTCGCGCTGAACAATCGGGTAAACCATGTACGCTACCGTACAGTTGATTGCCGACGCAACGAACAATGAACGAGGGTAGCCTCAGGGCGGAGAAAAAAATAACGGAGTGGCCGCTATCGCAGAACGGATTATCTGCTTTAGCTCACCGCGTCCCGGTCTTTTGTGAGGGCCAATTCGCGGCTTCGTTGCGCAGGGTCATCAGTGAGCGGAGAGCGTCATCGATTGCCTGATTTTCGTCTGCAGAGCCGCCACCATTCAGGCTGAACTCGTGCTTCCTTCCCTGCAAAGCAGCCTCTACAGCCTGAAGGCGTTCCTGCATTTTTGTCCAGTCAGTTTCAAGAAGAGCTGCTTTATAGACTTCGGTCCATTTGTATGTGGTCATGATGACCCCCGCGTGGTTAACCATCTACGCCTATTGCTTCTTCCAGACGTAAAAGTTTTTGTCGTCCGCCAGTGTCTCAATCTCCAGTCCATGAGACGTTGAGGCCCGGTGAACAGCAGATCTGAGGTTGGCGAGCTCAATGCCACCTACCTCGGAAAGCGGAATTTCCATAGCGGAACCTGGGGCCAACATCTTTAATTCTTGGATAATCCCAAGAACGAGATCATGGTGTTTGCCGCGGCGTCCGCGATCAAGGGAATCGAGGTTCACTCGCCGATATTTCAAATCCGGTTTGTCGTCGTTTTTTGGAGTTCGCGCCATCATCCTCAACCTCTCGAACTTTACGATACTACAACTATACGATTACGTCAATACGTATACGATACTAATATTTTTGTGTTTGCTGCGCACATTCTAGGCCATGAGTGTCTGGCTGATGGGTGAATCTTGGGACTTCGAACCTACGGCTGCGGTACAGAAGTTTTCGCAATATTCCCACCTTTTTTTAGTGGACGGGGTAGGCTAATTCCATGGTGCAGAACTTGACCACGCGGAAGAACCGAACTTGCCGTCGTCTGAGCAGGCGAGAAGTATCGTGGTGCGAGATTTCGACGCGAGTCAAAATCATCAGCGACCCCAAGAAGATGGCAGATCTTATTGCCGAACGAAAGAAGCGCCAAGTCGAATTCTCAATGACGGCAGAGAGGCAATTCTAGGAGACCCCATGGAGCAGCGAGAAAAGTGGATGGAACTTTGTGAACTTGCAACCAGGGAACATGATCCGCAGAAACTGGTCGAGTTGACGAGTGAAATTGTTCGACTGCTGGATGAAAAGCAGAAGACCATCCGTGCTGTGGAGCGGCCTCAGGCGAGTTTGTCGTAGCAGTCCACGGCGACGCGCGTCCCCGCCTGCCGCGGTCCTGCCGTCATCCTGCTATTCAGGCTGCTGATTTGTCCTGTGCCCCGAACGCCTCTGGAAGCGTCTCCAGGGCGATGGCCCGAACATAGCGAATATGATCTCGAATGGCCAATTTAAGTTCAGGGAGGATAGCGTCCAGTTCACTCTGCGTCCTGGCTGTAATGGCCCGATCAGTCAGCAGACGGACGCGTTCTTCCGGGTGCGAGAGCAGTTTGGAAGTCATTATTTTAAGAGGTTTTCACAACAAATCGGGCCAGCGCCATACGGGTTTTCTGGTACGAATGGGAGGAGGTTTCCCTAGGGGAAGCTGCATCGGGAAGGTGAATGTCTGCAGTAACGTACAGCTGCAACGGCTTACAACCGCGATTAGTGCTCGTTGTCCTTCTTGAACAATGTCTTGACGTCCTCAATGGTAGTCAGAACTATCACAAGCGCCGAACCGGCCACTCCTACTACAAACAAGACTTCGATGGTGCGAATACCAGCGGTCAGCATGACGTTTTCGCCTCTCCGCTTCCAGTTAACCGAAAAATTTATAAAAAAGTCGTAAAGATCTGGGATTTAGGGGTTTTGCCGGATTTGGAGGTCGGGACCAGGTTTTGTCCGGATTGCAGGATTTCGGCGCCTGCTAGAATGTGCCAAGGTGCCGGGGGCGCGTAATGTTTGATTCACTGGTCAAAGGTCTCGCTCATATCCTGAGCTGGATGTTTGTGGTAGGAATGGCAGGCAGCGTTTTCCTGGTTATTCCGGTCGCGGCCTATCAACTGTTTAAAGTGCTGTTTGAGAGGGACCGCCCCGAGGAAACCAATCCCACAGTGCTTACGGCGAGGGTTCGCAAGGTTTAGCTTGATGATAAACAGCCCGGGCAGCTGCGCTCTCCCGATAGCGCCACCGCGCAATCAGTATTCAGTTCCGCCTTTGGAAGCCAGCGGCCTAATGAAGATGGTCAGCTTGCGCGGCGCCTGAAGAACCTGCTCAACCTTGGGACCTTTCCCAGATTGGTCTTGATAGCCAGGGGATCACCACTCCACTTCGTACAAGCCGGACACGCCAGCTCGGGACGATCGACACACTCGTGCAGCGGTTCTTTTCCAGAAGGCAACGATTCAGCCGATGATTCGTGCTGGAAGAACGCTACTGAGGGTAAGCCCCACAGCAGCTGGAAGAATGAGCGCCGCTTCATGCCTGACTCCGTCGATTCACCTTGAAAAGCCGAATCAATTTAACGGATTAGTCGATGCGGGTTCTTTCCCATGAATCCGTAGACATCACTAAAGTAACTTCCACCTGCGGAGTGAGCTCTCGGGGTCGGACCACCAGGCCTTACAGCGTCTTCTGCTCCGCGCTATCTACGTGAGTATCCGGCACCGGCTTGCTTTGCGTGATGCTGAAGTCTTTCACGTTCTTCAGCACAATCGACGGAACGTCAGCTGTCTTAGGCAGTTTGATGTGGATCAGTTCCGCTCCTTCGACATCTTCCAGGACAACGCCGGGACGCATGTCGGGCTTCATGGGGCGGACTTCGACATCCTTGATCTCGATTCCCTTCACGTGGCGAATGTAGAAACCGTGGGCGGGCAGCGGGCCGAAACGGTTGGGATCGGGATAGTCCTTTTCCTGCTCCGGAGGCTGGATGGCGGCATCTTCTTTGGTGCCTCCGCCACGATGTTCGATCAGGATATTGCTCATCCGGAGGTCTTCGATGTAGTGGCCCGGGATTCCGGTGATGAGCGTGGCCTGGCGCGAGGCGCAGTTCGATACGACCACGCTGCTGATAAGCACACGCCGCACTTCCCCGACTGGCGTCCCCTCCGGACCGCGCATGCGTGCGCCCAGACGGATGAAGAACGGGACGTCCACCAGGTCACGCATGGTGACGTTGGTGATGGTGACATCTTCCAGAATCGCGCCATCGACGGATTCGAGCGCGATGCCCCGGCAATCTTCGATCACGCAGTTGGAAATGGTGATGTTGCGGAAGCCTCCATTGCTTTCGGTGCCGAACTTGATGCGGCCGTTGCGGGGAACTTTGTAGTCCACGGGAAAGCGTTTGAAGGTGGCATCGAGCATGGTGCCTTCTTCGTAGCCGCCGGTGACGTAGCAGTTGGTGATGGTGACGTGATCGGTGGAGCGGGCAAAACCCAGACCGTAGGAGTCTTTCAGGCAGATGCCGTCGTCCCATGGCGAGTTGACGCTGCAATTCGAGATGCGGACATTGCGGCAGCAATCGACGTCGATGGCGTCGCGGTTGGTGTCGATCTTCAGATTGTCGATGGTCAGGTTGTCTACGCCGGTGGCCAGGATAGCGAAGTGTCCCCCATGCAGGATCGAGATATCGCGCAGAGTGACGTTGCGGCAGTTTTTCAGGCTGATGGATTTATTGCCGACGCCGGCGGCCAAGGCAAGATCGCGATCTCCACGGCTGAGGCCCTTGCCCCAGATGAGTCCCTGGCCTTCGATGGAAATGTTCTGCAGGCCTTCACCCCAGATCAGGCTGTTGTGCCAGTGGCTGTGGCCGAAGTCCTGGTAGTGGTCCCAGGCGTTGGGTTCGGGAGGGTCATAACCGCCGCCGGAAGCGGGAGTGTCCGCTGCGACGATGGTTGCGCCGGGGTCCAGAAACAGAGTGATGTGGCTCTTCAGGTGGATCGAAAAGCAGAGATAGTTTCCGGCCGGGAAACGGACTACGCCGCCACCCGTGGCGGCGGCCGCATCGATGGCTTTGTCGATGGAGGGAGTGTCGAGGGTCTTGCCGTCTCCAGTGGCTCCGAAGGCCTTCACATCAAAAGAGATACCGGAAGGCGAGTTCGTTCTGGGAGGGGCCGACTGAGCCGTGGTTACCGAACCCAGGGTGGCGCCAGCGATTCCGGCACCAGTCAGCTTCAGGAAGTCTCTTCTTCTTTGTTCCTCGAACATATTTTTCCCTTTTTTCTCCAAGTGCCTGACGCGCACTAATCGGCTTACAGGCAGCGTTTCAGCACACTGAAGGAATTGCAAGTCATTGTCAAACCAGAAATTCTAACGATTCTCTTCAGCAACATTTCGCGGCCAGGCTGAGTTGCCTAATTCAAAAGACTTTGCGTTCTTTGCGGAATCCCTTTGCGAACTTTGCGGTTCAAGATTTTGTCCCTTCAGATGGCTGCGGGGATCAAAGTCTTAACCGCAAAGGATTCTGCAAAGAACGCACAGGAAACGGGAGGCGAAATCAGGACATTCGGACCGTGTTCTTCATTCGGCCTGCGCGGTATACACTTTGTCTATCCAGCACCGGGATGCACTCATGTGTGTGTCACCGTTGCCTCAGAATCTTCCTGGTCGGTATGTCGAAAGAAAGCTCCTTGAGCAGGCGAGTTTCACAGCGAACGCGAACCCAACTTGCGTTTGGCGGCGCCGTGGTGTTCCTTTTGATCAGCGCAATTGCTGCTTACAGCACTGCAGTTCGCCTGCGCTCTGCGCAACGCTGGGTTGCTCACACGCGCGACGTGCAATCCACCTTGTCCGATGTGGAGAGCCTGGGAACGAGAGCAGGACGGGCGCGCACGCGGTATGTGGATACCGGAGATACCGCATTCTTCGAGGAGTATCAGACCGCGGCCAACGAGATGCCGGAGAAACTGAAGCTGCTCGAGCACCTCACCACGGACAATCCAGCCCAGCATGACCTGCGCAACCGCCTCGTCGAGGTCACGAACCGCAGACTGGAGTTGCTGAGCGCCTCGGTTGAATTAAAACGCAGCGGTGCGCCTGACCTGACGCAACAGGCGCAGTTCCGGCAACAGATTATCGATATATCGGCGGAATCCGACGCGCTGGCTCAGAAGATGCAGGACCATGAACAGGAACTGCTAGAGGCGCGCCAGCAGCAGTCGGAATTGCTGTTCCAGATTGCGGCCTACATCCTGTGCGCTGCATTTGTCATTGCGCTGGCGTTGTTCTTTCTCCATTACCGCATGCTGAATGCCGAGCTCAATGCGAGAGAGCAGGCTGAGTCATCGTTACGGACCCTGAGCGTCCGCCTGCTGGAACTGCAGGACCAGGAGCGGAGGAAATTTTCCCGCGAACTTCACGATAGCCTCGGGCAATATCTGGTGGGCGCGAAGATGAACCTGGGAATGCTGGGCAGATCATTGCCGGAAAACAACCACCTGATTGCGGAGTGTTTGAAGCTTCTAGATCAGGCCATGACCGAGACTCGCACCATCTCTCACCTTCTGCATCCACCCTTGTTGGATGAAACGGGTTTTGCCTCGGCCGCCAAGTGGTACGTGGAGGGTTTCGCAACACGGAGCGGCATCCAGACGAGTCTTGATATGCCGGAAGACCTGGGCCGGCTTTCGTCGCCGCTTGAGCTTGCGCTCTTCCGGGTCCTGCAGGAGAGTCTGACGAACGTTCACCGCCATTCCAAGAGCCGCAAGGCAGATGTGTCGGTGAAGCTGTCAGACGCACAGGTTGTGTTGCGGATCAGGGACTACGGCCAGGGAATTCCGCGGGATGTGCTCGATCGTTTTCGCAGCAAGCGCGCTCACGGCGGCGTGGGACTGGCGGGGATGCGTGAACGAATCCACGAACTGGGCGGGGAGTTGGAGATGGATTCGGACAGCCACGGCACGCAGGTGGTGGCGACCATGCCGCGTACGCAGCCGAAACATTCCAACGCCGAATTCGCCGCGGACTAGAGCCAGGCTTCCGGCCCGAAGGGGCTAGCGAGGCGCCTGCCCGACAGCCGGCGGGACTCCGGCGCTACACAATCACAGCTTCTTGCTGAGGTCGCTGGACATGCCGCCGGCAGCGGGCACGTAGCATTTCAGGACGTAATCCATCACCATGCGATTGGCGTTGAAGCGCCAGCCCAGAGTGCGGATCGTGCGCTTCATGCGCTTGATCCAGCCGCGGGGCAGGCCGTCGCGATCGCGGCTGTAGTAAAGAGGAATGACCTCTTCCTGCAGCACGCGGTACAGGTCTTCGCCATCGCGGTTATCGTGAATGCTCATATCGGAGTGGGTTTTTCCGGTGCCGATGGCGAAGCCATTCAGACCGTCATAGGCTTCCGCCCACCAGCCGTCCAATACCGACAGGTTAAGGCCGCCGTTGAGAACAACTTTTTGTCCGCTGGTGCCGGAGGCTTCCAGGGGGCGTCTGGGATTGTTCAGCCATACGTCAACGCCTTGCACAAAGTGGCGGCCAACGTTGATGTCATAGTCTTCGACGAAGACAAACTTGTCGGCAAACTCGGGATTGCGCATCAGCTTAGCGATCTGCTGCAGCATCTTCTTGCCGGGTTCGTCGCGGGGATGCGCTTTCCCGGCGAAGATGAACTGCACCGGACGTTTGGGGTCGTTCACCATCGACGCTAGCCTTTCGATGTCGGCCAGAATCAGGTCAGCCCGCTTGTATGTGGCGAAGCGGCGGGCAAATCCGATGGTCAGCGCGTCCGGACTGAGCACACGGCCAAGCCGCTGCAGTACTTCCGGAGACTCGTCGCGGCGCTCGGCCTGTTCGATCACGCGCTGCCTTACAAAATCCAGCAGACGCGATTTCAGGTGAAGATGCGTCTCCCATAGTTCGCCATCGTCAACGTTCTCGATTCCTTCCCAGATTGCAGGATCGGCATTGTTCTGCTGCCATCCTGTTCCGAGATGGCGGTCATACAGACGAAACATTTGCGGCGCAAGCCACGATGGGACGTGCACGCCGTTGGTGATGTGCCCGATGGGGACTTCATCCTCCGGCTTTCCAGGATAGAGGCCGCTCCACATGTGGCGTGAAACTTCTCCGTGCAAAGCCGAGACTGCGTTGGCGCGGCGAGCGAGCCGCAGACCGAGGACGGTCATGCAGAAGTCTTCGTTGGGATCGCCGGGATTTTCTCGTCCCAGTTCCATCAACTTTTCGCGCGAGATGCCCAGCGCTTCGCGCATGGGGCCGAGGTGCTCTTCCATCAATTCGAGATGAAAACGATCGTGCCCGGCTGGAACCGGAGTGTGAGTCGTGAAAACGGAGGTGCGCGAGACCCGGCGGGCAGCATGATCGAAACCGATGCCCTCACTTTGCATGCGATCGCGAATCGCTTCCAGAATCGCGAAGCCACTGTGGCCTTCGTTCATGTGCAACACGCCCGGAGTGATTCCCATGGCACGGAGAGCGCGGAAGCCTCCGATGCCGAGCAGTAATTCCTGGCGAATGCGGATACGCGAATCGCCACCATACAAACGGGAAGTGAGTTCACGATCCTCGGGATGATTGCCTTCGATGTTGGAGTCGAGAAGATAAAGATCGCAGCGGCCGACCCGCATGCGCCATACTTTTGCCCGGATGACTCCGCCGCGGGTTTCGACCTGAATCGTTACGGGCTCTCCGTTGGCTCCGATGGCAGCTTCCATGGGAAGTTTGTTGACATCGGTCTGG
>Ga0157374_10005319_pt1 | contig 10814 bp, 7 predicted proteins | sample M25metaG_FD_115308 | JGI IMG/M metagenome (GOLD analysis project Ga0157374, IMG submission 115308) | Miscanthus rhizosphere microbial communities from Kellogg Biological Station, Michigan, USA - M2-5 metaG | ecosystem: Host-associated > Plants > Roots > Rhizosphere > Soil | place: USA: Michigan... | reverse complement strand
TGTAGTTTAACTCAAGATGTCGTTCTCATTCTGTCTTTTTACTTGCCTTGGGAGTCTGGGAATCATTTGATGTCAAGTAAACGACTTTAAATGAGACCTATCAATGAAAATATATTACAGTCCATTTAAAGAGAAGGGTTCTAACAGTAATACAGCTTCTTCCTCCAAATAAACATGTCAAACTTGGACCCACCTTTTTAGTAAAAGTGCCATCATCATGATCATCTTCACATCCTACTGATGAAGAGTAATGACCAGTACAAATTTCTTCCTCAACAAAAAGAGCAGACCGTATTCTGTTGAGGAGCACTTTCAATCTCTTTCTCTCTTTGAGTGACTCAAGTCCATTCAATCCAACTCTCATTCTCATTCCAAGTGTGTCATCTTCTTCTTGGAAGACTCGAGGAATAAAGAGACTACAACTCTTACTTTCTCTCTTTATCGTTGGAAAAGTTAAAAGAGAATTCAAGTCACGAGACTCGAATTAGAATTTACTCTCATCCTCAACATCACTCTATTCCTTCGAATCAAGTTTGCAGTCCAATTTCATGGGGAGTACCTTATCGTCCACACATTCGCGCCCATAACTTGCTTTCATTGGGATAAAATTGCAAGGAAGTAAAGAGAAGAATGAGTTGCTCACAACGAAAAAGTAAAGAGATGTCAATCAATAGACAAGAGTAAGTGAAGTGAGAGGATAATGGGTTTCCACTCTCTTCTCTCCCTTTATTTCAGTCAGGAATCCAAGATCGAGGTCATGACTCGACAGAACCAAAGGGATAACCTTCCTTTCCTGATGGAGAAGTAATGAAAATTACTCTCTGACTACGACTGTTGGACCAGTTAGTGACTCAAGTAACCCTTCTCTAATTCCTTGACTACTTCCTTCTTTACAACCAGTACTTGTTTCCTTGGATATAAAGGTATATGTTCTCGATGCTGACCATGAAGATGAGAATGAGAGTAAAAGAGAAGCCGGAAGCAATAGAGAGAGGAAACAGAGGAAGTCAGGAGGGAGGCTTACAAGTCGACAGGAAACGACAGAGAGATTCCAGTAAAAGAGTGGCAGTTCCAGGAGAAAGACATGTCGTGAACTCTGCAACAAGAAAGACAGTTTGAATCAAAGACTGACACACTGTACTTGAAAGAACAACAGGATAAGTTGCAAGAAAAGGGAAAAGAATAAGTGAATCCAAAGACAGCTAAACAGAGAAGTGAAAGTGTGACGAAGAGTGATTCACACATGAATCATTTATTTCCATCCTTTCTAAGTTGCTTATTTCTCTTGTCTTCTTTTCATGAAAACTTAAAGAAATAAAGCGAAAAACAAAAGGATGTGTTTTATTCACGAGTCAAACCGTAAGGATTGCATTTCCTTGTCGATCAAGAAGTTGAGTTGTTTTAGTCGTAGATCTCACTCCAGATAACTTTTTCTACTACATTTTCATTGAATCCGACTTTTACTTAATTATTTGTTCTTCCTTTTTTACCTTTTTACGTCGAAAGGAAGAAGTAAATGCAACTGGATAATTACTGAGAGAATTGAAAGAGAGTAATGATGGATGCCGTGGGAGTACAAGAACAAGAAGAATGCATTCAAGAACAAGAACACGGACAGAGAGAACAAGCAAGTTCTCTTCCTGATGATCACCGGGAAAGAAGCCAGTCGAGTGGAAGGGAATTCGTGTTCAATGAACAAAACTTTTCAAATAAAGAAGGAACATTACTTTCGTCAACGAAATGCAAGTTCCCTTTCCTTGTCATTCTCTGTTGGTTCTGAACTTCTCTTGCAAACACAAGCACAAGAAAAAAGTTGAAAAGAAAGAACTCTTCAAACAAACAACATGAGAAGATGAAAAAGACTCCTAAACAAACACAAATGAGAACCAAACAGGATGTCAGGTGCCCTACATTTGTTTCTTCTCAAAAAGAGAACAAATAAGAAAAGGGTTTCTCAGATGATGCATAAATATATAAAGTAAACCAAAGGACAGCACGTCATTCACAACTTATCTTGGAACCACTACATCACACCTTCATCGCCATGATCCTGGAATCTGAGTCAGGAAAGAAAAATGTCAAGAAGAATGTCAAGAAGAACAACTTCCGTCTTCATTATAACTATCATCTCCTACTCTTTTGTCTCTTCTGCTGGAATTCCTGTCTTCGAGAGGTTAGTGGATGTTACTGTTAATTTTCTTTACCCCTTCATAGCACTAACTTGTGATATCGATCGCAATCTTGTCAAGTCTGCCCTCCTCTTGTGTTCCATTTTTATCCAGAAGACAGAGAGAAAGAAAACTTGTGAACAAAAGAGAAGACCGAAGATAAAGAAGAGTTTGGTGTAACAAGAGAATGAGGAGAATAAGGAAGAACAAGAGAGGAATTTAATCGGCCTTTTTCTTCTGTACCTTAAATGACATGACATGACCTCGAGTCAGTTATGAATGAAGCAGGAGATGAAAGGGAGTTAAATCACGCATCAATAATCCATCTGTTCAACTCCTAGTATTACATTGCATTACATAACATAATAGTTGTGCTCATTAGGATTACTTCCAGAGAAATGACTACTACCCTTTTTATAACAACAAATTCTTTGTCCCTCTCCTGTAACGAATCCTTTTCTTTACTTCATCATCATGCAGTTACTTTACTTTACCTCAGTTACTTAGTTACAAAATTATAATGATAACCCGGTGATGATAACTCTAATAAGATTACATGGCTAACTCGTGGTTTTTTCTAATGACACAGGTATCTTGCCAGTCTGACATGGATTCATCAGGCCTTCTGCCACAATTTGTATACATGAGAATGTTTGGGCGAAATTCTAGGCATTCTCTATCCATGGAAAACAATAATGGAATCCAAAATGAAGAGAGTTCACTTGAACCCCGAGCAGCTTCTCTTCCATTCTCTTCTTCAACAGGATCTAGAGGTTTCCATCCTGATTCAGATGACAGAGTTGACAGGTTCACTTCCAGTAAAAATCCCTCTCCTTCATCCTCAACTTCAAGGATAATCCCTTCTGTTCCACAGTCTTTAGATCATGAACAGGATGAGCCGATTCCTGACAAAATTCGGTCTCATTTAAACCAACACAATAGGAAGCCAAAACGAAGGCGGCTTGGAATGACAAGATTGGCTTATCCTCCCATGACTTTCAACCCTGACTCTGATGAGGGATCAGTGGACTTATTGGGAAGAAAAGGAAGAAACAGGGAAATAAATGAGAACAAGAGTGATCAAGATCAAGAGGATAAAGAGGACAACATAATGGAAATTCTATCATCTCTATCATCAGATAAGAACAAGAAACCACTGAAACCATTTGACTACGCGAGCATGAGACACAAGAAACCAAATGAGGTCGATGATAAACAAACGAGAACATTTGTTTGGGTAGGAAAGTTTCTCTGGAGTCAAATGAAGAATGTTCTACGAACAGTTTGGAAGAAAATAGAACGGGATGCCTTTGATCGAGATTTACTAGGGGACTTGATCTTTGGACCGGATGGCAAAAAGTTGGTACCAAAGACAACCAACGACTTTGAATCAATTATTGATAAAATGGAGAAGGAAAATAATCATAATAAACTGAGTGATTATTGATCGAATAATCACTGACTTTACTGTTTTTGTTTTTAAAGTAACCAGTATTATTAGTTACTGAAAAATACCATGACTTGCTAAGTCTAAGTCCTTGTTAGCTGTTATAATCATTCATCATTTTTCGAGTATTATTGTTAATTTTATAACATTTTTCATCCTGCAAATGACTTGTTAACAGATCTTACCTCCCATTCATTCAATGTTGTTCATTTGTCATTCCATTTTTATGCGAAAGCAATGAGTTTTATGACAAAAAGTTGATACTCTACATCACTAAAAATGAAAAATAAACTTTAATAAGTGGAGGAGACTCCACTGAATGAAGTACAACAATTTCCGGTCATCCTTTTGGGAATCATCCTTCCGATTTTATTCTTCTACTCTTCTCTTGAAATGATTCTTGTCTCTCGAGTAACTATCAGGTATAGAAGTCGGAACTCTTTTGGAATAAAGCTTTTTTTGCACTTCAAGTTTAGAGCTTCATCTCCGGTATCATCTGCAGACACGAGTTAAAGTATCCAGTTTCTTACTTTTTTTACTCCAAATTTTCATTTCACAAGTAAATAAAACATGTCTGACTTGCGATGTCGGTGTCAAAAGCCTTCTCGACTTGCGATCCAAAGCAAGTCGTGTGAGATTCTTTCCTTTTTATGTACAAGTCAAGCTGTTTTTCATCCCCACCAACAGTCTCACAATGTTTGACCCTGTAGTTTTGTTCAAATGTAGCCAAAACCTCCACCAACACCAGTGACTAGATAGCCATGGATTAAAGGGATCAACATGACGGAGCAGATTCGAATCCAAGAGACTACAGCCAAAGCATCGTCAGCGAACCTGTGAAACATGCAAACAAGAAGGTTGGAAAGAACGAGTCAGCATTGAATAATAGAATGATTTCGATCAGGAGTACATCTTCTCATGCTGTCACATGTAATTAATGTGTCATAGAACTACATCATCTTCCTAGAAAGAGAGGGAGAGATCATGCCGTCTCCGACTCATTCTTTTTTCATTCGTGTTCAGTCTCATTTGTCGCACTCCTTTCATGAAAAAATAAGAGGAAATAAGAACAAACCAAAGAACGAAGCAAAATAATCGCATTCCATTGCTTCTTCCTTTCATTTTCTTCATGTCTCGGTCTTCAATGAAAAGAAAAAAGAAAACACTTCAGAAAAGGATGTCCAATTCCATCGACCAATGTGTTTCATGATAAAAGACCGGTTTCTGTCTCATCTTCAAAGATATCGACCTCCTCGTCCATGAAAACAGATTCCAGTTCCTTTTCTACCTTTTCATTCACCCTCTCTAGTTCCAATGATAAGGGAGTATATCAATCATTTCAATCGTGAAAGAAAACGAAAGTGATCTCAAGCAGGTTCCGTTACATCCACTCTTGGATTCTCGATAATCTTGTTAACCGCTATCGTCCCTAGCAAGTCGTCAATTCGACTGAGAAGATGAGAAACTAGATATATGGACACAGGTAAGCTCACATAACAATCTTAGAAAAAGGTTTGTCTTTCAGTGGACTCATCCTCAAGAGAGCTTCATTCTAAGAATGTACTTTTTGGTGACACAAGAACTCAATCCTTCAAGGAAATAGTTATTTTTTCGAAAAATAAAGTAATTCTTGATTCTATGTTTGTTTGAAATTCGAGTCACGACGTGAGTGTCATCTTCCTTTGACTAAATTTTTCTAGAGAACTTGAGAGAAAGATTGTTTACAATTTTTCTGGTCTGGCTTGTAAGTGCATTTACTTTTCGTGCATAAACAATGTACTGCATTAGTATATTAAAAATGGAATATAATTTACATTCTTGTATATAAAATCATGAAAAACCCAAGGGAATAATAAAAAGATGACAAATTCATCATCTTCGATGATCAAGACAGGGATGAAATTTCTTGTGAATGAACAAGACAAGACAAGACAAGACTTTGCTCTTTCGTGTGGATGAATCTTTATCATCTCAAAGAAGAACAGTCTTGTCAGACACAAGAACAAGGAACCAAAAAAGAAGTGTCAAAAGAAGAACCACAAAAATGACAAAAATAGAATCCAGAGATAAAGGCAGCCATGGTATCAACGAACCAAGCAAATCCTTTCAGACCAACAGTCATGTGAATGACTTGACAGCAGGTCTCATACTAAGGATATGAGAAAACAAAGGCTGTGTGATCGAAGGCAATTTCATCTTCTTCTTCCTCCTCCTCTTCAGGCGAAGGTGGTCTCTTTCTTTCCCTCCTCCAACACTTTCATTCATTCATGACGAAGTGACGACAAACAAAAATAACTCATGATGAACTACAACAAGAAAACAATGACATGAAAGCAAGGATGGAAAAGGAAATTATCGTCCTCTTCATGAACAACAACTAATACAACACAAGTGTTCCTTGTTAGTGTTATTGAATTCCCTACCAGACAACTTATTCCATGGCATTGTTTTCCCAAAGAAAAACCAATACCAACATGGTATACAAATGTGTTAGAGTAAAGAAATAACCTGCAGGACAGGACTGCATAACTATATAGCTTCTCCAAGAGTTTAACAAACTCTTTGGAGGGACATCAACATCGATAAACAAACACAATCTGAAGGACCAGAGAACAAACATGAAATGTTGACCCAACACCATGTTTCACTCCATGTCGTTTTAGTGACTTAAATCACTCCTCATTAGTTAGGACTGTTAGGGTTCTTCATGCTAGTAATTGACTCAAGACTTAAGAAATATTCTCAGAGATAAACAAGTTAATGTCATAGAAGATGATGACCAGAGAAAAAAATGCAAATCAAATGTGTTTACTAAAGAAATCGATAAACGAGATCCTATGAAATGTACGTTAAGGTCTGAAATGAGAACTTGTCTAATATAACATCATAAGAAATGAGTATCTAATTATGTTATGACTTGGAAAAAGTGAAACAAAACAAAGTTTTGGTTGACTCACTCGATCTATTCATTTTTGTCATGAATTACCAAAAGTAGTCCTAGTTCTAGTAGTGAAGAGACATGAAATGGTGATTCAAGTGCAACAAAAGCATAATGGATTAGGACTAGAGAACCGATTCATGATGTTGCTTTCACTCCAAGTCAGTCAGGCGTGATATCAAGTTCTTAGGAAATTTCCTCTCTTGCTCTGATGACCAGCATCTCGTCAAAGGAATGGATCAGGCATTAGAGCAAGAGACCAAGAGACCAAGAAACTTGGTCAGTTCACAACTTTATCATCTTTTCGAGTTATATTCCAAGCTCTCTTTGAGATTATAGTCGGATTACAGACACCAAGACTGCAGAGGGATTATTGGCATGTCATTCATTCTAAACCTAACTGTATATGATCAAAAATATACCAAGCACTTATCTAAGGTTAAGTCAATTTTATACAATTCATCTTAAAAATCCTGCCATTCAATTGAATCTTAGGAAACGAGAGATGTTAGAAAGACTATGCCATAGAAATTTCAAGAACATAAATTGACTACAAAAAGGGGTTCAAGAAAAGAGACAACTTTAGTCATTCTTTCTTGTTTTGATGTCTTGCCATTTTCTCTATGACACTCACACTGACATTACGTTAAAGAATAAGAAAACTTTAGTGTCATCATTGCCATCTAATGTCTTCCTCCTACCCATTATTTTTAGGAAGGAAATTAAGGAGGAAAACATCATCATAACAATAATAACATCAAGAGAGGACTTGGAAAGAAATAATAAATGACACGTGTTATCTCGGAAAACAAGTCAAACAGTAAAATACAATGCAATAATATCAGTCTGGAAAAGAAAAAGGAAACGATTCAAACCAATAACACTAACTCAAATGTGAACCAAGACAAAATCATGGCTAATAGTCAATGTTACAACTGAGTAATAAAAGATAATGGCAACCCAATTAAATTTCAATCATACAACTCACTCTCAAGTCGGTCATCAATGATGGTGAGATCTCTGACTATGGATAGGACATGCAGTCGAGTTGTTGACTGGGGTTCTTGGATCGTCATCGTCATCTCTGTCTCGATGGCTTCCTTGATGATTATTCTCTGGATCACTGGCTGAGCCATCACTTCGAAGGGTAATAATAATGTTTTTGTAACAGACACTGCCATGCAGGGCAGCAGATGAAGAGGAAGGAGAGGATTCATCAGGATCTGATGAAGCAGATTCTTCAACGACAAGAGAGTGATGTGAGGAAGAGGCACCTGATCTACTCTGAAGGTGTCGTGGAAGAGTATCTCCACTTCTTATCCTGGAAGAGGTGTGATAACCATAAGGCAAATTGACATTATTGTTGTCATTTTTTCTCTGGAGATCGACATCAAAGTCGAGCTCCTCCTCCTCTTGAGACTGGAAGTAATAGGGTCTGCCACGATAAGATGCCTGAGATTGAATTGAAGAAGAACCCAATGAAGGGATGGATGTCACTTGTTGTTGAATTCTCTGGGGATGTTGTAGCTGAGATTGAATGGAAGGTGGCATTATCACAGGTTCATCCAACCCATGGATAATTTGAGATTCTCTCTCGGAATATGTCCTGACAGGGAATCTTTGTAAATAAGAGTCAACTTGAGAAGATGAAGAGGAGGTGGCAGTGAGTGGCTGTCTCTGATGATGAGAAGGTTGTTGTTGAGCAATAGTTGACACTGTAGCTACTCCTGTGGACACAGGAGTACTTGACACCATCCAAGCCTGTCTGGGATGACTATCCCAGACTCGAGCAGGTTGAACTTGACTGCCTACTTGACTGACCACTTGCTGTTCAAGAGAACTGGGTTCAGAACCCTTTTGTGCCAAAAGTCTTGCCGGATGAAGGATAAGGGATTCGATTAACTCAAAGGGTGTCTGAGTGAATGAATCTGCAGTCCTTTTTTTACCAGACATTCTCTTCTTTGCCAAGTACTCTGCCTTAACAGATGCTTCAAACTCTAAAAACTCTGGAATTTTTGAAATGTCTTCTTTAAAAATTGACCTCAATAAGTTGATCATTTTAAGTCTTGATTCCAAAAGACTTCTATTGGTGTCCACGACCTCCTCACTCTCGTCTCTGCCATCAGTTGAGATGGTCATGCTTTCACTCTCAATTAAAATAGGATGCTTGAGAATCCCAAGGGTAGTTCCTACTCCGACAACGGAAGAAGTGGTTGCACTCATGACAACTGCACTTCGAGAGGAAAGTGCATTACGATCAGAAGGAGAGGATGTAGAAGGTTGGCCTCCAACCGATGAAGCAGTAGCTGAGAAGCCTCCTCGACCTGTTAGACAGATGCGAATAATTAAATACATGAGTTGTAGTGGTCAAGCCCTTTGGAATAAAATAATACAAGAAGAGGCAGTGTAACTCTAGATGAGATGCAAACAAGCGAGAGTAAGAGACGTCATGACTTGAGAGAAGTATTAAGGCAACAAGGGTTCAAGTCAGTGGGGGAGAAGAAAAGAAGAAAACAAGGAATACATGTGGGAGCTCGTCATGCATTGGATGCACTTGGCTTCCTTCCTTCATCACAACTTGCGAGGTGTGATCATGTCTGAGAAGGAAGCATCTCCGCATCAATGAGTGCAACTGAGAAGAAGAAAATGAGCAAAAGGAAGTAACAAAAAGAGTGTAATGTAAGTTCTTGTTCGTTTTCTTTCACTTGTTTATCCATTAATGAAGACCAGAGACCTAATACTAGAGAACATTTCAAGACATATTACAAGAATTGGTCAGTGAAAGTAACTCCACGTAATAAAATAATAACCCGTTGAAGTCTGTTGGAAATATATACCACCTGTGATATTCGATAAAATATCTCTTATGAGCCTTTTGTCACAAGAGAAGTGCATTTCATTTCTACCAAATAAATAAGTCCCTGTTGTTTCCAAGGGAAGTAAATGAACAAAAGGAAATTACTTCCTTTTGTTATGAAAAATCGAAATCTCATTTCAGTCTTATTCATTTCTATCACAAGTACACCTTCTGTTTTACTAACAGGAGGTTCCGTTCTTGTTCTCTTTCACTCCTGTAGTGTGTAATCATAACAAAAAATCTTTGCATTCCTTTCTTCTCAAGTGTACATGAAAGAGAGCATCCATTTCAACAGCACAAGTGAAATGATATGAATGAAAATGTACAAAATTGCACTTTTGTTCCCTGAAAATGTATCACATGTTTGCATTAGAGACTGAAGCACAAGAGACTAAACCCATGTCAAACGAGAGAAATAAATTGAAGAGAAAGCAAAATGAGAAGAGACAAGACAAGACATGGAATGATGATGAGGAGGATGCAGACATGCATATACAATGCTAAGCAAACTAACGTCTTATAAAAACTCAAGTAAAAGAACAACATTCGCCCATATCTTGCTCTACTTGTTCACCCCTTTAGGCATGGAATTCTTGTTGTTCAAAATATATATAAAAAGCCTCTTCCGAGAACATGAACCCTTCTTACAAACTCAAGAGACATGCATGATGTTTACTCTCTTCTTCAATCTCTCATGGAATGTAATGCAAGTATCAAGGCATGTAAAGGATCAATGTGTACTTACTTCTCTTTGCATTGACTCTCCTGTCCAGGTCCTCTGCAGCCCTGACGGCCCGTATCTTCCTCTGCACGTCGGCTGCAATCTTGTCCTGTTTGCCTTGACGTAACCGTTCAAATATGTTGAGGGATGTCTTTCTAGAGGGGGACTGCTTGCTTCCCTTTCCTTTATCACTTGATGGCTGCTTCTTTTCCAACGAATAGTTTCGACTGAATTTCAAGAGTATAAGAAGGTAAGTAAAGAAGATAAGGAAGAGGAAATGGAAGTGTGAGAAATGACTCGACTAAAGTAGATGAAGTGCAGAAGCACAAGGAAGATAAACACTACTGTAACTAAGAAAAGGAAGTAAAGAACTCGAGTCAAGAACCTGATAGTGATACTTCTCACGATCCTTACCATGCACTTTCTCTTTCAAATTCCATGACTGGAAGGCAAAATAAATACTTGAATTTACAAAAGGTATTTGGGTAGTCATTCATGAAAAGGAAAAGGAATAAAGTCAATGTAAAAGTAAGGATCTCAGGTGTGAATATTTCCATAAAAAGATTATACAACCCTTTTGCACTAAATTCCAACTCAAGTATAGAAAAATACTGTTTCTCCTTACAATCAATATCACTTTGGCATTCATGGTGCAATAGATCAAGTAGAATTTACATGAGAAT
>Ga0157374_10005318_pt1 | contig 10814 bp, 10 predicted proteins | sample M25metaG_FD_115308 | JGI IMG/M metagenome (GOLD analysis project Ga0157374, IMG submission 115308) | Miscanthus rhizosphere microbial communities from Kellogg Biological Station, Michigan, USA - M2-5 metaG | ecosystem: Host-associated > Plants > Roots > Rhizosphere > Soil | place: USA: Michigan... | reverse complement strand
GATCGTCGCCGTCCCCGTGGGAGGCGGTGGCGGGGGCGGTGCGACCTCGCCGGGCAAGCCCGATCGCCGCCGTGCTTCGCACCACCAGGAGCGCCACCAGCCGGCCGGCCGCGGGGTCTCGGTCCGCCTCGCCGCCAGCGCCGAAGTCTGTGTCTGCGTCCTCGATGCCCGCGGGAAGCCCCTGGTCGACGGTCAGATCCTCGAAACGGGAGCCGAAGAAGGCCCCTTCCGCTCCGGTAGCTTCACGGTCTCATTCGGCAACGGGGAGGTCTCGATGCTCATCGACGGCAAGGAAGCGGAAATTCCAGCGACGTCCAGCCCGATCGGGTACTCGATCGACTCCTCCGGCGGCCTTACCGAACTAGCCGAAACCGAACGGCCCACCTGCACATGAGCGATACGAGCCAAGTTCGGGCCGGGGTCGTCGTCACCGGGACCGAGGTGCTGACCGGGCGGATCGCCGACCGCAACGGCCCCTGGGTCTCCGAACAGCTGGCCGCGCTCGGCGTCGATGTCGCCCACATCCTGGTCGTCGGCGACCGCCCCGACGACCTCGAGGCGGCGCTGCGCTTCATGGCGGCGGAGGGCATGGACCTGATCGTCACCTCGGGCGGGCTCGGCCCGACCGCCGACGACCTGACGGCGGAGGTCGTCGCCAGATTCGCCGGCCGCGAGCTGGTCCTGGACGACGAGGTCGAGGAGAAGATCGCGACGATCCTGCGCAACTTCGCCCGCAGCTTCACTTTCGATGAAGAGGCGGTGCGCGAGGCCAACCGCAAGCAGGCGATGGTTCCCGACGGTGCGATCGCGCTCGATCCCGTCGGCACCGCGCCCGGCCTGGTGGTGCCAGCCGAGCAGGCGCTGGTGGTCGTCCTGCCGGGGCCACCGCGCGAGCTGCGGCCGATGTGGCCCAATGCCATCGCGACCGCGCCCGTGCAGCAGCTGCTCGCCAAGGCCACGCCCCTTCACGGCTACACCCTGCGGATGTTCGGCACCCCGGAGTCCGAGATCGCCAAGAGCCTGCGCGAGATCGAGGCCGAGGGGGTCGCGCTGCCGCAGGTGGAGATCACCACCTGCCTGCGCCGCGGTGAGATCGAGATCGACGTGCGCTTCCGCGACGAAGCCACGGCGACGGCGGAAGCCGTGCAAGCCGGCCTGCTGGCCCGGCACAGCCGGCATCTCTTCAGCCTCGACGGGGAGACGATCGACTCCCAGGTGGCGCGATTGCTGGAGGGGCGCCGCCTCGGCCTCGCCGAGTCCTGCAGCGGCGGGCTGCTGGCCGCACGTGTCACCGATCTGCCGGGCGCATCGGCCTACATGGCGGGCAGCGTCGTCGCCTACTCCAACGAGGCAAAGGCGGAGCTGCTCGGCGTCGACCCGGGGCTGATCGCGGACAAGGGCGCGGTCTCGCCCGAGGTTGCCGAGGCGATGGCGCTCGGAGCGCTGGAGCGCTTCGAGGCCGACGTCGCCGTTTCGATCACCGGCATCGCCGGCCCCGATGGCGGCAGCGAGGAGAAGCCGGTCGGCTACGTCTGCTTCAACGCCCGCCTCGCCGACGGCACCGCGATCGCGCGCGATCCCGTGATTCCGGGCGGCCGCGCCGATATCCGCGAACGCTCCGCCCTGGTCGGCATGCACATGCTCCGCATCCTGCTCAGCGGCGAGGACGCGCCTTTGTAGGGTCGCTTGGCTCGCATTTGTCACAGGCGGGCGTTGTGATGCGCGACCGCGCCCCCTAGCGTGGTTGCGATGACGAAGGAAAGGCTGAAGAGCCCACGGGCGCGCCTGTTCGTGGCTTTGGATCTGCCCGCGGACGTGCGCGACGGAATCGAGGCCTGGGGTAGGGGAGAGCTGGTCGATCCGGCCCTGCGCCCGGTGCCCCGGCAATCACTCCACATCACCCTCGCCTTTCTCGGCTACCGGCCCGAGCGGGAGATCGAGCGCCTGGGGGAGATTGTCTGCAGCCTCGAGCCGCCAGCGCCACGGGTGCGGCTCCTCGACCCTGTTGCCAAGCCGTCGCCGAGACGCCCCCGGCTCTTCGCGCTTCCGGCCGATTCGCCGGATACCGTCGACCTTCAAGCCGAACTGGAGGGGCTGCTTGTAACCGAGCGCTTCTACAAGCCTGAGAAGCGGCCGTTTTGGCCCCACGTCACGGTGGCGAGGGTCAAGCCCGAGGGCCGCGGGTCGAAGCGGCCGCAGCCGGTCGAGCGGCGACCGGGGAAGCTGCCGGCGAAGCTCTTATCGCCCCTTCTAGGCGTCCGGTTGACGCTCTACCGTTCCGAACTCCAGCCGCGTGGTGCGCATTACACCCCGCTGGCGCAAGTCGAGCTGTCCGAAGACGGGCGGCAGTGAGGTGAGACAACAGATGGCAGACAAAAAGGTGGCTTTGAATGAGGTCTCGGCGAAAGAAGCCAAGGCCAAGGACGCGGCTCTCGAGGCTGCGGTAACCCAGATCGAGCGCGACTTCGGCCAGGGTGCCCTGATGCGCCTCGGCGCCAACAGCGCCCTGCCGGTCGAAGCGATCCCGACCGGCGCCCTCGCGCTGGACCTCGCGCTCGGCATCGGCGGCGTTCCCCGCGGCCGGATGGTCGAGATCTTCGGCCCCGAGTCCTCGGGGAAGACGACGCTGATCTACCACGTCATCGCCGAGGCTCAGGCGAGGGGGGGAGTCTGCGTCTTCATCGACACCGAGCACGCGATGGACCCGATCTACGCGCGGGCGATCGGCGTCGACACCGACGAGCTGCTGGTCTCCCAGCCCGACTACGGCGAGCAGGCCCTGCAGATCGCCGATCGCCTGATCGCCTCCGCGGCGATCGACGTGATCGCGATCGACTCGGTTGCGGCGCTGACGCCGAAGGCCGAGCTGGACGGCCAGATCGGCGACACCACCGTCGGCCTGCAGGCGCGCCTGATGTCGCAGGCGATGCGCAAGCTCGCCGGGAATCTCAACCGCACCAACACCGTCTGCCTCTTCACCAACCAGATCCGCGAAAAGGTCGGCGTTCAGTTCGGCTCGCCGGAGACTCAGCCCGGCGGCCGGGCGCTGAAGTTCTACGCCTCGCAGCGGCTCGACATCCGCCGCATCGAGACCCTCAAGGACGGGACCGAGGCGGTTGGCAACCGGGTGCGGGTCAAAGTCGTCAAGAACAAGGTGGCGGCGCCCTTCCGCCAGGCCGAATTCGAGATCGAGTACGGCCAGGGGATCTCGCGCGAAGGCGAGCTGCTGGACTTCGGCATCGAGCACGACATCGTCCGCAAGTCGGGGGCCTTCTTCTCCTACGGCGAGACGAGGCTTGGGCAGGGGCGCAACAACGCCAAGCAGTTCCTCGCCGAGAACCCCGAGATCGCCGGCGAGATCGAGGCCAAGATCAGGACCGCCCTAGGCATCGGCGCCGAGGCGCCGGCCGAGGCCGAGGCAGCCCCGGTCGTGGAGGCGCAGGCTGCCTGACGGCGCCTGCGCTTCAGTGGATAGGATCACGGCCGCATGAGCAACGGCGACCTCTTTTACGTCTGCGGAATCGCGCTCGCGGTCTCCGCGGTGCTGGTCAGCTTCGCCGGCCTGCGGGTCAAGAGCTTCCCTGGCAAAGCCGGGCCGATCGTCGCCGTCGGCTTCATGGTCCTGATCGGTGCGACCGCAAGCTTCGCCGTGCTTCACGCCAAGGATGAGGAAGAGGCAAAAGCGGCTGAGCTTTCGGAGGCGAACCAGGAGATCAGCCAAGAGGAGGAATCTCCGGTCGAGGCTGAAAGCGAAGAGGTGCCGGCGCCGAAGCCGCAAGCGGCGGCCAAAGGCCCGGGTGGCACGCTTCAGCTTGCCGCCTCACCAACCGATCTCGCCTTCGACACGACGAGCCTGACCAGCAAACCGGGCAAAGTGACGATCGACCTCGACAACCCGGCCACGCTCGAACACAACGTCGCGATCGACCAGAACGGCAAAGAGCTGGCCACTTCGGCGACGATCAGCAAAGGCAAGACCTCTGTCAGCGCAGATCTCGCCCCGGGTACCTACACCTTCCTCTGCACCGTTCCCGGCCATGCCGAAGCCGGCATGGAAGGAACTCTCGTAGTCAAGTAGCCCCGTTCGGGCGCTAACCTCGCCCTATGAGCAGCGGGAAGCGGTACCACGTCACCACGTTCGGTTGCCAGATGAACGTGCACGACTCCGAGCGGATGCAGGGGATGCTCGAGTCGCTCGGTTATGAGGAGGCGGAGAGCCGCGATGGGGCCGACTTGATCCTCTTCAACACCTGCTCGATCCGCGAGTCGGCCGACAACCGTTTCATCTCCCATCTGGGCGAGGCGAAGCGGCTCAAGGCCGAAGATCCCGAGCGCGTGGTTGGAGTTGGCGGCTGCTGGGCGCAATCGGTCAAGGACGAGGTCTTCCAGCGCTTTCCCTTCGTCGACGTCGCCTTTGGCCCGGGGCAGATCCACAAGCTGGCCGAGTTCCTCAACTCCGACTCGCTCAGCGCCCAGGGCTACTTCGAGTTCGAGGACTTCTCTGGCCATCTGCCCACCCGCCGGGTGCGCGAGTTCCAGGGCTGGCTCCAGGTCTCCCAGGGCTGCAACTGCAAGTGCTCCTACTGCATCGTGCCGTCGACCCGAGGTCGCGAGGTCAGTCGCGATCCGGCGGAGCTGCTCACCGAGGCGGAAGCGCTTGCCGCCGATGGCGTGCGCGAGATCACGCTGCTCGGCCAGAACGTCAACAGCTACGGCCGCGATCTGCCGGACGAGAGCCGGATCGGCTTCGCCGAGCTGCTGGCGCGAGTCGATGCGATCGACGGCATCGATCGCATCCGCTACACCAGCCCGCATCCGAAGGACATGAAGGAGGACGTGATTCGCGCCCACGCCGACCTTCCGGCCGTCTGCGAGCACATCCACCTGCCGCTGCAATCGGGTTCGAGCGCGGTGCTGAAACGGATGCGCCGTACCTACGACCGCCAGCGCTACATGGACCGGGTCTCGCTGATCCGCGAGCATGTCCCCGACTGCGCGATCACCACCGACATCATCGTTGGCTTTCCCGGTGAGAGCGAGGCCGATTTCGAGCAGACGCTGGAAGTCGTCGACGAGGTCGGCTACGACAGCGCCTTCACCTTCATCTTCTCGCCGCGACGAGAAACCGAGGCAGCGGAGTTCGGCGAGCAGATTCCCCATCCGGTCAAGGTCGAGCGCATGGAGCGGCTGGTCGCCCTGGTCCAGAAACGCGCCACCGAGAAAGCGCAGCGGTTCGTCGGGCGCGAGATCGAGGTCCTGGTCGAAGGCACCAGCCGAACCGACGCTACGCGGCTGCGCGGACGCAGCCGGCACAACAAGGCCGTCAACTTCGAGGGAACCGCGAAGGCCGGCGAGCTCGTCGAGGTGGAGATCTCGAAGGCCACGTCCCAGACGCTGATGGGCACCGAGAGACTGCTCAGCCGCTCGGCGTAGGTGTCGGTGGTCGCGATATTCGGGCCGACCGGGGTCGGCAAGACCGGCGTCGCGATCGCGCTTGCCGAGGAGCTTCGGGAGCGGGGCGAGGATCCGGTGGCGATTTCCTGCGATGCGCTTCAGGTCTACGAGGGGCTCTCGGTGCTCACCGGCGTCGCCACTGCCGCCGAGCAGGAGAAGCTCGAGCACAAGCTGGTTGGGTTCGTGCCGATAACCGAGGCCTTCAACGTCGGCAACTACATGCCGCTGGCGCACGCTGAGATCGATACGGCGCTCGCTGCGGGTCGACGGCCGATTGTGGTGGGGGGGACGGGGCTCTACCTACGCGCGGCCCTCGCCGAGCTTTCGTTGGTCAAGGCGCCGCCCGAAGCCGAGGACTCCGAGCTCTGGTCGCCTCAGACACGGCACCCGACCGCGATCTTTGGGCTCGATATGAGCCGGGAGAAGCTCTACGAGCGAATTGACGCCCGGACCGAGGCGATTGTCGCCGCCGGGGCCAGAGAGGAGGTCGTGCGTGCCGAAGCGGCGGGGCCCTCTCGAACCGCTCGCAAGGCGCTTGGCTTCGACGAAGTCCTCAACGGCGACCTCGAGCGGATGCAGCGGCGCTCCCGCAACTACGCCCGGCGCCAGCTTTCGTGGATGCGCAAGATTCCGAACCTGCACCGCCTCGATAGGACCTCCAGGTCCGATCGCGAGGTGGCAGTCGAGATCACAGGGGAGCTTTCCCGGGGCTCGCTCCGGTAGGCCAGAGTACTCGGCTGTACTTGCGAAAGTACTGAGTTGTCTGTTATCAATACTGTCGTGGGCTGGAACTGCATCGTTGGTTCCCTCACTTTGATTACGGTTCGCTCCGCGGCTGATGACATTGGACGCGGATGCGGTTTCGCAAGCGTGGGGCTGTCTCGCTTCGAGCCGGCCTCGCGTTTGCGTCATATAGGTTGCCGCGACGAGCAGCGATGGCGACCGACCGATGAAATTCGAGAAGTGGCAGGCGCTCGGCAACGATTACCTGATCGTCGAGGCCGAGGCGCTTACTTGGCCGCTCACACCGGGGCGCGCCGCTTTGCTCTGCGATCCGCACTTCGGCATCGGGGCGGATGGCGTGCTGCTCGTCTCCCGCAGCGACGATCCCCGCTTCGTGGCCCGGCTGCGGATCTTCAACCCAGACGGCTCCGAGGCTGAGCTCTCGGGCAACGGGGCTCGGGAGGCGATCCTCTACCTGCACCGGCACGGCTGGACCGACGCCGAGACCTTCTCGATCAGCACCGTGGCGGGTGCGATCACGCCGACAATCACCTCCGAGCGGACCTGCTCGGTTGAGATGGGGCGGGCCGCGACGCGGTCCAAGGACTTTCCGTCGGGCGGGCCGGATGGAGCGGGCAGGCTTGACGCGGGGGGACGGGAGTGGTCCTTCCAGCACGTCTCGATCGGCAATCCGCAGTGCGCGATCGAAGTCAGCGACGGCCTCGAGGAGCTTGACCTCGAGCAGATCGGGCCGCCGATCGAAGGCCACGAGCTTTTCCCCAACCGAACCAACGTCTCGTTCTTCTCCGTCGACGGCAGCCGCGTCCGTGCGCGGATCTTCGAGCGCGGGGTGGGGGAGACGCTCTCCTCCGGCACCGGCGCCAGCGGCGCTGCCGTGACCGCCTTCCTGCGCGGGGCCCCGAGCCCGATCGCGGTCGAGCTCGATGGCGGTGAGTTGAAGGTCGAGATCTCCGAGGATCTCAACGTAACCCTGAGTGGCTGGGCCGAGCCGATCTGCTCAGGCGAGCTATCGGCTGAGACGCTGACGGCGCTGGCCGCGCTGGACGGCTAGATTTCCGCGCCCGTGGGAATCTCCGACCCTTCCAAGCGCCTGGAGGCTATGCCTCCCTACATGTTCCAGGAGCTGGAGCGGCGCATTTCCGACAAGCGCGCCGCCGGCATTGACGTGATCAGCCTCGGCATCGGCGATCCCGACGAACCCACCTACCCGCACGTCGTCTCGGCGATGCAGGAGGCGGTCGCCGAGAACGGCAACCAGAAGTACCCAAGCAACCGCGGGCGGGAGGAGTTCCGCCAGGCGTTTGCCGAGTTCTACGAGCGCCGCTTCGGGGTCGAGATCGATCCCGAAAACGAGGTGATCCCGGCGATCGGCGCCAAGGAGTGCATCTACAACCTCTGCTTCGCCTTCCTCGATCCGGGCGACGTCGCGCTCGCTTCCGATCCCGGTTATCCGGTCTACACCGGCGGGCCGATCCTGGCCGGCGCGACGCCGGAGCTGCTGCCGCTGGTGCCGGAGCTGGGCTTCGCGCCGGACCTCAGCGCCGTCCCCGCCGACGTCGCCGCCAAGGCGCGGCTGATGTTCATCAACTACCCCAACAACCCGACCGGGGCGGTCGTCCCCGAGGGCTTCTTCGAGATGGTCGTCTCCTTCGCCCGCGAGCACGAGATCCTCGTCGTCCACGACAACGCCTACTCGGAGACGACCTACGACGGCTACGTCGCGCCCAGCTTCCTCGCCACACCCGGCGCCAAGGAGGTGGGGGTCGAGGTCTTTTCGCTCTCCAAGGGCTTCAACATGACCGGCTGGCGCTGCGCCGCGATCCTCGGCAACGCCGAAGCGGTGCAGACCTACTGGCGGCTGAAGACCAACGTCGACTCGGGACTCTTCGAGGCGGTGCAGATGGCCGGCGTCGCCGCTCTGCGAGGCCCTGCCGGTCCGTTGGAGCGGATGAACGAAACCTACGTCCGCCGCCGCGACCTGGTCGTCAACGCACTACGCGAGATCGGGGTCGAGGTCAGCGCCCCGAAGGGCACGATCTACGTCTGGGCGCCGGTCCCGGAGGGCCACACCTCGACCTCGTTCTCAGAGCTCGTGCTCGAAGACGCCGCCGTCGTGGTCTCGCCCGGCTCGATGTACGGGCCCAGCGGCGAGGGCTTCTTCCGCATCTCGCTGACCACGCCCGACGACCGCATCGCCGAGGCGGTCGAGCGGATGCGCGAGCACCTCACTTAGAGCTATCCCGCTCCTCGAGCTTCTTCCAGTAACGATCCAGGCCTCGCCACTGGTATTGCGGTGGGACCGCCTGGAGGAGCTCCTCCGCGACCTCTGGGTCGAGGCTCTCGGCGACAAGCGTGCGGTGGTGGCGCTCGTAGTCCTCCTCTGAGAATTCGCGGGCCAGGTCGGCCTCTTCGCGCAGACGCCCGCGGCCGGTCTCGAGGTGCTCGATCGGGTCCTCGACCGCGCCGAAGTGGGTGAGGGCGAGGCGCTCGGTGCGCCAGGACTCGACGATCGCGATCGATTCGAGCCAGGTCTCGATGTCGATGTCGGGCGGCGGCGTCGGCGGCACGACCAGGTCCGACGGCGGGATGCGCACGGCGGCGACGTCGCCGACGAAAGCGGTCCCGGTCTCCTCGTGGAAATAGCAGACGTGATGAGAGGCGTGGCCGGGCGTGTAGGCGACCCGCATGCCGAGAACGTCCTCGCCGCCGGCAAGCGGCCTGATGTTCTCCTCCGGCACCGGCACGATCTCGCCCCAGAGCCGCTCCATCTGGTCGCCGTAGAGCCGCTCGGCGCTGGCCAGGAGCTTCGATGGATCGACCAGGTGCCGAGCGCCGCGCTCGTGGACGTAAACCTCGAGCTCGGGCCAGCGCCGCACCAGGGCGCCCGTCGCCGCCGCGTGATCGAGGTGGATGTGGGTCAGCAGCAGCGCCCGCGGCGGCTCATCGCCAACCGCCTCCAGCAGCGTCTCCATCGAGGACTGCGGACCCGGGTCGACGAGAAGACCGTCGACCTGCCAGCAGCCGATCACATGCGGCCGCCCGAGGTGCTTGACGTCGATTACGCGCACAGGGCCGGTTCGTCTAGACAGCTGGACCGGGGAAGCGCTCGTCGGCTTCAAGCGTCTGTCGAATGCCCTCTTCGATGCCGCGCGGGGCGTAGCCGAGCTCCCGGCCCGCCTTGTCATAGCTGGCCCAGAAGGTGACGCCGTCGGCGGTGGAGATCAGCTCGCGCATGTTCGGCGGCTGGCCGATCATCTTGCCCACCACTGGGCCGATCGGCGCCATCGCCTTCATCAAGGCGGTTGGCAGGTTGCGCTTGGGCGCCTTGCGGCCGCTTACCGAGGCGATCGTCTCGATCGCCTCGCGCATTGTCGTCGCCGGCCCGCTGATCACGTAGGTCTCGCCGGCCTTGCCCTTGTCCAGCCCCAGCAAGATGCCGGTGGCGATGTCTTCGACGTGGCTGAGGCAGATGCCGAGGTCGGGGAAGGGCAGCAAGAAGAGCCTGCCGGCGAAGAATTCCTTGAGCAGATCCGCGACCTGCGATTCGTCGCCGGGACCGTAGACGCCGCCGGGCTGGACGATCACACAGGGCAGGCCCTCGTCGGCGATCATCCGCTCGGCGATCCGCTGTCCCTCCAGCTTGGTCTCCTCGTAGTAGGAGGTGAAGTCCTTGCCGGGATGCCGGTAGCTCTCGTCGACGATCTCACCGTGCGTGTTGCCGAACGTGCCGACGGTGGAGACGTAGACGACCTTACCGACCTTGGCCTCGAGCGCCGCCTGCAGCACGCGCTCGCTGCCGCGCACGTTGGCCTCGTACATCGCCGGGTGCTGCTTGGCGGGGATGCCGACCTCGTACATCGCCGCCGCGTGGATCAGGCCGTCGCATCCCCGCATGCCGTTGCGCAGCGCCTCGGCATCGCCGAGATCGCCGCTGATCGGCTCGCAACCCAGCTCGGTCAGCTTCGCGGCTTTCTCCGGGCTGCGCACCAGGCAGGCCACGTCATCGCCGCGCTCGCGCAACTGGCGCACGACCTCGCCGCCGATGAACCCGGTTCCTCCCGTCACGAAGACCTTCACGATGGGAACCCTATCCGCACAAAGCACCCGCCTACAATCGGACCACGTGGAACGGTCGAGAAATGGGCGTAAGGCGGAAACGGGATCCAAGGCGGCCGACGCCGGCGTCTCCAATCCCAGGGCGCGCCAGCGCGCGTTGGCGATCGGGATAACGAGCGGCAAGGAGGAGGGCGATCCGCTCGCCGAGCTGAAGGAGCTGCTGCGCACCGCCGGCGTCGCCACCGCCGGGGAGGCCGTGCAGCAGCGCGAGAAAGCCGACCCCGACCGCTACGTCGGCCGTGGCAAGCTGACCGAGCTGAAAGCGCAGATCGCCGCCTGCGACGCCAACCTGGTCGCCTGCGACGACGAGCTGGCGCCGCGCCAAGAGCGCAACCTGGAGGAGGCGCTCGGCGTCCCGGTGATCGACCGCACCGCGGTGATCCTCGACATCTTCGCCGACCACGCCCACTCGGCCGAGGGCAAGCTGCAGGTCGAGCTGGCCCAGCTCGAATACAACATGGCCCGTATGCGGGGCCTGTGGACCCACCTCGAGCGGCTCG
>Ga0157374_10005317_pt1 | contig 10814 bp, 10 predicted proteins | sample M25metaG_FD_115308 | JGI IMG/M metagenome (GOLD analysis project Ga0157374, IMG submission 115308) | Miscanthus rhizosphere microbial communities from Kellogg Biological Station, Michigan, USA - M2-5 metaG | ecosystem: Host-associated > Plants > Roots > Rhizosphere > Soil | place: USA: Michigan... | reverse complement strand
CGAGCTGCGCGACCACATCGCGTTCGCCGAGGACCAGGTGCGCGGGTTCGCGGAGCTCCAGCTCGAGCAGCTGCGCGACTTCGAGACCGAGACGCTGCCCGGCATCGTCCTGGGCCAGAAGCACATTCCGGTGAACGCGGTGGGCTCGTACTCGCCGGGCGGCCGCTACCCGATGCTCGCCTCGTCGATCATGACCGTGGTCGTGCCCAAGGTCGCGAGCGTGCACCGCGTCGTGGCCGCCGCGCCGCCGGCCCACGCCAAGGGCATCCACCCGCCGCAGCTGCACGCCATGGCCACCTCGGGCGCCGACCAGATCCTCTGCGTGGGCGGCGTGCAGGGCCTGGCCGCGCTGGCGTTCGGGATCGAGGGCGTCGAGCCGGTCGACATGCTCGTGGGCGCCGGCAACGCCTATGTGGCCGAGGCCAAGCGCCAGCTCTTCGGCCGGGTCGGCATCGACCTGCTCGCGGGCCCGACCGAGGTCCTCATCATCGCCGACGCCAGCGCCGACCCCGACCTGGTGGCGGCCGACCTGCTGGGCCAGGCCGAGCACGGCCCGACCTCGCCTGCGGTGCTGGTGACCACGTCGGAGGAGATGGCCCGCGCCACGCTGGCCGCGGTCGACCGATGGCTGGAGACCTGGCCCACGGCCGAGGTCGCCGGGCAGGCGTGGCGCGACCGCGGGATGGTGGTGCTGGCCGACGACGACGACGAGGCGGTGCGCCTGGCCGACGAGATCGCCACCGAGCACCTCGAGATCCAGACCCGCGACCCCGACTGGTACCTGCAGCGGCTGACCAACTACGGCTCGGCCTTCGTCGGCGCGGGCGCCACGGTCGCGTTCTCGGACAAGGCGATCGGCACCAACCACGTCCTCCCCACCGGGCGCGCCGCGCGCTACACCGGCGGCCTGTGGGTGGGGAAGTTCCTCAAGACCGTCACCTACCAGAAGGTCACCGACGAGGGCATCCGCGCCGTGGCGCCGCCCACGGCGGCGATCTCCGACGCCGAGGGCTTCGGCGGCCACGCCCTGACGGCGCGGATCCGGCTCGAGCGCGTCGAGGGCGGCGGCTAGCGCGCGCCGACGTAGTGGTAGCGGTTCAGCGGGCGGCCCGGGCCCCGGGTCTCCCGCTCGACCCGCACCGCCCCGATCACGTCGAGGTAGTCGAGGTAGCGGCGGGCGGTCACGCGCGCGACGCCGATCTCGCGCCCGACCTCGTCGGCGCTGAGCGCCCGGTCGCTGGAGGCGATGGTCGAGCGCACGGCGGACAGCGTCGAGCGCTTGAGCCCCTTGGGCAGCGGGTGCAGGCGCGGCGCGCCCGAGCCCTGCACGAGGTCGACCGCGTCCTGTCCGAGCTGGGCCCGGCGCAGCGCGCGGGCGCGCTGGGCGAAGGCACCGAGCGCGCGCTGCAGGCGCTCGGGCGCGAACGGCTTGACCAGGTAGTCGATGACCCCGAGGTGCAGCGTCTCGCGCACGGTGGCCGCGTCACGCGACGCCGTGACCACGATGACCTCGAGCGGCACGCTCTCCTGCCTCACCCGGCGTAGGAAGCCGCGGCCGTCGGCGCCCGGCATCGAAAGGTCGACGATGGCCAGGTCGGGCCGCAGGCGCGTCACCGCGCGGTAGGCGGCCTCACCGTCGGGCGCGACGTCCAGCGCGCTGAACCCAGGCGTGGCCTCGACCAGCCGCCGGTGGACCTGGGCGACGACGTGGCTGTCCTCGACGATGAGGACGCGCCAGACTCCGTCGGCCCGCTCGTTCCCGGAAACCGCTTCCATCGGCACGCTCACGATCCGTAGCTGACCATGACCGAGAGGCCGGCGGGTCGCTTGGGCTCGATCGTGATCGTGCCACCGGTGCGGTCGACCACGCTCTTGACCAGGTGCAGCCCCACGCCGGAGTGCCCGGCCTTGGTGGTGTACTCGCGGTCGAACAGGCGCGGCACGTCCTCGGCCGCCACGCCCGGGCCCCAGTCGCGCACGCGGAACACGGTCTCGTCGCGGCGCTGCAGCAGCGCCACCGAGACGCGGCGCCGGCTCGGCGGCATGGGCTCGACCGCCTCGACCGCGTTGTGGAGCAGGTTGCCGAGGATGGTCACGGCGTCGAGGTCCTTGACCCCCGAGGGCAGCTCGCGTAGGTGCGAGCGCCGGTCCAGGGCCACCTCGATGCCGCTCTCGCGCGCGATCGCGGTCTCGGCCACGAGCAGGCCGGCCAGCGTAGGGTTCTCGACCCGCGAGGTGGCGATCCCGTAGACGCTGTGCGCGCCCTCGACCGCCGCGATCAGCCGCCGGGCCTCGTCGACCTCGCCGAGCGCGAGCAGGCCGTAGATCGCGTGCAGCCGGTTGGCGTGCTCGTGCGACTGGGCGCGCAGCGAGCGCACCATCAGCGACAGGCCGTCGACCTGCCGGCGCGCGTCCTCGAGCAGGTTGGCGGTGCGGATCGCGATGGCGGCGTGGTCGGCCAGCAGCGAGGCGAGGTCGACCTCGCGCGTCGTCCACGCGCCCGGCGCGGCGCGGTAGGCGTTGAGCACGCCGATCACGTGATCGTCCTGCCACAGCGGCACGCACAGCATCGCCCGGTAGTGCTGGCGCACGGCCAGCCCGCGCCACGGCGCGCAGATCTCGCTCTGGAACACGTCCTCGATGCACAGTGGCTCGCCCGACGCCGCCGCGACCCCCGACGGCCCGATGCCCATCTCCAGCGGCGGCGAGGTGTCCTCGAGGTGCTGCGCGTACTTCTCCCCCAGCCCGCAGGAGCCGGCCAGCGCGAGCCCGTTCGCGGACACGCCCTGGCGCAGGATGATCGCCGCCGCCTGGGCGGACACGAACGACGCCGCCGTCTCGGCGATGCGGTCCAGCGTGTCGTCGAGCGCCTCGCCCTGCGCGACCGCGGTGCTGACCGCCATGATCGCGTCGAGCTGGCGGGCGGCCAGGCGCCCGTCCGTCCGCGGGGATGTGGCGACGCTGGTCACCGCACCCAGGTCAGACGGCGACCCCTCCGGCGACCGGCGTCAGCTTGCCGATCACCTCGTCGACCGTCAGCACCCACCCGAAGCAGCGGGCGACGTTCTCGAGCGAGAAGTCGTGCAGGTCCTCCCCGTACATGCTGTTGACGCAGTCGCTCACCACCACGGCAGCGTAGTCGCGGTTCATGGCCTCGAAGGCCGCGCACTGCACGCACGTGTTCGTGTTGATGCCGATCAGCAGCAGCGTCTCGGTGCCGAGCGCGCGCAGCCAGCTGTCGAGGTCGGTGTCGAGGAACGAGCTCAGCCGGTGCTTGGCCGTGATGACGACGTCGCCGGGGCCGGGCGCGAGCTCGGGCATGACCTCGGTCTGCGGGGAGGCGACGAGGTTGTGCCCGGAGATCGTGGACGGCAGGTCCGGGGTCAGGCTGGCGCGGACGTCCTCGACCGCGGCCCAGAACGGGTTGCGCAGGTACTCGCTGCGCCCGTTCACGACGCGGTTGTGCATAACTAGGTAGGCGGTCGGGATGCCGGCCGCGCGCGTGTGCTCGATCAGGCGCGCCGAGGCCTGCACCACGTCGGCTGCAATATCGGCCGCCACCGGCATCGTCGCGATCTCGGGGTCGAGGTGGCCGCGGTGGGTGTCGATCGCGAGCACCGCGGTCTTGGCCGGGTCGAGCTTCAGGCGCTGGTTGAGCTCGCGCCGCATCGCTTCCTGGACTGCCATCAGGCACCTCCCGTCTCGAGCGCCGCCGTGCGGGCCTCGAGGTCGATGTTGAGCAGGGCCGCCGCGGCGCCGCCCGTCGCGTCCACGTCGACCCCGACGCGACGCAGGCGCTCCACCGGCGCCACGTCGGCCATGTCGAAGGGCTGGTCGGTTCCGATGTAGAGCCGGTCGGGCCTGATCCGCTCGGCGAGGAACTGCAGCGCCTCGTCGGAGTGCGTGATCGTGTCCATCCAGAACCGGTCGAGGTAGCTGCTCGGTGGGCGGTGGATCGCCACCCGCGCCTCGGGCCGCACGTCGAACGCGTGATCGAAGCGCCCGACCTGGTAGGGCAGGAACCCGCCGGCGTGCACGAGCGCGACGCGCAGCCCTGGGAAGCGGTCGAGCGTCCCCGAGGAGATGAGCCGCACCGCCGCCACCGAGGTGTCGAGCGGGTTGCCCATCGAGTTGACCAGGTAGTAGTCCTCGAGCCCGGGCTTGGGCCCGACGTAGTACGGGTGCAGCATCAGCGGCACGTCCAGCCGCTCGGCCGCGGCCAGCACCGGCGCCATGCTCGGGTCGTCCAGCGGCACCGTGCCGCAGTTCGTCCCGATGTGGGCGCCGTGCAGCCCGAGTTCCGCCACGGCGCGCTCGAGCTCGGCCGCCGCCCCCTCGGGGTCCTGCAGCGGCAGCGTGGCCAGGCCGGCGAGCCGCGGGCTCGCGCCGGCCATCTCCGCCAACGCGTCGTTGGAGCGGCGGGCGAAGCCGACCGCCTCCGCGGCCGGCGCGTCGTAGAAGAACAGCGTCGGCGCGCTCGAGAGCACGGAGACGTCGATGCCCGCCGCGTCCATCTCGGCCAGCTTGGCCTCCACGTCCACGAACGTCGGATGGACCGGGTAGCGGAAGCCCTGCGGGTGGATGACGAGGCCGTCCTCCACGCGCACGCCGAACACCTCCCCCGCGCCCGCTTCGTCGACGAAGAAGCGCGGGAGGAAGTGCGTGTGCAGGTCGACCGCGGTCACGTCACCGCCTCGGCGGCGGTCGCCTTGTTGATGTCGTCGAGGCCGGCGAGGTCGGCGGGCAGCTCGCGGCCTTTGCGGGCGAACCACTCGGCGAGCAGCGTCGGCGCGTCCACGACCAGGCCCAGGTGCAGCGAGGTGCAGATGAGCGCGGCGTGCTCGGCCTCGGCGCTGGACCCGGCGGCGACGTCGCGCGGGATGACCACCCGGAAGTCGCGGTTGGCCGCGTCGAACGCGGTCGAGAGGTCGCAGGCGTCGGTCATCGTCCCGGTGATGACGAGGTTGCGGATGCCCAGCTGCCGGAGCAGGAACTCGAAGTCGGTCGGGTAGAAGGCCGATAGGCGCTTCTTGGTCCGGATGTAGTAGTCCTCGGGCTGCTCCTCGATCATGATGTCGAGCCACTTCGTGCCCTCCCAGCTGTGCTCGAGCATGAGCGGGTTGGGCGGCAGATAGAGGTCGTAGAGGTGGCGCCAGTTGGCGCCCGGGTTCTCGGAGCGCGAGCGTGCATCGTCGATGCCGCCGTGGCGCTGCCAGTGCTGCACGTGGATGATCGGGACACCGACCTCCCGCGCGTACCGGTGGAAGAGGTTGTGGGCGGGGATTCGGTCACGGGCGCGCGGCGCGGGCAGCGTGAGCTCGGGGTCGTCGCCGACATGGCCGCGGTGCATGTCGATGCACGCGATCGCGGTGTAATCGGGATCCAGCCACTGGTTCCAGACGTCGGTCTCGGGAAGGACCTTCTTCTCGTGGTCCTCGAGGTAGCAGTACATCTCGGTCTTCATGGTGTTTCTCCTCCGCCCCCCGGACGGCGGAGCGGCGGCCCGGAACGAAGACCGGACCGCCGCCACACCAGGAGGGAGCTGTCGCTCTACTGCTTCTGCATGTTGGCGGTGCAGCCGATCGACGAGGGGTCGATCTTCTCGCCCGAGTTCGGCGTGCCGATCGTCGGCTTGCCGGTGACGGCGTCGGGCACCTTGATGGTCCCATTCTTCACGGCCGCGGTGATCTGGGCCATGATCTTCTGGTCGGCCGGCGTGAGCGCGGACGACAGGTTCTGCAGCGGCGCCAGGGTGCCGACGTTGAAGTTCTGCAGGGTGTAGTTCTTGAAGTAATGCGCGCCGATCTTGTTGTCGACCGCCGCCTTGATGGTGTCCTCGGCGACGCCGTTGAGGTTGTACTCGACGCTCGTCAGGACGACGTTGCGGCCCAGGTCGTGCTGGTCGCGGTACTGCGCCACCACGTACGCGGGCTTGGTCGGCGAGTTGTTCGCCGCGGCGATGACGCCCTGCACGGCCTGGTCGACCGCGCTGAACACGACGTCGTTGCCCGCGGAGTACAGCGACGACGCCGCCGCGCGAGCAAGCGCCGAGTCGGTGAAGCTGTTCGTCGCCTTCTGGGTGAACGCCGCCTTCGAGTTGGTGCAGCGCGCGCCGATCCCGAACGCCTCGACCTGACGCGTGAGCGCCGGGAACGGGAACGCGTAGACCGCGCCGACCTTGTTCGTCTTGGTCACGAGCCCCGCCATCGCGCCGGCCAGGAACGAACCCTGCTCCTGCTTGAAGTCGACGTGCCCGAGGTTCGGGGGCTGCGCCTGCTGCGCGGCGGCGTTCGGGAACTCGAACGGCGCCTGGATGAACTTCACGTTCGGGAACTGCTTGGCCAGCTTGACCGCCGGGTCGTTCATCGCGCCGTGGGCGAAGATGATGTACTTGTAGCCCTTGGCCGCGAAGGACGCGCCTTGCGAGGTGTACTGGTCAGGCGTTTCGACGTTGCCGACCATCGTCACGGTCGCTCCGAGGTCCTTCGCCGCCTTGGCGGCGCCGTCGGCCCACGAGTTCGCCCACGAGCGGTTGTTCACTGCGCCCGTGGAGAGGACCGCGACCTTCACGTTCTTGTTCGCGCCGCCCGACGTGCTCGACGAGCTCGAGCTGTTGTCCGAGCTGCCGCAGCCGGCGATGACCACTGCCACAACTGCGACGGCGACCAACGCCAGGAGGCCTCGTCTCTTCGAGGACCTGTTGTGCATCCGACCATCCTTTCCTCGCGCCGACCGGCCCGCGGGCCTGTGGCGGTTTTCGTGATCAGCGATCACGTCGATGACCGCGTCGGCCGGAACGGAATGCCAACGGCGGCGGGGTAACGGGAACCGCGCGCGAACACCACGGCGACGAGCACCAGGATGTACGGGAGCGCGATGAGAACGTGTGAGGGGACGTCGCCGAGGAACCCGAGCTTGTCGGCCTCGAACTGCAGCGCCTGCGCAACTCCGAAGAGCAGCGCGGCCGCCACGACGTAGAACGCGTTCCAACGTGCAAGTACGACGATCGCAAGGGCGATGAACCCGCGCCCGTTGGTGTAGCCGGCGACGAACCCGCCCGAGTTGGCGAACAGCTCGGCGCCGCCGACGGCGGTGAGGACGCACCCGAGGATCACGGCGACGTAGCGCAGCCGCCACACGTTGAGGCCCGCGGACTCGGCCGCACGTGGGTACTCGGAGACGGCGCGCGAGTACAGGCCGAACCAGGTCTGCCGCGTGAGGTACCAGACGAGCGCGGCGATCACGATCGACGCGTAGACGAGGACGTCCTGCGAGAAGAGGACATCGCCGATCCCGGGGATGCTGTGCAGGCCGGGGATGTCCCAGTCGGGGAACTGCGACGACTGGCTCGCGTGGACGTACTTCACCGCCAGGGTCGTCGTCAACCCGAAGGCGAGAATGTTGAACATGATCCCCGTGACGATCTGGTCGGTGCCCAGACGCACATAGAGCAGCGCCAGGATGATCCCGCAGACGATGCCCGACCCGATGGCGATGAGCAGCCCGATCCAGATGCTGCCGTTGCCGTAGTTGACTCCGACGGCGGCGGAGAAGGCGCCGATGAGCATGACGCCCTCGATGCCGACGTTGAGCACGCCCGCCTTCTCGATGATGAGCTCGCCCAGCGCGGCGAACAGCATCGGCACCATGAGCGCGATGCCGAGGCTGAAGAGCGTCTGGACCGGACTCATCGCGATGCGACCTCGGGGTAGCTGAAGCGGATGAGCCGGAAGGCCAGGAGCAGGATCACGAACAGCGCGACCAGGATCTGGCCCACCGTGGTCGACAGCCCGGTGCTCGCCTGCAGGCCATCGCTGCCGACGCGTAACCCGGCGAAGAGCACGGCCGAGGGGATGATCCACAGCGGGCTCAGGCGGGCCACGAGCGCGACCGCGATGCCGAGGTAGCCGAAGTTGTTGAGCGGGAAGCCCGCCGGCAGCGCCCCGTTGATGCCGAGGATGAAGATCGAGCCCGCGAGGCCGGCGAACGCGCCGCCGAGCGCGAAGGTCACGATCGCGACCTTGCCCACCGACATGCCGTTCATCCGTGCCGTCTGCGGGTTGAGCCCGACGGCGCGGATCTCGAAGCCCAACTTGGTGCGGCTCATGACCGCCCACGCCACGATCGCGGCTATCAGTGCGAGCGGCAGCCCCCACGTGACCAGGGTGCCGCTCCAGATGTTCGGCATGAGCGTGTTGGCGGGCACGCTCATGGTCTCGTTCGAGGCGCCCTGGGGCCAGATCCCGTCGATGGCCCAGTTGCCGAGCTCGATGGCGATGAAGGTCATCATCAGCGAGGTGATGACCTCGTTGGCGTTGATGGTCGCCTTGAGGATGCCGGGCACGAGGCCCCACACCGCGCCGGCCACCATCGAGGCGATGACCAGGATCGCCACCGACAGGCCGGGCGCCAGGCCCTTCGGAAGATTGAGCGCGATCCCGATGGTGCAGAAGGCGCCGAACCACATCTGGCCCTCGCCGCCAACGTTCCAGAGCTGCGCGCGGAACGGGATCGCCGCGGCCAGGCCCGTGGCGATCAGAAGGCTGGCCGTCATCAGCGTCTGGCCGATGTTGAACGAGTTCCCGAAGGCACTGTCGATGACGGCGTTGAACGCGGTCCCGAAGTCCGAGCCCAGGAGCTGGAGCAGGATCGCGAAGATGATCAGGGTCGCGGCCAGAGCCGCGATCACGCGTAGAAGGCTCCACACCGTGATTCCGCGTGCGAGGGTGAGCGAGCGCAGCCGCTCCTCGAGCCCGTGGCGCGGCGGCAGTGCGGGCGAGCCGGCGGTCATGAAGCCGTCTCCGCGCCCGCGGCTGCGGCCGCCTCGCGCTCGGTGATCTCAGCGCCCTCGCCCGGCGTGCCCGCCATGGCCAGCGCGATGCTGTCCACCGAGCAGCGGTTGCGCGGCGCCTGGTAGGCGAGCTTGCCGCGGAAGAGGACGATGATCCGGTCCGCGAGCTTGAGGAGCTCGTCGAGGTCGATGGACACGAGCACGATGGCCTTGCCCTCGGCGCGGTCCTCGAGCAGCCGGCGGTGCACGTACTCCGTCGCGCCCACGTCGACGCCCTGCGTCGGGTTGGCGGCGATGAGCACACGGTGGTCGCGGGAGAGCTCGCGCGCGATGACGACCTTCTGCTGGTTGCCGCCCGAGAGCGATCGCACCGGCAGGTCGGGGTTGGGCGGGCGCACGTCGTACTCCTCGAGCACCTGCCGGGCTTGCTTGCGCACCATCTTCGGGCGCAGGAAGCCGTTGCGGTTGAAGCGCCCGGCGGGGACGTCGGTGAGGGCGAGGTTCTCGGCCACGGTCATGTCGGTGACCAGGCCCCAGCCCTGGCGGTCCTCGGGGATGGCGCTGACGCCGCGGCGGCGGAGGTCCAGCGCCGATCTCGAGGTGATGTTCTCGCCGTCGAGCAGGATCGCGCCCGACTCGATCTTGGCCACGCCGGCGAGCGCGTCGACCAGCTCGCGCTGGCCGTTGCCCTCGACGCCGGCGACGCCCACGATCTCGCCGGGGCGCACGTCGAAGCTGACGCCGTGCACGGCGTTCAGGCGCGAGCCCGCGTGCACGACGAGGTCCTGGACCTGGTAGATCGGCTTCTTGCCCTCGTACTCCTCGCCGGTCACCGTGACGTCGTGGACCTCGGAGCCGGTCATCATCCGGGCCAGGGCGCGCTCGTCGTAGTTGCCGCGCTGCTCGGTGGCGACGTTGCGGCCGGTGCGGAGGATGGTCACGCGATCGGCGATCTCCATGACCTCGTTGAGCTTGTGGGTCACGATGACGATCGAGCAGCCGTCCTCGCGCAGCGAGCTCAGTGACGTGAACAGGTCCTCGATCTGCGCCGGGCCGAGCGACGAGGTCGGCTCGTCGAGGATCAGGACGTTCGCGCCGCGGTAGAGCAGCTTGAAGATCTCGACCCGCTGCTGCGTGTCGATCGGCAGGTCGCGGATGCGCTGGCTCGGGTCGATGTCGAAGCGCAGCCGCTCGGCCGCCTCGGCCACCCGCTGCTCGATGTTCTTGCGGCGGAGCTTGAGGTTGAAGGCGGACTCGGTGCCGAGGACGACGCTCTCGGCGACGGTGAAGTCCTGCACGAGCATGAAGTGCTGATGGACCATCCCGATGCCGCGCTCCAGCGCATCCTCCGGTCCGGAGAGGGCGACGACCGCGTCGTCGAGCTTGATCTCGCCCGCGTCGGGGCGGACCATCCCGAACAGGATGTTCATCAGCGTCGTCTTGCCTGCGCCGTTCTCGCCGAGGAGCGCATGCACTTCTCCCGGAGCAAGATCGAAGGCGACGTCGTCGTTCGCGATCGTCTCGGCGTAGGCCTTCGTGATCCCCCGCATGGAGATGTGGTGGCCCATGCAGAGGGACGTATACCTCATTCGTATGCCCGGGTACGGCTTTTCGAGCATACGGCCAAGACCAAAACCCTTGCCCGTGCCTCTCGCCTAACGCAGAGTCAATGAAGCGGCCGTCCTGGTCCGCGTTGTCACCTGAAGGGAGACGAATGTCGACCGTGGAAACCGGGGACCGCCAGGCCATCTGGCCGGGCGACATCCCCAAGCCGCTCGCGCCATACAGCCCGGCGATCAAGGCCGGTGGCTGGCTGTTCGTCGCCGGCCAGCTGGCCAGCGACTTCGAGACCGGGATCGCTCCGGAGTGCAAGCTCGCCAATCCGAACCCCGGCGACCAGCTCCGGCTGTAGTCCGACTTCGTGCTGAAGAACCTCGCGGCCCTGCACAAGTCCGCGGGAATGGACATGAAGACCGACCCCGTCCGCATCTACCAGTGGTTCGCGTCGAAGTACCCGACGATG
>Ga0157374_10005315_pt1 | contig 10815 bp, 11 predicted proteins | sample M25metaG_FD_115308 | JGI IMG/M metagenome (GOLD analysis project Ga0157374, IMG submission 115308) | Miscanthus rhizosphere microbial communities from Kellogg Biological Station, Michigan, USA - M2-5 metaG | ecosystem: Host-associated > Plants > Roots > Rhizosphere > Soil | place: USA: Michigan... | reverse complement strand
CCGTACTACTGGATCGGCGCGACGCCGCCGCAGGGAGAGCTCGAGCAGGGCACCGACCTCGCCGCGGTCGCGGAGAAGCACATTTCGATGACTCCACTCCATCTCGACCTCACCGACTACCGTTCGCTGGAGCTCCTGGAGTCGCTCGCGGCTCCGCTCGGGCAGTCCTCCGACGGCGTCGGGGCGAAGCGGTGACGCGTTGGACGAGTTCCGCCGCCGCGCGCAGGGGCGCGGCCCGGTGAACGCCTCGCGGTTCGTTTCCCGCGCGGCGGCGATGCTCGCGGCCGCGGTCGTGTGCGCCGCGGTCTCGAACGCGGTCGCGGGACCGGAAAGGCACCTCCGCTGGATCGGGAGCTACGAGGCGGCCCCGGGCGGGACCTCGGCGGCGGCTCGGCCGGCCGGCGGCCCCCAGCCGACGCCGGCCGCGTCCTCGTCCGTCACGGGCGCGGCGGCGAGCTCCGCGGCGGCTCGCGCCTTCCCGCCGCATCCGGAGAAGCCGTGGGCCGAGATCTCCGGCGACGACGTCGTGTCCCTCCACGAGCGCGGCGACGTTCCGATCCTGGACGCGCGGCGCACGAGCGTCTACCGCGAGGGGCACATCGCGGGCGCGCGGCCCTTCTCGATCTGGGAGTCCGACGTCGACGACAAGGTGAAGGCGTTCTTCACGGAGGGACACGACCCGAGCCAGCCGATCGTCGTCTACTGCTCCGGCGGCGAGTGCGAGGACTCGCACATGCTGGCGACGAAGCTCCACATGGCGGGATTCGACAACGCGCTCGTCTACAAGGATGGGTTCCCGGACTGGCAGAAGCGCGGACTTCCCGTGCACACCGGGGACACGCCTTGAACCGCCGCTTCCTCTCGCCATGGGTGACCGTGCGCGTGCAGTTCGTGCTCGCGGCGTTCTTCGTCGTCGCCGGCATCGCGAAGATCGCCGACCCTCCCGGCTTCGCGCACGAGGTCCACAACTACCAGATCGTGCCGGGCGCGCTCGTCAACGTGATGGCGCTCGTGCTTCCGTGGCTCGAGGTCATCACGGGAGTCTGCCTCTTCCTCGGGATCGCGGTGCGGACCTCGGCCCGGATCCTCGGGATCCTGCTCGCGGTGTTCATCGCGGCGCTGTCGATCAATCTCGCACGAAAGCATCCGGTCGAGTGCGGCTGCTTCGGGACGGCGAAGGTCCAGAAGACGGACGCGCAGCGGCTGACCGACATGAAGTGGGCGATCGCCCGCGACGTCGGACTGCTCCTCCTTGTCGCCCAGATCCTCGCGGCGTCTCGCGCGGACGTCCGGCGCCCGTAGGCCGGCCTCAGTCGGCCGGTGGGTCCGGGCGCGCGGCTGCGGCGGCAGCCGCCGCCCGCCGCGTCTCGTCCGCCGGAAATCGGTAGTGCCCTCCCGGCGTCCGCACGGTCTTGAGGAGACCGGTCCGCGCCCACCGCGTGACGGTCGAGGCCGACACGCCGAAGAGGCGCGCCACCGCGGTGCGCGGGAGGAACACGGCCGGGGCCGGTGCGGCTGCGATCTCGTCCAACTCGGAGGCGAGTTCGGCTCGATCGAAGCGCGTGACTCCGGGCTCTCGAGCGGCATGGATGTTCATGACGGCATGGTGATGTGCGGCCGGATCCCGCTCAAGGATGCAAACGCATCAAAACGCCCGGAAGCTACTCGCTCGGAGTGTGCTCCTTCGAAGGCTGCCGCCCGGCATCCAGAGTCGCGAGCAGGTCCAGGAGATCGGAATACCGGACGGGCTTGACGAGGTGCGCGCTGAATCCGGCCTCGCGCGTCCGCTTCCGGTCCGCCTCCTGCCCCCATCCCGTGACCGCCACGATGGCGATGTCTCTTCCCCCGGGTTGCTCGCGGACACGCCGGCAGACCTCCAGGCCGTCCAGCTTCGGCAGACCGATGTCCAGCAGGATGATCTCGGGCCCGTACTCCGCGGCTTTCTGAATCGCTTCCGCGCCGTCGTGCGCGGTCTCGGCGTCGTGACCGGTCAGCCTCAGCAGATCGGTCAGGCTCGCGGCGCCGTCGGGATTGTCGTCCACGACGAGGACCCTCCGCCGCGCCGCCGGAACGGGCTGCGGGTCCGCGGCGGCCGCGGCGTGCTTCACCGCGGGCCTCGGCCGGCGGCGGCGCTCGATCGCCTCGGGCAGGCGGACCGTGAACGTGCTCCCGGCACCCGGTCCGTCGCTCTCCGCGGTCACGGTCCCGCCGTGCATCTCCACGAGCCGCCGCACGAGCGTGAGCCCGACGCCCAGCCCCGGAGGATTGCCGGCCGCCGGCCGCTCGACCTGGGTGAACATCTCGAAGATCCGGGGCAGCATTTCCGGCGGGATGCCGACTCCGGAGTCCCTCACCCTCACGACGCCCGAGCCGCCCTCTCGCGACAGCTCGATCCGCACCCGGCCGCCGGCCTCCGTGTACCGGCTCGCGTTGTTGAGCAGGTTCCCGAAGATCTGCGTGAGGCGGACCGGGTCGGCATCCACGTAGAGCGGATCTGGGGCCTTCTCGACCGTGAGCGTCTGCCGCGCGCGGTCGAAGAGGGGCCGGCAGCTCTCGATCGCCTCGGCCACGATGCCGCCGAGGTCCACGCGAGCCGGCTTCAGGTGCAGCTTGCCCTGGCCGATCCGGATGACGTCGAACAGGTCGTCGGTCAGCCGGACCATGTAGTCGACCTGCCGCGCGATCGTGGCGCGGGCGCGGCCTGCGGCGTCGGAATCCGCGGAACGGTCGAGGACCTCGAGCGAGTTGGCGATCGGCGCGAGGCGGTTGCGGAGCTCGTGAGCGAGGGTCGCGAGAAAGTCGTCCTTCCGGCGGGCGCCGTCGCGCAGGGCCTGCTCGGCGAGGCGGCGATCGGTGACGTCCATCTCGACGCCGGCGAGGTGCATGCGTCCCTCGGGGTCGGCGACGACGCGGGCGATCGAGCAGAGCCAGCGCCAGGAGCCGTTCGGACGCGCCACGCGATACTCGATCCGGGCGCCGCGCCGCTCGCGGATTGCCTCTTCCCGCTCGCGCAGCACGCGCGCCCGGTCCTCGGGGTGGATGCACCTCAGGACGTCCTCCCACGTGGTCCCGTCGCGCTCCGGTAATCCGAACAGCTTCCGGTACAGCCGCGTCGAGCGCAGACGGCCGCTCTCGAGGTCGTAGTCGAACGACGCGACCTGTCCCGCCTCGACCGCCGCGGACAGCCACGAGTCGCTGGACGGGAGGTCCGGGGCCTGCGCGGGCAATCGGTGGGGGTGACTCGTGCTCAACGCGGTGAGGAGGCGCCCCGCTTCCGGGGAGCCGAGAGCATCCGTTCGGCCTCGTCCGACACCATCCTGTAGCACTCGCAGGCGGCGCGCGAGAGGCCGCGGACGTCGATGATCCGGACCCTCGCGCGCGAGTAGCGGACGAGGCCTCGCTGGCTGAACTCCGCGGCGATGTCGGTGATGCTCGCGCGCCGCACTCCCAGCATCTCGGCGAGGTATTCGTGGGTCAGAGAAAAATCGTGGCGCCCGAGCTCCTCGGAGGCGAGGAGCAGCCACCGGGCACAGCGCTGCTCGAGACGGTGCAACGCATTGCAGGCGGCCGAACGCGCGACCTGCTGGATGAAGAAACTCGTGTAGCGCAGGCTCTGCTCGTACAGCGCCGTCCCCGGTCCGGCGCTGGCGCGGAACGTCTCCGCGGGGATGCGGCCGGCACGGCCGGGAACCTGGACGAAGCTCTCGACGAGGTTGTCGTCGAAGCCCAGGAACACCGGGAGCGCGGCCATGCCCCGGCATCCGATGATCCCCACCTCGATGCTCGTGCCGCTTCGGGTCGTGGAGACCACGGACACCATGCACGTCTCGGGGAAGTACACGAATTTCATGGGCTGGCCGATCTCCGTCACGCTCTTCGCGCGCGGCATGTCGACCATCTCGAGCTCGGCGACGATGCGACGCCGCTCGAACGCGGGAAGCGCCTTGAGGAAGCGATTGCGAACCAACCGGATGGCGGCTTTCGTCGACACCGACACCTCCGATGCGACCCCAAGATCGCGCAAGGATCCACCCGGCTACTGCACGGTAGCGTACAAATCGAGCAAGATCGTGGACGGAGGCTTTGGCCGGGCAATCGGGGCCCCGGGCGCCCGGGCCGGGCGAGGCGAGACCGGCGGCCCTAGTACTCCAGCAGCTTCCGCGCCGCGGCGAGAACCTTGTCGCTCGACGGGAGGATGGCCCGCTCGAGCACCCGCGCGAAGCCGACCGGGGTGAACTCCGAGCCGACCCGCCCGACCGGCGCGTCCAGGAAGGCGAACGCCTGCTCCTGGATCTGCGCCGCGATCTCGCCGCCGAAACCGCCGCGGACCTTGTCCTCGTGGGCGACGAGCACCCGGCTCGTCTTCTCGACCGACGCGAGCACCGTGTCCATGTCCAGCGGGGCGAGCGACCTCAGGTCCACGACCTCGACCGAGACGCCCTCCTTCTCGAGGACCTTCGACGCCTCGAGGGCGAAGTGCACGGGTGTCCCGTAGGCGACGATCGTGAGGTTGGAGCCCTCGCGGCGGACGCGGGCCTTCCCGAAGGGCACGGCGAATCCCGCCGGCACCTTCGTCCGCGCCATCGGCGCGTTGTAGAGAAATTTCGGCTCGAGGTAGAGCGTGACGCCTCTCGAGCGCATGGCGGTGCGCAGGAGCCCGGCCGCGTCGTCCGCGAAGGCGGGCACGACGATGCGGATACCCGGCAGCGTGGTCAGCCAGCCCTCGATGTTCTGCGAGTGGTAGAGGCCTCCGCCGATGTAGCCGCCCGACGGGAGCCGCACCGTCACGTTCGGGACGTACTGGCCGTTCGTGCGCCAGTACTCGTGGGACATCTCGATCATCTGCTCGGCCGCCGGCCAGAAGTAGTCGGCGAACTCCGCGCCCTCGACGACGACGCGGATCTGGTCGGAGAGCCGGCAGAAGCCGTCCGCCGTGCCCATGATGTGGTCCTCGGCGATCGGCGCGTTGAAGACCCGAGTCGCGCCGAACTCCTGCTGCATGCCCTTGGTGACGTTGAAGACGCCGCCCTTCTCGCGGTACGCGACGTCCTGGCCCCAGATGTAGGTGTCCGGGTTGTGGCGGAACTCCTCCTTGAGGGTGGCGTTCAGGGCCTGGACGACCGTCATCTCCTCGCCCGAGCCGTCGGGAATCCCGTCCGGCGAGGCCTCGGGGACCCAGGCCTCCGGGACGACGAAGTCCTGGATCGTCGCGGGGTCCGGTTCCGGCGCCGAGCGGGCGCGGTCCGCCGCTTCTTCGTAGGTCTTCTGGTTCTGCGCCTCGATGCCCTGAATCTCGTCCTCGGTCAGGAGGCCCGTCTCGAGCACGAGCTTGCGGAAGCGGGGGAGTGGATCGGCCGCCTTCGCGGCCTCGAGCTCCTCCGGCGTGCGGTAGAGCTCGTGACGGTCCGAGTTCGAGTGCGAGTGGATCCGGACGCAGCGCGCGTGGACGATCGCTCCGCCCGCGCCCGACCGGACGAACGCGACCGCCTCGCGCATCGCGCGGAACGAGTCGAACACGTCGAGCCCGTCCGCGTGGATGATCTTCAGGTTGAAGAAGCCCGAGAAGTTGTCGGACGCGACGGGGTTCGCGGTCTGGTCGCTCTTCGGAACCGAGATCCCGTAGCCGTTGTCCTGGACGACGACGATGACCGGGAGCTTCTCCCGCGAGATCCCGTTGACCGCCTCGTAGAAGTAGCCCTCGGACTCCGAGGACTCCCCGATCGAGCAGAAGACGAGGGAGTCCTTCTTGTAGGTCTTGACGGCGCGCCCGAGGCCCGCCGCGTGCTGCGAGTGGTTCGAGACGCAGGAGGAGACGTTCTGGATCCCGATCGACGGCTTCGCGAAGTGGTTCGACATGTGCCGCCCGCCCGACGCGACGTCGGTCGCCTTGGACATCCCGTTCAGGAGGATCTCCTCGGCCGAGAGGCCCGCGGCCAGGCAGGTGGTCAGGTCACGGTAGTACGGGAAGAGGTAGTCCCGGCCCGGCCGGAACGTCATGCCGAGCGCGAGCTGGATGGCATCGTGACCCGCGCAGGGCGCGTGGTAGCTCCAGCCGAGCCCCTGCTTCAGGTAGTTCGGCGCCTTGTCGTCGAGCACGCGGCCGAGATGCATCACCGCGTACCATTTCCTGACTTCTTCGCGCGACACGCCCCCGATTCGGGTGTCGCGCCCGGCCTCGACGGCCTCCTGGGTTTCCACTCGTCCTCCTGAGTCGCGGAAAGAGTCGGCGCATTCTACCGGGAACGCGCCGGGGAGAAGCGTAACGCGCCGCACGAGCGCGCCTCCAGGCGCCCTCCGCCCACGTGAATCGTAACGGGCCCCAACCCCTCACGATTCCGTGCCCCCTGCTATCATGCTCGTAATGTCGCCGCGCGTCGCTCGCGACCCGGTCGAGGGTCGGGAAGAAGCCATGCGCCGCGAGATGGTCGTCCGTTTCGTCGCCCCCCGCGGCGTCGACGATCCCCGAGTCCTGGAGGTCATGTCCGAGGTGCCGCGTCACCGCTTCGTCCCCGAGCCGCTCCGGGCGAGGGCCTACGGCGACCACTCCCTGCCGATCGGCTACGGCCAGACGATCTCGCAGCCTTACGTCGTCGGCCTGATGACCCAGAGGCTCGCCGTCTCCCCAGAGCACAAGGTCCTGGAGGTCGGGTCGGGGTCCGGTTACCAGACGGCGATCCTCGCGCGCCTCGCGCGGAGCGTCTATTCGCTGGAGCGGATCGACGAGCTGGCCCGCAGCGCGGCCGCCACACTCGCCGCGATGGGGTTCCACAACGTGTCCGTGAAGGCCTTCGACGGGACCTACGGTTACCCGGCTGCGGCGCCGTTCGACCGCATCCTGGTGACCGCGGGCACCGATGCCGTGCCCGAGCCGCTGCTCGCCCAGCTCGCCGTCGGGGGACGCCTCGTGGCCCCGATCGGGCCCCCCGGGCGTCAGCGGCTCCGGGTGATCCGGCGCCGCAAGACCGACTACGCCCAGGAGGACGGCGGGGAGGATGTCACCTTCGTGCCGCTGCTCGGCCGCTTCGCCGGAGGCGGCGACGGCAGCGGCGGCGAGGGTGGAGGCGTCAAGGGAAGCGGAAGCCTGAGGGGCAGAACCGCGTGACCGCGCGGCGCGCCGTCGTGAAGGGCCGGGTCCAGGGCGTGGGCTTCCGCTGGTTCGCGGAGCGGACGGCCCGGGAGCTCGGAGTCCGCGGCTGGGTGCGCAACCTCGACGACGGCAGCGTCGAGACCGTCGCCGAGGGGGACGACGCCGCGGTCGCCGCCTATCTCGCGCGTCTCGAGCGGGGCCCGCATGGCTCGAGGGTCGACGCCGTGGCGATCGAGGAGGCCTCCGAGACGGGCTTCTCCCGCTTCGACATCACGCGATGACGGACTTCCTCGCCTACGTCCGGGACGTGCCCGACTTCCCGTCTCCCGGCATCCTCTTCCGCGACGTCACGCCGCTGCTCGCCAACGCGGAAGCGTTCGGGGCGGCGGTGCGCGCGATGGCGGAGCCCTTCCGCGCCCAGCCGCCGGCGAAGGTCCTCGGCATCGAGGCGCGCGGATTTCTCTTCGGCACGGCGCTCGCGCGGGAGCTGGGGGTCGGAATGGTCCCCGCGCGCAAGCCCGGCAAGCTGCCGCGGGCGACGCGCCGCGTCTTCTACGGGCTCGAATACGGCAAGGACTCGCTCGAGGTCCACGAGGACGCGTTCGAGAAGGGGGAGCGCGTCCTGGTCGTCGACGACGTGCTCGCGACCGGCGGGACGGCCAACGCCGCGGCCGAGCTCGCGGAGCAGTCGGGGGCGAGGGTGATCGGCATCTCCGTGTTCATCGAGCTGGCCGCGCTGGGCGGCCGCGGACGGCTCGGCGGCCGTCCGGCTCACGCCGTCCTGATGCTATGATCTGAGCCTTCCCACCTCATGGCCGGCGAACGCATTCTCATCGTCGACGACGACGAGGACGTGCTCCTCATCGTTCAGACCATCCTCGACAACGCGGGGTACGCGACGCTCACGGCCCGCAACGGCCGGGAGGGCGTGGAGAAGGCGCTCGAGGACCGTCCCGCCGCGATCCTGCTGGACGTGATGATGCCGGAGCTGTCGGGCTGGGAGGTCTGCACGACCCTGAAGAGCGCGCCCGAGACGCGGCAGATCCCGATCGCGCTGCTCACCGTCAAGAGCGAGATCCGGGATCTGATCACCGGGATGCAGGTCGGAGCCGACGACTACATCACCAAGCCGTTCACCCGGAAGAAGCTCCTCTCCACGGTCAACCGGCTCCTGGACGAGAAGCGGCGGGACGCGACGCCGGGCTTCCTGACGACCGAGAACGAGGATCTGCGCTTCCAGAACCTCCTCTTCGACGCTGTGACCGAGCTGCCGACGGTGCCGGTCATCATCGACGCGCTGCGCGACCGGCTCCTCGACAACCGGGAGATGGGCGTCCTCTACATCGACGTCGAGCAGTACAGCCACATCGAGGAGACGTACGGCTGGGAGGTCTTCGACGGGCTTCTCCGCCACACCGCGCGCACCCTCAAGCGCATGGTGGGGACCGTCTTCGCGACGGAGGACTTCATCGCCGTCAACCGGGCCGGCGGCTCCGACTTCTACGTCTTCGCCAGCCTGGAGACGGGCGACGAGGCGCTCACCCGCCTCCAGCGCAAGGCGCGGCAGGTGGAGGAGTCGCTGCGCGGCTCTCTCGACGAGGCGTTCGGCACGCGGATCCACAAGCGCATCGGGGTCTTCGTCGGCCACGCCATGCTCCGCCCGAATCCGCAGATGCGCGTCGAGCGGCTGGTCTATCGCGCGCTTCGCCACGCGATCGCCGTCGCGACCACGAAGGAGGAGGAGCGGCAGACCGTCCTGCGCGAGAGCTTCCGCGAGATCCTGCGGACGCGCGGCATCCGGACGGTCTACCAGCCGATCTTCCGCCTCGACAGCCTCGACGTCTTCGGCCACGAGGCGCTGACGCGCGGCCCCGCCGACACGGCCTTCGAGAGCCCCGAGCTGCTCTTCCAGTTCGCGGGCGAGAACGAGTCGACCTGGGAGCTCGAGAAGCTTTGCCTGAGCTCCTCCGCGTCGCACTACGCCGCCGAGGACGGGCACCGTCTCTTCATCAACGTCGAGGCCGACGCGATCGCGGCGCTCGCGCGAGAGGGACCGCAGGCGGTCGCTCCGCTGTTCGGCCGGTCGCACCCGGTCGTCCTCGAGGTCACCGAGCGCTCCGCGATCCGCGACGTGCCCGTCTTCCGGAGCGCTCTCGCGCGGCTGCGGGAGCTCGGGTTCCAGATCGCCATCGACGACGCCGGGTCGGGGTACGCGTCGCTCCAGGCGATCGCCGAGCTTCGTCCCGACTTCATCAAGGTCGCGAACACGCTGATCACCGGACTGCGCACCGATTCGATCAAGCGCGACGTCGTCGAGATGCTGGTCAACCTCTCGGGCCGCATCGAGGCGGTCTGCGTCGCGGAGGGAATCGAGACGCCGGAGGATCTCGAGGAGTGCCGCCGCCTGGGCATCCCGTACGGACAGGGCTTTTACCTCGGGGTTCCGTCCGAGAAGGCGGCGGGCGCGGCCGCCCGCGAATTCACCGGGCGAATTCGGACCGTCAAGACCTAGGTCGGACGAGACGAGCGCCGGGGCGTGCTCCGGGACCCTTCCCGGGCGCTTTCCCGTTTATGACCGTGGGATATGCTCCCTCACAGGCGCCGTTTTCCTGCAGCCGATTCTCCGGCTGTCCCGTCGCGGCGCAAAGGAGTGCAGCCCATGATGAAATTCAAGATTGCCGCCCTCGCCGGGAGCGCGTTCCTCGTCGCGCTCGTCGCCTCGGCCGGCGACCAGCCCTGCTCGATCCACGCGAAGAAGACCGCGGCCAAGTCCGAGCTCTCCGCGATGGCCAAGTGGACCGAGGCCGACGCGCGCGCTGCCGCTCTCAAGTCGCTGAACACGACCCCCAACAAGGCCACGGTGAAGAAGTCGGAGCTCGAGGTCGAGGACGGGTGCCTGGTGTACTCGTACGACATCGAGGTGATGGGCGACAGCAAGGGCAAGCACGAGATCGAGGTCGACGCCGGCAACGGACGGATCCTCTCTACGGACCACGACCGGCACTGAGCCTCGACCGAGAGGTTCTCGACGACCCGGTGGGCACGCGTTCGTGTCCACCGGGTTCGTTGTTTTGGTCCGAGCCCGACGGACCGGCGCCGGCTCCGGCACCGAAGCCCGCGCCCCCACCTCGCCGCAGTCGTGAGTCCGCGTTCCTCGTCCCGTCCGATCCGGGCGTGAGGGCCGACGGCTCGGGGCGTTTATTTCCCAGTTAGTTTCGTGTGGTACACGTTCCGGCTGCCGGCGCCGCAGGCCGTCGGTACGGTCCTGAGAACGGTCCGAGAAGAGACCGGCGGGACCGCCGGCGAGGCGAGCTCGAAGGGATGGGAAGGGGAACGATGGGCACGGACGGGATCGTGGCGCGTCCGTTGCTTGGATCTCCTCGACCGATGCGAGTCCTGGCCGCCGCCGCCGCCGTCTTCCTGGCCCTGAGCGGCGCGCTGGCCGCCGGCGAGCGGATGGCGGGCTCAGAGGACGCGCCCTGCCGCGAAGAGTGGACGAGCGAGCCGGCGGCCGATGTCTCGGCGACCCCGACCAGCGAGGGAACGGCCGGTGACGACGCACTGGCCGCGGACGAGCCGGCGGACGAAACGGCGGAGAATCCGCTGGGCCTGCTCAAGATGGCGCTCGACGACACCCTGCACGTCCTGTCCGCGCCGATTCACTGGAGCGTTCACGAGTGGGCTCTGGCGGCGGCCTCGATCGGCACGATCGCGGCTCTCGGAGAGCT
>Ga0157374_10005312_pt1 | contig 10819 bp, 13 predicted proteins | sample M25metaG_FD_115308 | JGI IMG/M metagenome (GOLD analysis project Ga0157374, IMG submission 115308) | Miscanthus rhizosphere microbial communities from Kellogg Biological Station, Michigan, USA - M2-5 metaG | ecosystem: Host-associated > Plants > Roots > Rhizosphere > Soil | place: USA: Michigan... | reverse complement strand
CGCGCGGATTGAAGTACATCGCAATCACGGATCACTCGAAGAATCTCGCCATGACCAACGGGATGGACGACAGGCGAGCGCTTGAACATGTGAAGCGCATCCGGGAGGTGGACGCGGAGATGAAGGGCAGGATCCGCGTTCTGGCGGGCGTCGAGGTGGACATTCTTGGCGAGGGTGAACTCGATCTCGCCGACGAGACTCTGGCGGAGATGGACATCGTCGTCGCAAGCGTGCACAGCCGGTTCGATCAGCCGGTGGAAAAGATGACGGAGCGCATTCTGCGCGCCATTGAGAATCCGTATGTCCGTATCCTCGGGCATCCGACGGGACGCAAGGTACTGAAGCGCGATCCATATGCGGTCCATATGGACGCGATCCTGAAGCGGGCTGCGGAGCTGGGCGTGGCGGTGGAACACAACGCGAATCCTGCTCGCGCAGACTTGAACGATCTTCATCTGCGCATGGCAAAACAGTGTGGATGCAAGATTGTGGCCAATACGGACGCGCACTCGACGGCGGAGCTGGACCAGATACGGTATGGGATTACGCAACTGCGTCGGGCATGGCTGACTGCGGCCGATGTATTGAACACACGACCGACAGCGGATGCTCTGCTGGCCGATATGCGGCCTCGGCGGTGAGCGGCGGCCCGGGAGTTCCGTTATCCTAGGAACGTGGCGCAATCCGTGACAACCTCGACGACGATCCCTGCAGGAAAGACCGTGGCAGAGCCGGGGCTGTTTGCCGACTACGCGACGCTGTTCAAGGTCCGCGTAACGGTCATGGTGATCATCACGGCTGCGGCAGGCTTCTATCTGGGCTCGCTAGCCAGCGGTATCAGCCCGTTTCACGCGGGGCTGGTGCAGGCGCTGGCTGGAATCGCCGTGGTGACCTGCGGATCGAGCGCACTGAACCAGGCTTTGGAGCGCCGCACGGACGCTCTAATGCGGCGAACCTCGAACCGGCCGATGGCGGCGGGGCGTATCTCGCTGGCGCATGGACTTCTGCTGGGATTTGCCACGATCTTTCTGGGCTCACTGTACCTGGTTTATACGACAAATCTGCTGACTGGGACACTGACACTGCTTACGGCTATCAGCTATGTCGGAATCTATACGCCGCTGAAGCGAATTACGGTGGTCAATACGTTCATCGGTGCCTTTCCCGGTGCGCTGCCTCCGCTCATCGGGTGGACGGCGGTGCGTGGCGTGATTGAGTGGCCCGCCGTGGCGCTGTTCGCCATCCTGTTTGTGTGGCAGTTTCCACACTTTATGGCCATCGGCTGGATGTATCGCGACGACTACTCCGCTGCGGGGATTCGGCTGACGCCGACGCAGCCGGACGAGCAATTCGCAGCGCGGTCCACGGTGATCCAGTCGCTGTTTTATGCCGTGCTGATGGTGCCGGTAAGCCTGTGGCCGACGTGGCTGGGCGTGACGGGATGGATCTACGGAACCGTAGCGGCCGTGTTGTCGCTAGGCTACCTCTGGTACACGGTGCGATTTGCGCGCATTACACGTTCGCCTAACTCTCCAGAGTCGCGCATCTATGCGCGTGACCTGCTGAAGGCCTCGGTGATCTATCTTCCGCTGCTCATGGCCGCGCTGATGCTTGACGCGAAAGGACGCTTGCTGTTTTGACGACGAACACCCGCACGACCCTGCCTGCCGCCGAGGCTCGCACTCCGGCGACTGTTATTGCCGCGATTATTGTCGTAAGCGCGCTGGCCAGCGCCCTGATTTGTTGGCTGGTGTACTTCCACGCGCCGACCGACGTGGCCGGAACACAGCTACGCTCGCTGCCGCTGGTCAATGCTGTGCTGAATGCGCTCTCGACGATCGCCCTGCTAGCGGGTTACCGATTTATACGGGCGCGGGAGATCGCGAAGCATCGTGCGGCGATGTTTACGGCGTTCTTCTTTTCGTCGATCTTCCTGGTCTCGTACCTCGTGAACTTTACGCTGCACGGCGAGACGAAGTTCGACCGGTTGAGCGCGTGGTGGCCCTTCTACTGGAAGCTGTTGCTCTCACACATCCTGCTCTCGGTCATCGCGCTGCCGATGATCCTGATTACATTCTTTCTCTCGCTGACGGGCCGTTTTCCAGCACATCGGCGACTGGCGCGCTACACCTATCCCATCTGGCTTTACGTTTCGATTACGGGCGTCATCGTCTACTGGATGCAGTCGGCGATTCGCTAACGGTGCTTCCCTTCCCTATGCAGCCTGACACACGCAAACTTCTCCGCACCGGCCTCTGGATCTTCGGCACAGGCGCCCTGGCGGTCCTGGCGGTGTTAACCGTTCTGGGTGGAGTGGGGCGGCAGGGTCCGCACACCAACTTAGGATGGCTGGCGTTGGTGCTGGCCATGGGATGCCTGCCTACGGGCGCTCTGACGCTGGCGCTGGCGGTCATGAAGCTGTTTGGCGACCGCAACCGGTGATCGGCTGATTCTGCTATCCTCAACCTTCAAATCCTGTAACAAACCAACCGGAGCATCAGCATGGCAAAAGGCGTCAACAAAGTATTTCTTCTGGGCAATGTGGGTAAAGCCCCCGAGATTCGTTCGACCGCAGGCGGCATGATCGTCGCCAGCTTCTCTCTGGCAACGGCCGACCGCCAGAAGGACCAGCAGGGCAACTGGCAGGACAAGACGGAGTGGCACAACCTCGTCGCCTTCAGCCGCACCGCCGAGATCGTTCGCGACTATGTAAAGAAGGGCACCCAGCTCTTTATCGAGGGCAAGATCCAGACACGCTCGTGGGACGACAAGGAGTCCGGGCAGAAGAAGTACCGCACCGAGATCCTGATCAACGAGATGAGCCTGCTGGGTGGCGGCCCGGGACGGGGCGAGGGTGCAGGTTCTGGCGGATACTCCAAATCGAGCACCGCTAGCTTCGATCAGCGCACACCAGCTTCGCAGCCCGACTATGCCGACCAGGGCATCACGGACGACGACATCCCGTTCTAAACGTCTTCCTAGCAAGAGAAAGACCCGCCAGCGATGCTCGGCGGGTCTTTTCCATTTCAGAAGGCAAATCGCACGCTGACGACGCCGGCGTGGTTGTAGGTATGGAAGCTGGTGACCGCGGTCTGGAAGGCAACCCCTGCGACCATGCCCATCCGGCTCTTCGCGCCCTCAGGACGCAACGCAAACTTGCCGAAGAGGATGCCCGGCGAGAGAAACATCTGGGTCTTGCCGTCGCGCGTTCCACCCACGTAGCTGGTGGAGTTCAGTTCAAGCTCTGGGAAGAGGTACTTACCCACGTGATACTGCGCGACGGTGTTCCAAAGAATCGTGCGGCCACTTGTGGCGGTCTGTGAGGTAGGCAGGCCTCCCCCGAGGCTGCTCATGAGCGCAAACTTTCCAAAACCCTTACCGCCGAGAAGCGTCGGCGTAATTACAGCGCTGGGTGCGCCGTTTTTGTGGCTGCCGGTGGGGAAGGTCCACGCTAGCGCGCCGCTGACGATGTAGTTGCCGTGCTGCTCGTTGGCCGCGGCGAAGCGATACTTTACGAGCGCGGTCGTGTCGCCGATCCCGTCCTGCCCACCATCGCCGTGGACGACGTATCCCGGAGGCAGGAGATCCACTTGGGTGTTGTAGTAGGGGATGAGATTGAAGCCCTTGCCGCTGCCGAAGTTCCAGTTGACGTCGCCAGAGGGTGTAATCTGCCGCGTCATGTCGGTGCGATAGACCTGAGCCAACTGGGGGAAGGGCGAGATCATCGGCACAGCCCACTTGGGCTGAGTGGACTGGGTCTTTGTAGCACGCGCCTGCCAGCTATTGGCGAAGTCTCTAATAAGGTTGTCCTCCGCTTCGGCGGCGAACGGGTTAAATCCAAAAACCATCAACAGAAATAGAATCCTGCGCAAAAAACCGCTCCTTCTGTCCCGTTGGTGTTTTTTGAAAGGATGTTGCGGAGATCGATGTGCCTCGACCGTCTGTAGTCAGTTTACTAGACGGATAGCGCAGCCGCTTGTAAGCGGCGACCGGCTACACTATCTGCATGCTCGACGAAGCCACCTTCCGCCGCGAATCCGACCGTGCCCTTGAGTCTCTGAAGCAGTCCCTGATCCTCGCCGAGGACCAGAGCGACGATGCTCCCTTTGAGACGGAGGAGAAGAATGGTGTGTTGAATGTGGTGTTTGAGGACAGTGGCAGCAAGTTCGTCTTTACCCCGAATACGCCAGTGCGGCAGATCTGGATCTCGGCGCTGACTACCAGCTTCAAGCTGGATTGGTCCGAAGCCGCCAGCGCCTTCGTACTTCCGAAGACAGGCGAGAATCTGAAGACCCTGACCTCCAGGCTTCTTCGGGAACAGCTCGGCGATGACGACATCTCGCTCTCGTAGTCCAAGAAATAGAACGAAAGAGGGATTCAAAACGGAACATCGCTGCGCGAAAATGGCGGGAACGTGTCACAATCCAGTCCAATGCGATTCAATGGAGCCATGGGGAAGTCGACGCTCCTCGGACCGAAGTCCGAAGACATGCCGACAGCAGATGTGTCCTTGCAAAACACTGCAAGCTCCCCTCTATCTTCTGATGTGGTGCGCCAAACCTTATCGGTCGCCATCATCACCATGAACGAAGAAGCCAACCTTGCCCGTACGCTGGCCAGCGTTCAGTTCGCAGATGAGGTGATTGTGCTGGACTCGGGTTCCACCGATCGGACGCTGGAGATCGCGCGCTCCTTCGACGCGAAGGTGTATTTCGAGCCGTGGAAGGGCTTTGCGCCGCAGAAAAACTCCGCCATCGAAAAGTGCTCCGGAACGTGGATCCTTTCACTCGATGCGGATGAGGAGCTGACTTTCGAACTGCAGCAGGAGATTCGGAGGCTGCTAACGCACGATCCGGCGGCAGACGCTTACCTGATAAAACGGCGAAATTTGTTTCTGAACCGCTGGATGCGGCATGGGGGCTACTACCCTGACCCGAAGCTGCGGCTCTTTCGCCGTCACTCGGCAAACTTCGCCCCACCTGCCCGCTTCACTGAACGGCCGGTACACGAGACCATCGCTTTCGAGGGAAATCTCGAGACCCTTCAACACGACCTGGTCCATCACGCCTACCCCACGATCGAGAGCTACATCGAGCACATGGACCGCTATAGTACGCTGGGAGCGCAGATCGTCGTGTCAAAGCGTAAGACAGGGCGTTCGTGGTTCGGCTTCTACTACAACATCGTCATGATTCCCTTCTTTACCTTCCTTTGGAACTACATCTTCCGGTTTGGCTTCCTGGATGGACGAGAAGGCTTTCTGTTGCACCTTTACCACTCCACCTACACCAGTTGGAAGTACTCCAAGGCCTGGCAAACGACCCGTAACGGCTGAGCCGCGTCATGCTACAACTGACGCATGTCCAGACATCCGGCTCTGTCTCTTCTGCTGCTGACGATCCCACTTTTCGCTCAAAATTCCTCCGCTAATCGACGGCCAGCGCAAGCTGCTGACCTGATTCAGCCAGCCGACCTGAAGGCCGATATCTCGTTTCTCGCCTCGGATGACCTTGCCGGACGCAACGCAGGCAGCCGCGAAGACCACATCGCCACGGACTACATCGCATCCGAGTTCATGCGGCTTGGTCTGAAGCCGATGGGCGACGACGGCACCTACTTCCAGGGCATGGAGCTTGTCACAGCCAGCCCGGATATGGAGCATACAACGCTAACGGCAACCATCAACGGAACAGAACATCGCTACACGTTGAATCAGGGTTTCCAATGGGCACGCCAGAGCCTGCACCCCGCTCAATCCTGCGGCCAGGTTGTCTTCGCGGGATACGGCATCAGCGCCCCTGAGTTCGGATACGACGATCTTGCCGGATTAGACCTCAAGAACAAGGTTGTGCTCGTCCTGATGCGCGAGCCGCAAGCGAATGATCCAGCTTCGAAGTTCATGGGAACGCTCGACACCTACCACGCCTTCTACTGGCAGAAGATTGAAGAGTTGAGGAAGCGCGGCGCGGCCGGTGTATTGGTCGTTCAGGATCGCGTACCGCGCGATGTTAAGCTCATCCCGGCCAGTTCCCCTCGCCCCACGGGAGGACCTTCCTTCGCGCTTGCCGGTGAGATGTGGGACGTGCCTGTCTTCCTCATCAAACGTGACCTCGCGGACCAGTTTCTTGCGCCCTCCGGTAAGACAGCTGATGCCGTGCAGGCCGAGATCGACAGCTCAGTGCAGCCACATTCTTTGGATGTCCCGCAAAGCTCTGCGTGCCTTACCAAATCGCTCAAAGATATCGAAACCCACAAGGGACGCAACGTGATCGCGTTGCTCGAAGGCTCCGACCCAAAGTTGAAGGCAACGACGATCATCGTGACAGCGCATCACGACCACATGGGCGCCGCCAACGGACACATCTATTACGGCGCCGACGACAACGCCTCTGGTGTAGCAGGAATGCTTGGCGTCGCGCGCGCCCTGGTTAAGGGGAACATCCGCCCGAAACGCAGCATCCTGTTCGTCGCCTACGATGGCGAGGAGCGCATCTTTCTGGGCTCATACTTCTATGTCACGCATCCAGTTGTTCCGCTCAGCCAGACCGTCGCGACAATCAATCTCGATATGATCGGGCGGGACGAGGACGATACTAACTGGCCAACTCCGGCAGATCACAATGTGAATATGGTCAACGTGCTGGGAACCCGCTACAACCCAGCGCTCCGGAAGATCATCGATAGCGAAAACAAGTCCGAGGGGCTGAAGCTCGACTATAAGATGGATCGCGTCGACCCCGACTCGCTCTGGTCGCGCAGCGACCACTTCTGGTTTGCAACGCTCCATATCCCGCAGGTGGAGTTTCAAACCGGCCTGCATCCGGACTATCACACCGAGAACGACACCTGGCAGAGGATCAACTATCCAAAGCTGACGAAGATCGTGCGCGTGGTCTATCGGTCCGTCGTTGATCTTGCGAACTCCGGCAACACAATTCCTTTTGTCGCGACAGGATCACCGGTGACACCCGGACAACCGTAGCCGCAAGGGTATTCAACCAAACGCACAGGAACTATACTCGCAACGCATGACGAAGCCGCCCATCCGCGTTCTCGTAGCCAAGCCGGGCCTCGACGGTCACGACCGTGGAGCAAAGGTGATTGCGCGGGCGCTGCGCGACGCAGGCATGGAGGTCATCTACACCGGCCTGCGCCAGACACCGGAGATGATCGTCACGGCCGCCATTCAGGAGGACGTCGACTGCATCGGATTGTCGATACTGTCCGGTGCGCATAACGTCATCGTGCCGCGTATTGCATCGCTGCTGCGTGAACAGAAGGCCGAGGATATCCTGCTTGTCCTCGGTGGAACGATTCCCGAAGAAGACTTCCCGCGACTGAAGGAAAGCGGCGTCGCGGCCATCTTCGGCCCCGGAACGCCGCTCGAAACAACGGTTCAGTTTATCCGCGAAAACATAAAGCCTCGCGGCCTTCTTACCAGTTGATCGCCTCGCCCATGTGGAAGAACCCGCCAGTAGGCCCATCAGCGCCCAGCGTTGCCAGTTCCACCTCAGTCTTTGCACCATCGACGATATTCATCGGCGCAGCATCTGTTCCCATGTCCGTCTTCACCCAGCCAGGGTGCGCCGAGTTTACCTTAATCTTCGTGCCCTTCAACTCGTGCGCCAGATGAATCGTAAAGGAATTTAGAGCTGCCTTCGAAGCGTCGTAGGCCAACGCCTTCGCCTCGTAGATTGGCGAGCCTTCGGTAGCGTGTAGGGTCAGCGAACCCAGGATGCTGGACACGTTGACGATGCGTCCGGCATCACTCTTCTTCAACAGCGGCAGAAAGGCCTTCGTAACGGAGATGGCTGAAAAGAAGTTAGTGTCGAAGGTCTTGCGGACCACGTCGTCGGGCACTGAAGACGTATTGTTGCCGCCGATTGGCTCGAACATCACACCCGCATTGTTGATCAGGATGTCGAGCTTGCCGAACTCCTTCTCAATCTTCTCGGCCGCCGCCTTTATATCGGCTGCGTTGACTACGTCGAACTTCACTGCCCTGGCATCGATGCCCTCTTTCTTCAGTTGCTCGGCCGCCGCTTGCCCCTTGGCAAGATCTCGAGCCCCCATAAGAACGGTGATTCCCTGCTTGCCCAACTGGCGTGCCGTCTCAAAACCAATTCCCTTGTTCGCGCCGGAAATCAGCGCAACCCTCTGTGTGCTCATCGCGTTTGCTCCATTCAGTTGATCGTTCGGTTGGCGTGGTAGCGACCCAGCCTATCTGATGAGCACTTCGGCAAAACGTTTCGCGTATTTCTCCGGTAGCAGGCGTTTCTTCATATCCTTGCCGACTACCACGTGCACAGTCTCGCCTTCGCAGAGCAGCGTGCTATCGGCGGCTCTAACAACCCTGTAACCAAATTTGATGATTACTCCACGCGCAGCGAGCAACCGCGTCTGGATTGTCAGCTCGTCGTCGTAGCGCGCCGGATACTTGTACCGCGCAGACACGTCGACGACAGCGATCCCAATACCGTCTTCCAGTTCCATCGACCGGTAGTCCATTCCCAGCTTGCGGATGAACTCAACACGGCCCACCTCAAACCAGACCAGGTAGTTCGCGTGGTAAACAACGCCCATCTGGTCGGTCTCGGCATAGCGAACACGCACACGCGCCTCGCTGACAAACTGTTTCTCAACTGCACTTTCACTCATCCATTCAGTCTATCGAAGACCGCTCGGTGCTTGAGGAAATAGGCACGAAGCCGGTCTAGGCTTTGCCCCACACCGGCTTGCGCTTTTCGAGAAAAGCCGTGACACCCTCGCGGAAGTCGTGCATCATCCGAGCCTCCGCATTCGCAGTCAGCGCATGCGAGATCGCCGCGTCGAGCCATGCCCGGTTCTGCTGCGCCATCAGCTGCTTCGTCGCCGCCATCGACTGCGGGCTATTCGCCTTCAACACCTTAGCCAATGCAGCTGCGCGCGTAGAGAGCTCCTCGGCATGCACGACCTCGTTCACCAGGCCAAGTTCTTCGGCCTCCTCAGACTGGAAGAGACGGCCCGTCAGCAGCAGATCGCGCGCCCGCTTGTCACCAATCTGCAGCGCGAGAAACGCAGAGACCAGCGCCGGCACAAAGCCAATCTTCACCTCGGTGAATCCAAACTTCACCCCGGGAGCAGCCAGCGTGAAATCGCAGATCGTCGCAAGTCCGGTACCGCCCGCAATCGCCGCGCCTTGCACGACCGCGATGGTGGGCTTGGGCAATTCGTAGAGTGTGCGAAACAGACGAGCCACGCGCTCAGCATCGGCGACGTGCTCAGACTGCGACTTGTCGGCGATGGCCTGCAGATGGACCATGTCCAGCCCGGCGCAAAAGGCCTCCCCTGCTCCGGTTAGTACGACGACACGACAATGCCCGGCGGCGGCCCTCTCGAACGCGGCGATCAACTCATCCTGCATCTCCGGAGTCATCGCGTTGCGCCGCTCCGGACGGTTCAGCATGATCGTCTTTACGCCGTCGTCTTCGGTTACCAGAATCGTCTTGTAGCTCATTGGCCCTCTCACTGCATTTGTCCGGATGGAATCCTACCCCACAGCAGACGTTTTTGCACCCTAGACGTTATTGCACCTTCGCCCCATACTTGCGCGCAATCTCCGCACTCGCCGCCTGCAGGCTGTCCAGCGGACTGAACTGCGGAAGCTCGGCGCCAAGCGCACGCAACTCTTCCAACACCGTCTCCGTTGGAAGGTTGCCCACCAGCACATCCTGCGCAAACGGACAGCCGCCCAACCCTCCCATCGCGGCGTCGAAGCGGCGGCAGCCGGCGTTGTAGGCCGCTCGCACGAGTTCGCGGCCCCCCTCGTAACGAGCATGGAGATGGACACCTATTTCAATGCCATCGTGAACAGCCATCACATCGCTGACCACGTCGGCAATGAGCTTCGGCGTCGCCACTCCAACCGTATCGGCGAGCGAGATCTGTGTCACGCCGGAGTCTACGAGCAGATCGCAGGCATCGACGACCTCATCGATCGACCAAGCATCTCCGTAAGGATTTCCGAACGCCATCGATATATACGCCACGACATCGAGTCCCGCCTTGTACGCCAGCGTCCCAACCTGCTCCAGCGCCTCGAGCGATTCCTCCGGGGTCTGGTTCTGATTGCGCTGTAGAAATCCCGGCGAGATGGAATACGGAAATCCCAGAGTCTGAACCGCCTCCGTCTTGATGGCGCGTTCCGCACCCTTTGGATTTACTACGATGCCGATGATCTCGGTGTCATCGGGAGGATCGAGATAGTTGAGCACCTTTTCGGAATCTGCCATTTGGGGAACTGCAGCCGCAGAGACAAAGCTGACCGCATCGATGTGTTTGAATCCGGCTGCGATGAGTAGCCGCAGATAGTCCGCCTTCACCTCGGCAGGGATGTGGATAGGAAGCGCCTGCCAAGCGTCGCGCGGGCATTCGATGATTTTTATCAGACTCATGCTCTAGCCCTGTTCCTCCGAATCAAGAGATCTCGTAGAAGACCGAAAATTGCGCCAACAAATGCTGCAAACGCGCCGAGAATAATGCACCGTGCCCACCATGGCTCTTGTTCTCCTGGTTGGCATAAGTCCTTTATAGAAAATCCGACAACTGTAGAGTCATCAGACGCTACGCTGCTACTGCTCTTAAATGTATGTTCCTTTACAAATGCAGCACAATCCGCCTTCTCCCAATGAATTCTCGCAGCAGTGCCGCAGGCGAGGAGAAGAAATGAAAGGAGCCAAATATTCGTTCTCCGCGAGATCACGTCTGCAATACTCCCGGATTGAACTTCGCCACCTCCGGATTCAGCGCACACGCCTCCAGCGCCGTAATCAATACCTCG
>Ga0157374_10005311_pt1 | contig 10819 bp, 15 predicted proteins | sample M25metaG_FD_115308 | JGI IMG/M metagenome (GOLD analysis project Ga0157374, IMG submission 115308) | Miscanthus rhizosphere microbial communities from Kellogg Biological Station, Michigan, USA - M2-5 metaG | ecosystem: Host-associated > Plants > Roots > Rhizosphere > Soil | place: USA: Michigan... | reverse complement strand
CTACGGGTTCGAGCGCTACATCCCCACCGCCACCTACCTGACCTTCCACTAGGGCGTGGGCGACTAGCCGACCCCGACGGCGCCGGCCGGCACGTAGTCGCCACCCGGCGGCAGCGCCAGCTGAAGCGCTCCGTGGACGTCGAGTGAGGGCCAGGTGGCAGTCCGGTTGTCGGCCGACAGCCGCAAAGGGCAGCCGGCCGCGTCCATCGAACCGGTCGGCCACATGAACCGGTCGAGCCCGCGCCGGCCGGGAGGATCGGCGTAGACGTTGAACCCCCTGCGCGAGAACTCCGCTCAACCCAGGCGGCGCAGGTAACGCCCGGGTTGAGGGAAGCGGAACCCGAGGCGAACACGAGTCGTCGGCGACCCGCCGCGCTACAGTGGCGCCGTGATCGCCGACCGCATACCCGTGGGATGGGGGCGCGCGGTGTTCGTCGGACTCTCGGTGATCATCCTGATCAGCTTCGTCGAGGTGTTCACACTGCCGATCGGCCACGAGCACGTGGGCCTGCTGCTGGCGCTGGTCGAGGCGGCGCTGCTGGCGCTTTCGGTGCCGCTGGTGCTTGCCGTCAGCTCGGAGCTGGCGTTCGTCAACCGCCGCCGCGACAACGCCGCGTTCGGGATCGCCCGCCCCCGCCGCTGGCGCACGGGCATCGCCATCTTCGTGCCGGCGGTGCTCGTCACCGCCATCATCACCTTCGCCATCAGCAGCGCGCTGGGGCTGACCAGCTCCACCGCCATCGACAGCGAGCACACCACCGATGGCTACAAGCTGCTGATCGCCGTGCTGGGCGTGTGGGTGGCGCCGTGGACGGAGGAGATGGCCGTGCGCGGGTTCCTGTTCTCGGCGCTTTGGCGGCGGTTCGGGTTCTGGCCGGGCGCGATCCTGTCGGGGTTCACCTGGTCGGCCCTGCACGGCACCGCCGGCGTGCTGCTCACCTTCACCTGCGTCGGCGTGCTGGCGGCGTGGCTTCGCCGCTACACCGGCTCGATCCTGCCGGGCGTGTTCCTGCACGGCTCCTGGAACGCCGTGGCGGTGATGCTGACCGGCGCGGGCTGGCTGGTGCTGCCGCCGCTGGCGCTGTTCTACAGCTCGCTATATGCGGTGCGCCGCTGGCTGCCGCGACCGGAGCCGGCATGAGCGGGCTGCTGGAGCGGTTCCCGTCGCCGGCCGTGATGGGCGTCATCAACGTCACCCCCGATTCGTTCTCAGACGGCGGCGACTACCTGCAGCCCGAGCCGGCCGCCGCCCACGGGGTGGAGCTCGAGCAGCAGGGCGCCGATCTGGTCGATATCGGCGGCGAGTCGACCCGGCCCGGTGCCGAGCCGATCAGCGCCGAGCGCGAGATGGCGCGGGTGGTACCGGTGATCGAGCTCCTGCGCGCGCGCTCGGAGGTGCCGATCTCGATCGACACCATGAAGGCCGAGGTGGCGCGGGCGGCGATCGCCGCCGGCGCCGGCTTCGTCAACGACGTGACGGCGCTGCGCAACGACCCGGAGATGGCCTCGGTGGTGGCGGCGGCCGGTGTGCCGGTGTGCCTGATGCACATGCAGGGGACGCCGAAGACGATGCAGGACGATCCCCGCTATGCGGACGTGGTCGCCGAGGTGTCGGAGTTCCTGCTCGAGCGGGCGGCCTATGCGGAGTCGCAGGGCATCGCCCGTGAGCTGATCTGCGTCGACCCAGGCATCGGGTTCGGAAAGACGCTCGAGCACAATCTGACGCTGCTGCACCGGCTCGACCGCATCGTCGCGGTCGGCTATCCGGTGCTGATCGCGGTCTCCCGCAAGCGCTTCCTCGGTCGCATCACCGGCCGCGCCGAGAAGGAGCGCACGGCCGCCACCGTGGCCGCCAACCTGTCGGCGCTGGCGCGCGGTGCCTGGATGTTCCGCGTGCACGACGTCGGCCCCAACCGCGAGGCGCTGGACGTGGCAGCGGCGATCGAACGGGAGCGCGCGTGAGCGACCCGGTGATCGAGATCCGCGGCCTCGCGGTGTTCGCCCACCATGGCGTGCACGAGCACGAGCGCCGCGACGGCCAGCCGTTCCTGTTCGACGTGCGGATGGCGGTGGCCGCAGCCGCGGGCGCCAGCGACCGGCTCGAGGATGCGGTCGACTACGGCGCCGTCTGTGCGCTGGTGGTCGAGCTGGCGCAGGGCGGCCCCTACAACCTGATCGAGCGGCTGGCCACCGTGATCGCCGATCGGATCGCCGAGAGCTTCCCGGTCGCCTGGGTGGAGGTGACCGTGCACAAGCCGCAGGCGCCGGTGCCGCATCCGTTCGCCGACATCTCGGTCACCGTGCGCCGCTAGCACGCCTGCCGCATCCGGCGGGAACTTTCCGTGAGCCAGCGGCGTCTGACGGGCATGCGGATCGCCTTGGCTGCGCTGCTGGTCGGGATCGTGGTGTCCGGGTGCTCGTTGGGCAGCCGCGGCGCGGCGACCACGAACTCGGAGGGCGCGCGGCCGGCACCGCAGACGTCGGTGATCCTGGCTCGCCCGGTGGGTCATCCGATGGGGACGCGGAGCGAGGCGCTTGCGCAGTGTCCGCGGGCGTCGCAGACGTGCCGGACGGTCAAGCTTGGCCGCGCCACGTACTGGGCGACGGTCAATCGCCGTCTCGACTGTTCGCCCGCCGGGGGCGAGTACAAGGACAGCGACGCCGCCTGTCGAGCGCTGACGACGCTGATCCACGGCCTGCGGGCACACCGTGCTCATGTCTGCATGTGCGCCCTCGAGTTCGGCCCTGGATTCTCGATCGTTGGTCGCTACCGGTCGAAGGACGTTCGGCTGAACTTCACCGGTTGCACGCTCTGCGGCGCTCCGAAGGGCACCAGCGCCGCGTTCAGCACGCTCTTCCTGTAGCGCGCGCCGGTGAGCTATCCGTCGCTGGGTGGGGTTTCGCACCCCGCCCACCACCCGTATAACGGAGGCATGCAGCAGCTACGCGTGGTGGTGGTCGACGACCATCCGTTGTACCGGCGCGGCCTGGTCGGCCTACTCGAAGCCGGTGGGGTGGCCGTGGTGGGGGTGGCCGAAGGCGTCGAGGAGGCCGCGGCGGTGGTCGAGTCGACACGCCCGGACGCCCTGCTCACCGACCTCTACCTGAGCGATGGCAGCGGCATCGCCCTGGTGCGCCGGGTGTCGGCGATGGATCCCGGCGTCCGCATCGTGGTGCTGACCGTGTCGCACGACGCCGACGAGATGCTGGCGGCGATCAGGGCCGGCGCCGACGGATTCCTGACCAAAGACCAGGCGCCCGACCGGCTGGTGCACGCGCTGGAGGGCGTGGTGGCCGGCGAGGCGGCACTGTCGCGGGCGATGGCAGGGCACCTGGTGCGAGACGTGCGCGACGGCCAGCGCCGGATCGCGCTCGCCACCCGGTTCCCGCATCGCGAACGGCTGACCCAGCGCCAGCTCGAGATCCTGCAGCTGATCGCCGAGGGGAACAGCACCAGCGAGATGGCCGAGCAGCTGTGCCTGTCGCCGGAGACCGTGCGCTGGCACGTCAAGTCGATCCTGCGCAAGCTGCACGCCAAGAACCGCGCCGAGGCGGCGGCGGCGCTGCGGGAGATCGCGGTCTGACCGGGACCGCGGTCTAACCGGTCCCGCTCGGGGCGGGACCGGTCGTTTGGGGGACCGTGGAAGCCCGCTAGCGGCGGCCGGTGGCGGCCAGCTCGGCGGCGGTGCGCATCACCCACAGGGTGACCGTCATGCAGTACGTGATGACGACGCACGCCAGGGCGATGGCGACTGCGCGGCCGGTGGTGCCGTCCAGCACCATGCCGACGCCGATCAGCGCGGGGCGAAGCAGCCCGAAAGCGACGACGCCGGTGACACCGAGGTGCAGCGCGGTGCGCTTCAGCTCGGTCGGTCGGAGCCTGGGGTACCGTGCGTCGAACCAGGCGGCAAGCGCCGTCGGGCATACGAGCAGCACGATGGTCAGTTCCATGAGGGTCGACATGGCACCTTCCTTGACGGATCTGGGAGCTGGGACGCGGCCAACGCAACCGCTTTGCTGTCCCACTACCTGCATCGGCCAGATGTGAAGAAAACATTATGGAAATGTCATCAAGTCCACCCTTCCGGGGGAACCGGGCATACATCGGTCTAGGGAGCAACCTGGGCGATTCGCTGGCCACGCTGCGTGCGGCCGCTCGCCGGCTGGAGGATTTCGGGTCGGTCGCCGCCGCCTCGCCGATCTATGAGACCGACCCGATCGGGTTCGAGCAGCAGCCGCCGTTCCTGAACGCCGTGCTCGAGCTGGATACGACGCTTTCGCCGGAAGCCCTGCTGGACGCGCTGCTGGCGGTGGAGGCAGAGTTCAGGCGCGAGCGCGGCGTCCGTTTCGGCCCGCGCACGCTCGACCTCGACCTGCTCTGGTACGACGGGGCCGCCCGCGACGGCGACCGGCTGACGCTGCCGCATCCGCGCGCGCACGAGCGCGAGTTCGTGCTGCGGCCGCTGGCCGAGCTGGCGCCTGCATTACCGCTGGCCGGCGCCACCGTCGCCGAGCTGCTGGCGGCGCTGCCGCCGCAGGGCGTGCGGGCCACCGGCAGCCCGCTCATGCCGTGACCGTGGATGCCGATACCACCCACATGTCTCGCAGCCCGTTCGTCGCCGGCGTCCTCGCGCGCGTACCGCTGGCCACGCTGTTCGCGCTGATCGCGATCGCCAACGTGCTGGCCGCCTTCGGCGACGGCACCGGCTCGATGCTGCACCATCTGCTCAGCGCCACGCTGTGGGCGCTGTTCGCGGTGATGGTCGTGATCCGTCCGGTGCCGATCCACCGCTCCGGAAACGTGGTCGGCATCGCCGTGGCGGTCAGCGCCCAGCTGGCCTTCCTGCTGGTCGGCCTGGTCACCGGCGAGACCGGCTCGGGGCCGGCCGTGGCGATCGGCAATGCCCTGCTGTTCGCGGGGCTGGTGTTCGCGGTGGTGTCGGTGGCCGTGCTCGGCCGCTGCTTCGGCGTGCTGCCCGACGTCCGCGGTCTGGTCACGCGCGGGCCCTACCGGTTTGTGCGACATCCGCTCTACCTCGGCGAGCTGGTGGCGCTGCTCGGGGTCGTGATCGGCGCCGACCGCTGGTGGCTGGCGCTTCCGGTGTGGCTGGCCGGGCTGGTGCTGCAGCTGCTCCGCACCGGCTATGAGGAGGAGTCGCTCCGCACGGTGTTCCCGGAGTACCGCGAGTACGCGGCGCGTACCAAGCGGCTGATTCCAGGTCTCGTGTAGATTGGCGCCGGTGCTGGCGCTCTACGACCATCCGGTTTCCTCGAACGCGCTGAAGGTGCGGTTCCTGCTGGCCGAGCTCGGCCTCGAGTACGAGCGCCGTGAGGTGCCGATCACGCGGCCGCGGCCGCAGTGGTACGTCGACATCAACCCGCTCACGGGGATCCCCACGCTGGAGGACGGCGAGCTGGTGCTGTCGGAGTCGAACTCGATCCTGCGCTACCTGGCCAACCGCGAGCGCCGTGACGATCTGTATCCGGCCGAACCGGCCGCCCGCGCCCGCATCGACATGATGCTCGACCGCTTCTCGCTGACGCTTCGCCCGGCCTTCTTCGCGGTCGAGCGGCTGGCGCTCGGGTTCACCCCGGAGGGCGGCTTCGGCTCCGGCCCCGCCGACCCGCAGGCGGCCCGGGCCAAGGCCGAGGAGGTGGCGCCCACCATCCGCCTGCTCGAGAACCTGGTCGGCGACGACGGCAGCTGGCTGGGCGGATTCACGATCGCCGACGTGGCGGCGGCGCCGGCGCTCTACCGCACCACGCACACCGGCATGGACATGTCGCCGTACCCCAGGCTCGAGCGCATGCGCGACGCGCTGATCGCGCGGCCGGCCTTCCAGGCCGCCGGCCCCGTCCTCTAAAACGGCGATCTGCGGAGGCGTAAACTTCGAGACATGTCCAACATCGACGACCTCGAGGAATATGACGCCGAGCTGGAGCTGCGGCTGAAGCGCGAATACGCCACCGTTTTCGGGCTATTCAAGTACTGCGTCCTGACCGCCGAGGCCACCTATCTCTGCAACGAGCTCGAGATCCAGCGGGCCGATCAGGCCGCCTATCCGTTCGCTCGGCTGGTGATGACCGACGTCTGGGTGTGGGACAAGAGCCGGCCGACCCGGATCATCCCGCGCACCGAGGTGCACACCACCCAGGATGTGACGATCGAGGAGCTGAAGACCGACGACGACGTCGAGACGACGCTGCCGCGCGGCTTCGAGCTGACCGACGAGTAGTGCTGCTCGCAATCGATGTCGGCAACACCCAGACGGTGGTCGGGCTGTACGACGACGACCGCCTCGCCGAGCACTGGCGCACCGCCAGCGTGCGCTCCCAGACCGCCGACGAGCTGGCGGTGGAGCTGCACGGGCTGCTGTCGGTGCGCGGCCGCAGCTTCGGTGACGTCACCGCCACCGTCGCCTCGTCCGGCGTGCCGCAGCTGGCCGACGCGCTGCGCCAGACCGCCCGCACGCACTTCGGCCACGAGGCGCTGGTGGTGGGCCCGGGCGTGCGCACCGGCCTCGAGCTTCGGGTCGACAACCCTCACGAGGTGGGCGCCGACCGCGTCGCCAACTCGGTGGCGGCGCTGGCGCTGGCGCCCGGCCCGCTGGTGGTGGTCGATTTCGGCACCGCCATCACTTTCGACGCCGTGTCGGCCGACGGGGCGTTCCTGGGCGGCGCCATCGCTCCCGGGCTGGAGGTGGCGGTGAACGCGCTGGGCGAGCGGGCGGCGCGGCTGTTCCGGATCGAGCTGCGGGCTCCCGACCGGGCGATCGGCCGCAACACCGCCGAGAACATGCAGTCGGGCGCGGTGTTCGGCTACGCCGGGCTGGTGGACGGCCTGGTCGAGCGGTTCACCGCCGAGCTGGGCGGCAGCGTGTCGGTGATCGCCACCGGCGGCCTGGCCGGGCTGGTGGCGCCGCACTGCCGGACGGTCGAGCGGGTCGAGCCGTGGCTGACGCTGGACGGCCTGCGGCTGATCTGGCAGCGGAATCAGGCCGACCAGTCAGATCAGGCCGAGAACAGCGTTTCGCCCACGTAGCCGCCGCGGCCGGCGCCGGGCGGCACCGCCCAGATCGCGCTGGAGCGGTGGACGATGTACTTGGTCAGCCGGTCGCCGTGCGACATCCGGCCCTGGATGCGGATGAACTGCCGGCGTGGATCCTGCTGGAAGGCGATGAAGAACAGGCCGCCCTCCGGGTTCGACAGCTGGGCGTCGTAGCCGTCGGTGTAGTTGTAGCTGCGCCGCAGGATCCGCTCCTTCTGGCTGTAGCTGCGGCGCTGGTTGGCCATCATGATGTGGCAGTCGGGCAGCACCTTGCTGGGGTCGACCGGGTCGTTCTCCTTCTGCTCGCCCAGCGGCGCGCCGGTGCCCTTGTTGCGACCGAAGGTGTCCTGCTGGAGGTCGACCGACTCGGTCAGGAACTCCGCCATCTGCATCACGATCTTGCGGGTGACCATGTAGGTGCCGTTCTGCATCCAGGCCGGGCTGGCCTCGTCGGCCCACACGTTGGTGCGCATCTTGGCGGCGTCGCTGCCGTGCAGGTTGTTGGAGCCGTCCAGGAATCCGAACAGGTTGCGGCGGTTGGGGCTGGTGTCGCCCCGCAGCTTGTCGCGGATGAAGCCCTCCTGCGACCAGCGGATGCGGGCGGCGCCGCGGGCGGCGGCGGCGATGGCAGCTGCGGCGTGCAGGGTGACCGCCTTGTCGTCGCTGCAGAACTGGACGGCCACGTCGCCGTTGGAGATGGCCGGGTCGAGCCGGTCGCTCTTGAAGGCCGGGATGTCCGCCAGCGGCGAGGGACGCTGCATCGCCAGCCCGTAGCGGGCGTCGAACAGGGACGGCCCCAGCCCGAAGGTGACGGTCAGCCGCGCGGGGTCGTCGATGCCAGGGCTGGCGCCCGAGGTCGCCTCGGCGGCGGCCGAGGTGAGGTCGCGCAGCAGACGCTGGAGTCCGGCGCGATCGCCGGCCGAAACGTCGAACGAGGCGAAGTGCAGGTACTTCGGCGACTCGCTGGTGATGCCGGACTGGTGGGTGCCGTAGAACGGCTCCGCCGGTTGCGCGCCGGCGGCGGCCTCGTCGTCGCCGCGCAGGGCCACGTAGCCGCCTGCTCCGATCACCGCCGCGCCCCCGGCAGCGCCGGCAATGCCCAGCAACTGGCGACGTGAAAGGCGGTGGGCGGGCGGCTGCTCGGGTTCGTCGGCCATCAGCCTCTGATGGTAGCGAGCAACGGCGCCGCTCCGAGGTGAGCAACGCGATTGACAGCCGCCCCGGCGCGGGCGTAGCCTCGGCCGCTTGCCGGCCGAACTCGACTTCCACCGCGGCCTCGCCGCGCGCCTGTTCGATGCGCTCAACGACGACGGCGCCGAGGTCGGCTACTTCCGGCGGCTGATCGGGCGAAGCGGCCAGCCTGCGCTTGACGCGGGCTGCGGGCCGGGCCGGCTGCTGCTGCGCTACCTGGAGGCCGGCCTCGACGTCGAGGGGTCGGACATCTCGCCCGACATGCTCGAACTGTGCCGCCGCCACGGCGCGGAACGAGGGCTGTCGCCGGTGCTGCACCTGGCCTCGGCCGCCGAGCTCGATCTGCCGCGCCGCTACCGCACCATCTTCATGTGCGGCGCGTTCGCGCTGAACGGCACCCATGCCGACGACGTGGCTGCGCTCGACCGGGCCTTCCGTCAGCTCGAGCCGGGCGGCACGCTGGCGGTCGACTGCGAGGCGGGCTGGTCGATGCGGCGAAGCTGGCTGCGCTGCGTCGATCCCGACCGTGACCAGCCCGGCGAATGGTGGGACAGCGAGCCGACCGCGCTGCCGAACGGCGAGCAGATCGCTGTGCGCGGGCGCATGCTCGAGGCGGACCCGGTCGGCCAGAGCTCGCGGAAGCAGCTCGAGTACCGGTTGATCAGGGACGGCCGCACGGTCGAGACCGAGACGCACCTGCTGGTCGAGCGCTGGTACGGCGTGCGCGAGCTGACTGCGATGCTGGAGGCGGCCGGGTTCGCCGATGTCGTGGTCCACGGCGACTACGCCGAGCAGCCGCTGCGGGCCGCGCACATGATGCAGGTCTACGTCGCCGTCAGGCCGGCCTGAGCGGCCGCGGGTCGTCCGGCAGGGGCGACCACAGCTCGATTCGAACCTCGCTCACAGCTCGACCCCGGCGCCGGCGGCGTCCGGATGCGCGGCGTCGAACGCCTGTGAGCGCTCCACGGTGCGCATCCACTCGTAGAACAGGCCCTTGGTGTGCAGCGGCCGCACGCCGGCCCGGCGCATGCGGTCGAGTCCGTAGCCGTGGCCGGCGCCGGGCGCGCCCACCGCGTCCTCGACCACGACCACGCGAAGCTCGTCGAGCAGCCCCAGCGCCGACTGGGACACGCAGACGTCGGTCTCGAAGCCGGTGAGGACGGCGGTGCCACGGCCGGCCGCGCGCACGGCCGGCCCCACCAGCGGGTCACCGGCCAGCCCGAACACCTGCTTTCGGATGGCGTCCACGTCCCCGGCCGCTCTGCGCACAGCGGGGTGCAGGTCGCCATAGCGCTCGGGCGACTCCACCGAGGCCACGATCGGGACGCCGCAGAAGCGGGCGGCGGTGGCCAGGAATGCGATCCGCTCAAGGATGCCGTCCCGGGTCTGCGGCTCGATCCGCTCGGCGAATCCCGGCTGCACGTCCACGAGCACGAGCACGCAGTCGTCGGAGTCGATCAGCTGGGTCATGACATGAGCGTAGTGGGCCGACGGACCCCGACGATCGACATGCGCCAGCGCCCCCTCCAGCGCCCGCGGCATCCGTTCCAGCTCCAGCGACTCCACCAGGTAGCGGCCGTAGCGGATCTTGCGGCGGCTGCCGCTGCCCATGAACCGGCGCAGCTGCTCGGACGGCGGCCGGTCGCGCCAGGCCGGCTGCTTCTGCATCGTGCGGAAAGGGCCGAGGTCGCCGTGCGCCTCCAGCACCCGCTCCACCGCCGCCGCGCCGTGCGCGCGGATCAGCTCGTCCTCGAGGTCGGCCGTGCACACGAAGAAGCCGAGCCGCTCCATGTCGGCACGGGTGAGGTCGCTGCCCAGGCCGGCCTGCTCCAGCCCGCGGCGCACCAGCCACTCCTCGCCGGCGTCGCAGATGCCGGCCAGCCGCAGGTCGAGTCCGGCCGGGCCGTAGCGGCGAAGGAACCGGCCGATCGCCTGGGCGCCGCCGATCGCAACCACCGCCACCGCCTCGGCAGCCAGGTCACGGCCGCGCCGCTCGGCCAGTGCCTCAAGCGCGCAGCGGTCGCTCTCGCCCTCGACCAAGATCACGGCGCGCGGTTCGGCCTGAATCGCCTAGCCGCCGCCGTAGATCGAGATCGGCAGGTCGAGCAGGCGGTCGCTGTCCGACCCGGGCAGCAGCGCCATCTCGCGCTCGGCCTCGGCCAGCAGCGGCAGCGCCTGCGGGCAGTCGTCCAGCAGTAGCGCCTCGGCCAGCTCGACGCTGGGCGCCTGGGTCAGTGCGCCGCGAAGCTCCTTGGCGCCGGGGGTGCCGCGCAGGTACCAGCCGTAGAACTTGCGCAGGAACCCGACCGAGCGCTCCTCGCCCATCTCCCGCACCACCTCGCGCATGAACCGCACCAGCTCGGCCACCAGCTCCGCCCGGCTCGGCTCCTGCGGCCCGCCGTCTGACAGCTCGCGCAGCGTCCAAGGCCGCCCCTGGGCGCCGCGCCCGACCATCACCGCGGCGGCACCGGTGTCGTCCAGCACCTGCTGGGCGCGCTCGCGGCTGGTGATGTCGCCGGAGGCGATCACCGGGATCGACACCCGTTCGACCAGCTCGCGGGTGAGGTCGTGGTCGGCGGT
>Ga0157374_10005310_pt1 | contig 10821 bp, 6 predicted proteins | sample M25metaG_FD_115308 | JGI IMG/M metagenome (GOLD analysis project Ga0157374, IMG submission 115308) | Miscanthus rhizosphere microbial communities from Kellogg Biological Station, Michigan, USA - M2-5 metaG | ecosystem: Host-associated > Plants > Roots > Rhizosphere > Soil | place: USA: Michigan... | reverse complement strand
CACAATCTGTTCCAACACGTGCAGGTAATCGGTAAAGGCGTCGCGCCCCTTCGTCGTTAGGGCGTAACTCGTTTGCGGACGGTCGAGGACCTCTTTCGTTACCGCCCCGAACCCGAGTTTGTGCAAGGTGCGCAGGTGGGTGACGAGGTTGCCGTCGCTCATCTTCAACTCCGCCTTCAAATCCTGGAACGACCAGCTCACCCGGCTGGCGAGCAAGGTCATGATCGCGAGCCGGCCTTTCTCGTGGATCGCTTTGTCGAGCTTGTCGAAGTCCGGCATCGTTCATTCCGTGGCGAGGAGTTCGCGTGTCCCAGCCTGGCTCTTCGCCCAGACGCAGGCCGCATAGACGAGGTGATAAAGTCCGAAGGTCGCCCCCATCGCCAGGGTTGGATACATCTGACGCGGGTCGTCTCCGAGCGACTTTGGCCAGAACAGAATTGCGAGGCCAGTGAGGAGGAAGGCCCAGCCCAGGACAACGAGCGAGCGCGGGGCAAAGAGAGCTGTGGCGAGCAAAGCCAGCCCATAAAAGGCGGTCCAGACCGCGACTAGTATTTCACGGTCGATCGGCTCGGCGTTTTTGAAAAACCAAATCGTGGTCGCAGCCGGAATGATCAGACAAGGTGCGATTGCGCGCAGGGCCAGCCGCGCGCCGGAGGAGAGAAACGGTCGTCCATCCTGCTGGGCTTCGCGCCGGACGAAAAACGCATTGAGCCCCAGCACAATGGCCAGGATGAGCAGCCAGATCTCCGCAAAACGGCGGCCGTCGAGGGGAGGGGCTGTCGTTAGGCGGGCATTGTCTCCGAACCAGAGGACGGCGGTGGTTGCGACCGCGAGGAGGCCTCCCACGAGCGCGGTCGGCGCGGAAATGGCGCGATAGATGGTGGCCCGTTCCATGAGGGAGCGGATGACGCGCAAATGTTCTTCCGCTCTCGCCTTTTCGTTCATTGAGATTAACTTTGTATTACAAAGTAAAGACGCGCGCAAGATTTTTTTTGTCACCTGTAGCCCACCCCGTCTGATTCCGACGATCTCGCGTGCGCGGTCGGAGCGCAGTCGGATTGTTAGACAATTGGCCGATCCGCTGAGACAGCGGACGCCCCATTGCGCCTCTTGAAACTTCGCCCGCGAACGACCAGTCTCCAGGGCGATGCTTGAGAAATCGCATGCTCGGGGCTTTTGGCTTTATGCCCTCATCGGTGCCGGCTTCGTATTCGCCCTGATTCTCTGGGCCGATCTCTGGCCGCGCACGACCGCACAGCCTGGCAATCGCCCGATCGTCGCGACCCAAGCCAACTACGTCACCTCCAACACCTGTCGTGCCTGCCATCCCGGCAATTACGCCAGTTGGCACACGTCGTTTCATCGCAGCATGACGCAGGTCGCGACGCGGGCCACGCTTGTCCCGAAGGCCGAGAACGTAGAGCTGAGCTTTGCGGGACGGCAATACCGGTTAACGCAGCGCGCTGGCAGGATTCTCGTCTCCGACCGTTTGTTAGGCGAAAAGGGCTACGGCGCGCCGCGCGAAGTTGTGCTTCTGACCGGCTCGCACACGCTCCAGATTCTGTGGACGGAGACGGGGCAGGGGAGAACGCTCGAGCAATTCCCGTTTGCCTACATCATCGCCGAGAAAATGTGGGCGCCGGTCACGCAGACTTTCCTAATGCCGCCGGAAATGAAAGAGGCCTATTCGATCGGCGCCTGGAATGGTGCCTGCATGGATTGTCATGTCACGCAGGGTCTCTCGAATTTTGTCGAAGGTAACAAGTGGGACACGACCGTGGCCGAGTTTGGGATCGCCTGCGAAGCCTGTCACAGCGAAGGACGCGCACATATCGACGCCAACCGCAACCCGTTTCGCCGCTGGAAGCTTCATCTGACGACACGCACGGATCCCACGATCGCCAATGCCAAGCGAATGAAGGGCCCGGAATCGACTTTGGCCTGCGGCCAGTGTCACAGCGTCTGGGCTTTTGAGGGAATGACGGAAAAGATTGATTGGAACCGGCACGGGGGGAAATTTCGCCCGGGTAAAGAGGATCTGGAGCAGCGTTTTGTGGTTCAGCCTAACGAGAAGGACCATCAAACCCAAAAAGATTTCATCCGGCAGACGGAGCCTGATTTTTTTCGCAACCGATTCTGGGGTGACGGCATGATTCGGGTGACCGGGCGCGAAGCCAACGGAGTGCAGGAGTCACCCTGTTTCAAAGGCGGAAATTTTTCCTGCCTTTCTTGTCACGAAATGCATCCGACCGACACGACGGGCAACGCGCTGGCGACCTGGGCCAGAAGCGATCAGCTCGCGCCGCGAATGGAGTCAGATCAAGCCTGCCTGCAATGTCATCAGGACATGACCGCTCGCCTAACGACTCATACTCATCATGCGGCCGATTCGGCCGGGAGCCGCTGTTACAACTGTCATATGCCACACACCACCTTCGGCCTGCTGCACGCGATGCGCAGTCACCAGGTATCGTCGCCTAACGTGCATGAGAGTCTCGACCACGGGCGACCGAATGCCTGTAATCTTTGTCATCTCGATCAAACGCTAAGTTGGACGGCGAACAAGTTGAAGGAGTGGTATCTACAGCCAGTGCCCGAGTTATCCGAAGACAACAAAACGATTTCCACCGCGGTTCAGTGGTTGGTGAAAGGCGATGCCGGCCAGCGCGCTCTCCTGGCCTGGGGGATGGGATGGGAGCCGGCACAAAAAGCTTCCGGACGCGACTGGCTCTATCCCTTCTTGAGTTACAGCCTCCTCGATCCCTACGCCGCCGTGCGTTTCGATGCGTGGAAATCGCTCCAGACTTTGCCGGGATTCGCCGATTTCCAATTCACCTGTTCCGCCGATACCGATGCACTCGGCGAGGCGGTGAGGCAAAGCTATCAAAAATGGTGGAAAGAAGTGAGGCCGGCGAATCCGAACTTCGATGCCAAAACAGTTCTCGATCCCGACGGGCATTTTCAGGAAACTTTCCAGCGGCTCCGTCGTGAACGGAACGACACGCCGATCGTGCTTGCTGAATAATTCTTACCACGTGTCAGCCAGAGCTTTGCCGGGATCAACGTTTATTCGAGCACCCATCCCGTTCTGGGCTAGCTGGGTCTGAAAATATCGCGGCGACAACGATTTCTCCCTATTGCTCCAAGGGATTCTCAAACTGTGCTTTTCTATTTTGCTTCTTCGCTTGAACCAAGTTTAGATCTTTCTTTTGTCTCATCGTTCGCGGTTCACGAAGGATCGCCCTTCACTCGTTGGAATTGTCGTTCAAAGGCTACGTTGTATGCTTCTCTTCTTCTCGGCACTTCACGTGGGCTCCTTTCCTTGAGTGATGGAATCTCTCCGCCGGGGCGCTTGGTGCCAAGACCGCTCTTTGCATCGGACTAATGCGGCTATTGCATTTTCCGGAGCCCAGGGAGTAGATCGAAGCCTTTCTCATCGTTGAACCACTTGATGGTTCCATTCGACGACTCCGTTGCGATCTTCTTAAGGCCTTGGTAACCCGTCTGTCGGAAACCTTCAGGGAATCGAGTCGGTTCTCGCGCCTTTCGCTCCTGTGCGATGGAACGGAGACCATTCGCGCATGGTGGCGAGGCTTGGTTGGAAAAACTTCTGCGCGATCAAAGTCGGCACGACCGCACTCAAAATGACTGCTGTGACCAGCAGGGTGTATTGGCGCTGATCGATGATCTTGTTTTGCAGACCGAATAAGGCTGAGATAGTGCCGAAGGTTATTCCCGTCGACATGAGCAGCGCCGTATATGTAGCTTCGTGCGGTCCCATACGGTGCAGGCGCGCCAGCGGAAACACTCCGCCAAGTTTGGCCACCATTTTTAGCAGTAGAAGGACAAGGATAATCCCGAGCCCAGCCCACAGCGCTTGGAGTGACACATAGAGCCCGGCTTTGATAAAAAAGAAAGGGGTAAAGACGGCAAACGCGATGCTTCGCATACGATGTACGACCGTTTTGTCGCGCAGGAATACGCCGGCTACGACGAGTCCTACCAGATAGGCTGGCAGGACAGCCTCACTTTTGGCTGTAGTAGCAAGTCCACCAAGAAAAAACAGAACAAAGAGGATGAACTTCACTTCCGGCTCGCTCACCCGCGTAGCTCCGAAGCGCAGAACAATGACGCGGGTGACGATGGGCATGAACCAAAGCACACCGCATGTCACGATCGCGAACACGACTAACCAGATATTAAAGCTGGCAAAGAGGCCGCCAAGCGCGAGCACGGCGCCGAAGTCGGTAACAAAACAGGCAGCCAGAATGGTCTGACCCATGGCGGTGTTGCTGTAACCGCCTTCCACCGTTACCGCGTAAACCACCGCCACGGATGTGGTCGAAAGCGCAATGCCGGCGATTTGCGCCTGATGCAGCGGCCAGCCTAAAACAAACTGCGCAAAAAGCCAGACCACGACAAACGCGACACCGAACGAGGACAGACCAATCAATCCGCTGGCCCGAATGTTAGCCTTGAGCGAGTGAGGGTCTATCTCCGCGCCTGCGAGAAAGGTGAGCACGCCACTGCCGAGCAGCGCCAGAAAATCAATCCATTCCGTGGTAGCATGAATGCCGAGAACATTCCCGGCGAACACGCCCATTACGATCTCGATCAGTGCGACGGAAACTCCGGTCCATATCGAGATCAGGCTTGCGGTCAAAGCGAGCGCCATCCAGAGCGCAGCGACAAACCAAACATTTTGCGAGATCATTTTTCGCTCCTGGCTCGTTATGGAGATGAGACAACTGCGTCAGTTCTTGAATTTTGCGATTTCTTCATCGGCAGCATATCAGAATTCAGGCCGCGTGTTTTTGCAAGATCCAAGGACGGACCCCCGCTTCTCTCCGGCCTAATGTTGTTAGGCGTGGTCTTAGCTGCCTCTCGTACCGGAAATCGCCCCTTCGCTCCGCTGTGTTGCTAAGCCTCGTAAGGATCGCCTCGTGCCTGCGCTTTGAGGCTGCAAGCGATGCTGCGATCACCAAGCTTCGCGAGATTCCTAACCAGTGGTTTTAACGATCCACGATCGCCTTACTTTCCAGGCTGCCGCGATGGCTCGCAGGAAAATGTAGGTGGGAAGTGGGACGGCTCGTGCAATGCGGGGAATCTTTGGTTATTCTTCGCCGTTCAAATTCCTTAAATGAATGATTCGAACCGACATCTCCGCTTCGGCTGGTGGGCCCTCGCTGTTTACGTCTGCCTCGGGATCGTGCTTGAGACGATACACGGTTTCAAAATCGGGTGGTATCTCGATGTTGGAAATGAAACCCGCCGGCTCATGTTTACGCTCGGGCATTTTCACGGGACGATGCTCGCTCTGGTTAACATCGCCGCTGGCCTAACGATTCGCGGCGTAGAGGGTTTTCAGATCAAACGCTCCGTTTCTTTCGCCCTCATCGGGACGGCGGTCCTTTTGCCGGGCGGTTTTTTGCTGGGCGGATTATGGACTTACGACGGCGACCCGGGCACGGGAGTGTGGCTCGTGCCGATTGGCGCTCTTTTCATGCTCTACGGCGTGGTGGGATTTGCGGTGAGTCTATCGCGGGCCGCAAGCGCTTCTTCGTTGCGGCGCCCGAAGCGATGAGATTTGTCATACCCTTGGGCGGGCAGGTGGCGCGGTCCGTGAACGAGGTGTGCGAGAATTCGCTTATCCGCCAGTCTTCGCCTCAGTAGGCTCTTCCGGAACAGGCTCGAGACCGCGCCGTTTCAGGAGCGGTTCGAGATAGGGGTCGCGGCCGGTGAAGTTGTGGAAAAGCTTCATCGCGTCCTGGCTGCCGCCGCGCGAGAGCAGGGTGTCACGGAAATGGTCGCCGTTCTCGCGCTTGAGGCCGCCGTGTTCTTTGAACCATTCAACGCTATCGGCGTCGAGTTCTTCGCTCCAGATATAGCTGTAATAACCGGCGCTGTAACCGCCGGCAAAGGCGTGCGAGAAATAAGTGGTGCGATAGCGCGGCGGGACGGGCGCGAAATCGACGCCCGCTTTCTTGAGCGCGTTGGCTTCGAAGGCGATGACGTCGTCAGGCAATTCAGAAGTCTTGAGTTGATACCAGGCCTGGTCGAGCAGCGTCGCCGCGAGGTACTCTGTGGTCTTGAAACCCTGGTTGAATTTTTCCGCCGCTACCACCTTGTCGAGTAGTTCTTTTGGCATCGGCGCACCGGTCTGGTAGTGCTTGGCGTAATGCTGCAGCACTTCCGGCCATGCCATCCACATCTCGTTCACCTGCGACGGATACTCGACGAAATCGCGTGGCACGCTGGTGCCGCTGAAGCGCGGATATTTCACGTGTGAGATCATGCCGTGCAAGGCGTGGCCAAACTCGTGAAAGGCGGTTCGCACTTCGTCGTAGGTGAGAAGAGTGGGCTGGCCCGCTTCAGGTTTGGGTATGTTGAGGTGATTCGCTACGACCGGCTTCATGCCTAACAACTCGCTTTGGTTGACGTATTCGTTCATCCAGGCGCCGCCACGCTTCGAGGGCCGCGCGTAGTAATCGGCGAGGAAAATGGCGAGCTGTTTGCCGTCCTTGTCGAAGACGTCGAAAACCCTGACGTCTGGCTGATAAACCGGCAGGTCGTGGCGTTCTTTGAACGTTATCCCGTAAAGCTGAGTGGCGGCGTAGAAGACGCCATCAATCAGGACGTGATTAAGCTCGAAGTAAGGTTTGATCTGCGCTTCGTCGAAGGCATAACGCGCCTGTCGCACTTTCTCCGAATAGAAAGCCCAATCCCAGGAAGCGAGCTGAAATCCACCTTTTTCGGTATCGATCAACTTCTGCATCTCGGCGGCTTCCTTGCGCGCATTGGCAACCGCGGGCGGGGCGAGCTGCCCGAGCAATTTGTTGACCGTGCTGACATCATGCGCGGTCTGATCTTCAAGCTGATAAGCGGCATGGCTCGGGTAGCCGAGCAACGCAGCCCGTTCAGCGCGCAATTTTGCCATTCGGAGCACGACTTGGCGGTTGTCCCAGTCACCCCCATGGCTGTTGCGGGCGAGCGAGACTTTCATGATTCGCTCCCGCAGGGCGCGGTTCTTGAGACTTGTTAGGGGCGGTTGGTCGGTGGTGTTCTGCAAGGGGAGAACAAATTTGCCCTCTTTCTTTTCCTCTTTCGCGGCCGCGCGAGCCGCTGCCAGTTCGGGGGCCGAAAACCCAGCCAGATCCTCTTCCTTGTCCACCACGACGGACTCCGCGTTTTTTTCTTTCAGGACGTTTTGGGAAAATTTGGTCTGCAGGGCGGCGATCTCGGCGTTCATCTTCTTGAGCTTTGCTTTGTCCGAATCGGAAAGTTTGGCGCCCGCGCGCACGAAGTCCTTGTAATAACGCTCGATCAGCCATTGCGATTCTTCGTCCAGCCCGAATTGGGCACGATCGTTGTAAAGCGTCTCGATGCGCTTGAAGAGCGGCCCGTTCAAAAAGATGGTGTCCCTCTGCGCTGCCAGTTTTGGCGCCATATCCGCCTCGATCTTTTGCATCGCCGGGTTGGTGTTGGCGCCGGAGAGATTAGAGAAAATGCGATCAACTCGCTCGAGCAGGGCGCCGGTCTTTTCCATCGCAACGATGGTGTTTTCAAAGGTCGGCGGCTCGCTGTTCGCGGCGATGGGCTCGATTTCTTTCAATTGCTCGGCCATGCCCTGCTCATAGGCCGGCGCAAAGTCGCCGTCCTTGATCTGGTTAAAAGGCGGGTAATGGAAAGGAAGCGTACTTTCTTTGAGCAACGGATTTTCGGTCATGGAGGCAGCGGTTGGAGAAGTGGTTTCATCCGCCGCGAGAGCGGAGATGACAAGGAGCGGCGCGAGAAAAATGGCGAGAAAGGCGGCGCTTGTTCGGCGGGAAGAAAGCGGAAAGGATGCAGTAATCATTTTCGTGAAATGGTTGGAATGGACCGGCGAGAGAATTGACCCAACTACTTGCATCACCCTCCTCACTTGTCATCCTGGACTCCGGCCCGTGGTCGAGAGGGCCTTAGACCGGATGTAGGCCCTGCGCTCGGGCAGGCGGCCTTCACGTTTACGGGAGATTGAAAGAGTGTCGCGCTAAACCGTTGCCTGGCGCCGCAGGAAAAATTCGTTTGTTCGTTAGGCTACAACTTGACGGGAAGAATGGTTTTAGGCTCCGGTGCGGCGAGAATTTTCTGGAAACGCGGATTGCTGCGCAGCGAGTCCCACTCCCAGCGCAGGCGCAGTTCGGCCAGCGTGATGTTCTGAGGAAAACGCAGCCCTTGGACCGGGCCGGGAGTAGAAAGAAGACGCTCGATCAGCGTGATCGCCTGGTCCGGCTCGCCCACGAGCGCATAAACCAGCGCCAGATTGCCTGCTGTGAAAGCGCCGTGAAATGCGTCCTGGCTTTCTGGCTCGAGTTCGATGGCTCGACGACTCTCTCTAATGGAATCCTCCTTCCTCTGCATGTAGGCGTAGAGTAATCCGAGTTGAGCATGGCGCTCTGCAACGTCGGGATCGTCGCGCACCCGCTTTTCGGAAATTGACCGCGCCGCGGCGAAATAGCGCTGGGCCAATTCGTTGTCGCCGCGAGCGAGGGCAGTGCGGCCCTGGTAATATGTTTTCGGGGCATCTTCCCAAGAAAAATCTTCCCACGGAGAATCGGTCAAAATCTTTTCCGCGGCGGCATAATCCCGCTCCAGCATGGCCAGGTCCCAGCGCGCCTCGCGACAAATTCCGGCGGGAATGGTTTGCAAAATTTTGCTGCCAGCCGCGGGATTGCCGTTTCTAACCACTTCGAGGTAGGCAAGGCCGATCTTGGGAGCCGCGAAATCTGGCGCGATCTCCAGTCCGCGATCGAAACAGGCGGTAGCGGCAGGCCAGTCACGCATGAAAAGGTAATTGTTGCCGGCTTTGAAGGCCATGCCGAGGTTGCGAGGATCGAGGGAGAGGGCGCGTTCGAAGCTGGCCACCGATTTGCGCCAGCGCCCCTGCCGGCGATAGATGCCAGCAACGTAATTGTAGATCTCGGCGTTATTGGGAGAAGTCGCCGCGGCGACCTCGAACTCCTTGAGAGCTGCGTCGTACTGCTTATCCCCCCACTAGAGGCAAACACCTAAAGCCATATGCGCTTCGCCCGAGGTTGGCGATAAGCGCAGAGCTTCCTCCGCTTGGGCGCGCGCCTTCTCCTTCCGCGCCCGGTGCTCGGCAGGTATCATCGAAGAAAGCTCGCTATTGATGACGGAAGCTTGCGCATAAGCCAAGGCGAACTTTGGATCAAGTGCGGCGGCTTGCATGTAGAGCTGCTCCGCCGCGAGCGCATCTTCCGTCGAGCTATTGGCTGCCTTTTTCCGGCCAAGCCCCGTCAGGTAAAGCACGTAGGCCTCCGAGTTAGTAGTGGGCCGGGCATCAAGACGCGCCTTTTCTTCCGGCGCGAGTTTCGCTTCCAGAGCGGCCGCGATCTGTTGGGCGATATCACCCTGGATCGCGAAGACATCCGCCAGGTCGCGGTCGTAGGTCTCAGCCCAGAGATGCGTGTTCGTGCGCATTTCTATCAGTTGGACCGTGACCCGCACCTTGCCGCCAGCGCGCCGCACGCTTCCTTCGAGAACATTAGCAACCCCCAGTTCTTGCCCAATCTCGCGAAGATTCCGATGCGGACCGGCAACATAACTCGCGACGCTCGTGCGCGAGATGACCTTGAGATAGGCGAATTTGGCGAGCGCGGTCAGAATGTCGTCCTGCACTCCCTCGGTGAAAAATGCGTTCTCCTTGTCGGCGCTGAGATTCGCGAACGGCAGCACGGCAATGCTCTTTTGGGGAATGACAATCCTGGCAGAAGGAATTTTGGCCACCGTGTCAGGCGGATTTTGCGTTCGGCCGCGCCAGAAAAAGATCGCGGCAACGCTCAGCGCAAGCACGGCTGCGGTCGCCAGCAAGATTGGCCTGAAACTCCGGCTGGCGACTGGGTGATCCAGTTGAGAAACCGAAGCAACTCGTTCTGTCTCCGTCTCTGCCGATTCGATTGCAGTCTCCCTTATGTGCGGCTCAAGGTCTGCTTCGGCCTCCCGTAATGTGACGCCGGCCACAAAACGGTAGCCGCGACCTGGGACGGTCACAATAAATCGATGCGAACCGGGCGTTTCCCCGAACACCCGGCGCAATGTCGAGACGTTTTGAGTGAGATTGTTTTCTTCGACGATGGAATCGGGCCAGACCGCTTCCATCAGGCGCTCTTTGTCGAGCACGGTATCGTGATGCTCGACCATGTAGAGGAGGGTCTCAAAAACCCGCGGCGTCAGCGGAACCGGCGCATCTCCCCGCCACAAAAGGCGTTTCTCCGCGTCCAAATGGAAATCCCCGAACTCGTAAACGTGCCCAGGCGGACCATTCATTGCGGGTTTCACAAAGTTTCAGAAAAATTCAGCGGTCCATTAAGGACTTTCACAGCGGTTTGGAGGAAAGCTAGAACACCAAGCCGGGGTAATTCCCGCCAGCGACAACAATAACAAAACGAGAAAATGATCACAACTATGAACACAAGAGTAATGAAGACAGTAATTGGCGGCCTGGTCGCCGTAGCAATGGCGTTCGCCATGTCTGGCACCGTGCGCGCAGGGGCAGACAACGCTGCGCAAGTTTGCAGCGTGGGCACGCTAAAGGGCTTGTATATTTGGACCTTCGACGGCTACGCAGACCTCGGTGGGACCCTGGTACCGAAAGCCGTTATGCAAGGCACCCGGTTCAACGGAGATGGCACGACGATCAATGCCTTCGGCACGGTGAACATCGGGGGCACGATTATCATCGAAGTTACGGGCGGGGTTGGAACCTATACGGTCGCAGCGGACTGCACGGGCACCCTGTCAGTTCCCAATGGCCCAAGCTTT
>Ga0157374_10005309_pt1 | contig 10822 bp, 10 predicted proteins | sample M25metaG_FD_115308 | JGI IMG/M metagenome (GOLD analysis project Ga0157374, IMG submission 115308) | Miscanthus rhizosphere microbial communities from Kellogg Biological Station, Michigan, USA - M2-5 metaG | ecosystem: Host-associated > Plants > Roots > Rhizosphere > Soil | place: USA: Michigan... | reverse complement strand
GTGTTTAACTCCGTATAATTTGGATGGATTTGCAAGCAGCACCCTCGCGGATACTCCTCAATGGAATGGTCTCATGCAGCTAACTCCTGCACTCACTGCCGAATAACACCTGCGAAACCCTCCATTTGGCGTGGAAATTCGCTGCCGCAAAAGTTATAATGTATTGCTCCAAGTCGAAGGTCGAATGACGCTCTTTGGCGCGCTCCATTTCTCCATCCTGGCAGCCATTGCGATCACCGCCGCCGCGTTTGCCTGGCTAGGCCGCCGCGGCATTTTTCCCATAAAGCATCTCGCATGGGCTCTCGGCTCGGCCTCCCCTTGCAGCTTTGCGATGCCGCCGTATGGTTCTCGATTCTGGCCGGCTTAAGCGGCACTACCCTAATCGTGGAATTCGCCTACTTCGCCGGCGGGGGCATGGCGCTGCTGACACCGAATCTACTGCCCACCGATCCAGCCGTTTATTTTTTCTTAGCGCACGGCGGAATTGTCGTGTGCATGGCCGCGCTAGTGTACGGCAGCGCCCGCAAATTTTCGCATGTCTCCGTGTGGCGAGCCTTCGGATTGCTTCTCGGCTACGCCGCCTTCGTCGGACTCATCGATCGCCTCTCCGGCGCCAATTTCATGTTCCTGCTCCGCAAACCCGATGCCGCCACTCCCTTGGATCAAATGGGTGCCTGGCCCTGGTATCTATTTGTAGGAGCCGCCGCCGGCCTGGCACTGTTCTGGTTGTTATGGCTACCGGTACGATTACTGCCAGCCGCCGCCGAGCGCCCGGTAGAGTTGCACCACTGACAGCACTTCCTGCTCCCGCAATTGCGCCAGCGCCAGTTCCCCTTGGAAGCGATTGCGCTCCGCATCGAGCACCTGTAGATAACTGTCGAGCCCGCCCTGATAGCGCAGCGTAGACAGCCGCGAAGTTTCCCGCAGCGCCTTCAGCAGTAACTCCTCCTGCGCGCGCTGCTCGCTGGTCTTGCGGTATCCCACCAGCGCATCCGACACCTCGCGAAAAGAAGTTTCAATCGTCTTCCGGTAAGTCGCCAGCGCCTCGCGCTGCAGCGCTTCCGTCAAGCGCACATTGGAGCGTACCCGCCCCGCATTAAACACCGGCAGATCGAAACCGGGCGTCGCGGCGCTCCACAACCGCGCCGGCCCCGTGAATAAATTCTCCAGCGCACGGCTTTGCCCACCCATAAATCCCGTCAAAGTGATCTGCGGAAAATACTGCGCCTTGGCGACGCCGATCTCCGCGTTCGCCGCGATCAACTCCTGCTCGGCTTGGCGAATGTCCGGACGCCGCTCCAGCAATCCAGAAGGCAAACCCGCGGGAACCTGCGGTGGAGCCGTCAGTTCCTCCAGCGTCTTGCCACGCGGAATGTCCCCCGGATGCTGCCCCAGCAGCAAGCTGAGCGCATTCTCGGTTTGTGCAACTTCACGCTCCAACGCGGCGATTTCCGCAGTCGCGGTGTACAGCAATTGCTCCGCCTGATGAACGTCCAGCCCAGTGGCCGCGCCACGATTCTTCCGCAAGGTAGTCAGCCGGAGATTATCCTCGCCCACCTTTCGATTCTGCGTCGCGATATCCAGTTCCAGATCCAACTCCCGCAACTGGAAATACTGGGTAGTCACATCGGCGATCAACGTCGTCACCACGCCGCGCCGCCCCTCTTCGCTCGCCAGATATTGTGCGCGCGCCGCTTCATTGAGCCGACGGACGCGTCCCCAAACATCCAGTTCCCAGCCCAGCGAAAATCCCGCCTGCGTATAACTCGAATCCAGGCTGATGTTCGCGGGAACGAACGGGTTCGCCCCAATGCGCGAGCCGCGGTTCAGATTGAACCCACCGGTCGCATCGATATTCGGCAGCCGCGCCGCCTGAATCACTCCCAACTGCGCGCGAGCTTCCAGCACCCGTTCAGCAGCAATTTGCAAATCGAAATTCTGTTTAAGCGCTGTGTCTACCAGCCGCGTTAGCGCGTCGTCGTGAAATAGATCGAACCACTTGGTATCGGCCAGCGATTTCGCTTCCACCGTCCCCTGATCCCCGCGAAACTGCGGAGGCGCCGGCACCGCAGGCCGCGAATAATTCGGTCCCACCGCGCACCCCGCCAGCAACAGCGCCGCCACTGCAGCGAGCGTCCGTTTCAACGATCGCCTCCCGCAGTAACCGGAGCCGGTTCCTCGATCCGCCGCTTGCCCGATTTGCGATGCGCGATCCGCTCCACCACCACAAACAACACCGGCACAAAGAAAATAGCGAGCAGCGTAGCCGCGATCATGCCCCCGAACACCGTCGTCCCCAACGCCCGCCGCGAAGCCCCGCCCGCACCGACCGCCGCCAGCAGCGGCGTCACTCCCAGGATGAACGCGAACGACGTCATCAGAATCGGCCGCAGCCGCAAATGCGCCGCCTCGACTGCCGCGTCCATAATCGTCATTCCCTCCGCCCGCCGCAACCGCGCATACTCCACAATCAAAATCGCGTTCTTCGCCGCCAGTCCAATCAGCGTCACGATGCCGATCTGCGTATAAATGTCGTAGTCGTAGTCCCGCAGGTACACCGCCAGCAACGCGCCAAACAACCCCAGCGGCACAGCCAGCACGACAGCGAACGGAATTGACCAGCTCTCATACAGCGCCGCCAGGAACAGGAACACCATCACCCCGGCGAAGCCGAACAAGTATCCCTCTTTCCCCTCGGAAAGCTTCTGCTGGAAAACCGTCCCCGTCCATTCGTAAGCGAACCCAGTCGGCAAATTGCGTTCCCCAATCTGATCCATAGCCGTAGCCGATTGCCCCGAGCTATAGCCAATCGCATTCTGTCCCACGATCTTCGCCGTGCGGAAGCGGTTATAGCGATAAATAACCTCCGGCCCCGTCATGCGCTGAACCTTCACCAGCGTGCTCAACGGCACCATGTCGCCACTCGCCGTACGTACGTAGAAGCGGCTGATATCGTCCGGGTTGTCGCGATACTCCTGCTCAGCCTGCAGCGTAACCCGCCAAGTCCGGCTGAAGCGATTGAAGTCGTTTACGTATAAACCCCCGAGAAAAGTTTGCAGCGCATTGTAGACATCGGTCACTGGAATCCCCAACGTCTGCGCCTTTTCAGTATCCAGATCCACTTTGTATTGCGGCACGTTGTTGCGGAACGTGCTGTTCATGTTGGCAAGCTCCGGCCTCTGCCCCGCGGCATCCAGCACGACTTGCGCCGCGTCCGACAGCTGCTGCGTATCCCCGCCCGTGCGGTCCTCCAGCATGAATTCGAACCCACCCGCGTTGCTCAGCCCCTGAATCGGCGGCATGCCGAACGCAAAAACCACCCCGTCCTTCACGCCGCGAAACTTTTCCCGAGCTTGCGAGATGATCCCCGCCAATTGCTCCGATTTCTTCTTCCGCTGTTCCCAAGGCGCCAACGTAGCGAAGATGGTAGCCACGTTGGAATTCACGGTACTCGTAGTGATGTCCGTACCCCCCAGCACCGTAGCATCCGTCACGCCCGGGATCGAACGGAAAATCGCGTCCACCTGCTCCGTCACCCGCCGGGTCCGCTCCACCGAAGCGCCATCCGGCAACCGGATCGAGCACAAAACTACACCTTGATCCTCGTCCGGCAAAAAGCCCGACGGCAGAGACCGGAACAATGCGCCCGCGCATAAGAAAAACGCAGCCAGAGCCGTGAGCGTCAACAAAGGTTTGCGCAGCAGCCACCCCACGCCCCCCAGATAACGATGCGTAGTCCAATTGAAGCCGCGATTGAACCAAGCGAAAAGGCGCGATTGCAAACTCGACTCCCGCTTCGGCCGCAGAATCATCGCGCACAGCGCCGGACTCAGCGAGAGCGCGCTGAACGCCGAAATCAGCACTGAAGCCGCAATCGTGAGAGCAAACTGCCGGTAAATCAGCCCCGCGATCCCCCCCAAAAACGCCACCGGAATAAACACCGCGCCCAAAATACAAGCGATCGCGACCACCGGCCCCGAGACCTCCGCCATCGCGTGCATAGTAGCCTCGCGCGGCATCATCCCGCGATCGATATTCAATTGGACCGCTTCCACCACCACAATCGCATCGTCCACCACAATGCCAATCGCCAGCACCAACCCGAACATGCTGGTCATATTGATGGTGAATCCCAGGGCAGGGAACAGCGCCATCGCCCCCAAAATCGAAACCGGCACCGTCACCAGAGGAATCAAGGTAGCCCGCCAGTCCTGCAAGAACACGAACACCACCAGGATCACCAGCCCCACCGCCTCAAACAGCGTCACGGCAACGTCCTTGATCGACGCCCTCACGAACTGCGTCGCATCGTAAGCAATCTTGTATTGAATCCCCGCCGGGAAAGTTTTCTTCGCTTCCTCGAGAAACGCCCTCACGCGATTCTCCGCATCGACGGCGTTCGCCCCAGGACTCAAGTTCACGATCAACACCGCCGCCGGCTCGCCGTTCTCCGCGCTGTAAGTGGTGTAGTCTTCCGCGCCCAGATCCACGCGCCCGATATCGCGCAGCCGCAGCAGTGACCCATCCGGCTGCGCCCGCACCACGATATCCGCAAACTGCTGCGGATCGAGCAGGCGCCCGGTAGCGTTCACCGGATACTGAAAATCCGACCCATTGTTCACCGGCGGCTGCCCGATCGATCCCGCCGGATTCTGGCGGTTCTGCTCCTGAATCGCGTTATCCACGTCCGTGGCCGTCAGCTTCAGCTTGGCCATCTTGTCCGGATTCACCCACACCCGCATCCCGTAAGTCTGCTGCGCCGCCAGCCGCGCATCGCCCACGCCCGTGATGCTGCCGATCTTATCCACCAGATTGATCGCCGCGTAATTGTTGAGGAACAGCGAATCGTAGCGCCCATCCGGCGATGTCAGCGAAATCGCCGCAATCAACGCCGTCGAAACTTTTTTTACCGTGACTCCGACCCGCTGTACCTCCGGAGGCAGTTGCGGTAGTGCCAGACTCACCTTGTTCTGCGTCTTCACCGTAGCCAAATCGGGATCGGTGCCCAGTTCGTAAGTGACGTCGATCGTCAGCGTCCCGTTGTTCGAACTCCGCGACAGAAAATACAACATCCCGTCGAGCCCAATGAGCTGCTGCTCAATCGGCTGCGCGACAGTCTTCTCCAGATCCAGCGCATTACCCCCGCGGTAGTTCGCCACGATCTGCACCACCGGCGGCACCACCTGCGGATAAGAGGCCACCGGCAAATTCGGAATGCTAACAGCCCCCAGCAGCACAATCACAATCGCAATCACGATTGCGAACACCGGACGGTCGATGAAGAACTTAGCCATGCTTACTTTTTCACCGCCGCAGGCCGGTACACTTCAGCGTTCACGGTGACACCAGGCCGTACCTTCTGCACGCCCTCCACGATCACCCGATCCCCCGGCTTCAGCCCCTGCAGGACGATGGCCCGCTCCCCCAGCCGCTCCCCGATCACCACGTTGCGCGCCAGAACCTTATTGCTCGCATCCACCGCGTAAACCGACTGCGCCCCTTGCAGATCCAGCAGCGCCCGCTGCGGGACTAACAACACGCCCTTCCGATCATTCGTCTTGAGCCGCACCCGCCCGAACTGCCCCGGCAAAACGTTGTGTTGCGGATTGGGAAACGTAGCTTGCAATTCCAGCGTCCCCGTCTTCGAGTCCACTTGATTGACAGTGTTCTGAAAGCGTCCCGGATAAGGATGCACGTTCCCATCCGCCAGCACCAATTCAATCGGCCGCTGCAGCACGCGAGCTTCATTCGCCGTCCGCTGCATCCCCAGATATTCCGCTTCGCTCACTTTGAACCGCAGCCAAATCGGATCCAGCGGCACAATCGTCGTCAAAGGCTGAGCCGAAGTCTTGTTCACCAGACCGCCCACCTGAATCAGACTGTCGCCGATCCGCCCGCTGATCGGCGCCCGAATCGTCGCATACTCCAAATTCAATTGCGCGGCAGCCAATTGCGCTTTGGTCGAATCAACTTGAGCGGATGTCGTGTCGATCTGGGCCTGCGTCGAAAGCCGCATCTGCTCGACGTTAGCCTTACGCGAATTCACGTTCGCTTCATTGGCCTGCAATGCCGCGATAGCGTTATCCAGATCCTGCTGCGACGCCGCCTCTTCCTTCACCAGCGGCTCCAGTCGCTTCACATCCTGCTGCGCCTTGAGCAGATTCGCCTGCGCCTGTTTGAGATCCGCCTCCGCCTGCAGCAGCGTCACTTGATGCTGAGCAAACTGGTGGCTGGCCTGGTTCTGCTCCAGATCCCCCTGCGCCTTCGCCACATCCGCCTGGTAAGGACGCCGGTCGAGCGTGTACAAAACCTGGCCGGCCTTAACATCCGCGCCCGTCTGGAACAATCTCTGTTCGATGTATCCGTCCACCCGACCGCGCACCTCGACCATATCGCGCGCGTAAGTTTCGGCCGTGTATTCGCTATATATTGCGACGTCTTCCGGCTTCACTTCGACCACTGATACCAGTGGAGCAGGCGGCGGCCCCGCAGCATTGGTCGTGCTGCCGCTCTTCTGGCAGCCAACAGCCGCCAGACAAAGAATCACAGCTACGGCCAAACCGGTTCTACGTGGGGCTGCGCACACAGTCAAAAAGGTACGCATTCACTCTATGATATCCCGCCCCGATCAACAGTCTGTCGAGTGTACGTTCTATGCCAAATGGCGGCGATCTTGCTACGCCGTGAATATAGAAAAACGAAAGCCGGCCGTCTGTGCGACCGGCTCTTCTCTACCACTCGCCGAGTGTTTCGTTAACGGCCTCTAAAGCCGTTGCCGTTCCCGCGGTCGTCGCGACCATCGAAACGCCCGCGCGCCGGGCCTTCGTTGAAGTTGCGCCCGCTGAAATTCCGGCCCCGGTCAAAGCCGCGATCCCGGTCACCGCCCCGGAAGTGGTTATCGGAGCGCGTCGCAAACCCGAAGCCCGTCCTGATCACCGGAGCGTGCCAGTACCCGTTCAACCACGTGTATCCCGGCCCCGGGCAAGGCGGAATGTTAGACGCGTAAACCGGAGCCGGTTGATTGAAGCCAATCCCCACCGAGAAGCGAGTTTGTGCAAACATCGAACCTCCCGCCAAGAGCATCATCGCCAGCAATTTCGTTTTCATAGTCTGTCCTGCCTTTCTGCCGGTGATAATGCATGGCAGGGGCCAAACGATAAGTGCAATAAGGTGTGCGAAATACCGGTTTTACAGGCTTTTTCGTGTGGTTCCCGCGCACCGCTACGGTGCTTTTAGACCGCCGCGGGATTACAAAATATTAACGCCGAAGCCCGCACACCACGTTGTTATAATGGTTCGTAATTTTCATGAGAATCGTCGGATTCTTTTTGCAGTTTGCGGGTTGGATCATCGTCCTGGCGGCGATCGCTCTGCTCCAAGCCGCTCCGCAAACCGCCTTCGCCCTCGCCGGTTTTTGTGTTCAATTGCTAGGCGTCGCGCTCGCCGTTCGTGCCCACCGCATTCCCCACGGTGAACACGAGTGACCCCCGAAGTATCCGTACTCTGCCTTCTACTCATCCTCCTGGTGCCTTTCGCCGGAGCCGGCCTGGCAATCATCAACGCCGGACTCGGCCGCTCCCGCAACGCAGCCCACATGATGCTGAGTTCTCTGTGCGTGTTCGCGCTCGCTGCCGTAGTTTTCTTCGTAATAGGATTCGCATTCCAAGGCTATCCCGGCGGCCCCGCCTACGAATTCATCATCCGCGGAAAACCTTGGAACTGGATCGCCGCCGAACACTTCTTCTTGCGCGGTCTCCCGCTCGACGGATCGCCAGCCTCGCTAGTAGCGCTCCTGGGAATGATGAGCGCCGGACTAGCCGCCATGATCCCGCTAGGCAGCGGCGCCGATCGCTGGCGCTTAGGAGCCGCCTGCCTGTCCACCACCGTCCTCGCCGCCTGGACCTATCCGCTCTTCGCACACTGGGTCTGGAGCGGATGGCTAGCCCAACTCGGCTTCATCGATGCCGGCGGCGCAGCGCCCATCCAAGCCGTAGGCGGAATCACCGCGCTAGTAGTCATCTGGGTTCTCGGCCCCCGCCGCGGCAAGTACACCTCCGATCGCATGCCCATGGCGATCCCCGGCCACAACGCCGTACTAGTCCTCTTAGGATGTTTTCTAGTCTGGCTAGGCTGGATCGGCCTGGATTGTGCCGGCGCCATCCTCTACGCCCACGCCGAGCCCGGCCGTTCCGTATTAGTAATAGTGAACGCCACACTCTCCGCCGCCGCCGCCCTGCTAGCCGTAGCCGCCATCACCAGAATCCGCTTCGGAAAACCCGACGCCTCCCTCTGCGCCAACGGCTGGGTCAGCGGCTTAGTCGCCAGCAGCGCCGGTTGCGCCGTAATGCCCCCCGCCGCCGCCATGATCGTAGGATTGGTAGCTGGAGCCCTAGTAACCTACACCGTAGAGTTGCTAGAACTGCACCTGACGATAGACGACCCCGGCGGCTCCATCTCCGTGCACCTCTTCGGAGGCGTATGGGGCATCCTGGCAGTAGCCTTCCTAGCCAAGTCGCCCGCCCCCAGCCAAGGGCTAGCGCAGTTAGCCGGCGTAGCGACGCTACTAGGCTTCGTCCTCCCCCTGACGTACCTAATCATCCAACTACTCAATCGCATCTCCCGAATGCGAGCCGCCCCCGAAGCCGAGCGCCAAGGCCTAGACCTCCACGAACTAGGCGCCGGCGCCTACCCCGACTTTATGAGCCACAACGACTAAACCATTCAAGTACGCCGCGCCACCAGTAACAGCAACCCGAAAATCACAATCGGAATCAACGCCATCGCCGCATAAAACAACACCTGCCCCACCAGCGAAGTCTTCCGCTTTTTCCACTCCCGCATCTCCACCCGCTCCGCAGGCTCCACCTGATCCAAATGCTCCAAATCCCAAGCAAACTCGTTCGCCGTCGAGTACCTATTAGAAGGCTCCCTCTCCAGCGCCCTGTAAAGCACCTCCTGCAGCGCCACAGAAATCTCCGGATTCACCTCCCGCGGAGGCACCGGATTATTCAAAACCCGGTCGTTCATAATCGCAAACGGATTGGGCCCCGAAAACGGCGTCTCCCCCGTAACCATCTCGTAAAGAATCACCCCCATTGCATACAGGTCACAGCGCGCATCCCCCCGCTTCCCCTTCACCTGCTCCGGCGAAATATAATCCGGTGACCCCATCACCTGCGACAACTTCGCGAACGTCAACCGCCGCGCCCCCGCCTTGCCCGCAATGCCGAAATCGATCAGCTTAATATGATCCTCGACATTAACCATAATATTTTCCGGCTTCAGATCGCGATGCACCACCCCGTTGCGATGAATGTAGTCCAGCGCATCCAGAATCTCCACCGTAAGCTTGATCGCCCGCTCCGGCGACAGCTTCTTCTCTTCGTGCAGGATGTGGCGCAGCAGCCGCCCTTCCACCCACTCCAGCACCATGTAGACTTGCCCGCGCGTGTTGTAAGCCAGCACCTTCATCACGCCCGGATGATCCAGCATCTGCCCGATCTCGGCCTCGCGCTGGAAGCGTTCGAACAGCGCCGGATCGCCTTCAATCTCCGGATGCGGAATCTTGATCGCCACCGGCTGATTGCTCTGCATGTCCGTCGCTTTATAAATCGACGCCATGCCGCTGCGCGCCACCAGACTTTCAATCCGGTATTGGTCGAGGAAATCGCCGGGATGAATGGATTTCATGATGAGGGGCCGTGGCAGCCATCAACGCAGCTTATAAGGCCGCCCGCGGTACATGCCAACACGCTCCACGTCCCGAATGCGAATGAGCGAAACACTTATATTATCGTTACCGTCCCGATGGTTGGCAAGCTCGATCAGCCTGCGCGCCGCGTTGTCGAGAGCCGCCCCGTGACCCGTCACCGCAGCCATTTCCGACCCCTCCACCGTGTTGTGCAGCCCGTCCGAGCACATCACCAGCACGTCACCCGGCAGCACCTGCGGCTCTACCAAATCCACATTTACGAACAGATCGTTGCCGAGTGACCGTACCAGCACGTGACGGTTGGGAGAATTCGCAAAGTCCTTAGCCGAAAGAATCCCCAACTTAAGTTGCTCATTGGCCACCGTATGATCCCGCGTGAGCAATGTCGCGCAACCCTCACGAATCAAATAGCATCGCGAATCCCCCGCGTGAGCGACGGCCACTCGGTCGTAGCGCAAAGCGCAGGCGACCATCGTCGTGGCCATATTAGTGCCGCCCGCGCTCGCCCGCTTGCCAGTTTCGTAAACGCACACGTTAGCCGACTGCACCAGCCGCGTCAGCAGAGAGCCCAAGGCCTCGTTCTTCGGAGCCTCGCGAAATCCCTGGGTCAGATGTTCCACCGCCGCCCGCGAAGCCACCTCGCCATCGTCGTGCCCGCCCACGCCATCCGCCAGCGCGAACAGCCAGCCGTGCGTGCGCGCCTGTTCCGGCGTCTCGGGCGCGGCATACCCCAGGTAATCTTCATTGTGATCTCGGGATTTCCCGAAATCCGAAAGTTGTGCAAACTCTACGTCAAGCATGGTTTACATGAAGCAACGACGTCCCTATGAAAAAAACGGGCGGGCATGAGCGCCCGCCCGATATCTAGAACCCGCGTGTGAATCGCTACGAGGTTGCCCCCATCCCACGCTCTCCCACCAGCGTTGTACGACCCTTGGCCTTACTGGCGCGCATGAAGTAGATGCCGCCATAGATAGCCCAGACTACCGCGATCCCCAGCGCCAGCAGCGGCTCCTTCGCCGTGCCGTAGCCCATGAAGGGTCCGATGATGTAAAACGCCATACAGGCCAGGTTGGCGACCAATCCGAAGATCGGAATCAGCATGTGCCG
>Ga0157374_10005308_pt1 | contig 10822 bp, 12 predicted proteins | sample M25metaG_FD_115308 | JGI IMG/M metagenome (GOLD analysis project Ga0157374, IMG submission 115308) | Miscanthus rhizosphere microbial communities from Kellogg Biological Station, Michigan, USA - M2-5 metaG | ecosystem: Host-associated > Plants > Roots > Rhizosphere > Soil | place: USA: Michigan... | reverse complement strand
GATCCTGATCGGCGCGGTCGCGGTTTCCTCCCGCGACAGGCTGGGCCCGGCGATCGGTTTGCCGCGCTCGATCAGCGAGACGGCGACCTCCTTGGGCAGGGCGGCATTTGCGGTCTGGGCGAGGTCGGGCACGTGGAAGGCGCCGACGGCGAAGCCGACCAGGGCCGCTCGCCGCTCGGCCGCGGTCCCGGCCGGTGCGCCGTCGCGGTAGACCGGGCGGAAGACGTTGATCCCGGTGCCGCCGACCGGGAGCCGCATCACCGGGGTCGCCGAGGGCCGGTCGCTGGTGCGTGCACCCAGCAGGTAGGGGCCCCGGAAGGGGTCGGAGCCAATGTCATAGCCAAGCGGCACCTGCACGCTGAGGCCCGAGGTCGCGGCAGCGAAGGTCAGCGGGAAGTATTCGGCGCGCGGGCGCGCCCGGCGCATCTCGCCGAGCGGGCCGCGTTCGAGAATCGGATAGCCATGGTTTCGTTCGAAGTGCGCCCGCTGCGCCCGCGGCACCGCTTCGATGAAGCCGGTCGCGGTCAGGGCCCCCGCCTCGAGCAGCGAGTCGGCGATGACGTCGAACTCGTGATCGCTGAAGCGACCCTCCGCCTGGTAGAAGGCGGCGGCGCTTGCCAGCTGCCCGACCGAGAGCGCTGCCAGCGCTTCCACCTGGTGGGCGGCGCGCCCCGCCTCGCCGCGCTGCGTCCTTTCGAAGCTGTCGCGTTCGCGGCCGTGGACGATCAGCGCCAGCGCGATCGAGCCGACCGCGATCGCGGCGACGACCGAAAACCCGAGCCAGAGGCGGCGGCGCATGGTCCCTTTGTCGGCCGGGGCCGCTTCCTCCTCAATCAATGGGCGCGATCGCCAGCGACTCCCAGAGGTACAGGGAGGCAAGGCTGCGGTGCGGGCGCCAGCGCTCGCCGATCTCGATCACCTGCGTGGGAGTGGGCATCTCCGCGAGCCCGTACTCGATCTGGATCGCCTTGCGGATGCCGAGGTCGCCGCCGGAGAGGACGTCGGGCCGCTCGAGGTGGAAGAGCAGGAACATCTCCGCGGTCCAGACCCCCAGCCCGCGCACGGCGACGATCTCCTCGATCACCTCCTCGTCGGGAAGCTGGTCGAGGCGGTCGAGCTCCAGCTCGCCGCTGATCACGTGCGAGGCGAGGTCGCGGATGTACTCGACCTTGCGGCCGGAGAGGCCGGCGGCGCGCAGATCGGCCTCGTCGGCTTCGAGCAGCTGCTCGGGCGCCGGGGTGCTGCCGTCGAAGAGGTCGAGGATGCGTCCGTAGATCGTCCGCGCCGCCTTGGTCGAGAGCTGCTGGCCGACGATCGCCCGCAGCAGGGCTCCGTAGGCGTCGGCCGGGCGCTCCTCGCTGCGTCGCTTCAGCCGCGTCTTCAGGTCGATCTTGCCGACCCGCTCGATCAGCGCCGCCATCGTCGGATCGGTCGCGGCGAGCTTCTTGGCGGTCGAGCTCATCGACCCTTCCACTCGGGTTTGCGCTTCTCGGCGAAAGCCTCGATGCCCTCGCGGAAGTCCTCGGAGGCAAAGCAAGACTCGCGCAGGGCGACCAGGCCGGCCTCCTGCTGGGGGCTGAGGACCGGCGAGGCGGTGAGCAGGTCGATCGCGCTTTTGTTGCCCCGCATAGAAAGCGGCGCGTTGGCGGCGATCTCGGCGGCCAGCCCGACCGCGACGGCCTCCAGGCGCTCGTCGGCGACGACTTCGTGGACGAGGCCGATCTCGGCGGCGCGCAGGGCCTCGAAGTTGCGACCGGTGAGAAAGAGCTCCTTGGTGCGGGCGAGGCCGACCGTGTCGAGGAACTTGCGCAGGCCGGTGTGGCTGTAGACGAGGCCGAGCTTGACCGGCGGCATGCCGAGCTTGGCGCCGGACGCGCAGATCCTCAGGTCGCAGCTGACGGCCAGCTCAAGGCCGCCGCCGATGCAGTGACCGTTGATTGCCGCAACGGTGGGCCAGGGGAAGCTGCCGATCGCCTCGATCGCTGCCTGGAACGGATGGGCGACGAGTGCCTCGGCGTCGCGCTCGAAGGTCTCGGAGGGGATCGAGGCGATGTCGTAGCCGGCCGAGAAGACCGGCGGCGCCCCGGTGATCAGCAGGCAGCGCGTCTCGATCCCGCGGTCGAGCCGCGGCACGGTTTCGGCCAGCGCGTCGAGGATCTCGTGGTCGAGCGCGTTGCGCCGCTCGGGGTTGTTGATGCGGAGACGGACGACCGCCTCGGCGGGCGAGTCGAGCAGCAGCTTGCCGCCGGCGAGCGTCTCCTTCATCGGACGCCGCGTTCCCGCACAAATCGACCCGGACCCGAATACCCGGAAGTCACCGTGTCGATTTGTGCTTTCACTCAAGCACTACGAGGACGTCGCCTTCGCTGACCGACTGGCCCTCCTCGCAGCGAATCTCCTTGACGGTGCCGTCGTCTTCGGACTCGACCGGGATCTCCATCTTCATCGACTCGAGGATGACGACGGTGTCGCCGTCCTCGACTTTGTCGCCGACCGCGACCTCGATTTTCCACACGCTGCCCGTGATGTGCGCCTCGATATCCATGGCGCGGGAGAATATCCCCGCGTGACGGCGGAGCGACCCAGGCCCGAGGCCAAGTCCGATCCCGAGGCGGGCGCTTCGCTGGCCGTGATCGTCGCCGCCCGCAACGAGGCCGACCGGATTGGCGCAGCGGTCAGCGCCCTGCGGGACCTCTTCCCGGCAGCGGCGATCTGGGTGGCCGACGACGCCTCGAGCGATGGAACCTCGGAGGTGGCGATGGCGGCGGGGGCGCGGGTCGTCAGCCGAGGCCGGCCGCACGGCAAGGGGGCCAACGTGACCGCAGCCGCAGAGGCGGCCCTGAGCGACGAGCCGACTCCAGCGCTGATCCTGCTCTGCGACGGTGACCTCGGCGCCTCGGCCGCACGCCTCGAGCCGCTGGTTGCCGCGGTAGCGGCGGGGGAGTGCGAGTTGGCGGTCGCCTCCTTCGGCCGTCGCGAGGGCGGTGGCTTCGGCCTGGCGCTGGGATTCTCCCGCTGGGCGATCCGCCGCCTCTGCGGCTTCGAAGCAGGGGCGCCGATCTCGGGCCAGCGGGCGATGACGGTGGACGTCCTGCGCGCGGCCATGCCGTTCGCCCGCGGCTACGGGATGGAGATCGGAATGACCGTCGATGCCGTGCGCGCCGGCTACCGCGTCGGCGAGTACGAGCTCGACCTCTCCCACCGGGCGACCGGCCGCAGCATCGCCGGCTTCGTTCACCGCGGGCGTCAGCTCGTTGACTTTGCCCGGGTCTATCTGTCTCGCCGTCGCTTCCGCTGAGGGCTCAACCGCGCTTCGCGTAGTCGCCGATCTCGCCGAAGTCGACCATCACGCACGCCTCCGGTCCCGGCACTTCAGCGTTGTGGCCAGGCGGGATCGCGACGATATCGCCGGCCTTCACCTCGATCTCTGAGCCGTCGTCCATATAGATGCGCATGCTCCCGGAGAGCACGTAGGCGAAATGGGCAACCTGGCAGGAGTCGGTGTCGGCAATTGGCTTCACGTTCTCTGACCACTTCCAGCCCGCCTCGAACGTGCCTTCCGCGACCGCGTGGCCTGCCAGCTGCACGACCTTTGCCTGACCCTTGCCCTCGAACGGGCGGGTCTCGTCGGGTGAATCGAATCGTTTGACTTCGACTGTGGCCATTTTGGTCTCCTCCATGAGTTGACCCTGCCCGACTTTGACCGTACACCCGCTGTCTAAATTGGCGCCACCAGACGCTTATCGCGTCGGCTGCGGTGAGTGGCTAGGGCCGGGGCCAGCCGCCTTCGGCGCGCTCGACCTGCCCAGCCAGGGAGAGCAGCGTTGCCTCGTCGTTTTCGCGACCGAGCAGCTGGGCGCCGATCGGCAGCCCGCTCGCGGTGAGGCCGGCGGGAACGCTGATCCCCGGCCAGCCGGTGACGTTCCAGGCGAAGGCGAAGGGGCAGGTGGCGGCGGCGGTGTTGCTGGTCACCCAGTAGCCCTTGCCCGCGAGCGCGCCGATCCGCGGCGGCGCCTTCGCCGTGGTCGGGGTGAGGACGACGTCGCAGCGCTCGAACACGCGACCAACCCGGCGCCGCAGGCTTGGCTCGGCGGCACGCGCGACGCGAAGCGGGAAGCCCTGCAGGGCCCTGCCGATGCGGGCGGCTGTGCGGGTGCGCGGCTCCAGCGCTGAGCGGTCTTCGCCGTGGGCGCAGAGCCAGTCCTCCACAGCCGCCTCACCGCGGACGGCGATGGCCGGGCCGACCATGCCGTAGTCGGGGTCGGTGCGGACGATTTCGTGGCCGAGGTCGCCCAGTCGCTCGGCAAATGACTCGATCGCCGCCCGGTGCTCGGCGTCGACCTTGGCTTGGACGCCAAAGGGGATGGCGAAGGAGAGTGCGATCCGCAGCCTGTCGGGCTCACGGGCGGCAGCCTTGGAAAAGGGCTCCTGCGGGGGCTTTGGCCTGTGCAGGTCGGCGGGGACGTTGCCGTGGATGGCGTCGAGCAGCAGGGCGGCGTCGGCGGCGCTGCGGGTCAGCGGGCCGTAACAGCTGAGCCCGTTGAAGGCCTCGGGGTCGGGCCATGTCGAAACGCGTCCGCGCTGCGGCTTCAGGCCGACCAGGCCGGTCCAGGCGGCGGGGATGCGGATCGAGCCGGCGCCGTCGGAGCCGATCGCGGCCGGGACCACGCCCGCGGCCACGGCCGCCGCGGCGCCGCCGCTGGAACCGCCGGGCGTGTGGTCGGTGTTCCAGGGATTGCGGGTGGCGCCGTGCAACGGCGTCTCGGTGAAGTGCCAGAGGCCGACCTCGGGCGCGTGGGTCTTGCCGATCACGATCGCGCCCGCCTCGCGCAGGCGCCGCACCGCCTCGGCATCGCGCACCGCCGGGCTGCCGCCGCCGCAACCGAAGGGCGTGGTGTGGTCGGTGAGGTGGACGTCGTCCTTGATCGCGACCGGGACGCCGAGCAACGGTGCCCCTTCGTCGGCGCCGAGGCGCCGATCTGCCTCGTCAGCATCGGCCAAGGCTGCCTCGTCGCAGATGATCCTGAAGGCGTTCAGGGTCGATTGCGACTCCTCGGCCCGAGCAAGTGCCGCCTCGACCAGCTCCCGGGAGGACGCTTCGCCGGCCTGCAGCATCAGCGCCTGCTCTTGCAGGCCGGGGGCGGAACGGGCCCCCTCGCCCTCATCCGTGCTGACGGCGACTCCGCTGGTTCTCGTCGACATTGCTTCCTCCCTTACCTGCCGCTATTAGTTCGTTCGAACGAACGATAAGCGAAACGGGTAGTCTGCCGCTTCTTGGCCACCGTTGCTCCCCCAGATACCCGTGAGCGCATCCTGCGCGCCACGGTTGAGCTGATCGGTCGCGAGGGGGTCGCGGCCGTCACCAACCGCCGGGTCGCCGGCGAGGCCGGGGTCGCGCTCGGTTCGCTCACCTACCACTTCCCCAGCCAGGTCGACCTGCTGCGCGAGAGCCTCTTGCTCTTCGTCGGCGAGGAGGTGGCGCGGCAGGAGTCGATCGCCGCCGACCTGCGCAGCCGCCGTCCCAGCATCGAGCAGATCGCGGTCGAGGTGGAACGGATCGTGCAGGAATCGGGCGACCGGATTCAGCAGCTGGGCGAGATCGAGCTGCACCTCCAGGCGGCCCGCGATCCGGCCCTGCAGGAGGCCTCGCAGCGTTGCTTCGAGGCCTACGAAGGAGTCGCCGCGGCCGCCCTGGAAACGCTCGACGTGCCCGATCCCGGCCGTCACGCGCGGACGATCGTGGCGCTGATGTACGGGATGGGCCTGCGCCGGCTCGGCACCGGTGGCGAGAGCGCCTCCGGCGTTGCCGACGGCCTGCTGGCGATCGTCCGCGGGGCACAACCCTGATCCTGGCGATCGACCAGGGGACGACGGGCACGACCTGCCTCGTCTTCGACGGTGAGGGGCGGATCGCCGGCCGCGCCTATTCGGAGTTCGAGCAGCACTTCCCGCGGCCGGGATGGGTTGAGCACGATGCCGCCGAAATCTGGGACGTGACCCGGCGCATCGCCGTGCAGGCGATCGTCGATGCCGGCATCCAGGGGGCAGACCTCGAGGCGATCGGAATCACCAACCAGCGCGAGACCGTGGTCGCCTGGGACCCGGCGACGGGCGAGCCGATCCACCGGGCGCTGGTCTGGCAGGACCGGCGCACGGCCGAGCGCTGCGAGGAGCTGCGTGCTGCCGGGCACGAGCCGCTGGTGCGGGAGCGCACCGGCCTCGTCCTCGACCCCTACTTCTCGGCGACCAAGATCGAGTGGTTGCTGCGCAACGTCGAGGGCGCCGAGCGGGCCGTCTTCGGCACGATCGACTCCTGGCTGCTCTTCAAGCTCACCGGCCGCCACGCCACCGACCAGACCAACGCCTCGCGGACGATGCTGTTCGACATCCATCGCCTCGCCTGGGACGAGGAGCTCTGCGCGCTGCTGGGTATCGACCCGGAGCAGTTGCCCGAGCCGCTGCCCTCCGCCCACGTCTACGGCACGACCGGCGAGTTCGGCGGCGAGGTGCCGGTGGCGGGGATCGCCGGCGACCAGCAGGCCGCGCTCTTCGGCCAGGCCTGCCACCAGCCGGGCACGGCGAAGAACACCTACGGCACCGGCAGCTTCGTCTTGCTCAACACGGGCGCCCTGGCCCCCGAGCCGGGCGACGGCCTGCTGGCGACCGTCGCCTGCACGATCGACGACGGCCGACGGGACTCAGAGTCGACTATTTCATCGCTTTCAGGCCCGTCGGCGGGCGGTGCCTATGCGCTCGAGGCCTCGATCTTCGTCACCGGCGCCGCTGTGCAGTGGCTGCGCGACGGGCTCGGAGTGATTGAGGCGGCCGGGGAGAGCGAGGCGCTTGCCGCCTCGCTCGACGGCAACGACGGCGTCTACTTCGTGCCCGCGCTGACCGGCCTTGGCTCTCCCCACTGGGATCCCTACGCGCGCGGCACGATCGTCGGCCTCACCCGCGGTAGCGGCCGCGCCCACTTGGTGCGGGCGGCGCTGGAGGCGATCGCCTACCAGACCGTCGACGCGGTGCGGGCGCAGGAAGCGGCCTCGGGTGAGCGCCTCGCGGTCCTGAAGGCCGACGGCGGAGCCGTCGCCAATGGCTGGCTGATGCAGTTTCAGGCCGACGTGCTGGGCGCCGAGGTGAGCGTGCCCGAGATCGCCGAGACGACCGCGCTCGGCGCGGCCTACCTGGCCGGGATCGCGACCGGCCGCTGGACCCTGGAGCAGGTGGGGGAGATGTGGCGCGAGGCCGCGCGCTACGAGCCGGCGATGGGTGCCGATGAGCGTGAGGCTCTGCTCGGTGAGTGGCACCGGGCGTTGGAGCGATCGAGAGGGTGGGCGCACCCCTAAAGCGACTTTGCGTAACCGCCCGCGTGAGCGGGGGTATCGCGTAACGGCGGCCTCGGGGCTGCCATCTCTCATGGCAGACATGAAGCCACAGGTCTATAAGGACGAACGTCCCGCCGAGTACTTCGACCAGTTCCACGCCTCGGCGCGCAAGGGGGTCGGCTGGACCTATACCTTCGTCCGCACCCTCGTCTCGCTGCCGACGTTGCTGATCTACCGGGTCAAGGCGATTGGGGTCGAGAACGTGCCCAAGTCAGGCCCCCTGCTGCTCGCCCCAAACCACTTCAGCCAGATGGATCACTTCTTCGTCGGCCTCTACCTGCGGCGCAAGGTGCGCTTCATGGCGAAGTCGCAGATGTTCGGCCCGCCGGTCCTCACCTACATCTACAAGCACGGCGGCGTCTTCCCGGTTCGCCGCGGCCACCATGACGAGGAGTCGATCAAGACGGCGCTGACGATCCTCGGCCAAGGCGAGATGCTGCTCGTCTACGCCGAGGGCGGGCGCTCTCGCAGCGGCAAGCTGAAAGAGGTCAAGCCGGGGATCGGCCGGATCGCGCTGGAATCCGAGGCGACCGTCGTCCCCGTCGCGATCCAGGGCTCGGAGACGGTGCGGCGCTGGAAGCGCTTCCGCTTCCCCAAGGTCACCGTGCAGTTCGGCGAGCCGCTCTCCTTTCCGGACGAGGAGGCGCCCAGCCGCGAGCGCCAGATCGAGGTCGCGGAGCAGATCTTCGCCCCGGTGCGCGAGATGTACGGCGGGCTGGCTACTCGTAGCGGGCGCTGAGCCCGGCGAAGAACTCGGGGTCGTGGCCCGGGGTGACGATCGCGTCGGGGAACTCGCGGCGGAAGAGTTTCAGCTCCTGCAGCGAGCGGCGGTAGTTGTGGGCGTCGAAGGGTCGCGGGGCAAGCGGCGCATCGCCGTCGAGCTGGCCCTGCGTGTAGGTGGTGTCGCCGCCGATGACGAAGTCGCGCTCGGCCAGGTGGAGGATCACCGACATGTGACCGGCGCTGTGGCCAGGGGTGTAGGCAAGGCGGATCGAGCCGTCGCCGAAGAGATCGAAGGTGCGGCCGAAGGTCGCGTAGGAGTCGATCCCGCTGCGGTTGAAGTCGACCGTGCGGTAGTCGAAGGCGTAGTCGTAGTGGGCGCGGCGGTAGCCGTTGAGCAGCGGCCGAGGGCCGGTTGCAGCGGCATCCCACTCGGTCTCGCTGACGACGAAGGTCGAGTTGGGGAACTCCGAGATCGCCGAGGTGTGGTCGATGTGCATGTGAGTCATGACGACGACCGGGATCTCGCCCGGGTCGAGCCCACGGTCCCGTAGTTGCGCCGGCACGTCCTTGCCGGCCTCCAGCGCCGGGTTGCCGAAGCGGGTGGCGAGCCCACCAAAGTTCTCCTTGCCGTCGGTTGCGATCGAAGGGTGCAGGCCGGTGTCGACGAGGATCGCCCCGGCACTGGGGTGGCGGATCAAGAAGGCCGGCACGGGCACGGTTGCCGCTGGGTTGCCGCTGAGCAGGGCGCGGAGGAGCTTCAGCGTCTCGAAGCGTCCGCCGGGGCGTTCCATCATCGTCCGCGGCCAGGTGACCGTGCCGGCGACGATCGGCTCGACCGCGACAGTGGCGCCCGGGGTGCCTCCGGCCAGGGACTCGTGCAGTGGTTTCGCCTCGATCCGTACTTTCACTCCTCTCAGGTTACGGTGAGCGTCCGTATATAGGCTTGCGCGGAGATGGCTGAACGCCCGCATTCGCGCATCTTCAAAGCCGATCTCCTCGGGGGTCAGGTTTGTGTCGTCTCCGGCGCCGGTAGTGGCCTGGGGCGGGAGACCGCTCTGGAGCTGGCGCGGCTGGGCGCCGTCGTCGTCGGTTGCGGACGGCGCGAGGAGCCCTTGGCCGAGACCGCGGAGCTGGCCTCCGGGTCGGCCGGGTCCTTCGAGCACGAGGCGCTCGACATCCGCGACGAGGAAGCGGTCGATCGTTTCTTCGACGGCCTGCTCGAGCGCCACGGCCGGCTTGACGTGCTGGTCAACAATGCCGGTGGCCAGTTCCTCGCCCCGGCCGAGTCGATCACGCCGAAAGGTTTCCGCACCGTGATCGAGCTCAACGTCGAGGGCACCTGGCTGATGACCCACGCGGCGGCGACCAAGGCCTTCATCCCGCAGGGCGGCGGCAAGGTGCTCAGCGTCACCCTCTCGCCGCACAACGGAATGCCGGGGATGGTCCACTCCGGCGCCGCCCGCGCCGCGGTCGAGAACATGATGCGAACTCTGGCTGTCGAGTGGGCCCGTTTCGGGATCAAGACCTGCGCTCTCGCCGCCGGCCAGTTCGCCACCGAGACTCTGCTGACCAAGTATCCCCAGGTCGTCGTCGACAACCTCGAGCGCTCGATCCCGATCGGCCGCGCCGGGCGGGCCGAGGAGATGGCCTGGCTGGTCGCCTACCTGGCTTCGCCGGCCGGCGATTTTTTTTCCGGCACGACGATCACGATCGACGGCGCCCGCGACAATTGGGCGGGGCCGTGGCCCCCAGATGCGATTACCGGCGAGTCCGGTGAGCCTGTTGCTGAGGAGCGGCGGGGGAAGTAGGGACGCGGCCCCCTCTCCCAGAGACCGTTGCGCAGCAGGTCGTTGCCTTGGTTCGGAACGTGGTCGCCAAGCCTCTGGGAGAGGGGGCCGCGTCCCTACTCGTCAGCGCGGCTCTAGGACGACCAGCGGTATTTCTCGGCCCTTGCTGCGGGCCGCATAGTCTTCGTAGCCGCGGTATGCCTTTACTGCAAGCTTCCAAAGGTGCTCGCGCTCCTCGGGCTTGGCGACGCGGGCGTGGACTTTGACCTTGTGGCTGCCGATCTGCACGGTCGTATCGGGATTGGCCTTGAGGTTGTGGTACCAGGCGGGGTGCTTGGGATAGCCGCCCTTGGAGGCGACCACCACCACGTCGTCGCCGTCCCTGACGTAGAGCAGAGGCGACGTCCGCCTGGTACCGCTCTTGGCGCCCACATGGTCGAGCAGCAACATCTTGCCGGGCACGCCGGGGATGGTGTGCCCGAGGCGCCCGCCGCTGGCTCTGTAGAGCGCCGTGTGGAGACCCATGAAGCGACGGGTGGCAGGCCAAATCTTGTCCCCGATGTCGAGATAACGGGGAGGACGCCTGCCACCTGTCGCCTCGGAGCTCAGGTGTACATCCCCCCGAACATGCCGCCGGTGACGTTGAGCGTCTGGCCATGCACGTAGTTCGCCAGCGGCGAAGCGAGGAAGAGGATCGGGCCGGAGGCCTCCTCCGGGGTGGCGGGACGGCCGAGCGGGATGATCGCCGAGGCCATCGCCCGCATCTGCTCGGGGATGCCGAGCTCGATCTTCTCGCCACCAGGAGCGGTCATCTCTCCACCCTCCTCCTTGGCGGCGGTGAGGCGGGTCTCGACGAAGCCGAAGGCGACGGCGTTGACGTTGATCTTGAACTGGCCCCACTCCTTGGCGAGGGTTTTGGTCAGGCCG
>Ga0157374_10005304_pt1 | contig 10823 bp, 13 predicted proteins | sample M25metaG_FD_115308 | JGI IMG/M metagenome (GOLD analysis project Ga0157374, IMG submission 115308) | Miscanthus rhizosphere microbial communities from Kellogg Biological Station, Michigan, USA - M2-5 metaG | ecosystem: Host-associated > Plants > Roots > Rhizosphere > Soil | place: USA: Michigan... | reverse complement strand
GTCAGGCATTGGAATCAACATGGGGGCGAATGGGTTGCCGCGAACGCAGCAAATTCGCGGACAGTTCCAGCGTTTGGGGACGCCGATCACGAACCATCCGGCACAACAGTTCGGACCGGCGTACCTTGGTATAAACGCCGCTTCCAACCAGCCGCTTCGGCGCTTCTTCGAGGATCCGGAACAAGGCGGAATGGGGAAAGGGATGGGCCCGGAGGAGCCGCCCGCTTCCTTTAACGAGCGGTTCGGATTTCCGGGAGGTGGCGGTGAAACGGGCAAAGAGATGGCGTCGGAGGAGCCGCCGGCGGCGCCTGAACGCGCTGAGAACCCTTTTGCTCCGGAACCGGTCGAGCGCGTCCCCTTGCCGCGCGCAGTCGTCAGAACGCCGCAGAAGAAAAAGCGCGTTGCCGAGATTATTGACGTGCGGCCTTCTCGCCCCACGCAGCCGTTTATCGGACATCGCAGTGGGTTCGCTGATGGCGGGGAGGTTGATGAGGAATTTGATCCGCCATTGTTCCTACGTTCCGGCATGGAGGAAGTGCCTGCAGCGCCCTCGCGACCGCGTTCGCAATTCGAAGCCAAACCACTTGGCGGCAATAAAGGAGCGCTGGCGACTGATCTCGCAAACGCGCGGTATCTCCGGGATAACCCGGGTAAGACTTTAAGTGCGGTTCCGTCGGTTGTCGGTAATATCGTCGGTTCGGCAATCGAGAACCGACGCGAGCCTGGCCCCCGGCAGATGGGCGCGGCGCCGCGCAAGCAGGAAAAGACTTGGTTGCCTGGCGTCGGCAATATTTTCGATATGTCGGCAAGTGCGGCGGAAGCTGATCACGATCCCCGTCCGATCGAGCCGGTTATCAATCCAGCGGCAGAAGAAGCAAAGGCGATCGAAGCTGCAAAGGTTAAAATCGCCGCTCAGCGGACAAGTGTCGCTGCGGCGCGTGCCAAGAAAAACGAGGAGCTTGCAAAGGCGAGAGAAGGCGTGCTTGCCGGGATGGAACGCGATCTCGCACAGCTGGAAGGCCCGCAAAGCCCGCTTGGCGCCCGGCGAGCCGCGGCGATGGAGAATTTCAAAGAAGAACTAAAACGCTGGCAGCTGCGAAACGAGAATCTCGCTTCCAGGAAAATGAACGCTGGGCAGCCGTACGCAGTTAAATTCCCGGAATGGCAGGAAGGCATGCAGAAGTGGTCTGCACCTGCTTCTGCTGGGACCGGAGCGCTGTTCGGGACCGTCGGGGCGTTGAAGGGGCACCCCCTTAAAGCCGCGCTCGGCGCCGGCCTGATGGGCGCGGGTGAAGGCGTCTATGCGTCGCTCTGGCCCACACTGCAGGATGCCGAACATCTTCCGCCTGGATCCGAACACAACAAAGGGGCGATTGCCCGTTTGTATGAAGGCGATCCGGATACGTGGAAGCGTGCGGGGGTCGGCGCCATGACACACGGCCCGCTCGCTCTCGGCGCTTCCATGCTGACATCGCACCTTGGTGATATCGCGTCTCACACGGCCAAGGGCGTCGGGCGAGGAGTGGCGGCGACCGCTCGCGGACTTGGTAATGCCGCCGATTGGTGGCGCCGTGCGCCGGCTCCATCTTCTGCGGCCGGAAATATCCTTCCTGCAGCGGCTTCCGCCCCGGAAAAATTGCGAACTACTTTCACCGGGCAGAATGGGGAAATCGTGCACCGTTATGTGAATAACGGGAAGACTTATTGGAATAAAGAAGTTCTCGATCCTAAAACCGGAAAGACCCGACACCTGCGAACCTCCGCGCCTGATATCTCGAAATGGAAGGCGGGCGAACCGACCCCATACGGAACGGGAGGTAGTGTTTACGCGGCCGGCGGCGTCGGAAGTGTCGACTTCGAAGATCAGTGGGATCCGACAACAAAAGCGATCCAGGACGGAACGTTCGATCCGCAAGGAGACAATTTCCCGTCAGGAATTGCTCCATTTGCGCGGGGCCCCATGCCGCGCGCAAACCCATTTCGCGAAGATCCTTACGTTGCGCAGGCGGCGGCCGAGCCACCTCCTGCGGCTGGACCGATCCCGCGGCAAGGTTTGTTGCAAAATGCAACAAACGAAGCTCCCCGATCGCAGGGATTGGCCGACAATCCGTGGATGGCCCTGCTAAATGCCGGGCTCGGCACCATGGCGTCGGCCGGACAGCGCGATGCGCGCGGCCTGCCGATGTCTCCCATGGCTGCGATCGGGCACGGCGGCCAGCAAGGTCTGAAGACGCTGGAAACGCAGCGCGAGGCTGCGATGAAGCAGCAATCGCTGGAGCAGGCTGCGAAGCGGTTGCAGCAACAAGCGCAACACCAAATTGATCAGCTCGAAGAAACCAAACGACACAACACGGAGACGGAAAAGGCTAGGAAGGAAGGGCTTGCCGCCGGCAAATGGAAAGTGATTGGACCTACCGCCGATGGCGAGGGCGTTATCCAGATGGATTCGGAGACTGGAGAACACAGGATTCTGCCCGTTAAAATGGGGCAGAAGGCAAAACCGCTGCCAACCACCGCGGGCAATAAACTGGAAAAATATGGGCAAACGCACGCCACCGTTTCGAGTCTGGGTTCCGAATTCAAAGATGAATATTCGGGATACGGCCTCAAAGGTGTCGGAGATTCCGCTAATTGGGCTGCGCGGCAGTTGGGAATAGGCAACGAGAAGGCTGCTAACTGGTGGCAGCAGCATGCGCGGTATACGAACGAAGTGCGTCACGGATTGTTTGGCGCGGCGCTGACCGGGCATGAGTCCAGCGAATGGGAAAAATCAGACGTCAATCCAGGAACCCAACCTTCTGTCGTCAAAGAAAATCTGGCACGGCAGAAAGAAATCGTGCTGGGAGCCATGGGGCGAAAAGCATTGTCGTTGAAGGAGGATGGCTACAATCCGAAAGCGATCGAAGCGCAGATGGGAGTGTCCTTCGCAACGCTTGAAAAAGCGGCCAAGCAGGCTGATGCTATCGAATGGGCCAGGAATAATCGCGGCGATCCGCGCGCTAAGCAAATTCTTCAAATGCACGGGAGGGAATGATGGCCGAATTCGACCCGGATGCGTATCTCAGCTCGGTAAATAAACCTGCCGGTTCTGGGGCAGGATTCGATCCGGATTCGTATCTGAAAGAATTTGGTGCTGGCCCCCAAGCTACCGCCGCCGTTCCAGAACAACACGTCAGCCCCGCTATGGAATGGGCGGATGTGCCTGGGAAGGCGGCTAAGAACCTGGGAAGCAGCGCTTTAGAATTTGGCAAAAACCTTGTTGAACCGGTTTTGCATCCGATCGATACCGCTGTGAACCTCAATAATCTCCGGAAGGGGCTGCTGCAAAAGGCAAGAAGCACAATTCGAGGAGAAGAACCGGGCCCCGATGAGAAATACGCCGATGCCGTAGGACAGCACTACAAAGATCGATACGGCGGATGGGAAAATTTAAAGAACACGCTTGCGACGGATCCGGTTGGCGCGCTCGCTGATGCTTCTCTTGGACTTACTGGTGCAGGAGCCGGCGTTCGCGGCGCGGCCAAAGCTGCCGAATTGGCTGGTGCGGCTAAGACTGCCAATGCAATCGGCGCAGCTGGAAGAGGTGCGCAAACACTTGGCGCCTACACTGATCCGGTCAACCTCGCGGGGAAAGCGGTATCCGCGCCATTCAAGCTCGGCCCCGAACAGCTTGCCATGGAAAAAGCTGGCGTGGAGATGACGCCTTTTTCCGCCATGCAAGGTCCGAAAGGAGCGTTTAAAAAGACCGAAGACGCACTGGGGAGCGTTCCATACGTCGGTTCTTTTATAAAAGGCGCACAGGAAAAATCGATTAAAAGCTTCAACGAAGCTTATGGGCAGCAAATACTCGATCCCATCAAAAAGATCGCGGCGACCACGCCTGGATATTTCAAGAAGGCTGATTTCTTTGATGTTCCAAAAGGAGCTGCCGGGCACGAACTGATTAAAGATGTCGGCGACAAGCTTAGCACTGCCTATAACAACTTGTTGCCAAAAATAAGCTTTATGCCTGACGCGAGGTTCCAAGCTGACATCAACAAAATCATAAACGACGCTGCTACCAAAGGATTGTCCACTGCCGGAGTGAACGAGCTAAAAGCCATCATGCGCGCCTCTATGCGCAGTCGTGGCACACCTGTTACTGGGCCGGTTTTCAAGGATATTCAAACCAACCTGAAGGTCGCCATAGCAGATCGCATGGGCAGCCGCCTGCCGGCGGATAAGGCTATCGCCAGGGCGCTCGGCAAAGTAAACACTGCCATGCTGGCAGGATTGGAACGTTCCAATCCTTTGCACGCGAAAGAACTGCAAGCGTTGCATCAGAGCTGGGCCGGATTGACTCAAATGGAGCGCGCAGGCGCCGCGGCAATTGCTGAAGGAGGAGTATTTACCCCACTCCAACTTCTTCGCGCTGCGAAGGCTAACGATTTCTCGATCCGGCATCGGGCCTCAGCACGAGGCGCGGCACTGGCGCAAAGATTCGCTTTAGCAGCCCAACGCACAATTCCCAGCAAGCTGCCGACAAGCGGTACTTCCGAGCGCGCTGTCGCGATGGGGCTCTTAGGCGGGCTGGGCGGAGCTTCTACGGTGGCCAGCCCATTTCTTTCTCTGCCGGCCGCGGCGGCAGCTGTTGGGATGTCGCTTCCCTATACAAATGCGGGGATGAGCATTTTCAATAAAGGCATCCGGCCAATCGCGCGCAGCCCGAGAGCTTTGCGCGCGGGGACCAACGCCGTTTATCGAAGCGGGCAAAACAACCGTATTCAGCAAAATGCCAATCCTTACGCCCCTGATTAGACGTCCTTAAAAACATGTGCTAACAGGTATCCGCAACAAATGAGGGCATGTATGTTGCGCGGTGTATATGTACTTTTGTTAATGTTTCCCACAGCCGCTTTGGCCCCTGACTTTTCAAATTTCCCATCGGGTCGCTTTGGAATGCGGGGAAGCTTTGACGAAGCTTGGCGAGGGAGCCCAACCCGTACCAAAAAATCGCCTGAGCTAACAATCACGGTCATGACTGGCGGAATATCGTATCCGCGTCCAGAGTCCTTCAAGATAAATGACATGGCAATACGCTCCTGTTTCGTGTAGCTTGTTGCTACGCGATCGCAGCTTCAGGAGCGGTAGATCGTCATCGGCTCGGAGGGCAGCTCTGGGCCGATTTCGGGGCCGTCGGTAGCAATGTGCGAACGCCTTCGCGTTTAAACAGTTTACGCGCAACGGAGGCGCTTGTCATGTCTATTGTTTTGTCGGTTTTGGTGCGCCCATCTCCGCAAGGTGTACCGGAAGGCGTTGCACCAAGAGATTTGCAATCTGCGGCGGGATCGCAAATGTTGCGCGACTGCCGGATGGTGCAATTAAAGTCAGGAGAATGCTTTCTCCCAAGCTATCCTGATTCAGTCCAATCTGGACAACCTCTGTCACAGCAACCGCCGAAACGCTACCTCCTTTTGGCGAGCGCCGTGATAAAATTTGTTGCTGAAGAGCCGGTACTGATTGGGCCAGTGTAAGTATGTCTGCGTCTGATAAAGTTAGAACGGACCGCTGATATTCTGTGCAATTCTAGGGTCAGGAGGCTGATATGAGCTTTTGGGTGCAATTGTGGATAACCGTGATTATTTGCTTTGCATGCCCCGCCTTTGCTGAAGAATCTGGGGAAGATCTTGTCGAAATTCACAAACAGCTCATCCACAACAAGCCGCCGCAGGCGCCCCGGGAATATCTCTGCGACGTCTACAAGCGCACTCCGATCAAGAAGGACGCCGCTGGCGACTTTTCGTGGAAGGATCCGGCAGCCGCCAAACGCAAGGGGATGGACGTCTGCACCTATGCGATCGACGGCATGGCTCCCGAACTGCAAGAGCGCTTGGCAGCGTTGGGGAAGGCGGCGGACAGCCGCGGGATCGAGTGGAGCATCCTGAGCGGGTTCCGGGATGATTGGCGCCAGGAGATTGCCAGCGGGCTTAAGGCCGGCAACAAAACCAGCAAACACGGCGGATCCAAGGCTACAAAGGGCTATGGCGACGGCCGCGCGGCTGATATCGTGGCATCTCCGATACGACCCCTGATGGTTCTCGTCGACCAGATGGGCAAGGATCTAGGGCTTAACCGCCCCTACAAAAGCTTCGATCCGTACCATGTCCAGCTTGCCGGGCCCACCCAGTTGGTGGCGAAGACCGCCAAAGCGAAGGTGCGCTATGCTAAACGCCATCGCGGAAAGTCTTCACACCGTCGCGCGTGAGTGCCTGGGGTTCACGTTCGGGCTGGCAGCTGGATGGTACGTCGGACTGTATGTTGGGTTTCTGTGTGGGTTAGTTGTTTTTGCAACGAGGTGATGAATGGCTTGGCCAGCAGATAAACGCTTCATGACCCCCGACCAATTCAAGGCGCACGTCGACGCGCTCGATTTCACATCCTGGAAGCCGATCGGCATTGTCTGGCACAACACGGCTGAGCCAAACCTGAAGCGTTGGCATGATTATCCGCGACTCCATTGGATGACCAACCTGGAAAGCTACTACAAGGGGCTGGGATGGAATGGCGGCCCGCACCTGTTCTGCGATGACGGTCCCGACGGCATCGGGCTGTTCAATCCTCTCAACCGGCGCGGCACGCACTCGCCATCGTTTAATGCCCAATATATCGGCATCGAGCACGTCGGCGATTACAACGTTGAGGACGACGACAGCGGCGCCGGGCTGAAGGTCAAAACCAACGGGATCGTCGCGACCGCCATCCTGTGCGCCCGGCTCGGTATCCCAGTCGACGCCGAGCACATCAAGCTTCACAAGGAAGACCCGCGCACCGACCATGACTGTCCTGGGAAGCACATGGCGCAGGACAAGATGAAATCGATCGAATCTGTGCTGGAATATATGGGAACGGCCGGCGATCACGGTCCGGACTGGAACCACGTCGCTGACACCCCGACAGGTCCCAAACCTCCCAATACCAGGATAGCCATTGTCGATGTGGATGGCTTGAATATCCGTTCAACTTCAAGCCCTTCTGGGATAATAATCGGCGTGTTGAATAAAGGAGATGAAGTCAAGATTGTCAGCCTGGCGATGAACGGCGCGTCGAAATGGGCCTGCATTGAGCGGCCGAACAGCTCCGTGGGCTGGGTCAATGCCAAATATCTGGTCAATCCAATCATGGTCGGGGAGCCACTTGATCGGCCGTATGACAAGCCAGTTGCGATTGCAATGCCTTATGAGCCAGACGTACCAAACGACTTCCCCCTGCCGAAGCCGCCATCAGATTTCAAAGACGTGGTTTTCAAGGCAGAAGGCAAAATGAGCACCTTCGGCGGTCCCAAGGATACTGGGATGTCGGCAACCGAGGGGCTGGCGCTCTATGGCAGCCCGGCCGCCTTCACCAAGGCGGGCATTGGCGACTGGCTCCTGAGTGCCAAGGAAGCAGGCGCCAGCGGGCTCGGGCGGCGGCTCGATCCGGAAAAGTTCGACCTGGCGTGGCGGTGGGACTACAAGATCACCAAGGCAGCGTTCTTGCGCATCGCGATGATTCGCGTCACGAACCCGAAGAACGGGAAGATGCAGGTTGCTCGCGCCGTCGACTGGGGCCCGAACGCCAAGACGGGGCGCGCGGCCGATCTCTCTCCAGGGCTCGCAAAGGCGCTGGGGCTTAATACCGATGCCGAGTGCATCGTGGAAGTGTTTGGCGAGGTATAATCCCTCTTAACCTGAAGGAACTAGCCTATGTTCACATACGAGCAATTTATGTCTGCCATCCGGTGGGCGACGACTGTTGGAGGCACCATGCTGGCTTCTTACGGAGTTACGATAAACGCACCTCTGTGGCAGGCGGCGAGCGGTGTCGTTATCGCGTTGGCTCCATTTGTCTGGTCCATGTTCCGGCATACAACGATCGGCACAATTCTCGCTGCTGATAATGTTCCCAGCGTTGCCGGCGTAATTATGAAGCAAACGACGGAAGGTCGAAGTATCGCAGACAATACAACGAGCAACCCGACCGTTGTATCGGCTGGCACTGCGGCGGCGGCAAGTGTGGCGCAAGCGACGCCTCCGCCTGCATTTTCCTCCGCCACCGGACAGCGTTTATGAGTTATCTAAGCCTTATCCTGGCGATCTTGAGCCTGGTCGATAAATTTACCGACTGGGCTATCGAACGCAAATGGATGGCTGAAGGCGCGCGGCGTGAGATCGCCAAGGTACAGATCGAGTCGGCAAGAAAGAGTGGCTATGCAAAAGAAATCATGGCTGAAATTGACGCCATGTCTGAGCCTGCTGTTGATGACGGCTTGCTCAACCTTGAACCCAGAGAGCCCGGTAACAGCGATCGATAGCTACTGCACCACGTATATCCCGATCGTGCGAGCGAAGGGCGAAGGCAAAATTCAGGCGCCGCTGCAAGTCAAAAAGCGGATCCTTGCAAATGAGGAAACGTACAGAGGGCTTTGCGCGCCGCAAGGAAACAAGTGAACCTCCTTGAATTGGTGCTCGCATTTACGGTTGGCTTGATCGTTTTTGCACATTGGATGAAGCCATATGAAAACACTGATCGTCGCCAATATGGCTTGGAACGCCTTCTTCATTCTCATGGCCGCAAGTGAGATGTTGGGGTTGACCCAAGTTCATGAAGGGCTGCCTTGGTATTTGAAATGGTGGTGGGTCATTGCGCTGGCCATCGGCAACCTCGGCATTCATATAGCCATGCTGGCTAAAGTTGACACGCTGACTGCCGACGGCAATCTGCGACAGCGCGATGCTGGCGCAGCGAGAGATTGGGCGCCGCCATGAACTTCATATCGCGCGAGGACGTCCTGGCAATTCTTGATGCGCACAAGCAGGAACAATGGGCCGTCGCGCTTCGTTCTCGCATCGAAGGGCTGTTTTCCTTTCCGGCACCGAATCCGAAAAACCTGTATGATCGCAACGTAATGGGACAGACGGAGGATCAATTCTGGGACGACGTCGATAGAAATGAGCGATAGTAGAGTCGGTACTATGTTACGTGGTTAAAATAAAAGCGGAAAACGGTCAAAATTATACAGAACCAAACCGCAAGAAGTGGTGTTTAATCATGTATGAGAGTATCGGCTCGCATACGAATGTATACTGACCCATGGCGGATTCCCGAACCCCCGTCAATGGCCACGGCGCTACGATTGCGGCGCTTGAGACAAAAGTCTCGGCTTTTGAACTCAACCAAGCCCGCATCGAACGAACCATTCTCGACCTGGACTCCTCTTTCAATTCGTCAATTACGAACCTATCGAACGATTTTAGAGCCCAGCTAACCGCTTTATCGACTAAACTCGAAGCCAAAAACACCACACAATGGCCGGTTCTTTTTTCGGGAATGGGCGTGGTTCTCACCATCCTGTCCCTTCTCGGAGCCATGGCCTACCTGCCAATCCAACGCGACACATCCAGGCTGGATACAGCCGTTTCCGCCATTCTGGACCGCGGCGTGTTCCAGCGGGAGTATTCCGCTGACGAGTCGCGCACCAAAGACGAGTTGCGCAACCTTCGTACCGACCTGTCCACTCGCATTACCCTGCCGCGGTACAACGCCGATCAGGATCGTACACACCACGCACTGGACGAGATACGAAGCCGATTTGCCAGCAAAGCTGAAATGGAAGCCGTCTTTAAGGAACGCCAACGACAAATCGATATTGATACAGGCCAGATCGAAAATCTCAGAACGCGAACCTATGACCACTTCGGTCGTATAACCAAGACTGAACAAGCGGTCATCGATTTGGAACGTCGATTTGACAATATAAGCAGACGAGTAATAGACTTAAATAATCGTACAATGGGAATTCGGCCGCCACCCAACTAAAAGGAATAACAACATGGTCCCCCTCGCAATCTCAATACTTTGGTTATTGATCGGAGTCATCGTCCTGCTGGGCGTCGTGTGGCTTGCTCTGTATGTGGTCAAGCTCTTCGCTACGATCCCGGATCCCGTCGAAAAGGCCATATGGGCGATCGTTCTGATTTTATGCCTGATCGGCGCGCTCACACTGCTGGCTGGCGGAGGCGGCTCGATCCGTTTTCCCTCCCTTAAATGAGTCGCAGATAGAGCCGCTGCCGCCGGTTCCTCCGGCGCCTCCGCCCATCTGTAAAGGATGTTGAAAAGCCCCCGCCTTTCCAGGCGGGGGCTTCGTTTTAGTCCTTGGCAGGAATTTTAGGGCGTCGGGGGCACGTTGGCGTCGAGCGCGGCCTGCACCTTGGCCTTGTTGGATTCCACGCCGGCAAACACGGCGTCCACCTTGGCCTGAACCGCGGGCGGAAGCGTGGCGCCAGACAACGCGTCGGCGATCTGCTGCTTCAAGCCGGCAATGAAAGTCGAGAGACTGTCGAGCTTGGTGCCTTCTTCAGTAACGTCGGCAAGAACTTCGTCGAGAGTAGACATGATTTTCTCCTGGTTGCGAAGGATTTGGCCTTCGTGGCGATGAATGTCCGTGAGCAAGGCCCTTAGCTCAACGAATTGGGCATGAGATTGCTCCTGTAATGCGCGGAACATCTCCTGGATCTGTCGATTTTCCATATCTCCACCTTCCACGTCCCCAAAAAGGTTTCTGACCCACTCGATGGCCCACATCCGCGTCATCCATAGGGAATTCCGAACACCTTATATAAACGCCGGAACATGACGCTGCAATTAAGAACGCTGTTGCCCGGGGAACAGGTTCCCGAGCACCGCCGAGATTTCGGGATTGGGCGCCACGCCTGGCATGATCCCGAAAGCCTGTCCTGGCGCCGAGCCGTTGGGGATAGGGCCGCCTGCCTGTTGTTGGGAAGGAGGCGATTGAGGCGGCTGGCTGG
>Ga0157374_10005302_pt1 | contig 10825 bp, 14 predicted proteins | sample M25metaG_FD_115308 | JGI IMG/M metagenome (GOLD analysis project Ga0157374, IMG submission 115308) | Miscanthus rhizosphere microbial communities from Kellogg Biological Station, Michigan, USA - M2-5 metaG | ecosystem: Host-associated > Plants > Roots > Rhizosphere > Soil | place: USA: Michigan... | reverse complement strand
CTTATCAAGAAGCCATCGATCGCATGCCCAGGCACTATTCTTCACAACATTCCCTATATAACATGATGGGAGAATCTTGGGCAATGATTGGAGACCATGATTCTGCAGAAAAATGGTACAAAAAAGCCATTTCTGTCAAAGCTAATCATGTTCCTGCCTACCTTACTCTGGCAAAGTTGTATGCCAAGACAAATAGGAATCAAGAAGCCGAGAAAATCTTCTTGCAAGTCATTGGCATGGAATCACATGATTTTTTAGTTTATCAACACTATGGACAGTTCCTAATGGATCAAAGTCGATTCACTGATGCATCAGAGATTTTGAAGAAGGGTGTCCTCTCGGATCCAACAGATTACGACTTGGTTTTTAATACTGCAGCTGCATTAAGACAAGCTGGACTTAATCAAGAAGCAGAACTTTACTACAAACAAGCAGTCAAACTGAGACCCCAAGAGGTCTCAAGCCATATGAACTTGGGTGCCATGTTTCACGTGAATGGCAAGTTGTTGGAGGCGGAGGCAGAGTATCTTGAAGCACTCAAGATCAGACCTCAAGATACGGCTACAACTAATAACTTGTCAAAACTGAGATCACTAATGAAGAGAAGATCACAATAACATTTATAACAAACTTTCGAGTCAAAAACAATAGATCTTTTTTCGAACTTGAATCTGTGATAAAAACAAGTCAAAATTTATACAAGTTTTATACTGCTTTTAATAATAAATGATTAAGATTACAATTTAAACCAAGAGTTGTTCTTTAAAGCATTGTATTTTGCGACAGAGATAGTGTATCCAGTCAATACTTGTTCTGCCGTCTTTAGTTGTCCGAAGTAGTCTACAAACTCTCCCTCAGGATTTATAAGATACATGATGATTGTGTGGTCGACAATGTAGTCGTTGTCGCCATCCTTAGGTCCTGCAGAGAAATAAACACGGTATGCTTTAGTTGCAGCATGAACTTGTTCTTGTGTTCCTGTCAAACCAATGATTTTGGGAGAAAACTCTTTCAAGTATGCTTTGACTACGGCAGGGGTATCTCTTTCAGGGTCAACAGTGATAAAGAGGGGGAGGAGAGGAGGGAGATCAGGATCCTTCTCTACCATGTCCGTGACCTTGACAAGCTTCTCCATTTCCTCTGGACAAATGTCTGGACAGTGAGAGAACCCAAAGTAAAGGAGGACCCATTTTCCAAGCAAGTCTTCCGATGTCATTCGCTTGCCATCCTGATCAATCAAATCAAAACTACCACCAATAGCTGCCTTTCCAAGGGATCGACGGCGATCCTTCTCCATCGCAAGTTCCTTGGTCTTCTTTAAGTAGTATCCATAGGCAAAGAAGGCAGAGAGAATCCCAGATGAGATACCAAATGCTTTCCAACTAAAAGTGGCCGGTAAATAGGACTTGTTTCGTCTCGAAGTTCGAAGACGTGGGGCTTCTTTCGGTGTTTCCTGTTGACATAGCCGTCGGAAGGGAGTACTACTTCTCATTTGGAATCTTCCATCCAAAATGAATGGTCTGAGTAGTTTAAATGAAGAGGAAACATGTTTCATGGAAGTCATCATTCTCTCGAAGACGACAAGAACATGTGAGAATAACAGCTGATGTTTAACTTTTCTCAAGTCTTGTTAAGTTTTACATCATTTTTAGTATTTTTTCATAGAAACACAGCTACAAAGAATCAGACTACAATTAAGCATAAACTATTGATTTTTATTAGTAGGCACTTGTCAGGACTAGAGATGATCAGATGATGCAGTCTTGCCGACTGAAGAGGAAGATACTGATTTCTTTGAAGATGGAGGAGGAGAAGAGGCAGACTGGGCCTTCAATAAGTATACAACGAGTTCATATGTAGCCATCATGATAGCAGTATTGGGTATCTGTCGGACAAGTTGAGTTCCCAGACCACGATAAAGTCCATGTCGTCCTTCTTCCTGCCAAACCAAGGCAATGGTCTGGAAAAATTTGTGATACTTGTCTCCTTCTTGTCTAAGTCGTGTCCTGGCAACCTCTGTTTAACCAATAAATGATTAAGAGAATGTTATAATGTCTAGTGTACTAACCATGAGGATAAGCGAGTATGGAAGCAATAGTCTTGGAAACTGCTCCTGCAGCCATGAATTGGAAGAAGTGATACTTTTCCTTGTGATCTGATCGTCCTAAAGCCTTTTGATCTCTAATTCTCTTTTCCTTTAACTTGTTCTTGATAAACTCGTACATTACAAAATGGATTATTGTCTCACTGATTCCGAAGTAAGAGGCCGTGATTCCCTTGTAAAACCCCAGGAGACCGGCCTCACGATAAATGCTTTTGATACATGACCAGGCTGTTGTAGTCCCATATCGACTGTAATACAACATTTAGTTACATTTCAAGAGACTATCATCACCACTAATACTTGCCTCTGGTCGAGTTGAAGTCTCGTTTTGACAAACCAAATGGGGTTCGTGGCAGTACTGGTCAAGAACCCAGCAGCTGCTGCTGAACAAATATGTACTGGAGGTGAGTCAGGGACAGGAAACTTTGAGTTACAAAATGTCTTGGTAGTGGAGTAGGCACTAAAGTAAATGGCTCGAGAAGGTGCCACTCCAATCAGGTTGGGTCCGAGACCTTTAAAGAGGGCTTTGGTTCCTTCAGTCTCGACGATGTGTCTAATGAAACGAATGATAAAGAGATGGTTAGTTACTCGTTTACTGAGTGTCGTCGTTCCAGAGGTCGTGGTAGAAGTAGTGTTTGCACCCACAGGACATGGAGTAAAGTTTAGACTGACAAACGAGGACTGCAAGCGAGTCTTGACTACTTCGAGAGGACAAGTGATTATGGCTCCAATGGTTCCTCCAACTCCTCCGGCAGCCAAGTGGACGAGGGTCTCGTAGGTGTATGACGACATTGAAGACAAGGGCTTGGATTTCTCGTCAGAATGACCTTTTCATGGCATGATGATGCAATGGTTACAAAGAGATCACGAGTTACAGTTGAGGCGGTAAATAAAGGGAACAATGTCCTCAACAAGAAATGATTCCCTCTCGAGTTGTCTGAGGGAACCAATAAACACATGTGATTCTAGATCAACTCCTTATTCGACCACAAGAGAGCAGTCAAACAGATTTGGGTTCTTTTATTTCCATCAGTTCTTTAATCAATTACTTCTTTAACTACATCTTATTATTTTCCATGCAAGTCAAATATGCGAGATAATGATCTTGCCATTAAGGATCTTCCTCATCATCAAGTACTTATGTGTTGGTTTAGCGATCATCTTATAGTATGAGTTTTTCCGGTATCTCTTAGTTTCTGTTGGAAAACGGAAGGGGAATCGCATTCTCGATCGAATCTGGTCCACGAGTAGTCCTTCTCCTCTGAGTAACTGACCAAATACAGGGCGAAAGTTTGTCAGGGCGAACATTGCAAGGGCTTCCTATTGACTTGAATTCTCTTGAAATTCACATGAGAAGAGAGAAACAAATAGAGGTCTCTTGACCACCAGAGGACTCTCGTGATAAACATATGTATTATATATCAAGTTATTTGTTCTTTTTTTACACAAAACTTGGACATGAATGACCAGTCTATGGACCCAATTAAGTGCAACTTCGACAACACAAGACATGTACGATTTCTCAGACGGTTCTTGATCGGTTTGCCAACTTCCACGGCTTCTCTGGACACTTCGAGGTTGGGTTTAATTACACATTGAATTGCTTTAACAGTCGTTTATTCCTTTATAATTTTTAGAATGACAGTAGTCTTCTTTGTTGTGTCGGGTCTGGACCTGCTTCAGGATGGTTCTCTCGATAAGAATGAAAAAGAGAAGATCACGGAATGGATTTATAGCATGCAATTGGACAACAACAAGTGCCTCCAGGAAACTCCAGGTAACAAGACTTTGAGTAACAAAATGTTGCTAATTATTTGGTCATAAAATGACTTTCACTCTCTCTTTGTCAGGTCGGTTTGGGTTTCGAGGGTCCAATGCATGTGGGAAAAATAACAAGTACGACTTTGGACACCTGGCTATGACATACTCAGCTCTAGTTACCTTGCTTGTCCTGGGAGATGATCTGAGTAGAGTGGATCGTATTTCTCTCAAGAATGACATGAAACAACTACAATTGCCTTCTGGCAGGTATGTGTCTGTGCTAGACTAGAACAAGAACTATAAAATCGATCTCCTGGTGGTATTTCAGAAGACATGCAAGGCTGGATAAAAAGAGAAGATTCCAGATCGAAAATATATTATTTTCCCATGAAGTTTACGGACTAATAAGTTCGTGTCATCAGGGAGTCTTGAAAAAAACATTTTCCATTCAATGAACATGAAATCTGTTTTCCTAACCTTTATCTTTTCTTTCTTTTTTCTTTTAAACAGTTTTGCTGCCGTTTATGGAAGTGAATCTGACATGAGATTTGTCTATTGTGCTGCAGTGATATGCTATTTACTTAAGGATTGGTCAATGATTGATGTCGATAAAAGTGTCCAATTTATTAGAGACAGTCTTGTGAGTACACTTTATAAGTAGTATTCAATTATTTCATCTGTGCATACAGTCCTATGAAGGTGCTTTTGGTCAGGGCCCTGGACATGAAGCCCACGGAGGATCTACATTCTGTGCACTGGCTACACTGGTTTTGATGGATCGGGTAGAGGACGTGTTAGATGGGCGAAAGATTCGTCGACTTCAGAGGTGGTGTATCATGAAACAAGTATCTGGGTTCCAAGGGAGACCGAATAAAGACCCCGACACCTGTTACTCGTTCTGGGTTGGGGCCACACTCGCCCTACTCAATGCCTTCCATACAGTAAATGCTCAAGAGAACCTCGAATTTGTCAAGTCGACTGAAGATAGTTCCGTCGGAGGATTCTCGAAGTATCCTGACAGTTTCCCCGGTGAGTTTATTCAAATAACAATATCCTTTTCATGACATGATATAATTGTTTTCCCATCATTTTTGTCTCGTTTTTTGTATTTGCTAGATGTATTGCACACATTTCTGGGATTGAGTGGTCTATCTCTACATGAAGAAGTATGTCTCGGTTTGAAGCCCGTGGAACCCACTCTAAACATTTCAAAAACAGCTCTGGCTGCCTTCAGACAACTTTGCTGAACCCCTTCCAATTCTCATTCATCTGTCACTTGAGCTGATAATTATCGACCTGCTTAAGTGAATGTCAAACTCGTGAATAAAGAGCATGTCTACATGTATGACAGATAGACTGCTGTCCTGTCAAAGGGAAACAAGGGCAGGAGGCTGAGATCCATCGACATACCTTTCAAGGAAGGAAGGAATGATACTGCGCGAGTTATATATCACATCCTCTGACGTAAAAGTACAAGTGTGCGCGGTGTCCAGGCAACTGAAGTAGGAAGAATGAGTGAGTGAATCCAAGGCCTAAGAACTAACATGGAAAGAACTCACGAATCACGAGGAAAAGAAGGTCTCGAAGGGAAGAGTGATTCTGTTCGTGAGTCAGACACACATTATCCAAGTTCGAGCAGGTCCTCTTGCTCGACGGTCATCATAGAATCTTGCTCTGTTTTATCAAGTTCTATGGCAGGAGGAGAGTTACAATAGAGAAGGCGGTCCTGATTCCGTGACGTCTGTCCTTCTCTTATGATACTTCTCTGTAGACACTTCAACTCAACAACACACTCTCCTTCCATACAATTTATCGGAGAAAAAGAAAGAAGGCTTCTTTACCTCCAAAGAGGGCTTGATTGTAAAGAGAAGAACAAGGAAAGAAGCAATAGTCGTTGGAGTCATACATGAGACGGAGCAGCTTGAGAATCTCCAGGACTTGAGACATCGATAAGAACAAGAAACTCGACTTCTTCTTTGAAGAACAACATCAACAATGAAACAGACCATCGTCAGTCAGATATTTCCTCCTGTTCTGTGAGGATATTTCTTGCCTTTCCTTCATCTAAAAATAGTAGCCTCTTCTATTCTTTACTCCTCTCATTCGACTGCAACACTACCACTCTCTACTACTGCTACGCCAACAGTCAGGTAAGAATCAAAGATATCCCTGTCTGTCTGCCCAAAATAACTCAAACCTGTGTCAATGCCTTGTCACTTCCCTTTCCTTCTGTCTCTTGAGTTGTCTCGAGTTGTGTTTATATGTCACAGGTTCTTATTTCTGCTATTATTATGTGTGTCGTGTACAGCAATAATAAGCCTACCCTGACCTAGAACGTGGTTGGTGTCAGTTAGTTTTAGTTAGTATGTAATGTCTAACCTTCAATTCTCCTGCTGATTCAATATGTCGTCAGCTATCTATCGTCTACATCACTAGGGAGTCCATTTCAAGCCAACAGATGTGGCAGGTGTTGGTGACGACTATGTTATAGAGGTCTTGTTTACGGGATGGATAGGTAGAGGAAGCAGGAGGTGGTGGTTGAGGGAGAGAAGAATACCGCTTCAAGAAAAGAGTGAACTTGTACTTAAAAGAGGAAACAGGAAAGACCGGATGCATTGTTTGTGACCTATTGTTGTGTTTATTCTATTCCTCCCCCTCTTTAGCCCTCCTGTCCCGTCCTTTTTACTCCACTCAATCCTTTCCTGAGGAAAGAAAGAGTAGGTTGTGGACTCATTCTTTAAAGTTGTATACTTTCTTTTTACTCGTTTTTTGGACTGAATAGTTTTGTCCTGCTGTCTCTTGATTTTCTCGACAGTTAGTTCCTTCTTCCCCTGTTTTGTCCATTCACTCACTCATTCATGCATTGGATTCTGTCACTTGAGTCTCCACTTCCACAACATCCTCTGGATGATTGAAACAGCTGCCCTTCCGAAGTAGTAAGATTCGAGGTCAGTTGTTGAGTCTCATGTGGAGGAGTATTTTATTCAGAGGACGAGGTCGAATCTTTCTTTCATTCTTTGATTCATTCTAGACTTTTCCTGTCTCCTCCTTATCGTCCATTCTCTCTTAAAAAGCTCTTGCAAGAAAGAGATGGACCTTCGATCAAATGGATTGAAAAATTCAGAGGAGTTGATGTTGACAAGAGCGAGACAAACAAGAGGGAGGAGAAGAAGGGAAGACAAAAACAAGTAAAAGAAAGTGTTTGGCAACTTATATTATTTCTCTTATCCTTGTACAGGTAGATATACCTATCATGATGATCATGTTGATGATGATTGTTATTCTATCCGACTGCGCATTCACATTCGATGCCGCATTAAACCTAACCTGCGATGAAAGAAATAGAGAACTTGACGCAGAACCAGGAGAATCTTGTCTTTTTTCCTGCATTAACTACACCGCTCACTTACCTTGAAATGCAACCTTGACTTGAAACCAGGAGATATCGAGTGGTGATGATTCCTTCCTATTCAATCTCATAGGCTTCTTCTTTCTTGTCATTACAAGGGTCCTACTCTTGTTGTTCCTCTTCGATGCCCTTTCATGCGAGGAGATCGTTTTACAAGCCCATTTGCTTTCACTCTGCTTTGTCTTTCGTTTGTTCGTTATTCCATTGCCAACAGTCTCTTCTCTTTGAGTTGCCCTTTTGCTCTGACTTGTGATGAGAATCTTCCAAGAAAAGGAAGAAAGAAGAAGCAGTAAAAAGCATCTTGATTCTTCTAAAAGTGCTTGTTCTCTTGCCTGATAGATGTTCTGTACTGTTGGCTACTTCACCCTACTTTTCTGGCTGTAAAGCAATTTCGAGACCAGGCTTCTTTCGGAAGAACAACTCTTTTCTTGTCTTCTCCGCTTGTCTTGTCCAGACGAGAAAACTCCTGCAGAGAAGAATGAAAGTGAACAAGGTTTATGCTCTTTGCTCTACTTCTAGACTAAACGAATTCCAGGGATCAAATGAGAGAGGATTGCAAGGCGTAAATGTCAACTGTTGAGCTAAAGGCCACTCAATACCTGTGTCATGTACTTGAATCCTATGACGACTATTTTTTTACATTCAATTTTGAGTACAAAGAGAGTACAGAGATTCCAAATTGAATTGAAATGTTTACTTCTTTGTTCTTGATTATCTCCGTTATTTGAATGAATTCAACCCCTGGAGTGGAATTACGAGGCCGCTAAAGACGTCTGTGAGGAACTACATGTCTTGAGGATAGAAAATCTCTGGCAAAATTAATATGTGAATTTAATGTACTTGTGAGTGAAAAAAAGTCAAGTGAAACCAAGTGAACAAAGAAATGAAAGGAGTTTTCCTTGAAGTTGTAGTGTTTTCTTCCCTCTGAGTGAACGAACTACGAAAAGGAGCCGGGTCTTCTCAATGCCTTGTCCTTGTGGTCCATCACTTCGTTGTTGTTGTCTCTTTTCTGTCTGCCATTCAAGATGGGATGGCAATGAGAGATCGAGCAAAGAAAGAAGAGCCAAGTCTTGAGTCTTGAGATGATTCTCGTGCATCCAAGACATTGCTCTTGTTGTCTTACGTCTCTTTCCTTAAGATTCTGTCTCTGTCTCTCCCTACCCATCCTGACCGGAAAGTGAATGACGGCTTCTTCCTGTCCCTCTGCTTCATGATCTTACTTTTCTTACATCCTTCCTCATCTCCCTCTGCATCACTCTCTCCCATCTGTGTTATGCATCGCAAACATACGCAGCATGAGAAACATTTCATGTAAAGCTTGCGAGACAGACCTGCCTTAAGTTCGAGACATTCTGTACTGTTCTCTGGAGGGGAAGCAGTTATTTTTAGAAAAAGTTGGTTCTACTCGTGATGTCTTGTGCGCAACAGAATGAAAATCGAGTTTCAATGAGAAAGTATGGGACAACGTCTTGTTGTTCGAAGGGTACCTCCTAGAACTGTTGCATCCAAGTTCTAATACGCGATCCTTTTAAGGAAAGAGAAGGAAACACGAGGCGGGACAGACGGCCAAGATTCCTCTTCCTTCCCCTCTTCTTGATTCACTTGAGAGGGAGGGAGAGATGGTTAGATGGATGGATCTGCTAGGGATGCAAAGGAGGAGGAGGAAGAAAGAGAGAGAGGTTCACTCAAGAATGAGTCTGATGGCAGACTGGATCTTGATCTTCTGACGAGAACGAGAGACTCAAACTGTTGCTGCAGCAGCAGCTTCTCAATCCCTGTTCACTCTCATTCCTTACTTTCAAGAGTCAAGAGTGTTCAACGAGAGAGACTACAAAACTTAACTTTTCTTTGGTGCGACTTCTCATCAGTTCTTCCCTGTTCTTTTGTGCTTCTTCTCAAATATCTAGTGAAGAAGGTCCTACAGATCCCACAGGAAGTATACGATTGAGATAATAAGAAGATAACTTATCCCGGAAACATTTGGTAAGTTTTATATTCACTCCATGCTTTGATTTCCGTTGAATCTAGTTTCCCATCAACTTTTGTATCAACAACATGTACTCCAGATGTAGACATTAAGATGAGGTTAAAATGAGAGAAATTTGAGTCATGACGACTGGGTTGCCTTCTTTATTTTAGACGAACAAGTGAAATGAGGTGGGTAAACTCAAGAAGAAGGTCAACTAAGGGATCAGGAATGAATCAGGAGAACATGTCCCAGAAGGGAATAATAATATTCTTACTTCCATGAGAAAAGTGAGTGAATGAGAGGGGATCATCTTCATCCACATCTTTGTAGGAGGGATAAGATCAGGGTCCACCATATCATGAACAGTGTGTCAGCATCTCGTGTTATTGTTGGTCAGATAAATAGCTGAACCATTAGCATGATGATCTGGTGATTTAGTTTCATCCGGAATCGAGAGAAGAAAGTTTCCAAAAATTTATAAGGCAGGTCAGTCACTGCAGTCTCTTGCGTTGATTCCGTGTCCTTTTCATTCACTTCTCTTGTCATTCACCTTCTCTTGTGGAGAGAGTTTCTCCTAAAGTTGTCCGTATTTCACAGGCTTGATCATCACATAAGAAGATTCAAAATCTTATTCTTGATTGTCATCCTCTTGCCTTCTTTTCCTCGCAGTCAAGTGAATCCACCCTCTGCTTGACAATCCAAGCAGGACAGGAAAGGATGAGATTTCCTTTTCTTACTTCCTCTCATTCTTCCACACAAGTCTTTATTTTCTTCTCTTATTAAGGGTTTCAACTCCAAATATCGAGTCAGGGAAGGGAGTACTTCATCCAGACTGGGTTTCAATCTTATTGTTCTCTATCTCTCTTCCCTGCAGAATCACAAGTCACTCAAAACAAATTACATCAGGCTTTTTGTCACCAAATGTTGAAGAAAATGAGAGACAGGACAGCAGGAGGAACAAGTTAGACCAAAGGATTTGAAAAAGAGAACAAGACAAGAGGGAGAATGAGAGGTGCGGCTTGAATCCCTCATGGATAGAGAGACAAATAGAAAAAGTGAGGGAGAACAGATCAAGACCTAAAACGACTTCGAGAGAAAGAAAACATGCATTTTTCTTGAGGACAGGAAACAAGAAGTCCAGGGTCAAGCAACTCTCTTCTTAACTTCTCTTCCTTCTTATTGTTGTTGTTGTCCTCTTCCTCCCTCTCTTTCATGTCCGAATCAACGTATTGACCGACTACTAGACATGAGGCTGCTTGCTTTCCCTCAAAAGTAGTATCCCTTCTTGATTGAACAATAAGAGCGAAAGAAAGAGTAGGTAAGAAAGAGAAGAGAAGAAGGCCAAACTCCGATAGTGAACCCTCTCTTTATCATCTCTTTCTTGAACCATCTTTTCTCTTGTCTTGTCTCCCTTCATTTAGCGAGCAATGAACCTGTTGTAGATGAAGGCAAGAGCCTCTTGTTTGAATGAGAAGAGAGTGGCCAGCGGATGACGACCTTGTCCTTCGTGGCCTAGATTTTGACTTACAGTCAGTCAGTGGAGACAAGAAGATTCAAGACTTCTTGAAGGAACGCGTGAGTG
>Ga0157374_10005299_pt1 | contig 10827 bp, 13 predicted proteins | sample M25metaG_FD_115308 | JGI IMG/M metagenome (GOLD analysis project Ga0157374, IMG submission 115308) | Miscanthus rhizosphere microbial communities from Kellogg Biological Station, Michigan, USA - M2-5 metaG | ecosystem: Host-associated > Plants > Roots > Rhizosphere > Soil | place: USA: Michigan... | reverse complement strand
GTAGTAGCGAATCCGATTGACGACCGTGATCAACGCCCCGGAAGGGATCGGGCCAGGTGCGGGCTCAATGAACGTCAACTGATTCCGTTGTCCCGCGCGGGCCAACGTGAAGAACTGACATACTTCGTTCCAACAAACACGCACGAGTTTGTGGTCCGGCCATCCCCGTCCGTCTTCGACCAGCACGGTCGTTTGACCTGCAGCGGCCGGCGCAGTGACGTTGGTGATCAGACCGCTGACGTTGGCAAGGAACTCGACCGCATTCGGGCCGACGATCGAGAGCGACTCTGAACCTGCCACACGAAGCTCCTGTTGCAAAAGGTCCACTCCCAACCGGACATCCTGTTGTTGCACGATCTGCTCATGCCGCCGAGTGAATTCCCTTTGAAAATACAGCAATGCCTGAAGGGCCGACGCAAGCACGATCAGTCCTGCTGCCATGGCCGTGATCACTTCGACCAGACTGAACCCGCTTGCGCGGCACAACCCACAAGGTTTCATGCCGGTTTCTCGAATTCCCACAACTTCGCCTTCACTGGTTCCCTGCGAAGACAGGATTCGCACGGAGCGTCACAACCCGGACTTCGTGTTCACCCCCGCTTGCTCGATAGACGCCTCGCGCTTCGATCACGACGGCACCTGAAGCGATCAAGCTTCCGCCGTGAGGCGCAGAAATAGTCCACACGACCGTGACGCCATGTTCTTCATGCATAGCTGTAAAGATCCCATCTCCTGCAATGCGGTCTCCACCCGCCCCATCATCATGCATCGGGACATCCATCACACCGTCATGATCGAGATCGTCTCCGAGCAATTGGCCCCATGGCGCGGCGCGTTTGGCCTCAAGCCTGGATTCCGCCATTGACAAGGCGCGGGCGGCAAGCGCGTCGCGCCCCAGGCTCTTGGCGGCGGCCTCAAAGGCTCCCATGGCGCCGATCACTCCCACGGATGTCAAGGCCATGGCCACTATCACTTCTGAGAAGGTCGCGCCAGCATCGTTATGGGACGTCGGACGGATCATGAAATGGCGACCCGCCCGGTGAGGCTCACCGTAATCGTCGTGCGACGATGATCGTGATCGTATATGACGATGGTGCTGGCGCTTGCGGAACGGCCGCTCGGATGGAAAAACAGGTCCAACCCCGCCGTGGGTTCGTCGAGAACGATCCCTTTGTTCGCATAGCGATAGACATTCAGGACGCCACCGGAATCCTCCTGGCGGACCGTAATAAGGTGCTCCGAGAGGTCAAACCGGACCAAGAGACGCTCGCGCCTCGCCATCGCGAGTTGTCTGGCCATTCTCAGTGTTGAAGCGATTTCGGCGGCGGCAGTTCGCCCTTGGAGGCCTGTAGAGAAATTCTTGTACGTGGGAATCGCCATGGCTGCCGCAATGCTTAAGATCGCCGCCACAATGACGAGCTCCGCCAGACTCTTGCCTGCGATGCTCATGTCCTCTCGTTTTTTCCCCACGATCTTCTCACCTTCCAAAACTTATGCCGGCGATGGCGAAGACAATCGCTTGCGGCAAGACTGCGACAGGATCAGCAATTTCAGGACTTCTGATTTCTCGCTTGAGTGGCCACAGGCCTGGGAGGGAAGTTCGGATACGCAGAGCGGGCAGATCAGATACAGCCGTCCGTGACGAAAACTCGGCGTGGAACGCATAGGAGCAGGGAGTGACCGGCTAGAACGAAGGGCTGAGTAACGTCTGATACCAATTGAGCAAAGGTTGGGAAAAAAACATCGACACGAGCGCGCCCAGGACAAGAAAAGGGCCGAAGGGAATATATTCGTCCCGTTTCATGACGCCGAACGCCATCAAGCTGACGCCGATCACCGAACCGGAAAGGGAACCAATCATGATGGTCAGGAGCGCGGGTTTCCATCCTAGAAAGGCTCCGATCATGGCCAACAGCTTGATATCCCCTCCCCCCATCCCTTCCTTGCCGAACAGGTAGGGACTGGCCCAGGCGAGGGTCCAGAGAATCCCCCCTCCAACGGCGATGCCCAGCAAGGCGTTGACAAGTCCGGTTGGCAACACGGTGGCTGCGCCCAGGAGCCCCACGAGGATCCCGGGGACCGTCACGACGTTCGGAATGATCTTATGAGTGAGGTCTGTACCTGTTACCACCAGCAATGCCGAGAAGAGGATGCAATACAGAACAGCCGTCCAGGTCAGCCCGAAGGCCGCAAGAATGATGACATATCCGGCCGCATTTGCCGCTTCTACGACCGGATACCGGATCGGGATGTCGCTACGACACGATCGGCAACGGCCGAAAAGCGAGAGATAACCCAGGAGCGGAATATTGTCGTACCAGGCAATGGGCGCCGCGCACGCTGGACAGTGCGATCCGGGCCAGAGAATGGACTCGCCGCGGGGCAACCGGTAGATACAGACGTTCAGAAAACTGCCGACCAATGCCCCGAACGCTGCGGCGGCTGTATACCACCATCCGTCTATCATTGAAAGCGTCCACAACTACCCCGTACCGATGAATCCGTACGGGCAACGATTGAATAAGTATTTACACTAGGGCCATTGTGCATTGGTTTACATGCCTTAGAGTACTTTTCTATAATTTCTAGTTACACTCTCCTAGTTCTCCAGAAGGGTGTGCCTCGCTGCAGTATAACGTAATTGGTTCGTGATCAAAGGAGAACCAGAATCATGGCACGTACCCCGAGAGTGCGATCCCGCAATTCATTGGTGGACCTCGCCACGCCCCCTCGCAAGAAGCGCCCTGAATCCTTGACAAGCCGAGAGCAGGAAATATTGGAATTGATTTGGGCCGGATTCAAAAACAAGGAAATCGGCCAGCGTCTAAAAATCAGCGTCAAAACCGTTGAAGCACACCGAGCCAATATGATGAAAAAGATGCGCGTGTCGAATACGGCCCAATTGCTGAAGACGGCGATCCAGGGCAATATGATCCGCGTCCGCTAAGACTCACTGCCGACCCTTATCTCTTGGACGAGAGCGCTCGCTGGCGGACCCCTTCAAAGAGAGTCACTGCCACAGCCGCCGCGACGTTCAAGGATTCGACCTTTCCTTTCATCGGAATTCGGACGAGACCATCGCATTCCTGCGCGATGCCGCGGCGGATGCCTCCACCCTCCCCGCCGAACACCAGGGCGATAGGTCCCGTCAGATCGATGGACGTGAAATCGACGGATGCCTCCGGCGCCACGCCATAAATCCATAAGCCCGCCTCTTTCAGCTCTTCCAGCAAGCGAGACAGGTTGACGACGCGCGCGACCAGCAGATGTTCTAACGCTCCTGCGGAGGTCTTGGCGACGGCAGAGGTCAACCCAGCAGCCCGGCGTTCAGGAATGACGATGCCATGCACCCCGGCTGCCTCTGCGGTTCTGATGATGGCCCCAAGATTATGTGGATCTTCCACACCGTCCAGAATGACCACGAACGGCGGTTCGGCTTTCTGGCGGGCTAGTTGAAGAATCTCTTCTGTGCTGTTGTAAGCCTTGGCGGCGACGAACGCAATGACGCCTTGATGGTTCCCGTCCGGAACCAGGCGATCGAACGCTGGGGACGGTTCGATATGAACGGGAATATGTTGCGCCTTGGCCTGTTCCACTAGCTCGGCAAACTGCCGATCGGTCCGCAGAACGAGCAGACGTTGGAGTGGACGCCTGCCGGCGCGCAAGGCCTCGCGAACGGCATGCAGCCCATAGAGCAATTCAGGGCGGTTATCGCTTCCAGCGACTGGTGCCGTCGGGCTTGTCCTCGATGATGATGCCCTTTGCCGCAAGTGATTTCCTGATTTCATCGGCCTTTGCAAAATCCTTCCGCTTTCTGGCTTCGTTGCGCTCAGAAAGTTTCGCTTCTATAGCCTCAGCATGAAGCTCGTCAGTCCCCGACGCGGCCATCATGCCATAATCCCATGTGTCTAACTGGAACAGTCCGAGGACATCTCCGAGTCGACGAAACTCTTCAAGAGCCTGTTGCCTTCCTTCGGTGGAAAGCCCCATCTCAAGCAATTTGTTCATATCGCTGCGCAGCTTCTGAAGTTCGGCGATTGCCATGGGTGTATTCAAATCATTGTCCATCACTTTCCGGAAAGACCCTTGAGCTCGAGAAAGAAGTGTCGTGAGGTCCTTATCGCCGGCGCTATGACGTTCCGTCTCGCGCAGTCTATTCAAGAGTCCGTAGAACCCGTCCAATGTCTGTTTCGCCTCCTGCAGAGCTTGGTCGGAAAAGTCTAACGGACCATGATAATGGGTCGAAATAAGAAAATACCTCAGCACTTCCCCCGTTACCCTCTCTGACCATTTGGATTTTTCGAAGATTTCCCGGATCGTAAAAAAATTCCCCAGGGACTTCGACATTTTCTCGTGGTTGATCTGCACGAAGCCATTGTGAATCCAATAGTTCGCAAATTCTTTTCCTGTGGCGCCGCAAGACTGGGCGATTTCGTTTTCGTGATGAGGAAAAATGAGGTCCATGCCGCCACCGTGGATGTCGAAGGTCTCTCCCAAATACTTGATCGACATCGCCGAGCATTCAATGTGCCATCCGGGGCGGCCTGTTCCCCAGGGGCTCGGCCACGAGGGCTCGCCGGGTTTGCTACGCTTCCACAGGGCAAAATCCATGGGATGGCGTTTGCGCTCATCCACCTCGACGCGGGCGCCGGCCTGCAATTCGTCCACCTTGCGTTTTGACAGTCGGCCGTAGTCCCTATACTTCTCGACCTGGAAGTAGACGTCGCCGTCGATGATATAGGCCAACCCCTTTTTCACCAGCCTGTCGGTGAGCCCGATGATCTGGGTCATGTGCTCCGTGGCTTTCGGCTCTATTGACGCCGACTTGATCCCAAGCTTTCCCATATCTTCATAATAGGCATCGATGTATCTGCTCGTCAGGACTTCATAAGACACATGCTGCTCGTTTGCCCGCTTGATGATCTTGTCGTCAACGTCGGTGAAATTCTTGACGAAAGTCACCTCATAGCCGCTGTATTCAAGATACCGGCGAAGCACGTCGAACACGAGCGCGCTTCTAGCATGCCCGATATGGGAATAGTCATAGACCGTTACACCGCAGACATACATGCGGACCTGCTTCGGCGTGAGCGGTTTGAACTCTTCCTGTTTCCCCGAAAGCGTATTATAGAGTGTCAGCATCGCAGGCTACGAACCGGGAGTGGCCGCCCTTCGAGGCCAATGGGACCAGACAAAATATCCTATTGCGAGCGCGAGGCCCAACCCGATAACGACGTCGAACTGATGGAAATACTCCTTTAATTGATCCCACCGCTCTCCCATCGCAACCCCGATATAGCCCAGGCCATAGCACCAAGGAATCGAGCCAAAGAATGTGAAGGCCACGAAACGAGGAAAGTTCATCCGTGCAATGCCGGCGGGAAGCGAAATGAAGGTCCGCACCACCGGCAACAGGCGGCTAAAGAAGACGGCAGCTTCTCCATATTTTGCAAACCATCGGTCGGCAGTGTCGAGATCCCGTCGAGACAAGAGCATGTAAGGCCCGTAGCGCTCGACGAACGGCCGACCGCCCCGGACACCGACATAATAGGCGGCGATCGATCCGATGACATTGCCGACGGCGCCTGCCAACGTCACTCCCAACATGGTGAACTGCCCAGTGGTCACCAGATAGCCTGAAAAGGGCATGATGATCTCGCTCGGTAACGGAATGCAGGCACTCTCGATCGCCATCGTGATCACGATCCCGGCATAGCCGAGCGTCGAAATCGTGCTGATGACGAAGCGGCTCAGGATCGTAATGACGGCTTCGATGAGACTGCTCATGGCTTCACGCGCGTCTTGCGTCTCTTAGGCCGACGCTGGCCTCGGATCGCCGGTTCCCATGTACGCAGTTGATCGAGCACTTCGTAATTGGTGCTGTCGAGGTGAAGCGGTGTGAGAGAAACCGCCCCTTCGGCGATCGCTTCATGATCTGCATCCTTGCTCCTGCTCCATGACACACGCGTACCCGCGATCCAGAAGTACCTTCTGCCGTGTGGGTCAACCTTTTCGATGATCGGGTTGTCGAACCGTCGCCGGCTCAAACAGGTCACCCGCACGCCTGTTACGGCTTCCGTCGTACGGTCCGGTATGTTCAGGTTCACGAGGGTCTCCTCGGGAAGACCTTTCTTCAAGATCAATCTGGCGACACGCACGGCGTAATACGCTCCGGTCGCAAAGTGAAATTGATCCCGGCCCTCTTGCGATACCGCCATCGACGGAACACCGAGGATCGTTCCTTCCACGGCGGCCGACACGGTGCCTGAATACAAGACGTCGTCGCCGAGATTCACTCCCTTATTGACTCCCGAGACCAGCAGATGCGGTCGTGAGGGCAGAATGTTTAACAAGGCCAAATTGACGCAGTCCACGGGTGTTCCATTGACGGCATAGGCCTGCTTTCCCACTTGGTGAATTCTCAATGGTTTGTGCAAGGTGACCGCATGAGCGACTGCCGTACGCTCGCGGTCCGGCGCCACCACCCAGACGTCTCCAACTCGGCTCAGGGCCTTCGCAAGCGTCGTCAGACCGACGGAATGGATACCGTCATCGTTGGTGACAAGGATGCGCGGGCGAGTTTCAGGCATAAAAAAAGCTGCGCCGGGGCAGCTTATTAAGAAGCGATGTGTGCCGTCTGCTTGTAAATTGGTCGGGGCGAGCCGATTTGAACGGCCGACCACTCGCACCCCAAGCGAGTACGCTACCGGGCTGCGCCACGCCCCGACGTTTCCGATAATCCGATGCTGCGAGACCCATTCTCGCCTCGCAGCCTAGTTGATTGCAACCGGTGGATATTGTTGTGCATCAGGAATGGGACTCAAGAATTTTTAAAATGGCCTGCAAATTGCCGCGCAACTTTTGCGCCAGTTCCTTGGGCTTGATGCGATGTCCTGTGACGCGGCCTCTCCGGGCCCAATACCGCTTCACACCTTCGAGCGTATACCCTTCCTCATATAGCATGCGTTTGACTTCCAACACCGTCTCGACATCTTTACGCACATAGAGCCGCTGATTGCCACGGCTTTTCTTGGGCTTCAAGAACGGGAATTGCGATTCCCAGAACCGGAGGACGTAGGCGGGAAGCTTCGTCACCTGGCTCACTTCGCCGATTTTGTAAAACACTTTGCTGCCGAGCCGGGGCTCATTCCCCATGGACCGGTCCTCGTGGCGGGAGTTTTTCCGGGTGTGAAACTGTTACGAGTTGACGTATTTTTTGAATACTTGGCTTGGGCGGAAGGTCACGACGCGGCGAGGCGTGATGCCGATTTCTTCACCGGTCCGTGGGTTCCGGCCTTTCCTGGCGCCCTTGCTTCTCACGACAAAGTTGCCAAAACCGGCGATCTTGACGGAATCTCCCTTTTGTAACACGGCCTTCAGCATGTTCAGCACGAGCTCGACGATATCGGCGGCTTCGTTCTTCGAAATTCCCACCTGCTTGTAGATTTCATTTGCAATATCGGCCTTTCTCATGCTCTCCCCCCCTTAAGCCACTACGCCGTCTCGTCGAAGAGCCTGTCTCTTCAGGAGCCTGGAGACAGTTTCGTCATAAGTTACGTGAGGTTAGATAGGCTGTCAAGGACTTTTCTTGGAGAAAGAGCCTGCGTGCTATCGGTCTGAGGCCAGAAGTTTGTATTCGATGCTGTCCGCCAGTGCCTGCCAACTCGCTTCCATGATGTTTTCGGAGACTCCCACCGTCCCCCATTTGTCCTTATGGTCGCCTGACTCAATCAACACGCGGACTTTAGACTCGGTTCCTCGATTCGCAGAAAGGACCCGCACCTTATAATCAAGAAGTTTCACCTCGCGAAGTTGGGGATAAAACTTCTCAAGTGCCCGGCGCAGGGCATGGTCGAGTGCGCTTACGGGACCGGCGCCGGTGGCGGCGGCCTGCTCAACCACTTCGCCGACCTTGACCATGACGGTCGCTTCAGATCCAGGGCGCCCATCCTCTTGTTTCTTATCGACAATCACGCGGAACCCCAATAGCTGAAAAGAGGGTTTATGGGTCCCCATCGCCTTTCGCATGAGTAACTCAAAGGAGCCTTCGGCGCCCTCGAATTGATAGCCTTCGTTTTCCCGCTCCTTGAGAGTCGCCATCAATTCCTGCACCTTGGAGTGATCCTTATCCAGCTTGATCCCGTAGGCTTCAACCTTATCCAATAAGCCACTGCGACCGGCGTAGTCCGACACCAGCATCCGCTGGCGATTGCCGACCAGCGAGGGCACGACGTGCTCGTAAGTCACAGGGTTCTTCAGCACGGCGTGAATATGGACACCGCCCTTGTGTGCAAAGGCCGAATCCCCCACGTAGGGCTGGTGCTTGTTTGGCATGAGGTTGGCGATTTCCGTCACGAAACCTGAGACTTCCTTTAAGTGGTTGAGCCGTTCTCCGAGGGCGGGACGTTTCATCTTGAGCTGGAGATTCGGAATGATTGAACAGAGATTCGCATTACCGCAACGTTCACCGATCCCGTTGATTGTGCCCTGGACCTGCACGACTCCCATCTCGATGGCGACCAGCGAATTGGCGACAGCCATTTCGCAATCGTTGTGCGCGTGGATCCCGAGAGGCACCCGACATTCTTTTTGAACGACCCCGCAGATATTCTTAATTTCCCAAGGCATAGTGCCGCCGTTCGTGTCGCACAAAATTACGCGTTCCGCCCCGGCTTCCACGGCCCTCGTGATGGTCTCAAGCGCATAGTCCGGATTTGTCTTATATCCGTCGAAAAAGTGCTCGGCATCGTAAAACACCCGGCGGTGTTTCGACTTGAGAAAGGCGACCGAATCAGCGATGAGCTCGAGATTGGTGTTCAGCGCGATCCCGAGGGCATCCGTGACGTGCAACGACCAACTCTTGCCGAACAGCGTGATGACCTTGGTCTCCGCTTGAAGCAGCGCCTGGATATTCGAGTCTTTCTGAACGGAATTGCTGGCTTTTCTCGTCGAGCCGAACGCGACGACAGTCGCCTGATTCAAGGGGGTTTCCTTGATCATGCGAAAGAACTCGATGTCCCTTGGATTCGCGCCAGGCCAGCCACCTTCGATAAACTGCACGCCCAGTTCGTCCAACCGCCTGGCGACCATAAGCTTATCATCGGCGGAGAAACTCACGTCCTCCGCTTGGGCACCGTCGCGCAAGGTTGTATCGTATATTTCCAGGTTGGCGGAGACGGCCGGCGGCGGAGCTTTCAAGGCCGCCTTGACTGAGGGCTTGCGTGGAGCGCGGGACCGCCGTGTCGCCATGGCCGAGAGGGTAACAGGAGGAGGCCAAGCCTGTCGAGGGTCAAATCGGTTCGGCCGTCACTTGCCGGCCGCCGTCTGGTCCAGTCCAAATGCGGCATGCAGCGCGCGCATGGCCAGTTCCATGTACTTTTCGTCGATGACACAGGAGAGTTTGATCTCCGAGGTGCTGATCATCATGATGTTGACGCCTTCGTGGGACAGGACGTCGAACATCTTGGCGGCGACACCCGAATGCGACCGCATTCCAACGCCGACCAGCGAGACCTTGGCGATGGCCTCGGTGACGGACACAGACTTGGCGCCGATGTCTTTCGCCGTGTTCTGAATAATCGGCATGACTTTCTTGACGTCGACACGCGGAATCGTGAACGAAAAGTCGGTCAGCGATTCGTGACTGACGTTCTGGATGATCATGTCGACCAGAATGTTGGCTTTCGCGACCGGGCCTAATAGCCGTGCCGCGATGCCGGGCTTGTCCGGTACGCCGACAAGGGTAATTTTCGCCTGATTGCGGTCGCCCGTAATGCCTGAAACGGCGACGGCTTCCATGTCTGCGTCTTCGCGTTTCACAAGTGTGCCCTTCCCTTCCTTGAAACTGGAGTTGACCTCCAACGGGACATTGTATTTTGCGGCGAACTCGACCGACCGGCTCTGCAACACCTTGGCGCCGAGGCTTGCCATCTCGAGCATTTCTTCATATGCGATCGTGTCGATCCGCCTCGCCGCCGGCACGATATTGGGATCGGCGGTGTAGACACCATCCACGTCGGTGAATATGACACACCGATCAGCCTTCAACGCGCCGGCCAATGCCACCGCCGTCAGATCCGATCCGCCGCGACCCAACGTCGTGACGTCGGAATGCTCATTGATCCCTTGAAAGCCGGCGACGACCGGAACGACGCCTTTCTCCAGCGCGTCTCGAATCCGTTCCGCCGCGACGCGGGTAATGCGCGCTCGGGTATGGGCGCTGTCGGTCATGATTCCTACCTGGCGTCCAGTGAACGAACGCGCCTCGACGCCGCGTCCGCGCAATTCCATGGCCAGCAATGCGATCGTCACACGTTCACCTGTCGAGAGCAACATGTCGAGTTCACGTTCGTCCGGAAGTGCGGCAACTTCATGCGCAAGCCTCAACAGGCGGTCCGTTTCGCCGCTCATGGCGGAAAGCACGACCACGACGCGATGACCCTCTTTGACCGCTTGTTGGACCCGATCAGCGACGCGATGGATCCGATCGATCGAGCCGACGGACGTGCCGCCGTATTTTTGCACGATGAGCGCCATCGGTCAGGACCCTTTGGCGAAAAGGCGCACGACGATCTTCGTCGCGTCCCGCGGCGCAGCGGCCACCGCCTTGGTGTCCACTTCGGTGAACCGTCGGCCGGTGTTACGAGGGGCTTTCGTCGTGCTGTCATGGTAGGCGTAGGGCCAGTGTGCTTGAGCCACATGGCTTTGGTGTACGCTCCCTGGATCGCTGATCGCGACCAATCGGTAAGGACCCAATGCCGCCATGCCGTCGAGAAAGGGGCCGACGAATTCTCCGTCCACGGCTTCGATCGCGCGCACCTTGGCTTT